>ERZ1034998.333-NODE-333-length-31732-cov-5.160969_pt1 | contig 31732 bp, 54 predicted proteins | sample MGYA00520621_ERZ1034998 | MGnify/ENA primary metagenome ERZ1034998 (study PRJEB33766, sample SAMN09781748) | gut metagenome | biome: gut microbiome | host: Homo sapiens | place: Madagascar | study: EMG produced TPA metagenomics assembly of the PRJNA485056 data set... | reverse complement strand
GTGTGAAAGATAGTGCGCGCGCGCACCGCCCTACCGTGGAAGAGGTTGCTGCCTATTGCCGGGAGCGCGGGAACAGCGTTGACGCCGAACGCTTTGTTGACTTCTACGCCTCCAAGGGCTGGAAGGTAGGCAATCAGCCCATGAAGGACTGGAAAGCCTGCGTCCGGACATGGGAAAGGCGGGAGGACAAGCCCAAACAAACCGGTCGCTTTGCGACCCCTGACTATGACGCAATGGAGGAATTGCCATGCTGACAGAAGATGTTATCGGCAGCATTGCCGAACGCGCGAAACGTAATAACCCCGCCATACCAGAGGATTACATTGCCTCCGACGGCCTACTCCATTGCGGCAAATGCGGCGAGCAGAAAGAATGCGCCATTGACGTTGGAGGAAAAGAGATCATCGTCCGCTGCCTCTGCCGGTGCGGAGCGGAGGCACGGAAACAGACCGCCGAGGACGCTTTCCGGAAGCTCAACGAGGAACGCCGGGCAGATTGGCTGCGAGGATACGAGAGCATGACCTTCGACAACTCCACGGGCAACCCGTCCATGTTCTTCGCCGAGAAGTTCATCCACCGCTGGACGGACATTCTGGAAAACGGCCTGTCATTCACGCTCTCCGGCGCTGTCGGCTGCGGCAAGACATACGCGGCGGCGAGCATCGCCAACGAGCTTTTAGACCGGGGCTATCGCGTCTGGATGGTCTCAACGGTAAATTTGCTCGACCGGATGTTTGACGAGGCCGACATCATCCGCAACCGGCTTGCGACGTTTGAGCTCGTGGTGCTGGACGATTTCGGAGCAGAACGAAACACAGAGTACGCCTCCGAAAAGATGTTTCAGATCATCGATGACCGCATGAGATCGCGCCTGCCGACGATCATCACGACGAACATCGACATTACCCAGCCGACGGACAATCTGACATACCAGCGCATTTTCTCCCGCCTGAACGGGGAAGCGCCGCAGTTCCGCTGCAAGGGCGGCGATCTGCGAGCTGATCGGGGCAAAGAAAAACGGCAGCTTGCCAATGAAATTTTGAAATCCTAAAAATTTTTTGAAAGAAGGAAAACAACATGAAAGAAGCCAACATCGGAAAATATGTCATCGTCCGCGGAGACCGCTCCGGCGTGTTCGCGGGAAACCTCGCCGCCAGAGATGGGCGGGAAGTTCAGCTTACTAACTGTCGTCGAATTTGGTATTGGGACGGCGCTGCGAGTATTTCCCAGCTTGCCATTGACGGAACGAGCAAGCCGGGCGCTTGCAAGTTCCCGGCGCCGGTGTCGGAGATCACGATCCTCGACGCTATTGAGATCATCCACTGCACGGAGAAGGCCGAAGCGAGCATTAAGGCGGTACACACATGGAAGTGCTGACGCGGGAGGTATTCCTCCATACGGATTTTACCGGCGACGGCTCCGGCTCCGGCTACGGCGACGGCTACGGCTACGGCTACGGCTACGGCTACGGCTACGGCGACGGCGACGGCTCCGGCTACGGCGACGGCTACGGCGACGGCTCCGGCTACGGCTTAAAATCCTTTAACGGTCAGCCGGTCGATGTGATCGACGACGTACCGACAATACTCACGCGCATCATCGGCAACGTTGCCAAAGGCTTTATCGTCTGCGCTGATTTCTCGCTTGCCCCGACCTTTGTGTGTAAGCAGGGAAACACGTTCGCCCACGGCGAGACACTGCACAAGGCGCGGGAGGCGCTGCTGGAAAAGCTGTTTGACGATATGCCGACGGAGGAGCGTATCGCAGCGTTCTGCAAAGAGTTCAAGTCCGGCGTAAAGCGCCCGGCCATGGACTTTTTCTCGTGGCATCACCGGCTTACCGGGAGCTGTGAGCAGGGACGGCGCGAGTTCGCCCGTCAGCATGATGTTGACATTGACAACGATGTGTTGACGCCAGAAGAGTTTTTCGCGCTGACGCGCGATTCCTACGGCGGCAGCATCATCCGACAGACGGAAAAGGCATTTGCCGCCAGTAATGGCGAGATCGTAGAGGCGGAAAGATGAAAGTCCTGATTGCCTGTGAAGAATCGCAGCGGGTGTGCATCGCTTTCCGCAAGCGCGGCCATGAGGCTTATAGCTGCGACATCCAGGAGCCGTCCGGCGGTCATCCGGAATGGCACATTCTCGGCGACGCACTAAAGGCCATAGAGGGGGGGCAAGTGACTACCATGGACGGGAAAACGCATGATATAGGCCGATGGGATTTGTTAATCGCACATCCGCCTTGCACTTATTTAACAGTCTCCGGCAATCGCTATTTTAACGTGGACAAATATGAAAACAAGGCAAGAGAACGGTTGCTTGCGCGCCTGGACGCGGCGCGTTTTTTCCTGGCATTTGCTCTGTCTGATATACCGAAAATTGCGGTTGAAAATCCGGTGGGGGTGATGTCGACGCTTTTTCGCAAGCCCGATCAAATCATCCAGCCATATTTTTTTGGCGACAATGCCAGAAAAACAACTTGCTTATGGCTTAAAGGCTTACGTCAGCTCGAACCGACAAATATCGTTGAGCCGGGGAAGATCCTCAACGGCGGATACAGCGTGAACGCAAGTGCGAATTACGCAACCGACGAAAATGGAAAAATTCTGCGATGGTCAGACCCGAGAACGGCGAAAGAGCGCAGCAAGACATTTCCCGGCATTGCGGACGCGATGGCCGAACAATGGGGAGGTAATATCCGATGACTTACATCGGAATATAGACCCCGGCAAGAACGGCGCGCTCGCCATTCTGAACGGGGAGGAAGTCCAGACGTTTCGGTACGACCGCAACACCTACCGCTGCGTCCTCTCCGATCTGCGCGGCGAAAAGGCGGTGTGCTGCTTGGAGCACGTCGGCGTGATGCCGAAGAACGGAAGCGTGTCCATGTTCCACTTCGGGGAAAACTTCGGCTGGCTACAGGGGACATTGGAGGCGTTCGGCGTCCCTTACGAGCTGGTAAAACCGCAGAAGTGGAAGAAGGAATTTTCCGTCACCGCCGACAAAAACACGTCCATAGAGGTCTGCAAGCGGCTCTTCCCCGGCGTGAATTTGATCCCGCCGGGCTGCCGCAAGGAGCATGACGGCTGTGCCGAGGCGCTTTTGATGGCTTTATATGCCAAGCGGAGGCTGCGATGAAACGAATTGACCTGACCGGGCAGCGCTTCGGGCGCCTGACGGTCATCCGATACGACCACTCCGAGCACTCCGGCGCGCGCTGGCTCTGCAAATGCGATTGCGGCAACGAGAAAGTAATTGCCAGTTATTCTTTACGGAGCGGAAAAACAAGATCCTGCGGCTGCCTGAACTCCGACGCTTCGCGGGCAAAGCTCGAAAAGGCAAGGGAGGCTCTGAAAGCACGACCGAGAAAAGACCTGACAGGTCAGCGGTTCGGGCGGCTCGTCGTCCTCGGCCTTGCCGATGTGCCGGACAGAAAGGGCTTCATTTTCTGGCGCGTCAAATGCGACTGCGGAACGGAAAAAGTCATCATGCAGAACAATTTCATTTACGGGAAAACGCGATCCTGCGGCTGTCTCGCAAACGAAATGAGAGCGGCCGGAGCCGAACACATGAGGCAGGGCAGAAAGCCGAAAAAAGAACCTGTGAAAGTCAAGAAGCCAAAAACCGAGAAACCCACCGCCCGCAAAGCTTACCCGGCAAGGACAGCCGCAGAGTTTTTCCGCTTCTCCAAAGCGCACGGATGCAGCGTGTGCGCGGACAGGAAGGACTGCGACATGACGTTCTGCAAATACGAAAAGGAGCTGATAAAGTGACCTACAAAGAAGCAAAAGACATTCTCCGCGTCGCCGCTGCCGAAGTTGAATGGAACTGCCCGCTGGACTATGCGGTTGCCTTTCGGATGGCGGAAGAGGCATTGGATAAGCAGATACCCCGGAAACCGGTAGGCAAATATACGGACTACCGCTGCGGTGTGTGCGGAACAAGGGTAAGAAGCGGGAAAGGCTCATCGAGTTTTACGAAAGACACCGTATGCCGTAAATGCTTTACGGTGATTGATTGGAGTGATGGCAATGGAGAAGCTTAAACCTTGCCCGTTTTGCGGCGGAGAAGCCGCAATGTTGAAAATGGGCGGTATCAAAGGGATTTTCTTCAATCCTACCGTGAAGCGCCCTACTTGCACGAAATGTTACGCAACAATGTTTGTCTGGTTCGATGAGTATACTGCCATAAGAGCATGGAACAGGAGGGCTGACAATGGCTGAATACATAGACCGCGAAGCGGCGATCAAAGCAATCTATGATAGCGATCCTAACGGCATTCGCCGAACGCTCGGGTTTAATGTTGGACAAATCGAAGAAGCGCTGCGGGCTGTCCCAGCTGTCTCCGTCCCGCAATGGATCAGCATCAAGGATGGGTTGCCGGATGTAAACCGCACCGCAGCCGGATATGAAGAAATTACCGTCATTGCAACGGACGGGAGAAACGTGCGCCCGATGATCTACGAGCGAGCTTGCATCCGCGGCAAAGCGAAATACCGCTGGAAATTGATGTGGGACAGAATTTATGACGGCAAGCCCATTGTTGCATGGATGCCGCTTCCCGAACCGCCGAAAGGAGATGCGGATAATGGATGAATACATTTCGCGGCACGAAGCAATAAGAGCGGTGCAGCTTTCTTACGGCAACTATGAAGCGACACGAAAAGCAATCTTTGAACTACCCGCCGCAGACGTTGCGCCTGTACGGCGTGGGCGGTGGACAATGAGCAGCGATAGACCCGACACGATAATCTGCTCCTGCTGTGACAACGCCTTTGATGTTTGGAAAGCGGACATAAGACGGCATCACTACTGCCCTAACTGCGGCGCAAGAATGGACGGTGCGGAAAATGAATGATATTCACCAGATAATCAATGCAGGAGAAGAAAGCATCTGCCCGGATTGTGACCATTATCCCGTTTGCCGCGCCGTTGATAATCAGCCTTGTATCAAGTGCAATCATTACACGCTTGTTACTCGTGGACGGTGGAACAAGGCATACAGAAGTGGCGTAACCGTTGCAGAAGGGTTTGTTTCGAGCTGTTGCGATATGTGGAACGATCGTGCGGCGGAGTACTGTCCCCATTGCGGCGCTCGAATGGACGGTGCGGAATGATCGAAGAGCGAAACCGGAGAATTCGCAAGTTCCTTGATGATTGGATAAACTTCGGCACGGAGACCATCGACGAAGACGTTCTCATTGCTGCGGTCGGACTGCTCTTGAAAAGCGGCGTGTTCACGTTCGCCGAGCTTCAGTTTGAGTGCGCGATGCAAGTTCGCGCAATTATTCCGAATGATTGGAAAGAGAGGGCACTTGAATGAACGACTGCGAACCACTACCCGCCGAGCGCTTCGGACGGAAAGCCCTGCTGCTTCTGCGAAACGACAGACCCGCTGCTGAATTGCTATCAGAGAAAGGATGATGATATCGATGACGAACCTTGAGAAGATTGTCAAGAGCATCGGCGCGGACAGAATGCAAGACCTTTTAGTCCTGATTGCAAGATCGGAACGATGCGCAGCGCCTTACGAGGATGACTGTTACGCTTGCCCGTTCTTTGAACTTTGCATGTTCTTCGAGATGCCGGAGGCGGACATAAAAAAGTGGCTCGAAAGCGAGGTAAAAGACGATGGCTGACTTGACCTATATGGACTGCTGGCATTACATCGCGCCTTTGATCCCCGTCGGAAGCGACGAAACGTCACAAAAAGTCTATGTCATGGTGTTCTCCGCCCTCAAAGAGGCAGAGGAACGCAGAAAGAAAGGTGAAAAAGATGCATAAACCATGCTACGGCAAATGTCCCCGCTGTGTGTGGCGGTGGAACGGGGGGTGTTCGGAATGGCAAGACTGATTGATGCTGACGCTCTGCTTGCCGAATACGACCGGCAGCATGAAGGAGAGCCGGGGAAAGCCCGAAAACTGATAGAGGATGCGCCCACCGTTGCCGCTGTTCCTGCGTCCAAAATCCTCGCCTTGCGCGACGCTCTCTACGAAGCCGAGGCTGTCACAATGCGAGGACTGCGCAATCTCAATGTGCTGATCGCCAAATACGAAGGAGGGGAAGACCATGCGCTTGATTGACGCTGAAAGCCCGCAGAACGGAATATACGTTTCCGATCTGGTAATCGAGGAAATGAAAAAGATTCCGACGGTCGATGTTGACCGCCCCACCCGCAGCCAGTTTAAGAGAATGGCGGTGCAGCTGGGGTATGAGCCGGTCGTACATTGCAAGGACTGTAAACACCGAGATCCAGAAGACGAGCGGTGTGATTGTGGATGCTGGCACACACCGTTCACAACAAACGATAATGATTTTTGTAGTTACGGAGAAAGGAGAGAAAACCGATGACGCTTGAAAATGCAATCAAAACGCTTGACGATGTTATCCCGCCGCACACGCATAGAACGGTAGACCGGGAACATATGCCGATTGTCCTTGCGTGGGAAGCGGTAAAGGTCGAACTCGAAAACTGTGAGCCTGTTGTGCATTGCAAAGACTGCTTACATTACTGTGAATGCGTATGCGACTATCACGCGGCGGCGGTTTGCGCAGACTGGTTTTGCTGGGGCGGAGAAAGGAGAGCCGATTTTGTTGACGATAACAAAATCGGAGAAAGGAAAAATGATGTATAAGTCGCCGATAGAGCTTTTAACCGCCGAAATACAGGCAAAACTTGAGGATGGCGTTGTTGATTTGTTAAAACATATCGACATTGATGTGGATAAAGACGAGCTTATTCGCGCCTTGCGGTATGACCGCAAGCAATACGACAATGGTTTTTCGGATGGTCGATTGGCGGGACTTGATGAACAGTATGCCGGGATTGTCTGGTGCGCTGATTGTAAGTATTGCGGCAAAGGCGAGCCACTTACCTGCTTCCACCAGCGCGTAATAACGGCGTTCGGGGAAGTAAGTAAAATCGATTTTTGCTCATGGGGAGAAAGGAGAGACGATGAGCAGTAAATCAAAGCGAAAGCCGAAAGACGTATCCATGCACAAGGCAGTGTCCATCGCCATGACGATCTTCGTCTGGGCGTGGATGGAGTGCTTCCACCCGTCGCAGGAGGACGTGAACCGCATGTCCGACGAGGTGCGCAACATCCGGGAGAGCGTCAACAGCCGCAACCTCAACATCTGGATGGTCAGAGACGCCATAAAGGACGAGTTTGGTTGGGAGATATAAACAGACCAGCCGTAAATAAAAACGCGGCACAGCGTGTTTAACATTAAATGACGAGGTGAGAAAGTGAACGAACTCTGGAAAATGAAATGCAAGGCCGACCTCTTCAACCTACAAAAAAACGAGGCGGCGATATTGTCCATACCGGAGGAGATCAACATGGAGCGCGACCGCATGACCTCCATCAAGAGCGCATCCGCGGGAACGGCTCCGGTGCAGGGCGGCGGCACATCGTACGAGGAACGCATGAACAACAGCATCTGCCTGATCGATCTGTTGTCCGACAATCTCCGCTTTGCAGAATCGGAGGTGCGGCTGACGAAGAAAGCCCTTGCCGCGCTGACAGACGAGGAACAGCGTATTCTGGAAGTGCTGTACATCGACAAGCAGAAAAACGGTGTGCAGCGGCTTTGCGATGAGCTCGGCTGTGACGACAGCACCGTATGGCGCAAGGCAACCCGCGCATTGTCCGGCTACTGCACCGCTCGCCACGGGACGCGGTGAAAATGCGAGTTTTCTGCCAGTGACTTTTCAAAAATCCGTGATATAATAATAGCATCCAAAGCCACGCAGAGACGCCGGACGATCACCGAGCGCCAAAGCGTGGCTTTTTATTTTGGGCGTTGCCGAAAGGCGGGAAAGCCGTACGCAGCGGAGGTGGCGGCGGCATATGCAAAGGGGGTGCGGTTTGTGGAGAAGCTGACAGCAAAGCAGCAGCGGTTCTGCGATGAATACTTGATTGACCTAAACGCAAAACAAGCCGCAATTCGTGCCGGTTACTCAGAACGAACAGCTAAACAGATAGGGCGGGAAAACTTGACCAAACCTTACCTAAAAAAATATATTCAGCAGCGCATGAAAGAAAAGGAAACATCCATGATCGCCGACCAGAACGAAATCCTTGAATATCTTACCTCCGTTCTCCGCGGAGAGAGCGAAGCGGGAATGATCGTTGACAAGAACGGAGATATGGCGGCAATTCCGGATTTGCCCGGCGTGAAAGATCGTCTCCGGGCGGCAGAGCTTCTCGGCAAGAGATACGGCCTGTTTGTGGAAAAGGTCGACCTCACGAAGCGCGAGCTTTCCGACGACGCCAAGGCCGATATTGACCGGTTGCTCGAAGAGACAAAAGGCATTGTTTCATGACGGCGCTCACAAAAGAAACAGTCTGGAAGATATGGCGGTATCGACCGGCGGCAATAGGCCGCATGATCGGCTTTAAAGACCTTACCGATGAGCTGCACGGGAAATGGATGCAAAACATCATTTACGGCGACGCAGATTACACGCTGCAAGCTCACAGATTGAGCTATAAATCGTCCTGCCTTTCCGTAGCGCTTGCCATGTGGTGTGTGCTGAACCATGGGAAAAACGCCCTTTTCATGCGAAAGACAGATACAGACGTTATAGAATCAATTGCCCAGGCGCAAAAGGTGATGGAAAATGAAGCGTTCCGACATATGGCCGAAATCCTCATGGATTCTCCTGTATATCTCACAACGGGAAACGCTTCCAATATGACCGTATCCACATACGACAGCCCACGCGGCGCGGAACAGCTCGTCGGCTGCGGCTGCGGCGGCAGTCTTACAGGCAAGCACGCAAATCTCATTGTCTGCGACGATGTTGTAAACCTACAGGATCGAATCAGCATGGCGGAACGGGAAAAGACAAAGGCCATTGTCCGGGAGCTGCGGAACATCGTCACCCGCGACGGGCGGATCGTGTTCATCGGTACGCCGTGGCACAAGGAGGACGCCTTTTCCCTTGTGGCCACGCCGGAAAGATACGACTGCTATTCCACGGGGCTTATCTCCGAGGAAAAACTAAAGAACCTACGGGAGGCGATGACAGCCTCCCTTTTTGCCGCAAACTACGAGCTGCGGCATATCGCGTCCGATGATGTTATTTTCACCTCGCCGCAAACGGGCGCAGACCCGGCGCTCGCCGAGCAGGGCATCTGTCATATCGACGCCTCGTACGGCGGCGAGGACGGAACCGCGTTCACCATCTGCAGGAAATCCGGCGGCAAGTATTACATTTACGGGCGGCTCTGGCAGAAGCATGTTGACGACTGTTTACCGGAGATCATCCGCCTGCGAAAGGCGTTCAACGCCGGGATCATCTACTGCGAGCGCAATGCGGATAAAGGCTACCTTGCCAAGGCGCTCCGCGACAAGGGCGAGCGCGCCGACACCTACCACGAAAAGACAAACAAATTCGTCAAGATCACGAGCTATTTAAAAAGCGAGTGGAAAAACGTTGTATTCGTTGCTGGTACAGATGCAGAATACATCAACCAGATATGCGACTACACCGAAAACGCCGAGCACGATGACGCGCCGGACAGCGCCGCGTCCATCGTGAGGAAATTGTGGAATAAAAAGGACACGGAATACGTCCCGCTGTGGATGTAAGGAGGAGACATGTATACCTATCAGGACTTACTCGCCGCGGGAAAATCGCTCGATGCGAGGACGACGTTTATCAACAACGCCATCGCCGAGCAGACCGGCAGCAAGGCGTATAGAACGGCGGCAGACGCCGACCTGTACTATAACGGCGAGAACCCAACGATCAGCCGGTATGAAAAGATCCTCTACGATCTCAAAGGCAAGGCACACCGCGATATGTTCACGGCAAATCACAAGCTCGCGTCCTCGTTCCTTCGCTTCGACGTTAACCAGCAGGTCGCGTATCTCCTCGGCAACGGCGTCACGTTCGCCGACAAGAAAACGGCGGACAAGCTCTGCTCCGATTTCGACCAGGAGGTCATGACCGCCGCGAAGTACGCACAGATCGGCGGTGTCTCGTTCGGCTTCTGGGATCTGGAACACTTGAGAGTGTTCCGCCTGACGGAGTTTGTGCCGCTCTATGACGAGGAGACGGGCGCGCTCTCCGCCGGTATCCGCTTCTGGCAGCTCGCGCCGGAAAAGCCGAAGCGCGTGACGCTCTATGAGCTGGACGGCTTTACCGAATACATCCAGCGCAATGGCGAGCCGATGGAAATTATGCAGGACAAGAGAGCCTACAAGCAGGTCGTGCGAACGTCCGAGGTTGGCGGAACAGAAATACTCGACGGCGAGAATTATCCCGGATTTCCCATCGTGCCGCTGTTTAACAACGAACGGGGTTTGTCCGAGATCGTCGGCAAGCGCAACACCATCGACGCCCTCGACCTTGCGACCTCGAACATGGTGAATAATGTGGACGAGGGCAATCTCATCTATTGGGTTCTCACAAATTGCGGCGGCATGGGCGACCTCGACGACGCCCGGTTTGTCGAACGCCTGAAAACCACGCACGTCGCCCACGCCGACGGCGATGAGGGCGCAAAGGCCGAGGCGCATACTCTCGAAGCGCCGTACGCCGGAACGAACACGACCATTGATATGCTCAAGAAAAAGCTGTTTGAAGATTTCCAGTGCTTCGACAGTGCCGCCGTGTCCGCGGGAAATCAGACGGCGACAGCCATCAAGGCCGCGTATGTTCCGCTTGACCTCAAGACCGACATGTTCGAGGCGCAGGTCACGCGCTTCATTGTCGGCATCCTCTCCCTGCTCGGCATCGACGACAAGCCGACCTACACGCGCAGCCAGATCATCAACAAGCAGGAAGAGACGCAGAGCCTCATCCTCGCCGCGCAGTACTATGATGAGGAATACATCATCAAAAAGCTGCTCACCATCAACGGCGACGCCGATCAGTTCGACGATCTCATGCAGCGCCGGGACAATGCGGCGGTCGCCCGCCTCGGTCTGGATGAATGAAGCGCGACGAGGGGCGACGCCTGACCGACGCGGAGCTGGAGGCGCTCGAAAAACGCATCCGGGAGATGTACGGCGGCGCGGCAAAAAACCTCCGGCAGATCATTGACGAGTATTTCGCCAACTTCCGCCTCCGTGATGAGGAAATGCAAAAGCTCATCGGCACCGTTGTCAACGGGCGCGAGTGGACGGAAGAAGACTACAGACAATGGCGGCTCGCCCAAATGGGACGCGGCGAGCGCTTTGAAGTCCTGCGGGACAAGCTCGCCGAACGCCTCACCAACGCCAACGAGGTCGCCATCTCCTACGTCAACGACGCCACGCCAGGCATATACACACTAAACCGCAACTATGCCGCGTATGAGGTATCGGACGCCGGCGGCGATTTCACGCTTTATGATGAGCAGACCGTCCGCCGCCTGATCGTTGAGCAGCCGGATTTAATGCCGTATTATCCAAAAGAGAAAGCCGTCCGCCGCGGCATCGACCTCGCGTTTGGAAAGAAGCAGATCACAAACGCTGTCACAGCTGGCATCTTGATGGGGCGAAGCAGCCGCGGCATCGCCGCCGACCTGCGCCGCCGCATTATTGACATGAGCGTCGAGAGCGCTATCCGCGCCGCGCGTACCGCCGTCACCGCCGCCGAAAACGGAGGCCGACAGGCGACGTATGAAAAGGCCGCGGAAATGGGCATCGAACTCGAACATGAGTGGCGCGCAACTAAGGACTTCCGAACCCGCCGCTGTCATGGTGACGCAGACGGGCAAAGCGTACCGGTTGGTCAGCCGTTCACAGTCGGCGGTGAAAAACTTCTCTTCCCCGGCGATAAATCGCTTGGTGCGTCCGGATGGAACATTTACAACTGTCGATGCGCGCTGAAAGCGTTCATCAAAGGCCACAAGCGAAAACGGGAAACGTACAACGAATGGCTCGACCGCATGATGGAGGAAGACCCAGACGGTACAACGCTCGAGTTTAAGAAAGTCGCCCGCGCCGCTGCAGACCGCGAACAGTGGCTGGAATACCGGAAGATCGTAGGGAAAAACGTCCCGAAAACATTTGATGAATTCCAGAATTTCAAGTATACTGATCCCGAACAATGGAAGTACGTCAAAGGCCTGAAAAAATACCTGAGCAAATACCCGACGAGCAATCAAAAAGTTTTTGATTTCCAGTATCAGCTTAAACAATCCGGCGCTAAAATCGTAAAAAAGAGCGTCTTTCTTCCTCCCAAACAGGAACTTGCCTACATACTTCCAAGCGGGAAACATGACCCGTACCACATCATGCACCGCATGATGGAGCGGCATATTACGGACGACGAAATCCGGGGATATATGAAAAATGCGAAAGTTATGGGTATTCAATGGCAAGGACTTCGTAGAATCTATATCTCAAACGACGGCGTTAGCCTTATCAATCGCGTTGGAGATGACTGGGTGTTTAAAACCGCGTGGAAAAGAGAAGATTTCGACGAGGAATTTGATAAGATCATTGAGGTGATAAAAAATGTTGGATTATAATGCAGACCACTATTGTCCGGTATACAAGAGAGTGATAAGCGCCGATTTGTGCTACGATTCTCTGTGCTGTTTAGGCCGACTGTTCAAAATTTCCTCGACGCCGGAGCTGCAGGAAGTAGAGGACATCGAGACAGCGCGAAAGATTTGTGAAGACTGCCCATACAGCGACCTCGGCGGCGGCATGGATGATTGGGTGCCGGATTTCTAATGCCTTTCATTTACAAGCTCAACAATAACGCCGCCGATGTCCTGAAAGCCACCGCCGAGCAAAAGCTGCGGGCGCTCGAAGCCGTAGGAATACAGGCGGAGGGCGACGTAAAGGACGAGATCACCGACCTCGGCGCGGTCGATACAGGGCGCTTGCGTGGAAGCATTGCCCATCAGGTGGACGGTGATTCCGTCGAGGTCGGGACAAACGTCGATTACGCGGTCTACGTCCACGAGGGAACCGGCAAATACGCCATCGGCGGCGGAACACCAAAGGAACGCTGGGTATACCGCGACGAGTTGACCGGCGAGTTCCGCATGGGCTACCCGCAGCGGCCCCGGCGTTTCCTGAAAAATGCGATTGAACGATACATCGATGATTACAAAGAAATCATCAAGGAATACCTCAGCAAATAACCGAATAAAGAAATCAGCTTACAGCGATGTACCGCCGTAGGCTGATTTTTTTACTGCCGCTTTTTTAAGCGGCTTTTTTACTACTCTGCGGCGATGCACCGCCGCGAAAGAATGAAAAGGAGTAAATCATCATGGCACTCACCAGAAAAGCCCTCAAAGCAATGGGGCTCACCGACGAGCAGGTCGATTCCATCGTCGAAATGCACGTCGAAACCACCGACGCGCTGAAGGAACAGCGCGATCAATTCAAGGCGGACGCGGAAAAGCTCCCGGCTGTACAGGCCGAGCTTGACGCGCTCAAAGCCAAAGGCGACGACGGGTACAAATCGAAATACGAAAAAGAGCACTCCGATTTCGAGGCATACAAAGCCGGCGTCACCGCAAAGGAGAGCAAGGCGGCAAAGGAAAAGGCCGTCCGCGCCTACTTTGAAAGCAAGAACATCACCGGCGGGAACCTCGACCTCGCCATGCGTGGCTGCGGCGAGGAAATGGCCGCGCTCGAAATGGACGGGGACAAGATCAAAGACGCCGCGTCCCTCGACGCGCTTATTGCAGGCGCTTTTAAGCCGCTCGTGTCCACGACGCAGACGCAGGGCGCGAACACCGCGACCCCGCCGAACAACAACCCTGTCACCCGCTACACGACGGACGAGATCAAAAAAATGTCCGCCGCCGAAATTAACAAGAATTGGGACGCGGTAAAGGCGTCCCTCAACCGGAAAGGAGACTAATTCACAATGGCTGTAACCACTTTTATTCCCGAGCTTTGGAGCGCCCGACTTCTCTATGCGCTCGAAAAGGCGCACGTCGCCACCAACCTCGTCAACCGCAACTATGAGGGCGAGATCAGCAACCATGGCGACACTGTCCACATCAACACCATCGGTGCGATCACCGTGAAGAGCTACACCAAGAATACCGACATCGACGCTCCCGAAACCCTGACCACGACCGATCAGACCCTTGTTATTGACCAGGCCAAGTACTTCAACTTCCAGGTCGATGACGTGGACAAGGTGCAGGCCGCGGGCGAGCTGGTCGATACCGCGATGGGCCGCGCCGCCTACGCCCTCGCCGACGTTTCCGACGCCTACCTTCTCGGCGTGATCGCCGCCGGTGCCGCTGCCGGTAACACCATCGGCTCCGCCGCCGCCCCCGTTGCCCTTACCGCCGCCAACGTCTATGAGAACATCGTGAAGCTCAAGACGAAGCTCGACAAGGCGAACGTCCCCAACACGGGCCGTACTATCGTTGTCCCGCCGGACGTTCATTCCCTCCTCCTGCTCGATGACCGTTTCGCCAAGAGCACCGCGACCGCCGGACAGGAAGCCCTCATCAACGGCCTTGTTGGCCGCATCGCCGGTTTCGACGTTTATATGTCCAACAACGTCAAGACGGGCACCGGCACGGACACCGGCAAAACGCCGTATTTCGAGATCACCGCGCAGATCACCGACGCCACCACCTACGCCGAGCAGATCATCAAGACCGAGGCGTACCGCATGGAGAGCCGTTTTGCCGACGCGGTCAAGGGCCTGCACGTCTACGGCGCGAAGGTCACGGACGGCGCGAAAATCGCCAAGCTCCTCGCCTCCGTGTCCTGATAGGAGGGCGGCAGCGTGAATGAGAATCCCAAGTGCAGCGGTGCAATGATCGAAGAGATTTGTGCATCGTTGCATAACTATTTCGCCGTGGACATTGTTCCCGGCGAGTACACCGTGAATGACGGCGAGATCACGCTGCCGTTTCTCGCCGCCGGACAGTTTTTCCGCGTCGTCGGCAGCGTCTTTTGCGACGGGGTGTATCGTTACGGCGACAAACTCCCCGCCGACGAAACGTTTGACGGCGCAATCTGGGCTATGGCGATCCCGCCCGCGTTTGAGGCCGTCGCCGCCGAGATCGAGGAATGGAAGCAGAAAAACGCCGAGGGCATCAACAGTCCATACCAGAGCGAGAGCTTCGGCGGCTATTCCTACAGCAAGGGGACGGGAAGCGATTCCGTCTCATGGCAAGGCGTTTTCGCCTCCCGCCTGAACCGATGGAGGAAGATATGAGCCTATACGAGACTTTTTATGCGCCAGCCGTCGTGATGAACAAAACAAAAGTCCCTGACGGCGTCGGCGGCTTTGTGAACGGCTGGACGGAGGGTGCGGAGATTAGCGCCGCGTTTTCCTCCCTCACGCCTACGGAGCGTATCGCCGCCCAACAGGCGAGCGTCGCCTACACAGATACCATCGTCACGCCGCTCAACACCAACCTCGACGAGCAGGACATCATCAAGACGGACGGAAATTACTACCTCATCGTTTCCAAACTTCCCAAAACGCCGACGGTGTCAACGTTCCAGTTCGAACGGTACAACATCCGCAGATTGGCGGCGCTGCCATGACCAAGGCCGAAGCCCTCCATTCGTTCATGTCGTCGTTTGGCCTAACGGCCTACCCTAACGAGGCCGAGACCGGCGCGGCGTTTCCGTACCTTGTCTATGAACAGGTGCTCGGCGCGTTCGACGACGGCTCCATGCCTCTGGTTGTGAACCTATGGTATTACGGCGATTCCTACCGCCCTATCGTCGAGAAAACGCAGGAGATCTCCAACGCCATCGGTTTGGGCGGCGTTTACGTCCCCTGCGACGGCGGCGCGCTGCTCATCCAGCGAGGCAGCCCATTTTCCCAGCCGCAGACCGACGCGGCAGACAACAAGATCAAAGGCCGTTACATCAATGTGACGGTCGATTTTTTAACCCAAAATTGAGGTGAGAAAATGAAATTCAGAAAAATCCCCGAAGACACTTTCAAAAATATCGTTCTCAACGCGGGCGTGCTCCTTAAGGCGTTTACCCCGGCAACGCCTGCCATTGAGGACACGAACATCCTCGGCGCGACCACCGGCGGGATCAACTTTACTGCGACGCCCTCCTTCACCGACTTCGGCGAGGACATCGACAACTGCCCGAAAAACATGAAAGAGCTTAAAAAGCTCGATTCGTGGGAGGTTAAGCTCACGGGCACATTCATCACCACGAACACGACCCTCATTGCCCTGCTCATGGGTGCGGGCGATGTCGGAACGACCGATACGACCAAGATCACCCCGCGCGTGGATGTTGCGTCCGCGGACTTCAAAGACCTCTGGCTCGTCTGCGACTATTCCGACAAGAACGGCGAGAACAACGGCGGTTACTGCGCCATCAAGATCATCAACGCCCTGTCCACCGGCGGCTTCTCCATGCAGAGCACCGACAAGGGCAAGGCGCAGTTCTCGTTCGAGTTCACCGGCCATGTCAGCATGAGCGCGCAGACGGTCGTGCCGTTCGAGGTATATCTCAAAGAAGGGACGGATGAGGCGTGAAAAAGATGACGCTCCCGTCCGAAATCAAAGGCAAGGGCGCGTTGAGCGCCTTTGCCGCCCTCATCGATCCGCTCTGCAATCTCGTTGAGGACGAGGACACGCGGGAGATGTACCGGCAGGAGAAAAAGCCGGACGAGCGCTCCTCGCGCTCTTACCTCGTCTCCCTCGTTTATAAGATCCTCTCCCGCCACGAGGACGACTTCTGCCGCATCATGGCCGTGTGCTACGGCACAACGCCCGAAAAGTACGCCGCCGAGCTCACCTACGTCAAAGCCCTGCAGGACTGGGCGGAGCTCACCGGCGATGAAGTCTGGAAGTCTTTTTTTACGGCGGCGCAGGTTGGCGCGGATCGTGCTGGCTCTGCGCCGGAGAATACGCCGGAGACCAACGAGTAAGCAGCATTGTCCGGTATGTCGCCGTCAGGGAGCACCGGCGCGCGGAAGAGGAGGCGTACAGAATATACGTCACCGACGCGCTCTATGCCCTCGTCCGCCGCGACCAGATGCTCAACCGGCGCTTCATTGACGTCCTCCGTCCGCGGAAAATCGAGGATCCGGAGGAGATCATCGCGCGCTTCCGCGCCGCATTTGGAGGCGATGAAGAATGAATGTATTTGACCTTTTTGCCAAACTCACCCTCGATACGTCCGATTTCGACAAGCAAGTCACCAATGCGTCGAAATCGTTCGACAAGCTCGGCGGCGCTGCCGAGGACATCCCAGGCGATACCCAAAAGGCGGAAAAGGCCGTTGATAAGTTCACGAGATCCGTTGAAGAGGCCACTACCGAAACAAACCAAGCCGAGACCGCGTTAAACGACGCAGAACGCTCCCTGCGCGATGTTGGGAAAGAGGCCGACAAAGCGTCCCCGCCAATCGAAGATGCCGCAGACGGCCTGAAAAATGTAGGAGAAACGAGCGGCGGAGCGGACGGCGCTCTGTCTGGCCTCGGGAAAACGATTCTATCCTCCGTCACGAAAGGCAACCTTCTCGCCGACGCCATCAAACAGGCCGGAGAAGCAATTGCGGATTTCCTGGAATCGCTCTGGAACATGGACGAATCCACGGAGGAGTTCCGCGTCTCCATGGGCAAACTCGACACAGCGTTCGAGACCATGGGCTACTCCACCACCAGCGCGCGGAAAACGTTCCGCGAGTTCTACAAGCTCCTCGGCGATACCGGCACAGCGGTCGAGGCCTCGCAGCTCCTCGCCCGCCTGACCACCAGCACAAAGGAACAGGCGCGTTGGACGGAGATCGCCGCCGGTGTTTACGGAACGTTTGGCGATTCTCTACCCATAGAGGGCCTCATTGAGGCGTCAAATGAAACCGCCAAGGTCGGACAGGTCACGGGAGTTTTGGCCGACGCGCTCAACTGGGTCGGCATTTCCGAGGACGATTTTAACATCCGCCTCGCCTCCTGTGCCGATACGGCAGAGCGCACCGCCCTCATCACCGACACCCTCGCCGCAGCGTATGACGATGCCGCCGCTGCCATGCATCGCAACAATTCCGCCGTCATGAACGCCCGCGACGCGCAGCTTGAGCTTGAAGAGGCGCAGGCTGGTGTCGGCGAACAGATTTCGCGTTTGAAAACCGCGTTCAGCGGCATTTTGACCCCGTCCATCGCAAAAGTGCTCGGCTGGGTAGAAAAGCTCACAAGCGGCTTTGCCGACGTCGCCGAGAGCTGGGCCGAAACGGCAGACGAGTTTAGAAACCCCCTCCCGACGGAAAGCGTTGAGGATGCAAGGGCGCAGCTTGAAGCGTGGAACGACGAGCTTGTCCGTCTGAAAACAGAGCTTGCGGGTGTTAGCGAGGCGACGGACGCGGATACGTTCTGGCGCCTATCGTATCAGGTCGATGACCTGACCGGGAAAATCAGCCGCGGCACGGAACAGCTCGCCGATATGGAAGCGGCGGAAGCGTCCGCCGCGGAAACCGCGAACGCAACCGCCGACGCCGTCGATAAGATGACGATCAGCGCTAACGGCTTTTCCGTCGAGCTCGCCAACAGCAACCTCACCATGGAGGAGGCCACCGAGCGCTTACAGACCTATACAGACGCAGCGACGAACATGTTCTCGCGCATCAACACGGAGAGCGAGCTTTCGTACAAAGACGCCCTCGACAACATGCGCCACAACATCGACGCGACGAACGACTTTTCCGCGAACATGGCATCCATCGCCGGAGAGCTTCCCGCCGAGCTGGCGGAGATGTTCAACGCTGGCGGGCCGGAGATGTACGCCGGTGTCGTCGCCATGCTCGCCGAAGCCAACGCCGGAAGCGAGGACGGCCTCGCCGAGCTGCGCGCCCTGTACGAAGAGGGCGGCGCGGCGGCAATCGAGGCGTTTGCGCAGTCCGTCGGCGCGGGGAAAATTGATGCTGACCCGGCAGCGCAGCTCGCCGAGGGGATGGATAAGGACGTCACATGCGAACAGGCAGGGCAAGACCTTGTCGACCGCACCGTGAGCGCCATTTCTGCGCGCGTTGTTGACAGCGGCACCTTTTATTCCGCCGGGCAGCGGGCCGTCGACCGCTTTATCGCCGGTCTGCGCGACAAGAAAGGGGAAGCCTACACCGCCGGTACGGAAGTTGCCAATTCTGCCAGAAACGGAATGAACACCGGCGGCGGGGGTCATTTCTCAGCCGGTGGCCTCGATTATGTACCATATGATGGGTATCCGGCGGTTCTCCACCGCGGCGAATCTGTGCTGACAAAGGCCGAGGCGGAAGACTGGCGGCGCGGTACGCACAACGCCGCGGGCATCACCATCGTGCAGAACATCCAGAGCGTCCCGCAGACGCCCGTGGAGATTGCCGCTGCAACGGCGGCGTATTTTGAAACGGCGAGGTGGGCAATGTGAGCAATCTTTCCAAAACCTTCCGCTATGTCAATTCAGACGGCGGCGAGATCGTGTTTGAGTATGCCAGCGGTTTTCTCATCAACAAGCCCGCGGGCATTGATACCGTCGTCTGCAAGCTCAACGAAGCGCAGGGCATCGACCAGACAGGAACAACTGTCCAGAGCGTCAACGTGCAGTCGCGCCCCGTGACGATCAGCGGAATCCTCGTCGGAGAATTTCAGGCGGAGAACAAGGACGCGCTCCTCTCCGTCGTTCGCCCTGACCTCTACGGTCGGCTCTACGCCGATGACTACTACCTCGACGTCCGCCCGACGGCCACCCCGACCATCGAGGCGCGCCCGGTGTTCGCCTCGTTTCAGTTCTCATTAACCGCGCCGTATCCCTATTGGCAGCAGGACGCATCCGCCGCCGCCACGCTCTCCGGCGTGGAATACGGATTCAAATTCCCGTGGAACCAGTCCCGCCCGTACCGCTTCGGCACGGTCGTCAGGACACAATTCATCAACGTCAAAAACGGCGGGCAAGTGCCCGTGCCGTATACCCTTACGTTTACCGCACTCAATGAGGTCGTCAATCCGCAGATCCTCGACGCGGCTACGGGAAAATTCATCCGCGTCAACAAAACGCTCGCCGCCGGTGAACGTGTCGTGATCGAAATCACGCACGACAGGACGTATGTTACCTCCAGCGTGGACGGCGAGTGCCGCGGCGCGCTTGAATTAACGTCCAGCCTCTACCGGCTTTCCGTCGGGGACAATGTTTTGAAGCCGACCGCGGACAGCGGCCTTGACAGCCTGCAGGTCGCTGTTGACTTTGCGCAGGAGATCGTGGGGATAAGCGTATGAGTTTTGAAATCTATCCCCCCGATTTCTTCACACGATACCAGTTAACACACGCCATTTCCGTCCAGATAACCGAGCACTACAACGCGATCGGCAAAATACAGGTCGTTGCCCCCGTGGACGATTACAACATCGCCGCCCTCCGTGAGGGGGCGGTATTGTACAACACCACAAGAGGCACGACCTACGTTCTCGTCAACGTCAAGCATGACACAGTGCAGAATCGCATCACCGTCAATGGTTACACAGCAAACTGGCTCTTAAACAAGCGCGTCGTTGCGGCAAAAACGGCCATCACGACCATAGAGACTGGCGTATACGGCCTCATCAACGACAACCTCCGCGGCCTGACGCGCATCCATACGGCGACGCCAGCGGGCCTGACCGAGCAGTTTCAGCCGGAGGACGACGAGGACAACACCGTTTACGGCGGGCAGCTCCTCGATAAGATCATGGACGTTCTCGACACCGCCGAGCTCGGCCACCGGATGGACTGGGACGGGAATACCCTAACGCACACCTTCCGCGTCATCAAAGGAACCGACCGAACGACCGGCATTCACCGCGTTGCATTTGTTGAAGAGCAGGGAACATGTTCCGACCTTGTCATCAATAAAGACGTGAGCACGTTTAAAAATGTCGCTTATGTGAAATACAAGCTGACCGACGAAACCGAGCCGGTCGCGGTCGTTGGCAGCGCCTCTGGCGACGACCGATTCGAGCGTTGGTTCGACAGCTCGATTTCGCAGGAGTCGGACGGCACCGCCGACGACGCTGCCAAGTCTGCAAAGTCCTTCGGCAACATGGAGCTCGGGAAGTATATCGAGCGATCCAGCTTTGACGTTGTCATCGACCCCTCCGAGCTTGGCATCCGCTATGACCTCGGCGATGTCGTATTGTGCATTTCCGTCCGCTTCGGCGTGTCATTCGCCGCGCGAATCACAGGCCTGAAATACACCCTCGACCGCACCGGCGAGAAAACGCAGATCATCCTCGGCGACCCCATCCTTGACGCACTAAGTGAGGAGAAACTAAATGGCAAATATTAAATCTTTCCCGAACAACCGCGACGAATACGTCGGCGCGGAATACGCTATGCGCTGGCTGCATGGCCGCACCTCCGGCGTGTTCGCCGCGAATAACAACGCCGCCGTCGCCGCCGTGCAGAACGCAATGGCGGTCACGGTGTCCGACGGTGTCGGCTGGATCGCCGATTCCGAAGCAAACGGCGTTGTCTGGTGGAACGACGCCGAAAAAACTAACGGCGCAAAAATGCAGCTCACCGTTGACGCGGCGGACGGCGTTCTAAACCGCATCGACCGCGTAATCGTTGAATGGAAAACCACCGATTACGCCGACCTTCCGGAAATTAAAATTCTCAAAGGCATACCGGCGAGCGCGGCGGCTGCTCCTGCTCTAACAAACAACACCACGCAGCGGCAGTTGAGCCTAGCGCAGATCCTCGTCGCCGCCGGTACGACATCTATCACCGCCTCTATGATTACGGACGAACGGCAAAACCCGGACGTCTGCGGCCTTGTAACCGACACGTTGAGCATCGACACAAGCGTCATCAACGCGCAGTTCACCGAACTTCTTTCGCAGCTTCGGACGGCGATTGAACAGGCGAGCGGCGGCATTATCCCGGACAACACAGTAACGCTGGCGAAGTTGGCATCTGACGCAAAGTATTGGAATGAGCTTCCGCGAACGAACACAAGTTCCGACGCAACAAGCAATTATGTCGTTTCGAGCTGGGGACACGTTTTCAACTGGGTATACGGCAGTAATCAGTCTTTCATGTTCGATTTGGGCGAGTTTAACCGTATTACGGATGACTTCTGGGAGACGGTCATCTTTGCCAACAATCCTTTTACGCTGATTTTGCAGAATATGCCCGCTGTGATTGAAAGTAATAAGGGAACATCTTCATCGGCGGCTGAAATCAGAATCACTGTTCCGCAATACAAGTGGATCAAGCTGAAAAAGATTTCAAATGTTGCGCTCATTGTGACCGGTAACTATGACGAACGCATGATCTACGCCGGAACGACGGAGCCGTCCGCCGATCTCGGCAGTGACGGGGATATCTATCTCATGTACGCGAATTGAGGTGAGCGGAATGGCATGGTCACAAACCGCTCCTGAGCTTCCAAGCGGCAGCGCGTGGGAGCAGGAAAAAAGCGTTTCGGGAGTATCGAACCATTGGAGCCTTTCCGGAAAGCTCTACATCGCCCGTCTGAACGGCAGGCAGTTTGCTGTTAAAGCCGAGCTGACGAGCGGCAACGGCAGCTACGGCACTTATTACCCGCCAGCAAAATGGAAGCTCCGGTGTGACATCGGCGGCGTCACAGGCACGGAAGACACGTCCTTTGGCGTATCAAAAGGAACAACAACGTTCTATTTCGTCGGTGAAGCCGGAGAAGGCGTAACGATCACCGCAAATGTCGGCGGTGTTGACGCCGCGGTCGCCGTCCAAACCGCGACATTTACCGCACCTGCGCTGCTCGGCTTGACAGTTTTTTTGAAGGTCGGCGGTGTTTGGAAGCCCGCGCAAGTCAAGGTCAAGATCGGCGGCGTCTGGAAGGACGCCGTGGCAAAAATCAAGGTCGGAGGGACATGGAAATGAACGGTATTGACGTTTCCGAGCATCAGGGCGATTTCGATTTCACGCCGTACAAGGATGGCTTTGTCATCATCCGCGGGGGCTACGGCATACGAAATGTCGACCAATGGGCGGAGCGCAACATTGCCAAATGCGACGCGCTCGGTATCCCGTGGGGCATCTACTGGTACAGCTATGCGCTGAATGGGCCGACGGCTAAATTGGAGGCGGAGAGGTGTCTGCGCTTTCTCAATGGCCGGAAGCCCCGGCTCGGCGTGTGGTTCGACATGGAGGACGCGGACGGGTACAAGGCATATAACGGCTTCCCGTCTAACGAGACGATCACCGCCATGTGCAAGACGTTCTGCGCGGCCATGGAAGACGCGGGGAACAGAACCGGCGTGTACGCAAATCTCGACTGGTTTGAAAACCGAATCGGGGACACGGGGTATGACAAATGGATCGCCGCGTGGGGCTGGAACGACGGGGAGCATTATCCTGATCTGTCTGGGAAATGCGTCATGCAGCAGTACCGGGGCAGCCCGCTGGATCTGGATATCCTGCATGTGCCGCTCAATTACTTCGACGGCGCAGAAGGTCCAGCCCCGGCGCAGCCGGAGGACGTCATGGTCAACGCGACCGAAATGGCGCGGGAGGTCATCGCCGCCCGGTGGGGCAACGGCGAGGAAAGAAAGCAGAGGCTCGGCGCGTGGTTTTACGATCTCGTGCAGGGCGAAGTGAACCGTATCCTCGGAGTAAAGTAGGAGAAATAAATGGAAATTATAAAAACAATCATCACCGCGTGTGGAGGGGCCGCCGTTGCGGGCATCTTCTCGCTGATCCTCGCCAACCGTAAGAACAACAGCGAGATCGTGAAGCGGCTGGATGCTCTCGACGGCAAGCTCGTAAAGCACATCGAGGACGACGCCGCGTGCCGCGCTGACGAGGCGCGAAGCCGCATCCTTCGCTTCGGCGATGAGGTGCGGCAGGGCGTTCTTCATACCGCCGAGCATTGGGCGGACGTTCTTCGGGACGTTGACCGATACGAGGACTACTGCTCTGGCCACCCGCAGTACGAGAACAACCGCGCCGCAAACACCATCCAGCACCTTAACAGCGTCTACGCCGGACATCTAAAGAAAAATGATTTTTTGAAGTAAGGAGAATTTGCAATGAACGAAATTATCACTACCTACGGTCTGGAAATTATTAAGTACATCATCCTCGCCGTCTGCGGCATTGCCGCGTCCTACGCTGCGAAGCTGTACGAAAAGTACGTCAACACCGACACGAAGCGCAAGGTAGCGGCAACTACCGTTGCGTACATTGAACAGGTGTATAAGGATATCCACGGCGACGAGAAGCTCTCCCGTGCCATGGCCGTTGCTGCCTCCATGCTCGACCAGAAAGGCATCAAGACCACGGAAGACGAGCTGAAAGTTCTCCTCGAAGCTGCCGTTAAGGAAATGAACGACAAGTTCAACGCCGCCTGACAGAAAATCTAAAGTCTTGTAAACCGACACTACGGAAAGATGAAAGAATCCGTAAAAACGTTCTGCCGCATCAATGGCGTCGAGGCGTCTGAAAGCCTCGCAGAGACACTTTTTGAAGCATACATGGAGAGTGTAGCCAATGACGACAGAGAGCCTCCTACGGAGTTTAACAACGCCGGGGACAAAGATTAAGCTGCAATTCCCGCGCGAGCTGCGCGAACAGTTTGAGCGGGACTGCGGCTTTACCGACGAAGAATTAAAAATCTTCCGCCTGCGGGCAAAGGGCATGAGCGTTTTGCAAATCTCCTTTGCTATGCAGACGGACACGGAACTGTACGGCACAGAGAAAGTCGAGCGCCGTATACGGGCGATCAAGGACAAGATCGCCGCTGCAATCGAATGATGGATTATTGATGGATTATTGAGGGCTAACCGATGGGTTAGCCCTCTTTTTTTGTGCGAAAATTTTGGTAGTGGGAGGCGACCGCATGAAATATTTCAACCCGAATCCGGCAGGCAAGGCCGTGGGCGATTGCGTGATCCGCGCGATTGCTAAGGCGACCGGCGACAGCTGGGGCAAGGTGTATATGGACTTGGCGGCGACTGGACACGAGCTGTCCGATATGCCGTCATCTAATGCGGTCTGGGGCGCGTATCTCCGCCGTCGTGGATTTGCGCGCTCCGCTCTCCCGGATTACGACGGCTATACCGTCCGGCAGTTTGCCGCCGAACACCCCCGAGGCGCATACATTCTCGCCTTGAGCGGCCACGTCGTGGCGGTCGTGGACGGAGAGTATTTTGACGCCTGGGATTCCGGCAACGAAACACCAATCTACGTTTGGGAGGAAAAACGATGAACTATCCGCCGTATTACCAGCCGAGCTACCAACAGCCATACGCCCCGCCGATGATGGATCAGCTCGCGCAGCTCCGTGCGCAGCAGCCCGCCCCGAACCCGATGATCTGGGTGCAGGGCGAAGCCGCCGCCAAGTCCTACCTTGTCGCGGCTGGGAACACCGTCCCGCTGTGGGACAGTGAGAACATGTGCATCTATGTCAAGTCCGTTGACGCTTCGGGCGTTCCATCCATGCGGGTCCTCGACTACACCGAGCGAGCCAAAGCCGCGCCGACACAGACACCAACACCGGAGTATGTCACCCGCGCGGAATTTGAAGCGTTCGCGGCGCAGTTCGCGCCGAAGAAAACCGCAAAGAAAGCGGAGGTGCCCGAAAATGAGTAACCCCCTGTTTCAGGCATTCGGCGGTGGGCAGAACAACCAGTTCGCCCAGCTTGTCCAGCAGTTCCAGCAATTCCGAAACACCTTTCGCGGCGATCCGCAGCAGGAGGTGCAGAAGCTGTTGCAAAGCGGCAAAATCTCGCAGCAGCAGCTAAACCAACTGCAAAACGCCGCGCAGCAATTCCAGGCGCTCTTACGTTGAATTTATCCGGCCGGATAAAAAATATTTTTTGAAAGGAAAATTGAACAATGTCTCTTACCGATGGTAGCATCCAGCCTACCATGCCCGTAACCCCTGCCGGAGCGAACAGCGGCGGCTGGGGCGGCTTCGGCGGTGACGGATGGTGGATCATCCTCTTCTTCATCGTCCTATTCGGCTGGGGCGGCAACGGCTTCGGCGGTAGTCGTGGCGGTGTGACCGATGGTTACATCCTCGCCTCCGACTTTGCCAACATCGAGCGCAAGCTCGACGGCGTGAACAACGGCCTCTGCGATGGTTTCTTCGCGCAGGCGCAGCTCATCAACGGCGTGCAGCAGAACGTGAGCAACGGCTTCATGTCCGCCGAACTCTCCCGCGCGAACCAGCAGTCTTCCCTCATGGCGCAGCTCTTCCAGATGCAGATGCAGTCGCAGGAGTGCTGCTGCGAGAATCGCGCCGCTGTTGCGCAGGTGCGCTATGACATGGCAACGCAGGGCTGCGAAACCCGCAACACCGTGCAGAACGCCGCGCGCGACATCATCGACAACGCCAACGGAAACAGCAAGGCCATCCTCGACTTCCTCGTGCAGAGCAAGATGCGCGATCTCGAAAGCGAGAACCAGTCCCTCAAGCTCGCGGCCTCCCAGGCGGCGCAGAACAGCTACCTTGTCTCTGCCCTCCGTCCGTCGCCCATCCCGGCGTATCAGGTCGCAAATCCGTATTGCTGCAGCTACGGCTGCGGTTGTGGCGCCTAAACTTCATACCGAGAGCTTGCCCCAGCGGCATGGTCGGATAATACCGACACTTAACATACGGCGGCGGGGCATTTTACCCCGCCGCATTTTTTGAAAGGAGAAACCCAATGGCTGAATTTACTAACGCCACGACGGCGCTTGTCGCCGCCGGGCAGAACGTCCCCCTCACCGAAACAGCAGTTGCCGGGAATTGCGGTATCGTCCACCGCGAGGGCGCGGGCATCGTCACCCTCCGAGGCCTGACGAATCAGTGCCGCGCTCGGTACAAAGTGTCCTTCGGCGCAAACATCGCCATACCCACCGGCGGAACGGTCGAAGCAATTTCCCTTGCCCTCGCCGTTAACGGCGAGCCACTTGTTAGCGCCACCGCCATCGTTACCCCCGCCGCCGTCGGCGATTACGGAAACGTGTTTGTTTCCGCAAACGTCGATGTTCCCCGCGGCTGCTGCCTGACTGTCGCGGCGGAGAACATCAGCGGACAGGCAATCAACGTTGCCAACGCCAACATGATCGTTGAGCGCGTGGCGTGAAAGGAGAAGAACCATGAGTGAATATGCAATGAAGTCCATCCGTGAAAAGCTCTGCCGCGAGCTGGACGAAGTGGCCCGAAAGCCCGACCTTGGCGCGGGCGATCTCGATATCCTCCACAAAATCACCGATACTGTCAAGAACATTGACAAAATCGAAATGCTCGAAGACGGGGACTATTCCCGCGCCGGTGAGTGGGAAGCGGATATGCGCGGCGCCTACGGACGCGGCAGCAGCTACGCCCGCCGCGGTACGCACTACGTCCGCGGCCACTACAGTCGTGACGGCGAGGGCGACCGCTACAGCGAACGGTACAGCCGCGACGGTATGCGCGAGCATATCGAGAGCATGATGCGCGACGCGCAGGACGACCGTACCCGCGAGGCGCTGCGCCGCTGCCTCGACGATCTCGGCTGACATGCTGGACGCACTCGAGATTCGCAAGGAGATAGCGAGGCTCGAGTATGAGGAGTCGAGCTATCCCAATTATGCCAAGTTAGCCACGCTCTACACCATCCGCGCCGAAATGAACAAGGCAAACGAGCCGCAGAGCGCCGCGCCGCGAGGGCAGTCCATCCCGGCCTATTCCGGCGCGGCCTACGGAAACAGCGAATTTCTCCGCACCATCTCGGATAAAGAGCCGCGAGACGCATGGCGGGTGATGGATGAGCTGATGGAGAGCCTGAGCGTGATGCAGCCCAAGACCTACGCCGCGGTCATGAACAAACTAAACGATTTATAAGCAAGAAAACGCTGGGGATTAACCCCAGCGTTTCTTTCGCGGTATGCTGAATCTTAGTAGCCCGCCTACGATGGAAAAGTTATGGAAATTCGTGGTACCGGTGAGGGGACACCCTGAATTTTCGTCCCCTCGGTCTACCGGCTGTAAGTCAATGTTTATTCCATCTTCGGAAAAGTCAAAATGTCCGTTAGGGTCTGCGTCCAGAAGCGTCCATACAACGATTCTGTCTTTTCCGACTTCCACGCGCATTACCAACGACAAAAGCGCGTTTACATCGTCTCCTGCGGCGTTTAACAACGTCCTAAGACGATCCTCTGGTATTTGCGTACCATCGGCGCTGTGTTTCAACGTTGTCATTTGCTGGTCAATTTCCGCAAGCTCTTCTTCAAGCTCCTGCATCTTCGTTTTCAATGTCTGGCTGTGCAGCCCCGCAAGAATCGCATTTGTTCCCGCTTCGAGCTGCCGGTTAATTTCCATCCTTCGGGCGAGAAGAATTTGCATTCGCTGTGTGGCGACGTTGATTATTTCGTTTTTCTCTTCCCGGATAATGCTGATAATGTTTTCTATGTTTCCCGGATTTCCAAGGATTTCGCGTATAGCATCAGCGACGATGTTTTCCAGCTCTCCTGCGCCGATCTGCGGGTTATCGCATTGCCCTGTTCGCTTTTTCCCGGAACACGCGTAGTAGTAATACGTTTTTTTCGAGCTGACGATCGTCATGGCGCTTTTGCATTCCCGGCAGAACACTTTCCCCTTGAGCGGGTATTCTCGCGCCCGCGGTGGTCTGCCAGCCTGTACACGTCGGTTATCTTCCATCTTCTTCTGCACCCTTTCCCACGTTTCATGGTCGATGATTGCCGGGACGGCGTTCTCCATCCGCATTGTTCTGACAGAAAAAGAATGCGAATTTCGCGTACCGTCCGGTCGGCGCTCGCTCCTGCCGTACACAATGTTCCCGATATACTTCTCATTTTTCAACAGGTCATGCAGGCTGTTCGTTCCGAAGCATCCGCCGCGTTTGGTGCGCTTCCCGGAATCGTTCAGCCATTTTATTATTTCCCGATACGATTTCCCCACGGCGTACTGCCGGAATATCTCACGTACGGTTTCAGCCTCATCATCGTTGATGACAAGGCGCTCGTCCTCTACGTCGTACCCAAGCGGCGGCTTCCCGCCGGTATGTTTGCCCTGTTCCGCCATGTAACGCATCTTTTCGATGACCTTCTGCCGCGTTTGGAGCACCCACATCTGATTCATCAGAGCCATGCTGCCCTCGGACAGAAACGTCATCGGGTCGCGCAGGTCGCCGCCGATGATCGGCTGCGTCACGGCAACGACGCGCACGCCGTAGCACGCCATCTGTTCGCGGAATTGAAACCACGCCGTCAGCTTGCGGAACATTCGAGACTGGTCGTAAATAACAACCGTGTCCGCGCCGCCGTCGGCGAGCTGGCGCATCATGCGGGCATACTCCGGTCGGGTGTTCTTCATGCCGGATGTAGCCTCGTCAGCAAACACGTCCAGTACAGGCATATGCTCCCGTGCGCACCACTCGCGGCACTTCTGCACCTGCACGTCGATGCTGTCCACCTCTTGATTGTCGGTTGAGAAGCGCGCGAGAATGTACGCTCCGTGTGTCAGTCTCATTTCTTTCTCCCTTTGCGGATGCTTTTGAACGCGTAAATGATGGTTGCGACGGAGGCGTTCAGTATCAGGGCGAGGACGCCCGCAAAAATGCTTGTCCCAGCCGAGCGGAAAATACCGGCGGTCTCTACCTGAATGTCAAATATGACGTACCATACAACGGCGCACAAAAGAATGCTGCATACGCCTATGAGCATATAAATTGTCCTTGTGTGTGTTTCCCCCTGCTTTTTCATCCCTGCGTTTATTTCTTGCAGATGCTTTACCTCGCCGGATAACCGCACGTTCTCCAATTCCAGCTCATGGACATACTGCGTGTCCGGCTGTTCATCCAGACCGACAAGCTCATTCAGTGACAGATTCAAAACCTTGCAAGTGGCCGCGGCATAAAAAAGGAGCGGGTGCTTGACCCGCCCTGCATTTGTGTCGCAGATGTTGTTGTATGGAACGCCGGACAGGTCGGACAACTCTTGCAGGGTAAAGCCGCTTGCATTTTTCGCTTTGCGAATTTTGGTGGGATAATCGTCTAAGTAAGGCTGTAGGTCTGTGAGCGCGGACACTTTTTCTCCATCTCCATTCAGTTGTTGGATTTCCCGGCAGTTTTGTGAACGGTTCTTGAATTTTCCTCCTGATTTGTGATTTACAACATGGACTTTATAAACAGAACGGGGTACGCTTGAGACGTGGCAGACGTGTCGGTTTACCACCTTCCCCTAAGCCCCGGCAGAGGTTGCCGCCAAAGCCGGGGCAATTTAATTCACGCAAAATAATCGTCGACCGTTCTCCCGTCAACGGAGCTTAAAAACGCGGTGTTGTGATCTACATCGCTAACAAGGATCGCGCCGACATGCACCTCATCGCCGCAGAAAAACTGCGCAAGGCTGATTGCATTTTCCGTCATGGAGTTCAGTGCGGAAACAGTATCGCTCCAATTGCTTGGTTTCGTTCCGGCTTTCTTTGATTCTCTGATTTTCGCGTCAAATCCGTCGTTCTCAATGAGCATCACAATCAAATTTTGATCTTCTTTGATTGTGTATGTAACGTTCGGCAGATTCTTTTTCCATGTCGCCTGGATAAACTGCGCCGCGGCTTCCAGCGTCTCCGGCGTGCATTTTCCGAGATTGGATTCCTCGGACGTTTCCTCTCCCTCCGGCTGCTGTGCAATGTCGAAATCCTTCGAGCCGATCTCTTCCCATCTGTACGATGCAACGAGCGTGACCGGCGTTTCCTCGTCGTCCAGCTCGTAGGTCATCACAGATTCAACAGTTCCGCCCTTTTTGATGCTCGCAAACGCCGTATCGTGATAGGCGCTGTTCTCTTGCGATCCGACATTAAGCTCGTTCAGGAAGTTCGGGTCGTTGTCCTGATAGGCGCGGAATGTGTCAATCCATTTCCCGGAAGCACTCACATCACCGCCGGAGAGGTTCGTAACGGTGTATTTAAAGCAGATAAGCGGAACGTCACCGTATTTGTTATATTCCGACCCGACCTCAAGAATTTCGTAACCGAGTATCTCAATGCGGGCTTCGTCGTCCTCGTATACCGTGCCGTCGAACGTCGCCGCGGGCGTCGGCTCCTCCGTCGGTTCCGCAGTCGGCTCGGCGGTCGGCTCTGCAGTCGGTTCCGGCGTTGCTTTCGTCTCCGGTGCCGCCGCGCCGCACGCGCAAAGGGCAAAAACGAGCGCAAAGACTAATGCAAGGGCAAGCAGTTTCTTTCTCATAATATCCCACTCCTATTAAATTTTTGTTGTGGCTGTGTTCAGAATAACGCTTTTCATCGATAGAATCAAGTTAAAATTTGTCGAAAGGCAATAAAATAAGGAGGAAGCAATGGAAAAGGAACGCCAAATCGAGAAGATCATCCGGCTTTTGTACCTCATGGACGAAAAACTCCTGCGCCTCTTATACATCACCGCGCTCAATATGCTGTAGCCGAATAGAGAATTGCCCGGTACGGATCACTCCGTATCGGGCTTTTTTATTGTCTCGGCAAACCGCCGCAGGGCGCGGGCGAGGGTTTCCCATTCCTCCACCGGCGTTTCCGCCATGAACTTGATGATGCTCTCCTCAATGTCCGTGATGTGCCCGCCGTTGATCTTGCCGACGTACGCCGCGATGGTGTCCTCGCGGGACAGCTGCATGAACGGCTCGCCCGTGCCGTCCCGCAGCCAATCCTCGTTGACGTTGAACTCCCGGCAGATCATCAGAACGGTTTGATCGGACGGATTCGACTTTCCGTTTTCAATCGTGCTGCACGATGACGCTGTAATTCCTATACGCTTTCCGAAATTCTCCAAGGTCAGCCCGGCGCCCTTACGGATTTCCTTTATTCTTGTTCCCATTGTTTCCATGGTCTCACCTCCTATCGATGT
>ERZ1034998.330-NODE-330-length-31861-cov-7.644312_pt1 | contig 31861 bp, 18 predicted proteins | sample MGYA00520621_ERZ1034998 | MGnify/ENA primary metagenome ERZ1034998 (study PRJEB33766, sample SAMN09781748) | gut metagenome | biome: gut microbiome | host: Homo sapiens | place: Madagascar | study: EMG produced TPA metagenomics assembly of the PRJNA485056 data set... | reverse complement strand
CATCCACCTATTTTCTTTTTAAATTTCATTACACCATTACTTCTGCCAATATACCACATAACGGCAGTAATGGGCGTCATCGAATGGCACTAATTCAATACCTTGCTTGGTTTTGAAGTTCTTAATGTTCTTTAAGCCATCATACTTAGCCTTTTCTACTGTTGCAGCAGGTATCTTGAAGTCAAAGGTATAATAATCGTTGTACTTCGTAGGATCGCAGAAAGGATGCTCCACGGCATCGAGCTTGCCAGCCATCACGATAGGACCATATACCAAGGCTACCTTGGAAGCATCATCCTTGGTTGATTCTTCACGAAGTTTCATTCCGAAGTTTACCTCAACTTGATCGCCAGCCTTCCAGAGACGGGAGATTGCCACATAGCCATCTGTTCCCTTGACAGCTTTCACCTTTCTGCCATTTACCTTGACCTCCATCTTGGTAGTCCAGGATGGATAGCGGAGACGGAGGGTAAAGTTTCTCTGCTTGCCCTCAACTTTAAAAGTGGTCGTCGATGACTGCGGGAAAGCGGTCTGCTGAGTGAAGATTGTTCCCTCCCAATCCAACTTGGATGGAATGAAGAGATTCACATAGAGATCTTTGGCAGAATGGAAGTAGATGCTCGAAGCATACTTCACATGACTCTCGAAACCACTACCCACACAGCACCAGAAGCTATTCTCCTTGGTTGAATAAAGACGATAAGCACCTGTCTGCAATGGAGTAAAGTAACAAACCATACTTGTCTCTGGATCCTGCTGACCGAGGATATGATTATAAAGCGCACGCTCGTAGTAATCGGCAATCTTGCTGTTTGGATTCCAAGAGAAGAGATGGTCGGCGAGTTTCATAAGATTGAAGGTGCAGCAGTTCTCACCATCATAGCCAGAGAGATGCTTACTCTGCTCGGTTGGCTTGAAGAGATGCTCCTTATCGGAAAGCTCGCCTGTTACAAAGGCATGGTCATTGACCAATGTCCAAAAGAGAAGCTCTGCCGCCTTACGACTATCTTTTGCACCAAATATCTCATAGTTTCTCGCCTCACCCAAGAGTTTCGGGACGAAGGTATTGGCATGGTTGGTGCCGAGGTCGTTGTTGCCATTCTTCAATGGGTCTATCTTCTCGTTATGATAGAAATACTTTGTCACCTAGAGATACTTCTCATCCTTGGTCAAGGCATAGAGTTCGTACATCGTCTCATTGAAACCACCAAACTCATTGCGAATCATCTTTTTTCGAGTCTCCTCTGAAAGAGGCTTGAGTTTGTTATAAGCCCAGTTGCCCATGCCCTTTGCTATCTCCAAGGCTTTTTCATTGCCACAGAGTTGGTACTGGTCTATCATGCCCTGCACGATTTTATGGAGCGTATAGAAAGGTGCCCATACACTCTTGCCTTGGATATTTCGGTCGATGAGACCTTCGGCAAAGGCACTCAGATAGCCATCTCTACCATATGCCTGCTGCACCTCGGCAAGACCAATCACGATGTTATCCGCCTTCGCCTTCACTGCTGCAGAGCCAGTCTGTGCATAGAGCGTGGCGTATGCCGAAAGGAGATGACCTGTGGTATGACCGCGGAGATCACAATCAAGAGATTCCCAACCGCCGAGTTTCTTCACCGTCATGTAACCATCCTCACGATTTGACCAGGCACCGCTGGTATTGCGGAAGCTCTGCAAGAGTGAGCTAACAGGTATCAACATCATCCAAGCCGAATCTCGCTTCATATTCTCTTGGAAACGAGAAGGAAGAAGATGCACCTGATTCATCTTGAAAGGCTGGCACTTTGTGTTGTTGTTTCCGATGGCAAGGCTGTTGAGACTACCAGCCATCAACAAGCCTGCTACGATTGCGATTGATTTCTTGTTCATATCTTATTTTTTTTTCTTATTTCACTCGATTCACCACATCCTTGGGAATATCAATGCGGATAGGTTGCACGGCACCCTTGTATTCTCCATCGGCATCAGCCACAGCGACAAGCCAACAGGTGAAGGAACGGCGTACATTGTCCCATCCTGACTCGTATGGATAGAACTTGAAAGTGGTGTCATTGATTTTCTCCACAGGACCACACACCACCTCTACATGAGGTTTCTTCTTGCCATGCAGAGAGGTTGCGTTATTGTGAGAAGCATCAGTATAGACCGCCTTGATTTGAAACGTAATACCCTTCATATCTCGCAAATCCAGTTTCATACCTCCTTGCGCCTTCTCGTCATATCCTATCATCTTGCCTTGATACTCAAAGCCTACATACTGAACTTTCTTGCCCGCCGTCTCCTTGTATCGAGCCTCTGTGAGTTCCGCCATTTCCTTATCGAAATACCAGAAGGCATCATGCTTGTCGCCCTTATATATATTATAAGGTGCAGGCTGAGGGCGTGAGTCAGAAGCATTCTCAGGAGCTTTGCCTTTGTCTGCTCCATCTGTACCCATCATATCAGAATGGAATCTCTCGGCAAGCCATCCGTCCTTCGGATTGAGTTTGCGCAAACTACCATCTGCATTCAAGCGCTGTTCCAATGATTTCTGAATGAACTTGGCGATATAATCAGCAGTTCTGTCACCACAGTCGAAATGACCTCTGCCCGTATCACAAAGGAAGGAGATGCAACTCTCCGGATACATTATGCGGAAAGCCAGGGCAGGATTCACACGAGCCTCCCACCATTCATACTCGCCTTCTACCATCAAGCCAGGAATGCCATCGATGTTGCGGTTGCGTCCCCACTCTACGTTTGCCGCACCATAACCGCAGAGGTTGGTACGAGGCGCATCACCATGGAAGGAAATGATACAGAGGGTGCGGTCTGGATTCCAAGCCGCGAAATTCCAGGGGAACGTGGCTTGCGCCGAATGTCCCAGAGGAATCATAGGAGCCTTCGCTATCTCGAGATGGCCGCTATTATCAGCAAGATTCGCCATCAATTCCTCAAAGATATTCTGTGCACCAGAGTTAGGATCCCAATTGTTATTAAAAGCAGGAGCCACCCATACCATGGCAACGCCCAGTTTCTTCATCTTTGCCTGAAAACGAGGGTTCTTATAGATAGCCTCCTCTGTCATGTTCTGCTGCGAGAGCATCACTGCCTTTACTTGCTTGCAGCCCTCTGGAACCCAGAGATAAGCCACAGGTGCCTTGCCTGTTTCATTGGAAATATATCTTCTCAATTCCACAGACCACAGAAACATTCCACTGCCTCCCACACCTACGGCATGGGCTACAGAGACTAAGCCTTGCATCACCAAGGCAATAGCCAATACGCTTACACGCATCATTATTCTTGTTTTCATCATTGCTTATTTTGATTTATCTGATTCTTTTATTTTATACGTGCAAAGATATATAAATACGTAATAATCGCCAAATATTCCCACAAGAAAAAAGCCTCGACCACCCAATGGGCAACCGAGACTTTTAATTACTATAACGCTAAAAAACTAATTATCTGTTATCTTACAGGAACAAATCGCAGGGCTGCACCTCCAGAAGCCTGCAGATGAAGCTTCAGCTGCTTGCCTGCCTTTACTGTCATCGCAGAAGCTACTACCTTGGTACGGGTCTGCAAAGATGGATCATCATTGTAGATTTCTACACGATATTTCTTGCCTTTCTGCAGGAAATCAGCAGTATTGAGGGTGATATCACGAGCCTGCAAGCCATTCATCGCTCCCACAAACCAATCATTACCTGTGCGGCGAGCCTGAATGATATACTCTCCTATCTCTCCAGCCAGAGCCTTGCTCTCATCCCATACCGTAGGACAATGCTTCCAGAAATCCAATTCCTTCTCTCCCTTATAGACATCCGGCAAATCATACCAATACAGGAAAGTAATCGGACTGTAATATACCACTGGCATTGCCAACTGATGAGCCTTCGTATTCTTCACTCTGCCATTGAAATAACAAGGAGTGTAATCAGCTGGACCACAGAGGAATCTTGTGAATGAAAGAATCACATTGTGCTCTGCATTCGGCATTTCCTCATTACCTCCGATGCCTTCCTGAGTCATCAGGTTAGGATAAGTGCGACTCCATCCCGTAGGACGATATTCATCGTGAACATCCACCATGATATGATAATCGGCACATTTCTTTATGGCATCGTGCATCCAGGCTGTCCACTTCTGGGAGCCCACCTGTACAAAACCGAACTTGATGCCGCTGACGCCCCACTTCTGATACAAAGGCAAGATGCTGTCCAATTGCTGGGAAAGCGCACGCTGATTCACATAAAGCCATACGCCAATGCCCTTGCTCTTTGCCTGCCTACATAGCTCAGGCATATCAATGTCACGAGTTTCCAACACCTTCAGGGCAGATGAAGACATTTTCCATTCCGGTCCATACCAACCTGCATCCAACTCGATGTGCTGCAATCCGCGATCTACGGCAAAATCAATAGCCTGCAAAGCCGTTTTCATATCCAGTCGACATACACGGAATGCCTTACCAGGACGAATCCAGGAAGTATCAGCTATCTTGCAAGGTGCGTTCAAGTTGAGCATCAACTGCTTGTTGTTTATCAGGTCGATAGCTCTTTCTGCAGCCATAACAACGCGCCATGGCATGTCGTAAGCCGTGATAACACTTGCCGTATCAAACATCGACATCTGAAGTTTATTGTCTGCAACCAACTTTATCTTTCCTCGTGAAAAATCAGACAAGGCAGCTTCGCCGATGGAAGTATAAATGCCGTTCGACAACTTCAAGACCAGAGGTCGGTCTGATTCTTCCTTCCATACAGGTTCACTCTTCAAGAGTTTTACCTTCTTAGGAGAAGCTTGTGCCCATGCAAAATGATAAGCCTCAGCACCTGGTGCCAACTGGAAAGAAGTCAAGTCTTCCGTAATATTCATAAACAAGCCATTCGTTGCCTCAGGGAAGTGATAACGGAAAGCCACTCCCTCATCGTATGCTCTCACTATAATATCGAAGAGATACTGCTGGCGTTTGTCATAGCCATTATCATTGAAGTTTCCTTGTTTTCCACCTTTCATCAAGTGGATGGTCATCTCATTATAATGATCACGAATTTGGGCATACTCGCCATAAACAGGCTTCCAAGAGTTGTCTTCAGTGCGATTCTCCACGCTCGTCACCTCCATGCCTTTCGTCCATACACCACTCTTATCCACAGGGATTCCCATCGCCGACTCCACTAAGTGGTTGTCGATGTTCACACCCAGTTCGCCTTCCTCCACTACCTGCTTGCCAGCATAGTTCAAGTGATAGGTCAACCTTCCATCTTTTTGGGAAAAGATGAATTGATACTTGCCATCAGGAGACAGCAATGTCTGGGCTTGGCTCATCAAAGCTACTATCGCCATAGCACAGGCGATACCCCAACGCAACATTATTGAATGTAGATTTTTCATTTTGTTCATGTCTTTTTATAAATAACGTCTTTACTTTATAAAACGTATAAATCTGAGAAAATACGTAAAAGACGACCCCAAAATATAGAAAAAGGCATAGCCTTTATACCCAAGACTATGCCTCATTCAAAAAAATTACCATTACGAGTCAGGGGGCATTTTAGTTTATGTTTCTATAATTTTCCATTCTCCTATGGTTCGTTTTTCGCTGTCATAATTAATGCCAACCTTTACCAATCGCTTGCCATCTGCCGAATAAGGTATCAGATAGCCTTTGTCATCTATCTGCTGCAAAGCCTCCTCTGCCGACTTGTCATATTTCAGTTCCATCACATAGATGGTATCGGGCATGTGGAGCACGGCATCCGCTCTGCCGATGGCACTATCTTCCTCTACTCGGATATAACCACCCAAAAGATTGAAGATGAGATAGAATACTGTCTGAAAATCTTTCTCATTCTTATTGGACAATCGGTTGGATATACTGGCGAGATAAGCTTGCATCTTCTGCAAGGCTCCATCCATCGTACCATCATACAGCTGCTCCAAGAACTCAAAGATGAAGCCATTGTTATCCATCTGTATTGGCGACAGATAGTTGGGCGCCAGCGACTTCACCATACCAAGGCGTACTTCCTTATTTGGATAATCCAACTGGAAGCTCTGCAATATCGGATTATATTTCTTAATGGTGAGATAACCACTCTGATACAGAAGAGGCACTGCCGATGTCATTTGCTCTGGAGATACATCGAAGTCATCCACGGATGCTCTTTTCTTCTCTATGTCCAAGATTCCCACATGATACTTTTGGAGTGTCTTGATGAGATAACTTGGTGTACCAGAGCTAAACCAATAAGCAGCTATCTTCTGGCTTCTCAATGCCTTGATCAAGCTAAAAGGATTGAAGACATCCTCTGATTTTTCACTGAAATGATAGCCATCATAGAAGTTCTTCAGCTCCTCTACGGTCTCATCGAATGTCTTGTCCAATGCTTTGGCAAGTATCTCCACATCTGGTTTCATCTGTGTCAGCAATTCTGTCTTGCTGATACCGCAGATGGCAGAGTATTGGTCAAACATGCTGATATTGTCCAAGTTATTGATCTCGCTGAAGATGCTCAACTGTGAAAACTTGGTGATACCAGTGATAAAGGTGAATTCAAGCCATGGATCGAGATACTTGATAGGACTATAGAAATTCTGCATGATTTGTCGGAGAGGCTTCAGGTTCTCCTTCTCATGCACTACGTCAAGCAATGGAGCATCATACTCGTCAATCAGCAAGACTACTTTCTGCCCAGTCTGCTCGTAAGCACGCTTCACTAAGCATTCCAAACGCTGGTTGGTGCCTTTTGCCCAATCCTCCGTACCATAGACGTTTTCCAGCTGACACAACTTGCCTTCCAGCTCATTGATTAATTCTGCTGGTTCCATGTGTTTGGCGGTACTCATATCAAAATGCAAAACAGGGTGCTTGATCCAATTCTTCTCATAATCACCCAAAGCCAAACCTTCGAAGAGATCCTTTCGTCCTTCATAATAGGCATGTAGAGTAGAGACAAAGAGGGACTTGCCGAATCGTCTTGGACGACTCAGAAAGACATATTGCGAACCGTTTTCCAACATTTGCACAATATACTTTGTCTTATCGACATATACATAGTTACCTTCTCTTATCTTAGCGAAGGTTTGCATTCCCACAGGATATTTTCTTATCTCTTCCATAGCTGCTATTTCTATAATCCGCTGCGAAGATACAAAGAAAAAGTCATATCACCAAAGATTTAACGTGGAAATGTTGAGCCTAAAAAGAATCAGTAACTTAGACTTATCCTATTTTCCGTATGGCAAACCCATTTTCCGTCCTTCCATTCCAACCATGCATCAAACGGCTTTCCGTCTTCAGAAACAGCTTTCATTCCTTTCATCTTAAAAGAAGAACCATTTCCTATATAGACAGATACCAAGCGTCCTTCATTGAGATTTCCTCCCTAATAGCAGAATTTATCATATATCTCTCTCGACATCATATATTTTCCCAGGTTCTGTCACCAAATCATATTCATACACCTTATTAATGACAGGGTATGCTGCATGAATTTCCGAAGAAACCAATGACTCTTTGATATCTGCCGACTGATAAAAGATGTTTTCATTTTTGCCTGTAGCTGGTTTCAAACTTTTCCCTTTCAACGGAACGTAGGAGCGTAAACGCAGAAATCCACCTAAACGAGAGCAAATCCTAGCTTTCAACAACTGTCCGGAGTCCCAATTCATATCAACCACAAAACCTCCACGGGCCACCAAGCCTTCTACAGAACCTTTTGACCATGTCTTTGGCAAAGCTGGCAACAAATGCACGGCTCCATCATGACTCTGCATCAGCATTTCAGCAACTCCTGCCGTATAACCAAAGTTTCCGTCTATCTGGAAAGGTGGGTGTGCATCGAACAGATTAGGATAGAGTCTGTCTTTGAACAGATTTTTGATGATGAGATAAGCATGGTTTCCATCCAACAGACGCGCCCAAAAGTTTATCTTCCAGCCTATCGACCAGCCTGTAGCTTCGTCTCCACGCTGTAACAAGGTATTTTTTACTGCTTGAAACAACAAAGGATGACTATAAGGTGAAATCTGATTACTTGGGTATAGGCCGAAAGCATGCGATATATGACGGTGCTTGTCCTCTGGATTGTCAACATCTTCCAACCACTCCTGCAATTGATTATATTTGCCAATTTGCATAGGTGCCAGACGTCCGATCATTGCCTGCAAGGTATCTGCATATAACTGACCTTTCTCCAATATTCGGCATGCCGACAAAGTATTCGTAAAGAGTTCAAAAACAATCTGATTGTCCATTGTGCAACCAGCGATGGTAGAAGCGGCATTCTTCTTTTCATCGCCTTCGGGACCATGCTCTGGAGAGTTGGAAGGACATGTCACCATCCAGCCATACTTGGGATGTTCAACAAGGAAGTCGAGAAAGAAATCAGAAGCACCTTTCATCACGGGGAAAGCCCTCTTCAAGAATTTCTTGTCGCCAGTGTAGAGATAATGTTGCCAAAGGTGCTGGCAAAGCCAAGCTCCACCATTGGGCCACATTCCCCAAAACGCTTTGTCCACCATGCCCGTGCAACGCCACAGATCGGTATTATGATGCAGCACCCAGCCACGGCATCCATACATAGTACGAGCCGTTTCCTTGCCTGTCTCCGACAGTTCCTCTAACATTTTCATCAGAGGCTCGTGGCATTCGCTCAAGTTCGTGACTTCTACAGGCCAATAATTCATTTGCAGGTTGATGTTGACTGTATATTTACCATCCCATGGAGCTAGGAGATCTTTGTTCCAAATGCCTTGCAAATTGGCAGGTTGCCCTCCTGGTTGGGAAGAAGAGATCAAAAGATAACGACCATACTGGAAAAGCAAGGTTGCCAAGGAGGCATCCTTTCCGTCATTAAAATGCTTGATTCGAATATGGGTTTCCTGGTTTTCCGCATCGGAAGTCCCCAAATTCAGTTTTACCCGTTCGAACTGTTTCCGATAGAAATCGATATGGGCTTCTTTGGCTTGCACATAGGGTTTCTTGTGCGCCATATTCAGATAGGCCGCAGCTCGTTTGTGGGCGTTTCCGCTTACATCTTTATAACTAACAAAATTCGTTGCCGAAGAGATATAAAGTGTGACCGCATCCGCATTTTCTACCCGAAGAGATTCTCCCTGCACGGCTACACGTCCTCCTTCATTTTTAGCCTCAACTTGAGTTTCCAAGCGGATAGCACCCAGAACGCCTTCATGTTCTTTTCCCTTAGCTGCCAGCACCAACCTTTTGTTCCAACTTTTCACTTCTTTATCTAAAGGCGACTGGAAGGAGGCTGTGAACGAAAGGCTCTTCGGTCTGTCAGCTGTCAAACGGACAATGACAACGTCATCTGTAAAGGAAGAAAACATTTCACGAATATAGGTCACATCACCCACTTTGTAACGGACGGTAGCTACGGCTTTCTCGATATCCAAATCACGGTAATAGTCCGTTGCAGTTTCATGACCGGGGAAATGCAACATCAGGCTACCAATGGTCTGATAGGGCATTCCATTGCGTGGAGTCTCAAAATTACGAGAAACTAAATTTTGTGCTTCTCGATAACGACCTTCAAAGACAAGTTGCCGAATTTGCGGCAAGGCACGCAAAGCGTTAGGATTGTCGTTTCGATGTGGACCTCCTCCCCAAACAGTCTCTTCGTTCAACTGCAACTCTTCATCGGCGATACCACCGAACACCATAACTCCCAAGCGAGAGTTACCTAGCGGCAATGCTTCCGTCCACTCTTTTGCAGGTTGACGATACCAAAGTTTCAATTCTTTGGCAAACAGAGCCAATGAATTTGTCATCATGACAATAAATATAATAAAAATTCTATTGTATTTCATTTGTCTATTTTTCATTTGTCTATTTTTGACTCCACTTTAAAAAGTGGATTAACTTTAAATTAAACATATGCCTTGGAGAGTTTTTGCACAATCCTTGGCGTTAACTAACTCTGGCGAAGTTGGCAAACGAGTTGTTTGTACAGCGTCAAAATGCCTCCTGTAGCCTAAATATAGCCCCAAAGTGGGGCGATTCGGTCTTTGAACTATTTTGTTGCCATCTGGAGACCCATTTCGAGGTCAAACAAGAAAAGTCGGCGCATGTTGATCCAAGCACACCTTGCGATGGCTTGCAAAGTATGCTTTATCTTTGTGCGGTATCTGGTCTTGTTGTTTCTCGTATGGAAGCAATATTGGAACACGGTTGCCTCGACATTGTTGCGTTTCTTCCTTTCCTCGAAAGGGATGGATTCAACTTTTTTGCGAACCTCAGCCTTGTCCACTTGCTCTTTGGAGAAGTACCTCCAAGTCTTCTTTCCATTTGGACTCTCAACAGGTATCTTCCATCGTCCCTCTTTGACAGGTATTGCCGTTTGGACTTCTGCCGTTGTCTTGTCGGTGACTTGCAAGGTATGCTCGTCCGTCATGTCTAAGTCAAATCGAGAAGGCTTGCCTTGTATGCCATTGGCGATGAACTCAATGCCATTGTCCTCTGCGAACTTGCGATTCTCTTTGCTTTGATATGCTCCATCGGTATAGACCGTTTGCACATCATTGCCAGTAACGTCCTTCGTGGAGTCTATGGCATCTTGGACAAAGCCATTGTCTGCGGCGTAAGCTCCCTTGACCTTAACGTCAGTGATAAGGCTCGGCTTGCCTGGCTCATCCGTGGTTTCTGTGATATTGGTGCTGTAACCCTTCACCTTCTTCCCATTCTTTCAACGATACTCGGCATCTGGGTCATGTGGGTTCTGAAGGCTCTTGGCGCAGACTGTCTTCTTGTCTCGAACAGAGACGATGCCTTCCTCGGACTTGTCGTATTGCTCAGAGAACACACGACCCAGAAGAGTGTCATCACCTATTATGTTATGAGTCAGAAGATAGTCTGTCACGATACCCAATGAAAGAAGTCGCTTGCCCATGGTCTCGCTGTCAGTACGGTAAACGGTCTTAGCGGTATCCTCTTGGAAGAAATCCAATGCCTGCTGACGAACGAGTTGGTCATCAATGCGACTCAACGACTCCTCAGACACGCATTTGACAAAAGTCGCATGGATAATCTCATAACGAGAGTACCAAGCGATATTGCTGGAAATGAGCTTGCTGTCCATACGGATAGCCTTGCCAGAGATGCGATACTCGACGGCTTGAGCCTTGGTGATTTGCTTGAAGCATTTGTCAAAAAGGTTCACGCCGTTTTTCTCCTCATACTCGCAGATCTTACGGCGGAATCCATAATAAGAATCTATGGCTGGACATTGTTCGTCAAGAGTTACCATGCCAAGGGCACGGCGATAAAGCAGATTGAATCGGCATTGCTCATACAACTGCTCATCACTGCAACCACATCCCTCTTTGAGTATCATCATTGAGACAAGAATGCGGATGGAAGCATTTGGACGACCGACACGATTATCCTCTCGCTCTGTTGTATAGAGCGGTTTGAAAATGTCTTCGTCAACCTTGGAGGTTACTTCCTTGTAGAACTTGTTGTGCCAAGCTGACTCATCGTCGTACATACGACTTTCTCGCTCGCACATCAGTCCTGAAGGAAAACTGAACAAATTGCTTTGTCTTTGGACTCTTTTTAAACATATTCTTATATTGTTATTTGAGACTTCAAAGTTACGAAAAAATCTCCAGACTACAAAATGTCAAAGAACGAATGTATGTTAAACTTTTAAACGAAACCACTTTTTAAAGTGGACTCATAAATAAAATTCGAATTTCTGTGTGCGAAGTTACTGCAATTCGGGGAAAGTACAACTTATCTGATAGTAGATTCTTCATTGAGATTTCCACTTATTTTTACCTTCTCTCTTGTATGGCAAACCCATTTCCCTTCTTTCAGTTCCAACCAAGCATCAAATGGTTTGCAGTTCTCAGAAACGACATTTATTCCTCTCATTTTAAAAGAATAACCATTCCCGATATAGACAGAAACCAATCGTCCCTTTTCCATCGTAGCCACACAATAAGTGCCCTTGAATCGAACACCCATATAGTTTGCTTCTGAGTTCGCATCCACAGAATGTATGATATGATCCACCTTTGCATCCTCTAAATGTTCAACCGACAATTTGGCAACACCTTTCTGCATCTTCGTTTTACCGACATAGACCGAACGAATTTGCGCATTCGCTCCATTTCCATAGGGCTCATATACCGCTATGAAGGGGATGTTCCAAGCCTCACCATTTTGTCTCACCAACAATGCTGGTACAGGAAGTGTTCGCAAAGAAGGTGCATAGTAACGGTGATTGAATGGTGAATTCAGTTGATAGACAGTCCTTCCTTTTGCCTTTGGCACAAACATCCTTGTATGCATATCATCTATACCCAAATGATAATCTACATAAAAATCCCCAGGATTCTCACAACTACCCAATGTCGTAAAATACGAATACCCTTTGCCTGACAATGAATCTAAGGGGACATGAGACATCTCGAGCAATTGACCAGACGTACTATAGAGTTCAAAGCCGGTTCCCATATTATGATAGATATAATCGTGGTAATGGTCTGCACCATTTATCACATCAGAGCGGAAGATATCTACAAAATAGCCCGTGTGAGGCGATGTACGGACAATCGAGAGCAATCTTCTTTGTTCTGCTTTGATTTCTGACGTATAGAAGTGATTGATTGCATCCACATATTGGTGATAGGGTGACACTTCATAGACAGGAGATTGCCCCTCCACTATTGCAGGCTCCGCATGCACGATTTCCAAATTCTGCGGCATATTATTTTCTGCTCCTTTTCCATTCGGACTCACTGTATTGTGACCTGCCACGTTGATTTTATAATCATGTGTATCTGCACTCCAGTAATCTTGTCCCACTCCTTGGTCAGGCGCAAAGACATGTCCACGACCATATAGTTCCATATTCATTCCATTGGGTTGTCGATGCCCAGTATCTTTACCAAAGCCATCCAGAACAAAAGCCAACGCATCTTTAGGATCTGCCGCATTGTTTCTTCCAAACACCAATGAGTAAGTCTTCGAATAAGAAGTACGTTGTAGCTCTGGTGCCGACTTTGCCTTAGGAACATCAGGCAGGTAGAAAAAGAGCGCATCATAAAACTCATTCTTCAGATTTCTCTTCGGGGAGAACTGCATAAGATCAACATATTGTTGTTCCTTCTTTCTATCTCCTTTATCATGCCAATATGCCATCATCAACTCTAGTTGTCCCGTATTCATTGTCGAATACGATGCGTCTCCAAAATTGGTGACATATCCATTCGGAAAAAGCATTTGCACCATAGAACCAGCAGCCTTACTCAACAATGGGTCTTTGGCAAGGAAGTCTAGTCCGTTCTTATAATAAATAAAGCCGAAACGCACTAATTGGGCAATAGTACCTTGTCCATAACCAGCAGGTGCTTCTGGCCATAAACCCGTAGTGGGACTGATGTTAGCACGCAAAACATCAAGATAGGCACCGTGGGATGGTGTTGTGGGACCATAGACCAACTTATTGACATAAAAAGCACGCCCCTTACCATCTTTATAGGTAGAATCCTCATCCAAAGCGAGCGCATAAAGCATAGCAGACTGCTGCTCGTTCATATTCCAGTTGCCAATCAGTCCACCACCTCGGGTTAGTTTATTTTCTATCAGTCGCTTAAACATTGTCTCGAAGCAACCCAAAGCCCACTTCTTTCCCTCTGGATGAGGTGGCGCCCACATCTCCCCCTCGATACCTTTCACAAACTGCTCTGAGTCAAAATACTCTTGCTGCAAATAATCGTATATCATATCATACGCCAATGGAATAGTCGAAAAATGGCGTGTGTCTCCTAAGGTTTCAAAAGAGAGATAGCCATTCATGCATACTTTTTTATGAAGCTCCTCCCAATCAGGATTGAGTTGCAATTGTTGTGATGCACCACGCACAAAGTTCCAAAGTATATCGGCAGTAAGTTTGGCATACTCCTTCTTTCCTGTGAGATAATAAAGAATGGAAGATTTCCAAGCCAAATGAATAAATCCACGGTTGAGCGTTTCCGTTCCCAAGCCTGTCTTAGTAAATGGAACGGTATCATAAGCCACTATACTTCCCAATTTTGACAACATATTGTCGGCTTTTTCCGTCAGTTTCACGATGCCTAGTTGCAGTCCTGCTGGCTTGGTCAGGGATCCATCCCCATAAGGGATAACCTTGTCCATGGGTGCCAAAGGAACAGAATGACTGGCAGCACGGCCATAAGTAACCCTGACGGTAGGATATTTAGCATTACCTTCTCTGCGAGTTACATAATTTCCTTCCGTATAAAAATGGGTATAACGCTTCCCTGGTTCCCAATGCATCTGCATACGTGAGATTACATAGCTTGGATTCACCCTATGTATAGCAATGATAGGATCCACATCTGCTTTCAGCGAGTCATAGATATTCTTAGCCCACCCCACCGTTTCTATTTTTTCCAGGATAGCTTGTTTATTGTCCTTTGTGACAAAAACACGAGGATGCGCATTTGTGCGAAAATCGGTTTCTTTTATTTGAGCACTAACGATGAGCGAGACCATTAACATGGAACAGGCAATTCCTCGCCGTATGAAGATAGAATATTGATTTCTCATATTGATTATATTTATAGTGATTAGTGTAATACCATTTATACTATAAAAAGTTCATAGCAATCTTAATACTTTAAAAGAAAAGTTATTAGAATTTCAGTGATTCTGCCGCATGCGTAACAGGCACAATCTCCGCTTTACGTATCTCTGCTCCATCTACAGTAGACCTTAAGCTGACAGCCAGATGATTCTCGCCGCCAAAATTCAGCCAACATTCTGGCAGATAGAATACTGTCTGAGGACCTTTTTGCCAGCAACGTCCTATACAATGACCATTTAGGTAGATAAATCCGTTACCAGTATGATTCAAGCGAAGATGATAGGGAAACCATATGTTTTTCGAATAGTATCGGTCATCGTTAGTCGCCTGACGAAGTGCCAGTTTCACATCAGCATCTGTCGTAGTATATTCCACTGGTGTCAGTACAGAACGAGCAATCTTGGTGCCATGCTCCTTCAACAACCCTGCCAATCCGCAGAAACGACGAAAGCGTTCGTTCACCGACTTAGGGATGCAGCGATTGTCAAAACGGATGCGGTCGGGATGCGGAAATACCGAGTTGTCCACTGTAGAAATGCAGTCTTGATAGGCAGAGGCATCTGCCGACTTGTCGTTCATGACGGCAAGATCCGTAATGTTTTGGGCAGAAAGGAACGCAGGTACGATTCCTAATAAAACCATTATGTATTTTTTCTTCATGATCGATTTATGAGAGATAAAGAGAGCGTCTCCCTTTCGTCTAACGACAATAGAGATACGCTCTCCTATCCATTTTTACTAAACACTATGACTTCCTCACACGGATTAGTTACCTGGCTTTACGATGTCAAAAGCACCAGCAGGATTACCTTCAAGAGCTTTCAAATCGTCAAAACGGATCGTAATATCTGTCTTATTTGTCACATACAGTCCAAACTTGCAGCCCAACTGGTCATAAGTACCATTATAACCTGCACACTCAGAATTATTCCCCGTGTTGTCCAAAGTCTCGTCATTTACCCAATGTCCCATGCCAAAGTTACAAGCTCCAGAATCATACGTTGGTGAACTTTCTTTCATATCATCACCTATCCAGGCTTTGAGATGGCCTTTCTTATTACGTCCAGCCTTGAAATATACCACCACAGAGTACCATTTATTAGTTTGGAGTTTACCCAAACTTCCTACAGTAGGATCAACCAAGGCATTGCGATGTGAGAGTTTCAACTCGCCTTTATCTATCGAAAGATGTCCTGCCCAACAGTTTTTACAACCCTGATTAAAAATCTGAGCAATGATAATGCCACTCTCGGTCATTGGGAATTTACCTTCTGGCAGATAGAACTTAAATCCATACCAGCCTTCGGTCGTAGTTTTATAATCACAAGTAACCTCAGCTCCACGACGCATACGACGGTCATCCTCCAAAAGAGCCTTGTAGTTGTAATAAAATTCCAAATACTTATCTACCACCTTAATATAATTAGGCTCCCAAGCCCATGCATCTTTAAAAGGAAGATATAAATTGCCTGAGTTGAAATCATTTTGATACAGTACATAGTCTCCACTAGGTTTTGCCGCTCCATTTACTGGTGTCTGGTTTTGATTGGCAGATATTGACAAGCCTACATCTGCGATGTTTCCAACCCAACTTGAGCCTTTTTGTAAGAATGTTATCTTTAGATAATAGGTCTTGCCCTCTTCCAAATAGAAAGCTCCCCATTGATCCTTCCAATTGGTTGCCCATGAACCTGTCTTCTTCATTTCGTGAGTCAATTTTTCATTTAAGGCACCTGTCTTCAATGCATTCAAATTATCACCAATATTCACGTTGAGAGAACTTCCATCCTTGGTCGTACCAGTCATCAAGCTCACATCAAACAAGCCTGTCGCTGGTGCATCAAACTGATAAATGACATAAGCACCATTCTTTGTGCTTCCAATGCCACTTTCCTCAATGGTTATAGTACCACTCTTTTCCAAATAGTCCATGAGTGACAATTTCAAGTCTCCAACCAACTGTATTTCAGGACCATTTACCTTTTGGAAATCACCAAAGCTAACAGATATCCCACCACCTTTGGCATCCATTGGAACTGTAACTGTAACAGAATTAGCAGTCAAAGCATCAGCAACGACTTTTTTCGTACCCTCTTCGGAACAAAACTCCACGGTCACATCTTTAGCTGTCAATCCCTTGTCAATGAAGTATTGGAAGTTTTTACCATTTATCACGATCTGAGAGCCAGGAAAAGTTGGACTTGGATTGACCGAAGTTATCTCTGCACCAGGAACACAAGTAAACTCATCGCTTGTCTCGGTACTGTTTTTCCAAACCCATAATCCGATAGGTCCCGTTTTTCCGCCTTCGGGCACACGGACCTTGATTTCGGTATCAGACCAGCTGACGTATTCGCGGGCTTCAACCCCTCCGAAATAGACACGACCGATGCGGTCTGTCCGCTCGCTGCCGAACTCGGAACCTGTGATGGTAACAACCTGTGTAGGCAATCCTTCTGCCGGACTGAATCCGGTAATCGTAGGCGCGGGATACTTGCCCGCCACAGCGTCGTCGTCAGAGCACGCTGTCACTGCAAAACCGATAAAGGCAAGCAGGAAATACATTAAGATATTATTATATTTTTTCATATCTTGTTCTGATTATTATTGTGATTATTCTAATAATGTTTTTACCACTGTGGATTCTGGAGCAGCTGCGGATTCAGCTTAATCTGATCCGTGGGAATCGGTTGCAGGTAATTCTTCTTCGCAAACTTGCGGTTCACCTTCTTCTCGATAATCAGGCATCCCGGTTTGGTAGGCGTATAAGCAGGGTCTTCGTAAGTGATGGTCTCGGTCTCAATGTTGCCTTCCCATACGCTGGCTTTATAAACAGGCTCGCCTGTCACAGGGTTCTTCATGTTCACCAAATAGGTGTCTTTGCCTTCGTCATACACATAGATACCGCATTTTTCTGTACCGAACACCTGCTCAGCGATGCCCCAACGGCAAACATCGGCAATGCGCAGACCTTCACCGTACAATTCCAGTGCACGCTCACGACGGATCTCACCCAAATAGGACATGTCGCAACCCAAAGACTTGGCACGGGCTATCAAAGCAGCATTCAGAGGAGCGATGCCTCCACGGGCACGTACCAGATTGAGCGACTTATCCAAATCGGCATCCGAAATCGTTCCGTTTCCTAACTCACAAACAGCCTCCGCATATACCAGATACATCTCGGCCAAACGGATGTGCATGCAGTCCGGAGCTTCCTGACCGGCAGCGGTCACCGTAGCCAGTTCTGTACAGAACTTACGACCTCTTGTTCCAGCCGAAGAGGTGGACAGCAAATTCGGGCAATACATGTGTTGGTTGGGAGACAAGGAAGTGATGTCTGTCGAGTAATCGGCACCCGTTCCATACATTCCGTAGCCCCAAGTAAATTCGCCCGTCTGCGGGTGGCAAGCCAACAAACGATAATCGCGGTTCTCGAACTCAGCGTTCTTGTCAGAATAACCCTTGAACAGCGGAGACACATGAACGGGAAGACCATCCGTACATAAATACATGTCGATTAATTTACGTGTCATGCGTGCCGGTTCGGTATGTGTAAGGTTCATGTTGCTTTTTCGGTTGGTGTGGTCATAAACGGAGCGGAAAATGGCTTCCTTGTTGTCTGCCTTGCTCACTCCTGCCGGATTGGAATCAGTGCCTTCCAGATTGAACAGATAGAAATAGCTTCTATGGGCATACAAATCGGGATTTGCCGAATTGGGAGCGCTTTCCACGCCTTTGAACAACTCAAACGTACCGCTGCTGATAATCTCGTCGGAAAGGTTCTTAGCCATGGTCAGGAAATCCGTCACTGAAGGATACCCGTCGGGCATTGTCGTGCCGGCTCCGCTCTTCGTTCCGTCACCGTTGGTGGCATCGGAAGCGCCTATACCGTTGTATTTCTCCCAAGTACCTTCGTACAGGCAAACGCGAGCCTTGAATGCCTTTGCCGCCTCAATGGTCACACGTCCGTTGTTACCAGTAGAAACTACCGTCGTGTTGGCAAGTTTGGCAATGGCCGTGTCAAGGTCGTCCAATATGGACTTAATTACCTCATAACGTGAAGCGCGGGGTCCCCAGACAACATCGGAATCCACATCCGGCGTGGAGAGCATCAAAGGAATGCCGCCGAAACGCTGCAACAGGAAGAAGTGGTGCCATGCACGGAAGAAATATGCCTGACCTATAGGACCAGCTATCTCGTCCGGTCTGGGATATGCCTCACCTTTTTCAATCAGCTGGTTACAACCGCGCAACCACGAATATTCCTGTGAATAATAATCGTCCGAAGTACCGGGGGCGTTAGTGCCGTTGACAGCATCGTGCGAAATTGCAATCAAGTCCGTTCCGTAGTCAAAGCGGACACCGTATGTGTTATTGGCGCTACCTTTTTTGCCATTCGACTGCCAAGCATAGATATTGGTATGAAGATTGTCGGCAGCAGCCTGGAATTGCTCCAAGGTCTGGAAATAGATAGCTTCTGTTTCTTGGTCAAGGGGTTTCAGATCCAGAAAGTCATTGATACAACTTGTTGTCGTAACCATCGACCCCAACAATAATGCGTATATATATTTATTTGTTCTCATAATTGTTCTTTTAATCATGGTTTAAAATGTCAAATCGATACCCAAAGATACGGTACGCGCATAGCAATCCATTTTGCCCTGGCCGGTTGAAGCCTGTGCCTCTGGGTCAAATTTGTCGGCAACATGCGTCAGTTCCCACAAGTTGTCGGCAGATACATAGAGACGCAGGTTCTCAATGCCAAGTTTATTCATCCATGTTCTCGGGAAGGTATATCCCACAGCCATGTTCTTCAGACGGGCATACCATACACTCATTACGTTGACATCGTTGTACTGGCTGTAGTTCCAGTTGTTCACCGCACCGCTGAAAGACATTATCGGGAAACGGGCATTCGGGTTGTCTTCAGTCCAGGTGTCATTCAGATAGACATTATTCTGGTTCATCCACCAGTTGACAAACGGGCCTCTCAAAGATCCTTCGCGAATCAGGTTCTGCTTTCCTACACCTTGGATAAAGGCCGAAAAGTCAAACCCTTTATACTTGGCGCCCAGATTTATACCGAACTGGAAGTGTGGGTTGGAATCACCGTAATAATAGAGGTCTTTATCAGAGATTGCACCGTCACCGTCCAAATCCACTTTACGCAGACATCCCGGACGCAATTGGTCGTTGCTGCCTTGGGTCGGAGCCAATGTACCGGAGTTGTTGATAGTGGAATAGTAGTCGGCAACTTCCTGCTCTGACTGCAAATAACCGTTGGTCTTGAACACATAGATGGAATTGATAGGTCTGCCTTCTACAATCTTGTTTTTTCCCCAAGAGATGGCCACAGCGCCTTTATAGTCTGTAACCTCAGTACGCGAATCAGACAAGGAGAAACCTACATTATAGCTGAAGTCATCTCCAATCCGGTCATTCCAGTTCAATGTCAACTCCCAACCGTTGGCACGATAACCACCAGAATTGGATTTAGGCGCATCTGCACCCAACGTTGCAGGATAGGTCAGATTAATCAACATATCGTTGTTCTTGCGGATATAGTACTCGAAAGTACCGCTGAGCCGGTTGTTGAGAACCGCAAAGTCAACTGCCATATTGGTGGTAGCCACACGCTCCCAGGTTCTCTTGGAGGAGGTCATGGCTCCAATCCATGATGTATTCACCTTTGTACCGTCATATCCGAAGACAGTGTTTCCAAGTGAGATAACAGAATAGTAGTCATAGTTGCCGATGCCGCCCTGTGAGCCGGTTTCACCGTAAGATGCACGCAGCTTCAGGTTGTCGAACAGGTTCCAATTTTTCACAAAGTCAAATTCGGAGAAACGGATACCGGCTGAAAGACCGTAGAAATTGGCCCAGCGGTTTTCCTTGGAGAACTTGGAAGAACCGTCACGACGGAACAAGCCTTCCAACAGGTAGATGCCTTTGTAGTCATAGTTCAGGCGTCCAATCCATGAAATCATACCAACTTCGTTTCTGCCTCCTGTAGCCTCTGCGGTAGTCACGTCACCGAGGTTGATGTCATCCAGGTTATCGTTGGACATTCCTTTACGAAATTGGTAATATTTCTCATAACCGGTTTTCTCACCTGTCAGACCTGCCATCACGCCGATGTTGTGGTCGCCGAAAGCTCTGTTGTAGTTCAACAAGGCATTATAGGTCTGGAAGAAAGTCTCCTCCAAGGTGTTCTTCACCCAGCAGTCATTGTCGGAAGACTGCGAATTGATAGAACCGGAACCTTGCGAATAGTCGGGATAACCGTCAATGGAGTTTTTTTCACCCGCCCAGTCATACATGGTGACGTGGGTCTGACGTTCTATTTTCTTGTGATGACGGATGCGGAAGTTGGCAGAGGTCTGTAACGAAAGCCCCTTCACATACTTGTTCAGGTCCAATGTCAATTTGCCGCCCAAACGGATAATCTCTTCCGTATTGTTGTTACGTCCGCCTTCTACCATCTTGGCAACCAAGTTGTTGTTACCGAAGGTGTCGTAAAACTGGCCATACTCATTGTATATAGGGAAAAGAGACATATCCTGTACACCCTGACCAACACCCTGTGAAGGTGAACTTGTATTGCGCTTATCGTACGAAATATTGAACTCCGTCTTAAGCATATCGCTGATTTTATAGTCCAGATTGGTACGGAAGTTATACTTTTTCTGTCCATCGTATGCCACGTCTATCAAAGAACGGTCTGCTGCATAGCCCAGCGAGGTCATAACTTTGATTTTGTCATTACCTCCATTCACTGTAATATTATGGCTCTGTCCCCAAGTGGTTCCATAGACAGCATCAAACTGGTCGGCATACGGATCAAGGACTCTATAGTCTCCATTTACCATCCCCTCAATACGTTCTCCATTGGCAAGGGATTCCCAAACTTCCTGTGGCCAAGACAACTTCCAACCATAGGTATGGTCTGCGCCATACTTATAATCGTTTTGAACTGCCTGATTATGCATCTGACACCATTCTAGTCCGTTTGCAAGCGGATAACGTTTACCTACGACATTGGCATGCACACTTCCTGAATAAGAAACCTTTACACGCCCCTCCTTACCTCGCTTTGTGGTTACAAGGATAACACCACCTGCAGCTTTTGTACCATAAATGGCAGCCGCAGCATCTTTCAATACAGAGATACTTTCCACATCGTTAGGATTAATCTGAGAAAGTTCCCATTCGTAAGCCTCCACACCATCAATGATTATCATTGGGGAATTGGCTGCATCATTGACAGAAATACCACCACGCAAGACTATATTCGTACCCTCGTTACCAGGGCGTGAAGAGGTACGGGTAATTGTCAATCCAGGAATCGTACCTTGCAAAGCTGAAGCCATACTCTGAGTAGCTTTGCCAGCTAGCACCTCATCTCCTCTCACTTGAGTAACAGAACCAGAGAGTGTGGCTTTCTTCTGTACACCATAACCCACGACGACAACTTCATTTATCAGTTTGCTATCGCTTTCAAGAACAACATCTAGATAATTCTTCTTGCCAACGACAACTTCTTTTGTCACATGACCTATATAGGAGATTTCCAACTCTGAAGACTTAGACTTCACATCAAGCGTAAATCTACCATCAAGATCTGTCACAGTACCACCAGAAGAACCCTTCTCCCTTACAGTAGCACCAATCAGAGTCTCACCACTGGCATCTTTCACGACACCTGTAATCTTCACCTGTGCCATTGCACTTGAACTAACACCTGTCAGCATTAGTCCTGCTAAGGTTAATCGTAATAAATTCATAAGCTATATTTTATTAAGTAATTTTGTTTTATCTTTGATTCTATATTTCCGTAATCAACACACACGACCAAGGTGACAGTGTCATATCCAGTGACAATTCTCCATGAGCATCCGCCTTGACATACTCTTTAAGGGTATTCCAACCGCTCTTACGCAGTATATCGAGCTGGAGGCAATTAGGCGAATGTGGTCGCCCCATCTTCTCCCATTCTTGATAGGCATAGCCATGATCTTTGTCCAACGTTTCTACTACAAATGCCGCATGAGGCTTCAACCCTGTCAGTTTTGCAGCAAGCTGTTTAGAGGATGCCTGCATAAACGACTTCGCTTTGGCTGCCGATGGCACTGCATTTTCATATTCCACAGGATAATTATAAGCAATAGCCGAGAGCTTGCCAGTCTTCGAACTACGGCTCACCACAAGCGGATCAGCATTGTAAAGCTCTTCATCGCCCAGTTGGTTGAGCATTCTGTAGGCATGGAACGAAGGTTTTACTATTCCTTGGAAATTGATCATTCCAAAACCACCATGAAATATATTGCTACCACCACCCTTTTCCTCGAAAATATCCGTAAACGTCCAATACATCACAGAATTGGCTAGATGTTGACTTTCCAAAGATGCCTTGATAATATAGGCAGCAGGAGGCAGAAGATCGTGCATGGTGTCACGACTGTTGGGACTCGTGCTCCATTCCGTGATATGAATCTCTGCCTTAGGATATTTACTGGTAGCTACCGTCTTGCGCAACCAAGTGAGGTCGTCTCGAAGAGAGTGAACATAGCGCACGGCATCCTTACTCTTCTTGCTCACAGGATCCAGGGCATAATCCGTAGGATACGCATGGCAAGTGATAAAATCGCATGGCAGCTTTTCCTTTGCACAATAGGCAAGAAATTCTTCTATCCAAACACCTTTCCACTGCTGCTTATTAATTTTATCTTGGGAATAGAACACAGACTTCTTGTTGTCTGTGCGTTCTCCCTCATGACGTTTGTCAGCGATAAAATTACTTGTTGCAGGACCACCTACTCTCAGGCGAGAACTGACACTCTTTACAGCCTCAGCCGTTGTCTTGTAAAGTTCGAAATAGTCGCTCTTCGTACCATCAAAGAAACCGAAGTCGAGATTAGGCTCATTCCAGACCTCGAAATACCACTGGCTCACCTCATCTATTCCATAGCGATCGATCACATGCTGACAGAAGGCCTTGATGAGATTGTGCCATTTAGGATATCTTGAGCGATCGGCAGTAACCCGGTTTTGATACCACATCTGCAACTTAGAAGGCTCTGCCGCAATTCCTTTGGGAAAGAAAGACAATTCCACAAAAGGTCGTACTTGGGCTTCCAGCATGCGATCATAGACCTCATCGATATACTGCCAATTATATGTGGCATTACCATTCTTGTCTTCCAGATAGACAAACATGTCATCATCAAACAGTCCGTGCATTCTGAGATAGCGGAAGCCGCCATGCTTTTGAGATAGCTTAAGTTGCTCCACCCATGATGTACGCAAGCCCTCATTGGCTCGCCCAGCACAAGTTCCGACACTCCAAAAATGGTCGAGAGGTTGTGACTTTGCTTGAGTCACATCTATGGTCTGTGCCTTACCAAACATACATGCCGTCAACAAGGCTATGCCCATCATTATTCTTTTATTCATGTTATTTGTGTTTATATACATTAATATATTATTATCTTTTGTCAAACTGCAATCACCACGGTTGCATCATAAAGCCGCACGAAGTTTTGCCTTCATATAGCTCATAGCCTGATAAACATGACTTTCAGCAGTACGTGTCTTAATATTCAAGTCTTCTGCAATTTCCTTGAATGTCTTGCCTTCACGCCACAAAGAATAAGCCGCTCTTCTTTTAGGAGGAATCCTTTGTGAGAAATGTGCCTCTATCGTCAGCAAATGGTCATGCTCTATTTTTTCATCAAAAGACCTGTCCATATCCATCATTTGGACAGAGGCATTTTTTTCTTTCAATCGCACAATAGCCTTATGCCGCGCATCATCAACTATCATGCGACGTGCGGCAACAAAAAGAAGACTACGCATTGTTTTCTCGCTGAGGGCATCAACTTTCAGTAATTTATAAAATAGCTCTTGCACCATATCTTCTGCATCTTCCCATACGTGGGTATAATGCATAAAATAGGCTTTCAATTCTGGCATGTAATTGCAGTACATACACATGATCAAGTTTCTATTTGTCTTGTTCAATTCTGTCATCTCCATTATCTTTAATTATTAGTTATACTTCCGATGGCAAAATTAATACTTTTCTGAAATAAAACAAAGAAACGCATTTGGAACATCGTCCAAATGCGTTTCTTTAAAGTCCAAATGCGTTAATGACCTGATAATCAATGGAAAGACGATCAGTACAAATAAGTTTTTCGCACCCACTAGAACTTTACCTTTATCTTTTCTCGCTTAAGATACTCCGCTGGTGTCATCCCTTCTTCCTTACGGAAAGTACTAAAGAAAGAAGATTTCTTAAAACCACACTTCTCACTAAGTGCCGTAATCGTATATTTAGAGCAAGCACCTTCTGCCACAAGACGCTTAAACTCCTTCAGACGATAACTATTGATAAACTCATAATAGTTTTTCTTGAGATACATAGAGAAAACATAGCTCAACTTCGCCGTTGTCACATGCAGAATGATCGCAAGATCTTCACGTTTCAGATTTGGATTACAGTATGCACGCTCCGTTTCCAGATAATGACACATACGATTCACGATATCCAGACACTCTTCATCCGAAAGATTTAGCTGCTGATATTTTGTCGATTTCACTTCCTCGTTCTTTTCATCAGCGAGTTTTTGCGCCAGCAACAAGTCGTCCGTTTGGTTTTGAACCTCTATAAGAGCATCTGCCATAGCATTACGTTCCGCTTTGACCAAACGGGAATTTCTATAAAAGCTCCACCATTTTACAAACAAAAGGATGGAAACAACAAGCACAATAAGTTCCATGTAGGCTAGCAGGGAAGGTCTGACCTTTAGTAAATAAACCGTCTGGGTGCCCTGTTTTCCTGCTTGCCTCACATAAAGATGGTGATTTCCCAAAAAGAGTTCTCCTATAGTCACTTCTTCATCATATCGGAAAAGCTTCCATTGCTTCTCTCCATCTATACGATATTCGAAGAAACGTCCTTGTGGTTTGGCAAAATCATTGGTCAAAGCCTTAAACCTTAGGCTCTGAGATGTCAGATTCCATGCTAAGCTAATTTGTTGCTGCTGATTGATACTGTTATTTTCGGCTTTTTCTACAAGCACATTTGCAGTATAAACATCATAAAGTGCAATTCTAAAGTCCTTATTGTCAGACCAGTTTTGCATCTTTTCCATATTCATCCACATAAGTCCTTTGGAGGTTGCAACATAAATGGTGTCATTATGAACAGAAATACCATCCTTGCTGATTAATAACGATGGCAATCCCTCACCATAACCAAAATGCACCATTTCTGAACCATCAGGATTGCATCTAAACAACCCAAAATCGGTAGCTATCCACAATTTTCCTTGTGAATCAAAACATAGCGCATGACAGGACTCTTGCATGATATGATCAAGAATATCAAGATGTCCGTATTCTGTCATCGACGAATTCATATAAAACACTCCAGAACTGCAACCCAAATAATGCATTCCGTTAGGCATAGAAGCTGAACACATATAACGCTCTTTGAAGAAATTAGCCGATATTTGATGAAACGGCACAATCTTTCCCTTGGCATCCATAACCAACAAACCGGCAGAACCGTTTATCCACGTCATGCAATCTTTGGTAAATTCAATACCACTTACCCGACAATCAGGCAAACCAGAATTATAGTTATTTATCAAACGAATATTTCCTTTTGCACCCATAACCGCTATGCCGACATCGGTACCGATCCATAATTCATTTGCACTTTTCCTTTTCAATGTCAAAACAGCGGCCTTTGATGTGATACGATTATAATCTTGGCAAGGCATCACATCTAGCGTATTGGCATCTAATAAATTAAGACCACCATCATACGTTCCTATATAATATTTGTCCGCAAAACGCTCTATGCTTGTCACAATATTTCCACCATTGAGCTGGCTTGATGCGTAATGGCGCACTATGCACTTTTCTTCATCTATAAAATACAACCCCTCTTGAGTACCAATCAATCGTTTGCTACCATCTATATAAAAAGACCTAATATCCAAAGACTCCGTTGAAAACGAGCCGTAGCGATATACATCAAAAAGAGAATTACTATAATAATTATAAACAAGTCCATTGTACAGAAAAGCAAACCAATGACAACCATTTGCATCATAAAGGTAATCATATACCGCATTGGCAGGAATTCCCCATTCATTGTTATTCGACTTTGCAAAAGACTGAATCACTTTCCCCGTCTTCCAGTCTAATAAATAAGCACCACTTCCATTCGTTGCAACACAAAGCTGCCCTCTCCCCGTATTGTTTAACTTTGATATATCTGCACCAATTCCATCGATATGTTCCAATAGTCCACTTGCATTATCAAACTTATAGAGCCCAAAATTCTTTGTTCCTATATAGAATTGCTTGCCATCCACTGACATACAAGTGAAATTTGTACCTGCCACAAAAAGATTCTTCAATTCATTACGCTCTAACCTTTTATCGGCAGGAATATAATGACATAAAGCATCCTTGGTAAGCATCCATAAAGAATTATCTTTAGGATTGAACGCCATGCAATGTACATTAGGATCACCCTTCACATCTACTAAAGTTTTTTTGCCATTCTCATATACAAAAAGACCTTTTCGATTAGTGATATACAAACGCTTGTTATCACAAAGGAGATGACTCTGTTTCATATCCTTTATGAATGGCACAAAAGCAAATCGGTCATAGGAAAAGACATAGATATTATCTGTTGTTGATGCATAAATAGACTTGTCTGATGAATTCTCACAAATATCAAAGACAAACGGTTGTTTCCCCTCATCTCCCTCAAAAGGTACAAAATTTGTCTGCATCCCATTAAAGATGTTAACTCCTGCATTCGTAGCTATCCACATTCGCCCATAAGAGTCACGAAGTATCTTATTGGCAGTACTACCCGCCAATCCGTTCTCTTTTATGATATGATTGAACTCATTTTTATATAATTCCTTGCCAAAGCCTCTCTGCCCTGTTATAAAGACAAGCAAAAGCACTGCAAAAATTCTTATTTGCATTATAAGGCATCTCCTTTCTTTAAGCAGGTACTTTCCCATTGCGTTCATAGTTTCCAGTTTTATAAGATGCCGCAAAATTACAAAAAATATATCAAATAACCAAAAGTATAATAGGAAAAAAGATAATAGAAGCTAAGATAAGTCTTCATGAAACCTATATACATTAATCGCACAACAGCTGATGTGCGATTGCATATCAACTGTTGTGCGATTGTCCAGCACCTGTTGTGCGTGCGTAGCCCAGGTGTTGGGAGGTTTTATCGGTACTAGGGACGAGGCTCCGTCGCTAGTAGGACCTTAGCCTCGTCGCTACTAGGGGCAAGCCATCGTCCCTAGTAGGGGCTAAAAACAGCCCTTATAGTAATTTTACTTGACCACACTCTTGGCAAACAATGCGCTGGGTGGTACCATCCTTTAGCTTCACGAGGATGCCCACGGCTCCCTTCTGCTCTGGCTCGAAGAAATCGACGGATGCGATATCGCCTGGCTCTGTATCTGAGCTTGGCTCATATACCGTTACGAAAGGATGAGTCCATGCCTCTCCTTGTTGGCGAGCCACAAAGGTAAGCACAGGTTGGTCTTCCACCTTGTATGGCTGGTTAGGCATACGCTCATATTCCAGGTTGGCAGGGGAGAGGGCTTGGAAGATAGTACGGTTCTCATCTTTCTTCATCCACATGGTCATGGTGATTTCACGCTGACCATCCATCGCCTCCACCACCTTGTCGTCCTGTATCTTGGTTACAAACTGCGTCTTGATGCTGTTCTGCATCTCTGCGCTCACCTTATTATATATATAGGAGTAAGCATAGAGATGACCACCCGCAAAGGCGAGTTCCTCCGTTGGCTTCATATCAAGCGACTCACCACTCGCAGCATCCATCACCTTCATCTCCTGTCCGAGATTGTGATAGAAGTAATCGTGGATCTTGTCGCCACCCTCCACCTTCTTGCTACGGAATACATCCACATAGTATCCGCCCTTGCCAGATGTCTTCACGATGGCGGTGGTGCGCTGCTGCTGTGCTTGGGTCTCTGGCTCGATGAAGCTCACCGTAGCGTAAGTCATCTTATCCTTGAGAGACAAAGCGTTATCTCCCGAAAGTTTCCATTCGGATAGCTTCTTGCTTGCAGGCTGCTCCTTGCTCACCTCTGGATAAGAAGCAACTACCTTGAAAGCATGCTGCGACATCATTACAGGATAGCTCGATACACCGTCCACCACTACGGTGTTGTGGGCAGGCATCTGCGAATAATATTCCAGATAATCCAAGCCGCTATAGAGATTTCTTCCGATACCCGCATCAGGTCCCAAGACATATCCCTTTCCATAAAGTTCGAGGGAGATGCCGTTGGCATGCTGGTGATTGCCAAAGCTGGCATTGACAGATGCCATCAAGTCGTGCTGCTTGTCCATGCCACTTCGCATCGCTATCCACGATACATTAGGGGCATAGAACAGTGTGCTCGTATATGCCTCAATCTCGGAGATAGGAGCTTTGGGAGCCACGGCATTCTTCAGAAGATTCATCTCGGAAATAAGTTTCTTATCCTTATGGCGAGTGGCATATTTGAAGATTTGGTCGATGCCACCTGTATTGAAATAACCTGGATGAGTATCGCCGAAACCAGCAATCATGCGGTTAGGGAAGAGATATTCGGCAGAGGTCTTCACGGCTTCCTTTAGGATAGGACGCTGCTTGAAGAGGTCGATGCCAGCCTTCTCATCCAGCATGTTGGCGAAATCGCAGATACTGCCCAATACCGTGGTGCTATAACCTGGCGACTCATACCAAGTCTTGCTCTTGGCATCAAAGCCGAAGTCGATGAGCTTGTTCATGCTCCACTGGCGGATGCTATTTTGATTTACGATATAATCCAAGTAGTATTGCTTGCCCTTGCCATCTGCGTATGCCTGGTTATCTTGCAACACCAGGGCTATCTTCATGATGAAGTCAGCCTGAAACAAGTCCCAGTTGTTGTGAGGCACACCATTGGCGATGATGTTCTCTGCCCATTTCTTAAAACCCGATTCGATGATGGCTTGGTCATCCTTCACGAGAGGTTTGATGAGGGGATACATCTGAGTAAGTTCGTTGATAACATCCTCGTGGATAACCTCAAAGGTAGTCATGCCCACCAAGGTTTGCTGATGACCATGGTTCAGGTCGATAGGCACATTGCGATAGGCGATACCTTTCATATAGACATCAAACACCTTCGCAGCCATCTGTCCATAGCGCATATCGCCAGTGGCAGCATAGATGCGAGCGGCGTCACGGGCGATGGTGATAATCTGACGGTTCACACCTGCCAGATTGCATCCCGTCTTGGCTGGAGAAGTCTTCTCCATCTTGCCTGTAGCCCTGCTAATGTAAGTAACGCTACCCTGCTCATCGTCATCATAAGGAATAATATCCTCCAGCTTAGGGCGATTATATTGAGATGCCGTGCTTCGTGAGCCGTTATATTTCACGGTAGGACCTGCCGCTTTCGCACCTCCAGGATGAGAGAATGTCTCCCCATTCACAAACACATCTGATGCATTTGTCTTCCAAAACATCTGCAAGCGAGAGTAGAGCCAGTCGGGTTGCTTATCCACCTGGCTCATCACGTTCTCTATCTTAGCCTTCAACTTGGTAATCTCAGGATCCTCCACCTTCTTCTTAGCCATACCGAAAGAAGAAGAGAGGAGCATCAAGGCTGCCACATATAGTACTTTCTGTTTCATGTGATTGATTCTTATCTTTATTTGATTTTTAATAAGAATACGATTGGGGGGCGATTTATACGTAGAACATCAGATAATAAAACGATATAAGCCCAGATGCCTAAACTGAACTTATATCGTTTACGTCTGACTAAAACATTCTACTTCTAAACCACAACGCAAAAACTGGATCGGTTATATAATAGCGTTTGCCACTCATTTCCACAATGTCTTTATCTACCAATGCAGTTTTCAAACGAGTGATATTAGAAACACTTCCTAGTTGGAATTCCTCCCTAACAGCAGTTTCTCCAAAATCATCGTGATGTCCGGACAAGATGCAACGCAAAAAGTTCATCTGATATGCGGTAAGCGGTTCAATCTGCTGCATGAAAAGTTGCTCCTGACTATTGAGCAAGTCCTTAACACCTTGTTTGAGATGTTCATCTGTCACAACCTGTCCTTCATCAATGAGCGAGAAAACGAGCCATGACAATTGCTGCACATAAGAAGAATAGTTATCTACCAACTGACAGATTTTAGCAGCCTGTTCCGTCGATATCGTTCGTTGCCTATCCTTAAAATGCTGCACGATGTATTCCACCCATGTCTCTGTAGGAATCTTGTCAAGAAACTTAAAGTCACCAAACTGATAGAGAGGCATGTTTCGCTTTTGAAACACATTCATCATGGTATGCTTCTTGCTTCCGAAAAGGCAATAAGAGGTAAGTCTTTGATGTTGCCATACGGAACGCAACCTTTTCTGTATGCTTATACTATCAGCCATCTCTCCTATCTGCTGGAACTCATCTATGCAAACCACGATTCTCTTCTGTTTCTTCTGGGCTATTTCCTCTGCAAGGCTCAATATCTCTTCAGGTGCATGCGTCTTTGGACTGATACCTAAAGACAATGCAAACTCAGAGTTTGGCTCTGGAGAAAAACTTACCTTGGGTGACAATCGGGCAATAAAGTCCCTGGCATTATCCATCCAAAGTTCAGCCTTCGAAGCCGTCTGTTTCAGTACAGCCTCTGCCAAGGCATTATATAACTCATATTCTGTCTTGCATTTGAATATATCCACAAACACAGGAATTACCTTTTTTCTGTCAACGACATCGCACACTTTTCTTACCAATGAAGTCTTGCCCCATCGTCTTGGAGAAATCAAGATGGTATTGATACCCTCTTCAAAGTTCATCTTCAACCTTCTTATCTCCTCTTTTCGACCGATAAAATTATAGTCAGATACAGATACTCCAAACACGAAGCTCTGCTCGTTTTCCCTCATCTTCATACGCATTATCTTTTGTTTTTTGAGTACAAATATAATGAAAAAACACAAGATACACAAGGTTGTGTTATACAAGTTTGTGTATTTTGTGTTTATTTATGATTTGCAACTATTTAAGAGCATTATTTTATACCCTAAATCGTATGTAAGTGCGGTCATCGAAGCTTTTGTTCCCTTCCACCAAGCCCTTAGTGGCAATGAAGTCGTGGATGCATTGAGGGTCGTGGGCGAT
>ERZ1034998.327-NODE-327-length-31899-cov-79.265230_pt1 | contig 31899 bp, 28 predicted proteins | sample MGYA00520621_ERZ1034998 | MGnify/ENA primary metagenome ERZ1034998 (study PRJEB33766, sample SAMN09781748) | gut metagenome | biome: gut microbiome | host: Homo sapiens | place: Madagascar | study: EMG produced TPA metagenomics assembly of the PRJNA485056 data... | reverse complement strand
TTATGCATTTCTCCATTCTGATCCGGCAATTCAAAGTCCGGTGCTTTTTTTCCTACTTCTAACATATTTTATACCTCCAAATTGATTAAGCTGTTTCCAAAATAAATATCTCTGGATCATTAACAATATTATACATTCCATCCATTACTTCCGACAAGCAGGGAAAGAAAAATAATCAATCCAAATACAAAAGGATGTATCACGATAATTCTTGCATTACCTTGACACATCCTTTCGTGTTGTATTTTTTTATTCTTCTTAATGACAGCTATGGTTTCCACATCCATGCTCACCACATGTATGTCCATCCCCATGGAATACGGAAGGTCCAGAATCGTTTGATGGCTTCACGCAAGGATGATGCTCCGGCGATTACCTCCAGGTCATTTTTTCTGGCCTATGCATCCGTCTGCTGTTCCTCAAGCTCCTCATAAAACCGGTAACTGTTCTTACCATTCTGTTTGACATAATACAATGTCTTGTCCGCTCTTATATAATATTCTTCAAAGTTTCCTCCCTGTCTGCACATGCACAGACCGCAGGACAGGGATGCCGGTGAAGTTTCTGCCGTGAGATTTTTTGCCGCACCAAAGCTTTCAAACAGCTTTCTCATCCGCATGTTCATCTCTTCTTCTGATGCCTCCGGCAGATAGAACAGGAATTCATCTCCTCCCAGCCGGCAGACCACTGCGTTCTCCATGCACTCTGTGAGCATTGCTCCTACCAGCCTGAGAGCACAATCCCCCGCCTTATGTCCATAGACATCGTTGATCTTCTTAAGATTATCCATATCGACAAATCCCAGACAGCCATCATGCTCCTGCATTTTCTCAAGGATCAGCTTTTCACCCTTATGACGCATAGGAAGACCTGTCAGATAATCCAGGCTTTCCCTGGCCTCTCTCTGCCTGGCCAGCTCCAGCTCGCGGATGCGGTCCATTGTCTGGATCAGCGTAACGACCAGCAGGACCACCAGTCCGGTTGCGATAAAGATCCCGGACAATGACACCACTCGATACACCGCTGTCACCTCCAGCATGACTGCGATCATGGCAGCTACCAGTCCGATCAGCGGAAGCTTGTAATGTTTCGCCGTTCCCTTGATGAGATCCCGGCAAATGGTGATAAATATTGTCAGGAACGTTCCTGCAATCACTAGGTGGGACAAGAACATTGTCGAGATAAAATCTGCGATATTCAGTAGCTGTAAGGCCGTGCATAGTACAAAATTCACACAGGTGATACACTCTGCCACATGATAGACCTTCCGGTACCTTCCCTGCTGCACACTGTCAATATAGAACATGATCGGAACCGGGCAGAGCATCACAACGAAGAAGCACATATTCGACAGAATAGAAGCATTGGAAACAAACAGCTGGCGCAGCTTCGATTCTCCCAGCATCCACACTGCTCCCAGGAGCATGCACCATCCCAGGTACTCCAGATCAAATCTCGTCTTATATATAATATCAAGCACCAGACTGATGATCAGCACGACCAGTCCGGCAAACAGCATGGCGCAGGCGATCAGAGTTACCATAAAATAGCAGTGGAATATATATGCCCAGATATCTGATTTATCCCCACAATATACCGTGTTGACGACACCGGAATACTTGTCGGTAAAGGACTGCAGTTCAATCCGCACTTCCTGCCCCGCATCCTCGCCGGATGTCTCGCAGAACACATACCCACTGGCAGAATTTTTCCCAAAAGGTCTGGTATTCTCCGTATCATACACTGCCCTCAGTTCCCCACCGATGTAAATGCGCACATTCTCCAGAGAGGACCTGATGGCGATCGTATTTTCATGATAATCCTGTGGGAGCACTGACCGGATGACCAAAGGCTCTCCGGCAGGCACATCACATTTGCCCGGAACCGGGATTTCCTCTTTGGTTTCGTCTGCCAGCACCCGGTAAAAGGTTCCGGTATAAGTAATGCTTTCCTCCGTGACCGTTTCCCTTTCACTTGGGTAAATATATTGTCCCAAAAGGAATGCCGCAAGCAGCACACATATCACCACATAAAATAAAATTCTTTTATACTTTCGGATTGTATATTTCTCTTCTGTCAACTTTTCTACCTCATTAAATGATACCGGGACAGCCCGGCTTTTATTCCCTTATCAGAGTTCTGTCCATGATTTTTCCCTCACTTATAAACAAGTTTATCACAAACGGCAGGAAAAGCAACTATCCATTTCGCTCTGTAAAATGTTTATGGAAAATTCATTGGACAAATCATGCTTTCCGAACTAAAATAGGAATGCGATATGATAATTTCATGATCCTATGAAAGGAGACAACATGATATGAAGAATAAAAAATATTCCATCGTTTATAGCAGCTTAACAGGTAATACCAAGGTGCTGGCTGATGCGATCCACGAGGCATTACCTCAGGATGAATGTGAGTATTTCGGTGTGTCCGACACAGTGATCCCTTCTTCCGAACTGCTCTATATCGGATTTTGGACAGACAAGGGAAATGCAGATACCAAGACATTACAGCTATTATCGCAGTTAAAGAATAAACAGATTTTTCTGTTTGGAACTGCTGGCTTTGGTGGCAGTGATATCTATTTCCGGAAAATTCTGAATCAGGTTAAGCAGTTCGTTGATGCAAGTAATGTTATCGTCGGAGAGTATATGTGTCAGGGCAGAATGCCGCAGTCTGTCCGGGAACGCTACTTGAAAATGAAGGAAGCTCCCGATCATCCGGCAAATCTTGATGTATTGATCCAGAATTTTGACTGTGCATTGTCTCACCCTGATGCCAATGACCTGGAAAAACTGAAAGAAGCCGTTATGAATCCATCCTTCTGATAAGACCATAAAATAAGGCAGCCCCACATAGCTGAGTCTGCCTTACTCTCTTTATTTAACATTGATGCCACTGGCATATTGCTGTAGAAACTGTTCCTTTCCGCATGGTCTGCCAAAATAATATCCCTGCAGATAATCCACCTTCATTTCTTTCATTTTCAGAAGCCATTCTTTTTCCTCGATGCCTTCTGCGCATATCCTGACGTTAATACTATGTACCATTGGGATGATATTTTTATATAATTCATAATCCCTCGCACTGTTCATCGCCTTGGCAGTAAAATCCCTATCCATTTTCACGTAACTTGGATTCATATCACGGATACAATGAAGATTCGAATATCCTGTTCCAAAATCATCGATCACAAAGGGGATCCCGTTCTTTTCCAAGCTTTTGCGGAATCTGCAGAACGCCGGTGTCATATCCATAAATCCGCTTTCTGTCATTTCAACACATAAACATTCCGGCTTTAAAGCGTACTTTTGAATCACATTCAGAATATCCCGCTCCACATTGCCTTGCAGGATCTGAACATAGGATACATTTACATTCATCCGGAAGTCCGGAATATATTTCTGCATTTCACAGCACATTGCTGCAGCTTCGTTCAAAATATATCTTCCGGCGGGAATGATCAATCCGGTCTCTTCCAATAATGGGATAAACTCCATCGGTGAAACAAACTCCCGTCCTTCTTCCGTTATCATGGAAAAACGCATCAGTGCCTCTGCTCCAATGATCTGTTCGGACTGACAGTCCACGATCGGCTGGTAGTATACTTCAAAGCCATCATAATGGTTCACAATAGCATTACGAAGTGCTGCTATGATTCTTCCTTTTTGTAAAAAGGCCTCATAGTCATCCTGGTCAAAAACATAGAATCCGTTTTTACCCATGCTTTTTGCCTGTTTCAAGGCAAATTCAAACTTTTTGCGGCATTCTTCGGTTCCCTCACAAAATGTTGCTGCATCTATAACACCAATCGAAATAGAAAATATAGCTTCATAATTTTCGGCTACTATGAAATTATAAAGTTTATCTGTAATCTTTTCTTTCAGTGCCACAGCGTCTTCGGAGGAAGAAGCTTCCAGATCCACAATCACATACTGATCCGCAACCAGATGGTAAAGCCTTTGATTATCAGAAAGACAGCTCTCCATGCAGTCGGCAACACTTTTTAAGATATAGTTACCATAATCCGCTCCTCTGGAACTATTGATTGCTCCGAAATCATCAATTCCTATATGCATAAAAAAACCCTTGGAAATGGGTTCCTTTTGTGCACGCAGGTAAGCAAGGAATTCCGGCCCGCCAAGCAGTCCTGTGACATTATCGGCTCTTCTCCTGTTGCCGGTCTCATTTAGACACCCGACCAGATACTCTGCCTTTCCCTGCTGATCAACGATCACGATACCACGGCAGTTAATCCAGACCGGCATACCGTCTTTATCAAGCCACCTGTAATGAAGATTATGTACATTTTCTCTTCCTTCGCATATATCCGCAAGATGCTTTGCAAGCATCCTGCGGTCTTCCTCATATACTACCTTCATAACTTCATTTGCAGCATCTGTCAGAACATTTTTCGACATATTAAACCGTTTCACAGCTGACTGTGAAATCTCAAAGGTATTATTCTGCAAATCAAATATATACAGGTAATCATCCATACATTCTGTAATGATCTCAAATAAGATTTCTGCTGTCTGCTCTCCAAACACTCTAAATATATCATTAATCACAACAAGAACCTTCCTTCCGACAACTTCACTCTATTCCTGCCATTTTCTAGAATAGCTTAAAGATATTCACACGGTCATGCATCTTGGCTGCTCCCTCTGCCAGATTAATACTGATCGCAGTATTCTCTTCGGAGGATGCAGCATTGCCCTGTACTACGCCGGACAGCTGTTCAATTCCCTGGCCAATCTGCTCCAAGGACTCTGCCTGGGAGTTGGCTTTCTCCATGGTGTTCTCTGCAAGCTCTGCAAAGGACTCCATGCCTCATTTTCATTCTGTAATACTTCTTTTGCATTTACTGGCATACTCCCCAATATTGCCAATACTATCACACAACAAATTACTTTTTTTATTCTATACATCTTTTTTAACCTCCTTTGTAATCTCTACTTCTTCTACTCCCGGTATCCATGCATTTTTCCATAATACCCGGTGTCCCAAATACCAGATTTGAATATGTTGTCCTTCTTTAATATCTTTAAACCTTCCGGCACTTCCATCCGGTAATGTTACCGGGATTGCATCATCCTGTGCCAGACGATATACCTTTCCAGGATTTTTTCCATTTGCATCTGTCTCTCTTACATAAATCACTTCACCCTTCGATTCAACCACTGCATTCATGCATAAATGATATTCTAAAATATAATTTTTCTGAATGTTCTCTACACTGTATCCGATTAAAACTCCAAATAGCACAAACAGAATACACAACACCCACCGGTACTTTCGTATCTGTCTTTTTTTCTCCCTCTTTGCAATATCTATAGTATCTTTTACCAGCTCATTTACCGTATGTTCTGCCCTGCCAGCCTCTTCTCCCCGGATAATATCAGCAACATCCACCTGAAATACCTGTGCCAGCTCTTCCATCAATTCAATATCCGGAAATGAGATTCCGCGCTCCCATTTCGAAACTGCTTTGTCTGAAATATGAAGCTGTTCTGCAAGCTGCATTTGTGTCCAGCCTTTCTTTTTCCGAAGGTTTCTGATATATTCGCCTGTTTTTTCTTTATCCATACCCATCCTCGTCCGTTTGCCGGACTTCTTCTCCTCCCTGATATTTTGATACCTTTATTCTATATGAATTTCGATATTTTTGCACTCTACTCCTGGTTTAGTGCATATAAAAAATGCAGGATTCAAGGTTTTCCCTCTCTTCCTGCATTGCCTGCTTTTTAATTATCTCTCCAAACCTCGTCCATTTCCGATTTGTGCCTCCTATTTTTCAGACTGTAATTTCAATTTGGTTATCTTCGAATGCAACAATACAACTTTCATAATAACCATCTCCAGTCTTTCTTGGACCGCTGACAACTTCATAACCATCTGCCTTTAACTCTGCCGTCAAAGTATCAACCTTTTCTTTGCTGCCTACGCTAAAAGCAATGTGCGCATATCCGGTACGAGTAAGCTCTTTGGGACAATCCGACATTTCTGGTTTATTCATAATCTCTATGCGTGTATCATCATCAAATGAAAGAAAATAAGAGCGGAAATCCGTCTGAAAATTATGATATCCATCGTTTGATTTTGCATCAAAATATTTCACAAAAAAATTTCTTGCTTCTTCCAGATTATTTACATATAATGCAATATGTTCGATTTTCATAGTTTGTTTTTCCTATCTTTTTATTAATTTTCTTTTCCTGTTCTGCTTCCATTTTAACTTCTTTATATGTGAGTACAACTCCAATTACAGATGCAATAAGAACAAATGGTGCAATCCTCACAAACAGGAAGTTAACTGATACTATCATAAAATCTTTGCAACACAATCGCCAACTCTTCCGGGGCTTCTATGTTTGCTTCATGACCTGTTTTCATAAGTTCATGGAAGTAGGAATTGTTCAGATAATGGCAAAGTTCTTTTGAAGTTTTTTTGTTTGCATTGTCCTTCTCTCCACAAACGATTAATACCGGACAAGACACCTTATGCAGTGAGTCACTGAAATCTAATTCAGCCATCGTACCACATAGTTTAATAACATCTGCTTTTTTGAAGCCCATTTTATTGAATGCCGAATTCGGCATAAGATGAAACAATATATTCTGAACTTTCAATAATTTTCGGGGCATTTTATATTGTGCTGCAATTAATACGAGTGCCTTTACTTTATCCGGGTGGTCTATCGCATAATTAAGTGCCAGAACAGCTCCTAGAGAAAGCCCACACAAGACAATTTCTTCGTTCTCCTTGTCGCATTCTGATGAGAATGCTGAATATAATTCCTTATATGTAGCAGATTTCCTTTCTAACAGCTCTGATAAACTCAAACTGCAACTGCTTTTCGATACTTTCGTCTCTTTTATTACTCTATTCCAACTGTCTGGTTTTTGCCCTAGTCCATGCAAATATAAATACTTCATATATTGTCACTCCGTCAAATTTTGATTTCTATTTTTGTTTCCATAGCATAGTGTATTCTTTTTCACCAGTAGCTTCATCCAAACCTTTACATTGAATAATGAACCCTTCTCTTTGGTAAAAAGAAATTGCTCTGGCATTCTTCTGGTATACATTTAATTGTAATCTATCTTTTTTATCCTTAATATAATTCAATAAAAGCTTACCTATGCCACATGACTGCATTTCTTCAGGAACAAAAATACCTTCAATATATTCATTATTTAGTCCTACAAATCCTTGTATCATCTTATCCACTTCAAACACATAGACTTCGGATTGTGACATCATTTCTTTCACTAATTCATAATTACTTTTCCAGTATTGATTGGAAATAAAATAATGCGTTTTCAGATTTGTCTTTAACCATATGTCAGCAACTCTATCGATATCTCCGTTCAGCAACTTTCTAATCATAACAAATATTCTCCACAACTACATCCTTTCTGCTTTTCTCTTTTTTCATTCTATCACAAGCGCACCATTAATCATCAATTTTTTGATATTTTTTCTTTTTCCCCACTGTAAAACAGCCTCTGAGCGTTTCTATAGGCTTTGATGTCCGGGCAGCCTTCGGGTTGCCTTTACATAGTTTCCACTTTCAAAAAATAAAAAAATTTGTGTTTTTGAAAGTGGGTGCCTATATAAAAACAATCACGAGAGCAAAATATATCGATAGAATCATTGAACTGAATGGCACTCCTGACATCAAGATTATCTTCATCGACTTCATGGATTTGGCGTATGAAAAAAATCAAGGAATAACATTCCTTACACGCCTATGTGTAAGAACATTATCAGGAAGGCAAAACGAACTATATAAAGGAGTCTTCCTGAAAACATACAAAAACTATATAACATAGGGCATGAATGATTTTTTCTCCATCAAACTGGAATTTGTAATTACATTCCATACATATTGGCATTCTTTACAATCACTCTATCTCCTTTTTCTAATTGTTCCTTAGAAACTCCTCTTAACCCAAGTCCAACATGCTCTGTTTTATATCCACAACCATTTGATTTTCGTTCTTTTGTATGTATATCGATGGTAGTAATTATAGTCTCTAATACACCTCCATTTGTTTTATAAACACACGCATTTTCTCCTTCTCTACACATTCCTGTTGATATGTTTCCTGTGGCAACTGTTCCAACCCCCATAATTGTAAATACATCATCAATAATCAATTCAAAGTCTTCTTTTAAACATAATGGAACATCTAATCTGTTCATATACTCTTTTTCTCGCTCTTTTTTGCTTTTACCAAATAATCCCATAGTGTTTCTCCTTTATAACTTCCGATTGTTTTAATTCTTCTCAGTTCCACCTTCTTGCCCTTCGGACAAGAAGTATCCCTCGCTCAAAGAGCTCGGTCAATTATAAGTTGTTATTTCAATGCTTTTTTATCATTTTCTTTTTCATCATATTATGTTCAAACTCAACCCATGCGATTTCAGAAAATAGAACTATCATATAAATAACCACCTGAACCACAACGCCATCCAGCTTTTTAATAAAATATCCAAAAACAGCTTGTGTAATAAATAGCACACTACCCAAAATAATAAAATTTCTGCCATGTCTATGGTTCCATTCCGTAACATTTGTCAGTTCATCTTTACGAAGTGGTTTCTCTCCTGTATTTATTGATACTGGTTTTTCAGACCTATACTGCATAATTCCAAGTATGATAAAAATAAGTGAAATCAATAATGAAATTACCAAATAAATAATTGTAGCAGCCATGTCTATTCCTCCAATTCAGCCTCTGCTTCCACTCTCTCTGCTTCTGCCCTCTCCGACTCTGTCTGTTTCTTATTCTTCGCATTCTCCATATGCCGGTAAAGGAGTTATTCTTGAATTATAAGATGCACAGTGGGACAGTCCTATGTGCCTCCTTTGTTTTGATACCTCTATTAGATATCAGAACGGTCGTTGCCACAAGCAACACAAATTAACTTTTTCGTTTTTGCCGCAGTAAACTGGATGACCGGTCCGGAAATGAGGATTGTTACTATGGTGCATATGCCAAATTTTCCGCCCAGCATAACACCTGTCACAACCATCACGACATCCAGTACCATTCGTACAATTTTTACCTGCCAGTTGTTCTTCTCTGCAAGAGAAAAAGTCAGTGCCTCATAAGAACCCCGCCCCAGGGAGGCTGCCGCATAAAATCCGGTTCCTATGGCAAAAATCACAATTCCTAATAACATGATAAGTGCATTTACCCATATATGCGTACTGTACACATGTGCATTTGCAAACAAATCTACACAAAGGCTATATACAATCTGATAAAGTATCGTGCCGATATGTATCTGTGACCTGTCATAGAAAAACGCAAATACAATCATAACTATAGCTACTATCATGGATGCCATACCGATGCTTACATGAAATGTTTTTGAAATTCCCTGCCATAATACCGCAAGGGTGGCACCACCAAATCCCGCATACAGTGCCAGCGTAATGCCATATGCCGCAATGACTGAACCAACCACTATAATAATTAATTTTATTATCCACTCCAATTTACAGTTCCAAAATTTTACACTGTTCAAGTCCCGCACTCCAAAACTCCTCAATCGGCATACCTTTCACCTGACAGATAATGCTTGCATTCATCGCACCATGTCCCACAATCAGGATATCCTTACCTTCCTGTAGCTGCGGGTCTATCACTTCCTTCAAAAATGCTCCGGTTCTTGCAAAGAGTTCCTCCCAGGTTTCTGCTCCACCTATCGATTCGTGATATTCTCCCGGCTTTTGAAACAAAATATTAATCGGGCAATCCGGAATAGCAAAGCTGTTTTCGATTCCCTCATAATCGCCAAAACTCATTTCCATCAGCCGTTCGTCTTTTATTATTGGAATTTTCCGGTTTTTTAACACAATTTGTGCTGTCTCAACAGCCCTTATCAACGGAGAACAATAACACACATCTATGTGCAAATCCTTATACTCTTCGCATGCTTTTTCCGCCATCAGGCGTCCTTCTTCATTTAATGGGATATCCGTTCTTCCCTGTATTTTATGTAATGCATTCCATTCCGTTTTTCCATGCCGCATAATATATAACATTTTGAATTTCTCCTAAAATCATAGTTTTTAACTTATCTTTCTGTTTAATAAGCCCCACAAACTCAGGAAACCTATTGCAGCCCCAAGCACCACTCCGGCTACTTTCATTAATTCATTGTTCCTATATTTTTTATCTGGAAGAATGCCCGCTTTATTATAAGAATATTTTATATGATCTGTGGTATATGCAGTTATGGTATCTCCCACTTTATATTCTGCATATACACTTTCCGGCACCTGCATCCGCTTATTATATTCATTCGTTTTGCCATCATGATAATAGAAGAAATAATTTTGAGAAATGGCATTATCCGCCGTAGCATCTTCACTCTTTTTATCCGTTATCACAACATCTTCTCTATCATAATCTTCTCCTAATACCATCTCTTCCATTTGCCTGTGAAGTGCCTTCGACGTCAAAAATACGTTTAACCAGACCGCCAGAAAAGCTATGCTTAAAGCAGCAAAACAACTCCAGAACAGAACTTTCTTCTGCTTTCCGGTTAATCGTTCTTTTTGTTTCTGATGCTTCGCCAATTTGTTGCTCATGCTGTAATTCTCACATTCTTTCTAATCGTCTTACTTATCATACTTTTCCAGAAAATCCGTTGCCTTATCTTTATCTATATGCAGTTCCTCCTGCAGCAATAAAATAATTTCCTTCTCTGACTTTCCGAATCTGCGTCCAAGCCTTATAACTTCCTTCGTTTTTCCTACTATTTCTCCTTCCTCTTCGCCCTGTTTGCGAATTCTTTCTTCTCTCTCAAAGCTCTTCATATATGCAAGACCTACCTCTCCATCCCGCTTGACTGCAGTTACCATCCGGTGTAACTTTTTCAGGTTTTCGGTGGAAGCATTCTCTACAGATGAATGTTCCATGTAATGCAGTAGCTGTTTTAATTCCTCCGGCGGATTTCCTTCACTTCCTCTTGTATACAAAAATATGGTCTGCGCCCCATCTTCATACTTTAACTCCGGCACCTCGATGCAACAATTCTTGATTGTATACACCATACGATTCAGTCCAAAGGGGTCATAGGTTGTAATGAAAATAACAACAACATTCCGAAGACTTCCATAGGTTTCGCCCGATGGTAAATTTCCGGCATCAATTTTTGCATGATAAAACCGTACTCTTCTTGGTAATGCTGCCATCTCGTTCTTCCCATCATTCTGGTCCGGTTCTATATCAAAGATTTCTCCATTCTCTTCATCCAGATATACATCCAGCCGGATGCCGTGAGTTTCCAAATTTTCTCCGCAAAAGAAACGCTGCGGTACTACCGTAAGCTTTCCTATCTGCCGGTGCAGAATGCATTCCAAAATATACCTCGCTGACTGTTCCCCATAAATTTTGTGACTGGTTAAGCTGTTTACTAAAAAGTCATCCACCAGATTCAGTTCTTCTAAAGTTCTCATTTTTCCTCCTTTTCCCATAATGCAGTGAAAAGCAGGATTGCATATATCTCATATTTTCCTAAACTTCAGCCTCTTCAATGCACTATGCGTTTATTAATTGTAATTAGAATTTAAAAGCATAGAATTCATTGAATTGATACTAGAAATTTAGACTGGCTTTCGCCATTCGAAAATCAGAATATATGCTTTGTGTTGATTGTAACAAATAAGCCCATTGAATACAAGTAAATTTTTCCCAGTAGCTTAAACCTCACAGGATCTGTCACCGGTGCTTCTTACGGATGCCTAACGTCTTAAAGCAGAAAGAGGCAACAACCCTGCCGGGCTGCTGCCTCTTTCTGTTTTTATGCTTATGCTCTTATTTCTTAATTTTATTCTGCTTTGTCATCTACTGTAACAGTGATTTTGTTCAGGTGCCAGATATCATCCACATATTCCTGAATCGTACGGTCAGATGAGAATTTGCCGGAAGCTGCAATATTTAAGATTGCTTTTCTAGCCCATTCTTTTTCATCTGCATATGCAGCATTAATCTTCTTCTGTGCTTCCACATAAGAACGGAAGTCTGCCAGAATAAAGTAAGTATCTGCGTACTGTGTGCACTGTGTATTCAGCAGTGAGTTGTAAAGGTCACGGAACAATTCCGGATCATTTGGCGAATAGAATCCGTTGATTAACTGCATCAGAACTTTACGGACATCCTGATCATTGTTGAAAATCTGCATTGGGTCATAATCGCGTTTCTGCTCATGAGCAATCACTTCGTCAGAGCTCATACCGAAGATAAACATGTTTTCTTTGCCGACTTCTTCTGCCATCTCAACGTTTGCACCATCCATGGTTCCGATAGTAAGCGCTCCATTCAGCATGAACTTCATATTACCGGTTCCGGAAGCTTCCTTACTTGCGGTAGAAATCTGCTCGCTGACATCTGCTGCTGCAAAAATAATCTCTGCATTGGATACCTTGTAGTCTTCGATAAATACAACCTTAATCTTTCCGTTGATAGACTTATCATTGTTGATGACATCTGCAACAGAGTTGATTAATTTGATGGTAAGTTTTGCATTGCGGTAGCCTGCTGCTGCTTTTGCTCCGAAAATGAAAGTTCTTGGAATAAATTCCATATCCGGATGCTCTTTTAATTCATTGTAAAGATACATTACATGAAGAATATTTAAGAGCTGGCGTTTGTACTCATGCAGACGTTTTACCTGTACATCAAAGATAGAACGAGGATTTACTTCAATGCCGTTGTGCTCTTCGATATAAGATGCAAGACGCAGCTTATTCTGGTATTTGATATTTAAGAATTCCTGCTGAACCTTTTCATCATCTGCATAGAACTCTAATCTCTTGATGCGGGAAAGGTCTGTAATCCAGTCTTTTCCAACATATTTGGTTACCCAATCTGCAAGTAATGGATCACCATGCATTAAGAAACGACGCTGTGTAATACCATTGGTCTTATTATTAAATTTCTCCGGGAACATCTCGTAGAAATCTTTTAATTCCTGTTTCTTAAGGATTTCTGTATGAAGTGCTGCTACACCATTTACAGAATATCCTGCACAGATTGCCAGATGAGCCATTTTTACCTGACCATCATATACAATTGCCATCTTCTCAACCTTGTGGTTGTCTCCAGGATATTTCTGCTGGATTTCCAGTACAAAACGACGGTTGATTTCTTCTACAATCTGGTAAATTCTAGGAAGCAGTCTTGAGAAAATCTCGATTGGCCATTTCTCTAATGCTTCTGCCATGATGGTATGGTTGGTATATGCACAACATTTTGTTGTAATATTCCATGCATCATCCCACTCCAAGCCTTCTTCATCCAGTAAGATACGCATTAACTCTGCAACTGCTACGGTTGGATGGGTATCATTCATCTGGAATACTGCTTTTTCAGGAAGCATATGAATGTCTGGATGATTCTTCTTAAATCTTGCAATCGCACGCTGTAAGCTGGCAGATACAAAGAAGTACTGCTGTTTTAAACGAAGCTCTTTTCCTGCGATATGGTTATCATTCGGATAGAGAACTTCTACTAAGTTCTTTGCAAGGTTCTGCTGTTCGATTGCACGATGATAATCACCTTTATCAAAGGAATCCAGCTCGAAGCATTCCATTGGCTCTGCATCCCAGATCATCAATGTATTTACTACATTATTGTTATAACCTACGATTGGCATATCATAAGGAATTGCTTTTACAGACTGATAGCCTTCCTGTACGAATCTGGTTCTTCCATCTGGCTGTGCCTCTGCACGTACATATCCACCAAATTTTACTTCGAAATTGTATTCCGGACGTTTTAATTCAAATGGATATCCATTCTGTAACCAGTTATCCGGTTCTTCTACCTGATAACCATTTTCTATTTTCTGACGGAACATTCCATAATGGTAACGGATTCCACAACCATATGCCGGATATCCCAGAGTTGCCAAAGATTCCATAAAGCAGGCAGCAAGTCTTCCCAGTCCACCATTTCCAAGTGCCGGGTCCGGCTCCTGATCCTCTATGGCATTTAAGTTGATTCCCATTTCCTCTAAAGCTTCTTTCACTTCATTGTATACCGTTAAGTTAATCAGGTTATTGCCTAATGCACGGCCCATTAAGAACTCCATGGACATATAGTATACAATCTTTGGATCTGCTTTATCAAATTCCTGCTGGGTTGCAAGCCACTGGTCAATGATTACATCTTTTACAACGTAGGATACTGCCTGGAAAATTTCCTGCTCGCTTGCTTCATCCATTGTCTTACGATAGAGGTATTTTACGTTCTCAACTACCTCTTTTTTGAAGGTTTCCTTTTCAAACATTTTGCTTTTCATAATGTTCTCCTTTTGTTTCGATTCCGGTGTTTTTTGTGCAAAAAGGGAGCAAGCCACTGTCAGCTCCGCTCCCTTATCTTTATTCTGCTTATTTCTTTTCCACGCCAAGCACAACCGTTTCACCATTAATGTTCCATTCTTTCTGATATCCGCTCACCGTATCAGCCACAACACTCTCAGCCAGAACTTCTTTTGCAATTTCATCTCCATATTTTGCGAAGATGTCTTTTACTTTCTGATCTGCCTTATAAGAAACAGTAATTTTATCCATTACTTCAAATCCTGCTTCCTTACGCATTGTCTGGATTTTGCTGATTAATTCTCTTACCATTCCTTCCTCTAAAAGTTCCGGAGTAAGGTTCGTATCAAGAACTACGGTCACTTCATTATCACCTTCTGTCATGTAACCTTCCTGCTGTGTCATGGTGATAAGTAAATCCTCTTCATATAATACAACTTCGTCGCTTATACTGTCAAGTTTCAGTGCACCTGTGCTCTTAAGCTCAGCCATTGCCTTGTTGCCGTCTAATTCTGCAAGTGCTTTCTGAATCTGACCTAAATATTTACCGAATTTCGGTCCAACGGTACGAAGCTGTGGTTTGAAGGTATAGCTAGTATATGCACTGACATCCTCTGTAAATGTCACTTTCTTTACATTCAGCTCATCTTCGATAATCTCTGTAAAGTATTCGGATAATTCAAATGGTGCTTTTACAAACATATTTCCAATCGGCTGACGGTTCTTGATGTTTGCAGTATTTCTGCAGGCACGGCCCATAACAACGATTTTCAATACTTCGTCCATATTTTTCTCTAATTCACTGTCTATCCAGCTCTCGTTTGCCACCGGATAGTCGCAAAGATGGATGCTTTCCGGCGCACTCTTGTCGATGCTGCATACCAGGTTCTGGTAAATTTCTTCTGTCATGAAAGGAATCATCGGCGCTGCTACCTTGCATACAGTTACCAGTGCAGTATAAAGAGTCATATATGCATTGATTTTATCCTGCTCCATGCCCTTTGCCCAGAAACGCTCACGACAACGTCTTACATACCAGTTACTCATCTCATCTACAAATTCATCCAGTGCTCTTGCAGCTTCCGGAATACGATAATTACCCAGATTATTATCTACAGTCTTAATCAGTGTATTGAGTTTGGAGAGAAGCCATTTATCCATAACGGAAAGTTTCTCATAATCCAGTGTATATTTGGTTGCATCAAATTCATCAATATTTGCATACAACACGAAGAATGCATAAGTATTCCAAAGTGTTCCAAGGAATTTACGCTGTCCTTCCTGTACTGCCTTTCCATGGAAACGGTTTGGCAGCCATGGTGCAGAATTAATGTAGAAATACCAGCGGATTGCATCTGCTCCGTAAGTCTCTAATGCATCAAACGGGTCAACGGCATTTCCTTTGGACTTACTCATCTTCTGTCCATTTTCATCCTGTACATGTCCCAATACGATAACATTTTCATATGGTGCTTTATTAAATAATAAGGTAGACTCTGCCATCAGGGAATAGAACCATCCACGGGTCTGGTCTACTGCCTCGGAAATAAACTGTGCAGGGAACTGCTGTTTAAAGAGGTCTTCATTTTCAAATGGATAATGATGCTGTGCAAATGGCATTGCTCCTGAGTCAAACCAGCAGTCAATTACTTCCGGTACACGATGCATTTCGCCGCCACAATCCGGGCACTTGAATGTTACAGCATCAATGTATGGACGATGTAATTCTACTTTGGCATCATCCGGGTTGCCGCTGCGTTCTGCTAATTCTGCACGGCTTCCGATACACTCCTGATGTCCGCAGGAACACTCCCATACAGGAAGCGGAGTTCCCCAGTAACGGTTACGGGAAATACCCCAGTCCTGAATATTTTCAAGCCAGTCACCGAAACGTCCTTTTCCGATAGATTCCGGAATCCAGTTTACGGTATTGTTATTGCGGATCAAATCCTCTTTTACTGCTGTCATCTTAATGAACCAGGATTCTCTTGCATAGTAAATCAGAGGAGTATCACAACGCCAGCAGTGTGGATATTCATGTTCAAATTTTGGTGCATCAAAGAGTAGTCCTTTTTCTTCCAGGTCTTTTAATACCATTGGGTCTGCTTTCTTTACAAATACACCGGCATATGGAGTCTCTTTGGTAAGTTCTCCTTTTCCGTCTACCAGCTGGACAAATGGAAGTTCGTATCTACGTCCAACCTGGGCATCGTCTTCACCAAATGCAGGTGCGATGTGAACGATACCGGTACCATCTGTCATAGTTACATAAGTATCACAGGTTACATAGTAGCCTTTCTTATGCTGTTTCTCACAGATTTCCTTTGCGCAGTCAAATAATGGCTCATATTCCTTGTACTCTAATGACTTTCCTGGGAAAGTATCCAATACTTCATATGCTTTTACGCCATTTTCTTCATCCGCAAATTTGCCAAGTACCTTATCTAACAGTGCTTCTGCCATATAATAAGTATATCCGTCAGCAGCTTTTACTTTACAGTAAGTCTCGTCCGGGTTTACACAAAGTGCAACGTTAGATGGAAGTGTCCATGGAGTTGTGGTCCATGCCAGGAAATATGCATCTTCTCCGATTACTTTGAATCTTACGATTGCGGAACGTTCTTTTACCGTCTTATATCCCTGTGCTACTTCCTGGGAAGAAAGCGGAGTTCCACATCTCGGGCAGTAAGGAACAATCTTGAAACCTTTGTATAACAGCTTCTTATCCCAGATTTTCTTAAGAGCCCACCACTCAGATTCAATGAAATTATCATCATAGGTTACATATGGGTTTTCCATATCAGCCCAGAATCCAACGGTTCCTGAGAAATCTTCCCACATTCCTTTGTATTTCCATACGGATTCCTTACACTTCTTGATGAATGGCTCCATTCCATATTCTTCAATCTGCTCTTTTCCGTTTAAGCCTAAAAGTTTCTCTACCTCCAGCTCTACCGGAAGTCCATGGGTATCCCATCCGGCTTTACGTGGTACATATTTGCCCTTCATAGTCTGGTATCTTGGAATCATATCCTTGATAACACGGGTTAATACGTGACCGATATGTGGCTTGCCATTTGCAGTTGGCGGTCCATCATAGAAAGTATAGGTCTCGCCTTCTTTCCGGTTCTCCATACTTTTCTTAAAAATGTCATTTTCTTTCCAGAATTCTACAGTCTGCTTTTCTCTGTCCACAAAATTCAGATTTGGGGAAACTTTTTCGTACATGTTAGTCCTCCTTAAAATTTCAGTTTCTCGCTACCCGCGTAAAAAAGAATGTTCCTTGGCACATTCTCGCGCCTGCGGCGGTCGCTTGCGACATCTACCTTATACGCCGCAGTGTGCATCCTCGCGGAGCGTTTTTTACTTTACAGGAAAGCAATTTCATGTAAAGTAAAAAAGACGCCGTCCTGTAATAAGGACGTGCGCCTGCCGTTTCTAACCACCTTGTTACAACATACTTGAAGCTTACAGCTTCGCATATACGTTCCCGTAACGGGGGAAATCCGTCAGTTTCTACTAACGCAGCTTTGCCTGTTCGAACTGCAACTTGGAAGTGATTTTCATTTTCCATTTACTCATGCCGGTTTCCACCTGTCCCGGCTCTCTTTGACTTTCCATGGAAAACTACTCTCTTCGTCATCGTCTTTTCATATTCTTAATAAGTATAGAACCTGTATTTTTAAATGTCAATTCCTATTTTCAAATTTTCTATATCTACAGAAGCTACTACCGGGAGCTTCTTACAGATTTCTGGCAGCTTCTTACAAATACTGAATAACACAAAACGAGGCGGCATCCTTCCGGATACCGCCTCCCGTTTATGTAGGAAAACCGCAATGAGTGTTTCTTATATTTCATTTACAATATGTCTCTTACAGGATTCTCTTAATCCATCCTTCCGGAGCTTCAATACGTCCCATCTGGATTCCGGTCAGAGTATCATAAAGTTTCTTTGTTACAGGTCCCATTTCTTCCATTCCACTTGGAATTAAGATTTCTTTGCCGTGGTCAACAATCTTTCCGATTGGAGAAATAACTGCTGCTGTTCCGCAAAGTCCTGCCTCTGCGAAGTCTTTTACTTCATCGAAGTATACTTCTCTGTGTTCTACTTTCATTCCAAGATAATGTTCTGCAACATATACCAGTGAACGACGGGTAATGGATGGCAGAATAGAATCTGACTTCGGTGTAACAAGTTTATTATCCTTGGTAACGAAGATGAAGTTTGCTCCACCTGTCTCTTCTACCTTAGTTCTTGTCTTAGGGTCTAAGTACATATTCTCATCAAATCCGTCTGCATGTGCAGTTACGATTGCATGAAGACTCATTGCGTAATTCAGACCAGCTTTGATATTACCGGTTCCGCAAGGTGCTGCACGGTCATAGTCACTGACACGGATGGTAATTGGCTTTGCTCCACCCTTGAAATATGGTCCTACCGGTGTACAGAACATACGGAACTGATATTCATCCGCTGGTTTTACACCGATTACAGGATTTGTTCCCATCATGTATGGTCTGATGTAAAGTGTTGCACCGGAACCATATGGTGGAACATATGCTGCATTTGCTTCTACTACCTTCTGTACTGCATCTACAAAACGCTCTTCCGGGAATACCGGCATTTCCAGTCTGCGTGCTGAATCTGCAAGACGGCTTGCATTTAAGTCAGGTCGGAAAGTAACGATATGTCCATCCTCTGTTGTATATGCTTTCAATCCTTCAAATACGGTCTGTGCATACTGGAATACACCTGCGCATTCATTCAATACAATATCTGCATCATCGGTTAAAGCTCCCTCATCCCATGCTCCGTTTTTGAAATTTGATACATATCTCTTATCGGTCTTTACATAACCGAATCCAAGATTAGACCAGTCTAAGTCCTTCTTTTCCATAATAACATCCTCCATTCATTTGTCGCAAATAGATGTTATAACCTGGTGTTATAGCTTTCTATTGTTCTATGTTTTTTCATTATTTTAGTCCTATAAAAGCTATTTGTCTAGTATTTTTTTCTAGGAATACATAATTTTCTCACTGCCAAACATTTTCGCCAGTACCGTTGATAAAATACCGGTATAAATAAGGTTGCTGACAAGACATGCCACAATATTGATTCCGCTGTAGGAGAAATCAAAAATTCCGGTCATGCCCTGCACGCTGTTATAGAAAGGAATCAGATACCAGTAAAATTCCTTCGGTGCCCCGCTTCCAAGCATGGATGTAATGGAAATTACCATTACCACAACCATCAGCGGCATAATCATAGAACCGGCTTCCTTTACTGTCTTTGCAAATGCTGAAATTACAGCTAATGCTCCAACCAGTACCAATACCGTGGTAAGAATCACCAGCAATAAAAGGATATAATCGGTGACGCTGTATACGCTGGCATCCATTGCATTGGATTCTGTTCCCATTAATTTTGGAAGGGATAACATGGTACCCACAAAACTGGAAATTCCACTTAAAAGTCCGATAATACCAAGGCTGATGATTTTTCCCATGGCAAGCTGTCCACGTTTCATCGGTGTTACCAATAAGGTAGCAATGGTTCCTCTCTCCTTTTCCCCCGCTATGGATTCCGGGGCAATTGCCATACATCCTGAGAAAAGGAATATCATAAGCAGCATTGGAAGCATCATGGAGAAAATCTGTCCGGTGCTGTCTTCCTTGCTGGCAAGGTCATATTCTTCGTCACCACTGTTGACATCGAACTTATTTGCCATAGAAGCTTCATATCCATCTAATACAGAAGCCATAATCTGATAACATGCCGTGGATTCGGTATCTGCGGAATTATAATATAAGGCTACCTGCGGAGCCGGTGTGGTAGCAGTCATGCTGTCATATGCCAGTACATCTGCTTCAAAATTTTCCGGAAATACCATCAGCATTTCCGCATCTTTATCGGTTACCGCCTGCTTCATATCCTCTTCACTGACACCATCCCGGTCTAAATATTCCACATTGATGTCACTGCCTTTTATCATGGCTGAAACCGAGGATGGCATATTTTCTGCATAAATACGGTAAGTATAATCCTCTTCTGCTTCAAATCTGGAGGTCAGTCCGCTGCCCATGAAGCTGTACATGATATAAATCAGTAAGCCTGGCATTAAAATAGTCGTAAATACCATTCTCTTATCCCCGAAGAAGCGGGCAAGTTCTTTCTTTATAATTGTCATAAGATTGTTTCTCATTCTGCTTCACCTACCGTTTCTTCATAGATTTCAAAGAATCTGTCTTCTAATGATTTGCCATTTTTCACTGCCTCTAATGTATCGCAGATAATCATTTCTCCCTTGATGATAATTCCGACTCTGTCACAGATTTTCTCAATCAGGCTGAAAATGTGGGTAGAAACGATGATGCTCTTTCCTTCTTTCTTAAGCTCTAACAGGAAATCCGTTACTACTTTGGCTGTCAGAACATCAAGGCCGTTGGTCGGTTCATCAAAGATAATGATTTCCGGGTCATGGACTAAGGAAATAACCAAAGAAACCTTCTGTTTCATACCGGTAGACATATCCTTTACTTTCACTTCTGCAAACTGTGTGATGCCGAAGCGGTCAAAAAGTCTCTTCTTTCTTTCATCCCGGACAGCCGGCTCTACTCCGTATAAATCCGAAAAGAAATTATATAAATAATTTGGTGTAAAAAAGCCCTCTAATTTCAGTTCACTGGTCAGAAAGCCAATCTTGCCACGTACTTCTTCCGGTGCATTAACAATACTGCTGCCATCTAAAATAGCATCTCCGGAATCCGGTTTAATCAGTGTTGCCAGCATACGAAGTGTGGTTGTCTTTCCGGCTCCGTTTGGTCCAAGCAGTCCAAACACCTCTCCCCGATAAGAAGTAAATGATAAATCATGCACTGCAATTCGCTTCTTCTCATTGGTTTTCTCAATCTTTTGTTGTTTCTGGGATAATGTAAAGGTCTTATTGAGACCCTTTACCTTCATAATCTCCTCCATAACTTCTCCTTTCAGTTATCTTCTTGATTGTACTATTGTATTATTACACTTGTGTATCTGTGCGTCAAGCACTATTTTTTTCAACGGTTAGTGCTTTCCTTTTACTTTCCGGTATTTCCAGGTAAATGAAGTAAAAAGCACTGAACAGATTTGATTCTCCATTCAATGCTTCTTATGTTCTTCTTAAAAATTCTCAAAATTATGCTGCAGATAATCCTCTAAATCCTGATAGTCATCCGGTGCATTCATTTCACCATCAAACTGATATTCATAACGTCTTAGGAATTCATCCGGTCCACTGGTTCTGCCTGCTGCATGAATAATCAAAAGCCAGTACGTTACAAATGCAAGTATACCAACTACAGCTGTTACAATACCTGCAACTGCCATTCCATGGTTCTGTTTTTGTTTCACCAGATGTATAATTCCAAAAACAATTGCCAGAATTGCAGTTATAATATTGATTCCGGTGCAAAATAATACCAGTGAAATCAGCCCCAGCACCATGGATGCAACTGCGAAACCTTTTCCCGGCTCCTCTTTCCGGTTATCTGCCGGACGCTGATTGTAATTCGGCGGGTACGGATTCCCATACTGCGGATTCTGGTTCTGATTCGGCGGGTATGGATTCCCATACTGCGGATTCTGATTTTGATTCAACGGATATGGATTCCTGTTATCTGGATACATTCTGCTTCACCAATTCCTTTTTAATAATAGTAGCTATATCCCAAAGAACTTAATGATACTGCACCAACGATGTACAGGATAAGTACCAGCACCAGAAGTGCAATGGTAATAATACTGCAGACAATACCTGCCGTTGCCATTGGGGAATGCTCGTTTTTCTTATTATAAAGAATACCAAGGATTAATCCTACAATTGCACAAGGAAGTCCTACAATCCAGAAACAGATTCCCGGGATGGATACAATTCCCAGTACCATAGATGCAATTGCCATTCCTTTTCCGGATGAAGCCGGCTGATTGTAACCATACTGCGTCTGGTCGAAGCTTCCATATGCCTGCTGCTGTGGCTGCTGATAAGTTCCATATCCCTGCTGGGACTGGTCATAACCATAGTTCTGCTGTGCATACTGCTGATTCTGGTTATAAGCCTGCTGGTCATAATTCTGCTGTGGCTGTTCATATGCCTGCTGTGGCTGGCTATATGTCTGCTGTGGCTGACTATATGTCTGCTGTGGCTGACTATATGTCTGCTGTGGCTGGCTATATGTCTGCTCATTCGTTCCATTTTCAGTGTTGAAATTTTCTTCACTCATTATAATACATCCTCCATTAGTATAAAATATTTTCTCCCATTTATTGTAGCAAATGCCTACCTCCATTACAAGAAAAATAAGTGAAATCATAAAATTTTTATAAACTTTTTCTCATATATTTTATCATAAACTTTGCAAATCCGAAAAAAATGGTTATAATGAAGCATATTTATACTCATTACTTGCTTTTTTGTAAGTAAAAGTCTATAATTCATCTGACAAGACACCTGTATTTACAGATGTAAAAGAAAGGAATATCACATATGAGTACATTAAATTTGACATTGTTGACTGATCTTTATGAGATGACAATGATGCAGGGATACTTTAAAACCGGCAACCGTGATGTGGCTGTTTTTGACGCTTTTTACCGCACCAATCCATGTGATGGCGGTTATGCAGTCTGCGCGGGATTAGACCAGATGATTGACTATATCAAGAATCTTCATTTTGACGAAGAGGATATTTCCTATTTAAGAAGTTTATCCATCTTTGATGAAGACTTTTTAACTTATTTAAGTAACTTTAAATTCTCCGGTGATATCTATGCAATTCCGGAAGGAACTCTGATTTTTCCAAGAGAGCCTCTTGTAAAAGTGGTTGCTCCGATTATGGAAGCCCAGTTAATCGAAACTGCAGTCTTAAATATCATCAACCACCAGAGCCTGATTGCCACCAAGGCTGCCCGCGTATGCTACGCTGCCCAGGGTGATGGCGTCATGGAATTTGGTTTAAGACGCGCCCAGGGTCCTGATTCCGGAACCTACGGCGCCAGAGCTGCTGTTATCGGCGGCTGTAAAGGTACTTCCAACGTCCTTGCCGGTCAGATGTTTGACGTCCCGGTACTTGGAACCCACGCCCATAGCTGGATTATGAGTTTCCCGGATGAATATACCGCCTTCAAGAAATATGCAGAGCTTTATCCATCTGCCTGCATTCTTCTTGTCGATACCTATGATACTTTAAAATCCGGTATGCCAAATGCCATCAAGGTATTTAAAGAAATGAGAGATGCCGGCATTCCGCTTACCTACTACGGAATCCGTATGGACAGTGGCGACCTTGCTTATCTTTCCAAGAAAGTCCGCAAAATGTTAGATGATGCCGGATTCCCGGACGCAGTTATCTCCGCTTCCAATGATCTGGATGAGTATCTGATTGAAAGCTTAAAGATTCAGGGGGCTACCATTACTTCCTGGGGTGTTGGAACCAACTTAATTACTTCCAAAGACAATCCTGCTTTCGGTGGTGTATACAAGCTGGCTGCTATCCAGAATGAAGCCGGTGAATTCATTCCAAAGATTAAGCTTTCCGAAAATGTGGAAAAAGTTACAAATCCTGGCAATAAAACTGTTTATCGTATTTATGATAAAGAAACCGGTAAGATTAAGGCTGACCTTATCTGTCTGGTGGGCGAAGTCTTTGATGAATCCAAGGACATGAAGCTCTTTGACCCGAACGCCCCATGGAAGAAAACAACTCTTCCTGGTGGAAGCTATACGCTGCGTGAACTTCTTGTTCCGGTTTTCCAGAAGGGCGAATGTGTTTACGAATCTCCAAGTGTTATGGATATTCAGCGTTACTGCACCAGAGAAAAAGATACCATCTGGGATGAGACAAAACGTTTCGTAAATCCACAGGAAATCTACGTTGATTTATCCGACAAATTATATGAAATGAAAACTGCTCTCTTAAATAAAGAGCATATGTAACTACAAGAAACACTCTTTGCGAGCATGCAATTTTTCTCGTTACTCGCGTAAAAAAGAAACCGCCTTTACCGTTTTTCCCGGCATAAGGTGGTTTCTTTATATAAGCAATAATGCCCTCTGTTGTTTTTCTTTTCTACAAACCTACGCTCGTTTATTCACATTTTTTCTTTCAGCTTAGTTAAATCCGACAATCTTCTGGGTCAGCTTATATGCTGCAACGGAAATCTTTCTTCCACCCTTACCCGGAAGATTCATGGACTGTCCTAAAATCCCCCTTCTTAAATGATGGAAGAGACGAAGATCATAACCTTTGATATAAGACCACAGTTCCCGTTTCTTCATGAGATTTTCTTCTGTCTCGGAACGCAGGCAAAGTACTGTTGATACTACAGTAATAATTTCAAGGTAATTAAACATATATTTTCTTAATTTTGGGTTTGCAATTTTCCACAAATTCACTTCTTCTATCATCAGTTTATTTACCTTAATCTGCTGATCAATTCTTCCAATCATAACCTTTTCATTAACAGACTGGTCTTCCCTTCCGATAAAATAACGATAGAAATCCACATTCATATAATACATGGTCTTTACATATGGCAACGGATTGTATACAAAAAGATTATCCACATAGAAGGTGTGTCTTGGCAGCTCAAGTCCGCAATCCTTTAATAACTGGGTACGGTAAATAACAGAATGCATCAGAATATAATGCCCCTTGCTGATATGCCTTACATCAGACCATGTAAAGACTTCATTTTCCGGGAACATTCTGGTATATTTCATTACTTTTTTATGCTCTGCGCCCTGCTTCTCATATACGAAATTGCTGATAAACATATCAAGAGTAGTACTTCCGCCCACAAGTTCCCGTAATTTAGCAAGAATCTTGTGATAGCTCTCTTCATCTACCCAGTCATCACTGTCTACCACTTTAAAATACAGTCCGGTTGCATTGGCAATACCGGTATTTACAGCTGCACCGTGTCCACCATTTTCCTGATGGATTGCCTTAATAATAGTAGGATATTTCTTCTGATAACGGTCAGCAATCTCTGCTGTTGCATCCTTTGAGCCGTCATCTACGATTAAAATCTCCACATCATCTCCACCTGTTAGCAGTGTTTCAATACAATGTTCCATATAATCCTGTGAATTGTAACATGGAATGGTTACTGATAATAATTTCATTCTTTTTCTCCAATCGTTTTTCGAAACATTTTATTTTAAAAGTTCTTTGGTAAGTTCTAATGCTTTCTCTGTCATGGCATCAATATTATAATATTTGTATTCTGCCAGTCTTCCCAAAAGATGCATGTTCGGATATTTTCCGGTCAGTGCTTTATATTTTTCATATAATGACTGATTTTCTTCATTTAAAATGGCATAATAAGGAATCTCTCCTTCTGCTCCACTGTATGCAAATGGATATTCCTTTACAATCGTGGTTCCATCTGCCTGCTGCCCGGTCAGATACTTAAACTCCGTAATTCTGGTATAATCCTCGCTTACCGTATAATTTACAACACTGTGTCCCTGATAATCCGGTTTGTCATAATATTCAAAATCAAAGCGGAGCGAACGATATGGCAGTCTTCCATAACAGCATGCAAACAACTCATCCAGTGCTCCGGTATAAATGACATTTCCTTCGAATTTCTTTCCATCAAAATAAATGCCGTCCTCTGTAAATTTCAGTACCTCTCCGGCATCTACACCAGTCCTCACCTCAATATCCGGATGGTCTAACATCTTTTCGAACATTGCGGTATAACCTTCCTTTGGCATACCCTGATATTTATCCTGGAAATATCTGTTATCATAAGAAATCAGCACCGGCACACGTCCTGTTACCTCCGGGCTTATCTCCTCTGGTTTCTGCCCCCACTGCTTCATCGTATAATAAAGGAAAACATTTTCGTATACATAATCCGCAATCTTCCGGATATCTGCATCTTCATTTTCCCGTAATTTCATAATTGGGACCCGGCTTCCCTCTCCGTATGCGGCAATCAGCTTCTGCTCTAACCGGTCTGCCTGCTCTTTCCCATAAACCATATGTAAAGTATTCAGGTTAAATGGTACCGGAATCAGTGTTCCATGCACATTTGCTACTACCTCATGACCAAAGAAATACCAGTCTGTAAATCTTGACAGATACTGATATACTTCTTCCTTATTTGTATGAAAAATATGTGGACCATATTCATGTATTACAATTCCATGGTCATCCGGTCTGTCATAACAGTTTCCTGCAATATGATTTCTCCGTTCCAATAAAAGAACCTTCTGCTTTCCTTCTTCTGCCAGCTTTCTTGCTGCCACACTGCCGGCAATTCCGGCTCCGATTACAATGCTGTCGTACATTTCTGTTCTCCTTCCCCCTTGGTAATCCTCATTCAATTATACACATTTGTCATTTGTTTTCCAATTCATTTTTTCTTAGGATTTCTTTAAGGCACTTCGTTTACAATTTATTCATATTTTATTTACAGCCTTCTAACAATCCGGGCACATTGTTTTCACATTCTGCTTTTATACTATAACTAAGCTGAGAAAGAAAAAAGCGATAATTTTATTTTTTCATAGACCTTGCATCTGATGCAAGGTTCCTCCCAAAAAATAGTGTTTTTAACACTTACCATAAAAAATCTTTTTCATATGAAAGGCCGGTGATAATCACCGGCTCCCTCTTTTTTCTATGGCTTTTCTGCTATTTTTCCTTATATCTGTCATTTCCAAGACGAATGTTCATATATCCCGTGTATCTGGAAAATGCTGCCGGAATCGGATACTGTTCTTCCGTTTCTTTCACATCCACAAAGAGCATATTCTGATACTCCTGCTCTGTCTCATCAATCTGCACTGCATATCCTGTCATATGCCATTCAATATGGGAAAAAATATGCCTGCTGTCTTCTAATTTTTTCAAACGAATCGGTGACAACCCCATTTTCTTAAGATAGGTAATAACTTCCTCTTCCTTAAGATGCCCTTCCACATTTGGAAATTCATAGAGTCCAGCTAAAAGTCCCTTGTTGGCCCGTTTATGCAAAAGGACCTTATCCTCTGCCTTTATAACAAGAACTGTTCTGTCCTCTATCCTTCTTGCCTTTGCCTTGCTCTTTACCGGAAGTTCTCTCCAGCGTCCGCTCTTTTGTGCCCGGCAGACTTCTTTCCAAGGACATGCTTCGCATAAAGGTGCCCCATTCGGCAGACATACCGTTGCACCAAGCTCCATCAGTGCCTGGTTAAAAGCTCCCGCCCTGTTTTCCGGCATAATTTCCAATAAGTCCTTCTCCATTGCCGTCCGCACAGATGCTTTCATGATATCCGCATCATCCTCTGTTACCCGGGATATGACACGGAGCACATTTCCATCCACCGCCGGTACCGGAATGCCAAATGCGATAGATGCGATGGCTCCTGCCGTATAATGACCAATTCCTTTCAACTTTGTCAGTGCCTCATAATCTGCCGGAAGCTCTCCATGATAATTCTCCATGACCGTCTGTGCTGCAATCTGCATATTTCTCACCCGGTTGTAGTATCCAAGTCCTTCCCAGAGTTTCAAAAGCTTCTCCTCCGGGCAGTCTGAAAGTGCTGCCACATCCGGCAGTTCCTTTAAAAACCGGTCAAAATATGGTTTTACCGCTTCCACTCTGGTCTGCTGCAGCATAATTTCAGACACCCACACCCGGTATGGGGTCGGCTCATTGCGCCAGGGCAACACTCTGGCATGTTCTTTAAACCAATTTAATAATGGTTCTATCAGGGTTGTCAGGTCAAATGGTTCTCTCATGGTTCCTCTTTCTAATTCTATTTCGTGGTTATTGCTAATATTCCGGCAGTCCGGGTATCTTATCAACAATACCATCTACTCACGTAAATCAAATGCATCACATAATAATTTTCCAATTATTAGAACTGTGCTACGAATTCAGCAATTTTCTCCAGACAGGCACGAATGACATCCTGCGAATATGCATAGGAGCATCGTACAAATCCTTCTCCGCATGTACCGAAGGCATTTCCCGGGATAACGGCTACCTTCTGTTCCTGCAACAGGCGGTTACAGAATTCTTCACTGGTAAGTCCTGTTTTTCGAATGTCCGGAAATACATAGAATGCGCCTTCCGGTTCTGCTACGGCTAATCCCATCTTACGGAATCCCTCTACCATCAGTGTTCTTCTGGCATCATACTCTTCCCGCATGACTGCAATCTCTTCATCTCTCACCGGACTGGTCAATGCTTCCAATGCCGCATACTGGCTGGTGGTTCCTGCTGACATAGTTGTAAACTGATGTATTTTATTCATATGGAAAATAACATCCTTTGGTCCTGCTGCAATTCCCATACGCCATCCGGTCATGGCAAATGCTTTGGAAAATCCGTTTAATACAACGCAGCGCTCATACATGCCCGGAAGGGATGCGATGGAAACATGTTTCTTTCCATAGGTTAATTCTGCATAGATTTCATCGGTAATCACGAACAAATCATGTTCCTTTACCACTTCTGCGATTGCCTCTAAATCTTCCTTTTCCATAATGGCTCCGGTCGGATTGTTCGGATAGGAAATCAGTAAGACTTTGGATTTCTCCGTTATCTTTTCCTCTAACTGTTCTCTGGTCAAACGGAATTTATTCTCCGCTCTTAATTTTAATGATACCGGAACACCGCCACATAATTCAATACATGGAATATAGGAAACGTAGGAAGGTTCTGCCACTAAAACTTCCTCTCCCGGATTCACCAGTGTCCGAAGAGCTAAATCAATTCCTTCGCTGGCTCCCATGGTAATCAGTATTTCGTCCTGTTTATCATAATGCAAATCAAATTTTGTCAGATAATCCGCTGCCGCTGCACGCAGCTCTACCGTTCCGCGGTTATCGGTGTATTTGGTATCCCCCTTTTTTATAGAAGCAATCGCTGCCTCTCTTACATGCTCCGGTGTCGGGAAATCCGGTTCGCCTACACCCAGTGAAAGTGCACCTTCCATGGTATTTGCCACATCAAAGAAATCCTTGATTCCGGAATCCGGCATATCCTGTACGATTTTTGATAAGTATGATTTTGTATCTTTCATTTTCATTGACCTCTCTTTGTACAAGTCCTGTCATGTAATTACGCAATTATTTTTTAGAAGCAGTGGTTTTCGAATTTTAAGCAGCTTTTCTATAAGATTTTTTGTTGAAAGCAGAATGTATACAATTCTTAAAAGTGCTTTTTTCTTATTGTTGTCTGTTTTGCCGCCTGCTTTGACCGGATGCCTTCTAGGGTCCGCCTGTTACGGATATCTAAGGCACCTTTAAGCAGCTCTAGGCATTTCTGCTTATAAAGCTGTTTTTCCGGCAACCGGCGCATAGTCACATCCGTGCTCCAATGCGCCTTCCTGGCACATCCATGTGCCAGGATTGCCAGTTGACAAAAGAAATGCCAAGAGCTGCTAGCAAGGCACCTAAATGATATCCGTATTCAGGCGAACCCTAGAAGGCATACTGTCAAACATTGGAAAAACAGGCATTATCCCAAGAGAAAAAAGCGCTTTTGTAGAATTGTGGCATTCTGATTTCTAAAAAGACTATAGAAAAGCTGCTTAAAATTCCAAAAATCCGCTTTCTCACAAAAACCATTGCGTAATCACATGACAAGTCTTTTCCTATTGTAGCACAATCCCTGTAAAATACCAGTTTTTATTGACAAATCCCCCCAAAAGTTATACCATTATAAGTATTGAAACATTGTTAATAATTTATCAATCAGGAGGGTCCTATTTCATGAACAACTTAACTTTAACAGTTGAAAACGAAATTGCAGTTCTTACTATTACCAGACCTGCAGCATTAAACGCATTGAATTCCGAGACATTGGATGAACTGAACACTGTTCTTACCGAAATCGAAGGAAGAGACGATATCAAAGTCGTTATTTTAACCGGTGGTGCTGATAAGAAAGGTAACGAATTCAAATCTTTCGTTGCTGGTGCTGACATCGCTGAGATGGTTAACTTCTCTGCTGCTGAAGCAAGAGCATTCGGTATGAAAGCTTCTGTTCCATTCTTTAAATTAATGAATATGAGACAGGTAACTATCGCTGCTGTTAATGGATTCGCTTTAGGTGGCGGATGCGAAATTTCTATGGCATGTGATATCCGTATTGCTTCTGACAACGCAGTATTCGGACAGCCTGAGTGTGGTCTTGGAATCATCCCAGGATTCGGTGGTACACAGAGACTTGCCCGTCTTGTTGGCATGGGACGTGCAAAAGAAATGATCTTCACCTGCGATAACATCGATGCAAACGAAGCATACCGCATCGGACTTGTAAACAAAGTTGTTGCAAAAGAAGAATTAATGCCAACCGCAAAAGCTATGGCAGAGAAAATTATCTCTAAAGGAAGCTATGCAGTATCTATCGCAAAAGCTGCTATCAACAACGGATATGATATGGATATCAAGAATGCTGTTGAAATGGAAGCTAACCTGTTTGGCGTAACCTGCTCTACCCATGATAAAAAAGAAGGCATGAGTGCTTTCTTAGAGAGAAGAGCTGCTGACTTAACAGATTTCTAATTGAACTTATACTTAGACAATATCAAAGGGGATATTCCAGTATCATCTGGGATATCCCCTTTCATAAAAGGAGAATGCATCATGTTAGATAAAAAAATTGGTTTTATCGGAAGCGGTAATATGGGTCGTGCCATGATTGGCGGAATTATCTCTTCCGGTCTGGTTCCTGCCAGCCACCTGATTGCCAGTGCGAAAACCCAGGTCACACTGGATACACTTTCTGAGCAGTATGGTATCCGCACCACCTTAGACAATGAGACTGTTGCTGTAGAATCCGATATCATTTTTCTTGCTGTAAAACCATATCTTTATGAAACAGTCATCAAAGAAATCAAAGACAGTGTTACCGATGACAAAATCATAGTTGCCATTGCTGCCGGACAGACCATTTCACGGATTGAATCTTTATTCAGCAAAGATATTAAACTGGTTCGTACCATGCCAAATACACCGGCTATGGTTCAGGAAGCCATGTCTGCCATTACCCCAAATGAGCATATCACAGAAGAAGAAACCAAAATGGTTGTCTCTCTCTTTGAAAGCTTTGGTAAAGCAGAAATTGTACCGGAAAGTCTTATGGATGCCGTAGTCGGAGTCAGTGGTTCCTCACCGGCTTATGTCTATATGTTTATTGAAGCAATGGCTGACGCAGCTGTTAATGACGGTATGCCGCGTGCCCAGGCTTATAAATTTGCTGCCCAGTCCGTTCTTGGTGCAGCTAAAATGGTATTAGAGACCGGTAAACATCCGGGCGAATTAAAGGATGCAGTCTGCTCCCCGGCTGGAACTACCATTGCTGCTGTGGCTAAATTAGAGGAAGGCTCCTTCCGCAGCACCGTAATTGCTGCCCAGAATGCCTGCTCTGAAAAATCCCGTGCCATGAGTAAACTCTCTGATTGATATTAAAGACATATAAGAAACCCCGGAAGAACTAATTTACTGATATGTACCCAGAATCCTGGACACATATTTATGAACTAGGCTGAACACATGGA
>ERZ1034998.325-NODE-325-length-31956-cov-15.412401_pt1 | contig 31956 bp, 50 predicted proteins | sample MGYA00520621_ERZ1034998 | MGnify/ENA primary metagenome ERZ1034998 (study PRJEB33766, sample SAMN09781748) | gut metagenome | biome: gut microbiome | host: Homo sapiens | place: Madagascar | study: EMG produced TPA metagenomics assembly of the PRJNA485056 data... | reverse complement strand
TAATACTATTATATATAAAATCAACACTTTTTGGCAAAATTTGTTTCTTTTTGAAACATCATTTTTTATAAAAAAGACTAGGTTTCCCTAGTCCGTAGTTCTAAGGAAATACTGAAGATCATCACCATCGAAATGATCAAACACCCACTCATCAGCCTTGTGCCACAACTCGTCATACATTTCAGCAAGTCTGTAATTCTTTCTATGGTGCTCTGCGATCTTCCAGTTAAGAACCATGACAAGCTCTGTCATGTATTCAATGTTGTTCTGCCATGCGTTGAATGCCCTGCAATAAGTATCTCGAATTGCAGAACCACCGAACGCATCTGCAATGCTGAAATCCTCATAGAATGTTGTGCGTGGCTTATATCCTGTCATTGCTTCAATATTCCATACTTTAATTGTCCCGATGTTTTCCATGTTTTTATTTTCCTTTCTGTAATGCCCACACTTTAGGCGGTGGGCTTGCCTTTATATCATTAATCCATTGCCTGCACTTGGCTTGCACTGAAGAAACTTGCTTTTTTCATGAACATTCTTTTCTGTTCTTCGGTCATCCCCTCGCTGTTTTCAGTTTCCTTTGATACGCATTTCCAGATGTGGAACTGTGCAACAGCTTTCTCGCCTTTCTTCACACAATAGCCGAGCTTTTTCCATGCTTGGAATGTATGAATGTCTTCAGGTTCATCGAGCATGATCTTATTCCCATTCTCGTCCTCGACTTCAAACTGTCTGCCAGTCTTTCCAATCTTTCCATTTTTCATAAGTTCAACTGCTTCATTGAATATAATCTGTGCGTTTGTCATGTTTTTGTATCTTCCTTTCTCTTTACATTTATTATAATATCATAATATGAAAGCGATTGCAATACATTTTCCAGTATTTTGTTTCTTTTTGAAACATTTAAACGTTTAATATATCCATTAGTCTTGAGTCCTGCATCTTGCTTTTTCTTCTGTCCTCACCGCTGACCAACACAGGAAGGCACATCTCAATAATTCGGCTGTATATTCTGGCTTTGCTCGTATCTTCTGCGTGGTGCAGGTCTGAATACTTCAGATTCGTTGTAATGATCATTGGTTTTCCGCTTCTGTATCTAGCGTCAATGATGTTATACACCAACTCGTTTACGTACTCCGTGTTTCGCTCGATTCCTAGATCATCAATAACCAGAAGATCAAACTCGTTCAGACTGTCCAGATAGTTCTGCTTTCCTTCATACATACCATGTAACGTATTGATGATTCGTGCAAAATTTGTCACAAGACACGGCACACCATGGTCAATCAATTCATTTGCGATGCATGATGCAAGAAACGTCTTGCCTGTTCCAACTCCACCAAACAGAATAAGCCCTTTTCCTGCTTTTCTGAACTCGTCAAACCTTCTAGCATAGTTCCTGCACATGTCGCTAGCCTTCTTTGACTTCTCATCATCGTGATCAAATCTGCATTTCTGAAGTTCTCTGTCCGGAAAGCCTGTATTCCTGTACCCTGCAATTCGTGCCAGCCTGTCCTGTTTCTTCTGCTCTGCTTCCTTCCTGTCTCTTTCTGCAATCAAGCATGAACACATCACTGGAACATATGCCCCGAACGCCGACATCCACTTTCTTCGTGGCTCGTTGCATTTTCGGCAGTAAATCATATCTCCTTTAATATATTCAGCACTTTCATCACACGTTTCTAGCATCCTATTGGTTGCTTCTGTGGTTAATTCATTATTCTTAAAAAGATCAGCTGTGCTTTTCATTGTTGTCAGTCCTTCCTGTTTCTTAAAGTTCAATACTATATACGTTTGGTTTGCACATTCTAGCTTGTAGCTTCTTGAACTCTTTTGTTCCTTCTTTTCCATCTTTTCTAGCTTGAACGTATGCATTGACTAGATTCTTTCTTTTTTCACTCAATCTTGCTTCACGTGCTTCTTCTTCAGCTGTAAATACTTCTTCAACAATGTGATATGTTCCATTGTGGTATTCACATACTAGCCACTTCTGAAGATATTCGCTAGTGCTATCTAGCTTGCAATGTGTTTCGCCTTCTGATTCGAAATTCCAATGGTCGCTTAATCTTAATGAACCTTCTGGCTTGCTTCCCCAAGTGATTTCGCCTTCTGTGTAGAAGCTATCACTGTATGGTGACTGTTGGCAGAAGTTATACTTCTTAATGACCTTTTGTAATTTGTCTCTGTTTTGCTTACTGAACATATTGCTTATCCTCTTTCTTTTTACACTATTATTATAACATTATATTATAATATATCAATACCTTTTATCGAATTTTGTTTCTTTTTGAAACTATTTACCGTAGAACATTTTCATGAATTCTTCTTCAGATTCATAGCCGTTCTGGTCGTATTTCTTCTCTGGTTCTTCATTATGTTTCTGAGGTTTGAAACTGTCGTTTCTTTCCCATGTTCTGATACATGCTTTCCAGTCTTTAATGTGGCTCTTGCCTAGCATCCACCCTCTGGCACTGTAATAGTCAATGAAATGCTGTGCATCAATGTTATTCCCTCTTTCTGTGCAATACTCCTGCACTTCCTCAACACTAGGTGCCTTGAATCTTTCTTTTTTCTCAGCTTTCGGTGTGTTGTTGTTTCCCCCTATATTACTATCTATATTATTATCTAGAATATTATTTTCTAGTATATTAGGTAAACTTTGTTTAATACCCCCCGTTAAACTTTGTTTACCACCTGTTAAACTTTGTTTACTACCATGTTCAACTTTGTTTACTACTATTGACTTAGGTTTAACTGCTTGATACTCGCAAAACTTTACACCGTTCACGATCTTTTCATGCTTTGCAATATATCCTTTTTCAACCAATGACTTTAGGCATTTTATACAGCTTTGCTTTGTTGAATTTGTCCAATCCGCAAGATACTGTAGACCGCCTGTGAACCTTGTCTCGCCATCCTGTGAGAATCCATATATGATTGAATACACAAGAAGCTCGTTTCCTTTCAGCCCTAGCCTTGTAACCGCCCAACCGGGTATGTGGATATAGTTCTCGTCTTTTACTTTGCTCATGTTTTTATTTCCTTCCTTTTCTGCTTTACAATTTGTCATGTGATTGCCTTTCTAACGAAAAAACTGCACAGCTTTAATAGTTCGCCCACTATAAAGCCATACAGTTCTCGTGTCTATTCAGTTGTTCCTCTGCTCAGCGGGGGCGATCACTAAACAGACAATATAGTTTATTAACTACTCTTTAATATTATCATCACTTTGTGATTATGTCAAAACATTTTGTCAACTTTCGTTTCTTTTTGAAACCTGTACCGTTTGTAATACACGATCTCTCCAAAACGATTTTTTGACGCTTTAAATGTCTCCTCGAACTTGTAGCCCTCTTCCCTCAACTCATATATTCGTGCTGACAGTCTTGTGATTCCTAGGTCTTGAAATGCTTCCATACTGCTGATGCTTCCGAACTTCTGAATGTAGAATACAATCTTCTCACGCTGATTCATTACATGTCCTTCCTCGTGACGATCTTTATAGTAAGCTCTGGATATTTGTATTCGAACAGTTTCTGTTTTAACCGAAATACGTCCGTAATTACCGATGCAGAGCCTTTTACATCTTCAATAATAATTCTATCACCATCGGCTAGAATGTACCTGAAATCGGCTTTATACACGGTTCTACGCCATGTCTTGCCACTCTTTCTGAATGATGGTATAAGCTCATATTCCGGTTGTAGTTCCAGATCACGAATAACCCCTGCACATTCCATCATCTTCAGCTGTGCATACCGTTCAGCTTCCAACTTTGAATCAAACTTGATTCCATCTATAAATGTCTTTTTATTATGATACTTTCTATACACGCACTCACCTCACAAATAAGATTTTCCGAAAATGTCAATAAATTCATCTGTTGTCCATTTGTATTCGTCCATGGCTCGTTCCTGTCCCATCTTTTTCAGGTACATGTCGAACTCATGCCCTTTTCTGTTATGTACGCCATACTCAGACATGTTGTGATCTTCAGGCTTGATGAATACGACAAGACCATACTTGATTGACTTTTTTCTGTTGGCAGTGCCGAAAAATATTTCATGCCTGACAGTTCCATATAACCGTTCTGAATAATATCTGTAGCAATGTTCAGACGTGAAGAACATGCCGTTTTTCATGATGCTATACTCACTTATCATCGTGAATCGCCTCGCAAATAATAGCCCAAAGCAACACGCTTCCCATAAGCGCAAGCCCTGCTTTAAAAATAGTCTCTACAAAAAGCAGAAAAATTCTGCCTATTTCAATTAAAACGCTCATTTTTTCCTCATTTCTATGAACCTTAGTTTTGCAACCTCATCAGGTGTCAGCGTTGGTATTCCGACTTCTTCACACTCGCTGATCAATCCATCCAGAAGAATGGAGAACTCTTTTGAATCCATTTCCGAACTGCCTTTGTAAATCCTGTAATGCGTGAACTCTTTGCCGTCAAGATTGCTTTTCCCGATAATATCAAAATACTTGAAATAGCCTTTGATGTTTATATCAGACCTTACCGATACAACCTCACACACGCCGTACCGCCGTAGCATCATGAAATGTACTTCGTCACTGCTAAACCTCATAACGCTAGCCAACTGGTTGAGTAAAGACCAGTAGTAAGCATTTGCTGTGAGTGATCTTTTCGATTTTTTCTCTTTTATCTCGTACAGCTTTTCTGCGTCCTGCTGGTCGAACAACCACTGGATGATAGCTTTTGCATTTCCTATCATGCCGTTATTACCGCCTAGAATGGCAAATCAGACGAATATCTGTCGTTCCTTGTATTCCCCCAACCATTATCAAAATTGCTATTATTTTGAACGCTAGGGCCATCAGAAGCCATTTCTCGCTTGCGTTCCAAGAACTGAAAGCTTGTTGTGACTACTTCTGTCGCATAATTCTTTCTGCCATCCTTCTCGTAGCTTCTTGTCTGAATATATCCAGTCACTCCAAACAGATCGCCCTTATGAACATATCGTGCGATTGTTTCAGCGGCCTTGTCCCATGCAATGCAGTTGATAAAATCTGCTCCGTCTTCTCTCTTTCTGCGATCCACTGCCAATGTGAATGAGACAACTGCTGTTCCGTTCTGCGTTCTACGCTCCTGGACATCCTTAGTCAATCTTCCAATAATACAAACACTATTCACTTTAATTTTCCTCCTGTTTTAATCCTTTCAAAATACAATCAAAGATAAAATCTTCAATACTAATATGTTTATTTTTTGATGCCAATTCCAACCTTTTTAAAAATTCTCCATTAGCTGTTGTCTCCTTAATATCATTGTCACTAATGGCTGTCTCTGCGGTATCATCGTTACTAGCTGTCGTTGCTGTCTTCTTCCCATCAAGATATTCAGAAAGAATTTTTTCAATTGCTTCTTTCTGAGACAACTCATTGTAGAAAGCATAGTTTCTGAATTTTACAATCAAGTCTTTATTAACTCGCACTGAAAGCTGTCCATCATTGCTTGTCTTTTTTTCTGCAATCAAATCTTCATCAAGTCGCAATGCAAGCTGTCCATCATTGCTAGTGCTTTTCTCTGTTTTTTCATAACAATATTCGTCCAATGAAATGTCATATACTCTTTCTAGCGTGTTTGCTACTGTCCAATTAAGCTTTTTTTCTCCAAATACATGTTTTGCGACATATTCCGGATAATAACCACATCTTCTGGAAAGTTCTGCATTTCTAATGCGTTTTTCTTCCAATATTTCACTAAGTCTAGTAAAATCTACGTTTTTAATAAAATTGCGGTCTCTAATTACTGCTCTTGTCATATTCCTTCTCCAAAAATTCTTCAATCAATTCCCATGTCATTTTTTCGTTTATAGGGCTGTCAATAACTTTCCTAATGCCATCCCTAAGATGTATGATCTTCAAGAATTGTGCATCAACTCCATAACTTTGCATCAGTCCTATTCTGTATAAATTCAGCTGATATGCGATCTTTTCCTTGTTTAATGTGCTGACGGTTTTGATATCCGCAATGCCAGTTTCACCATCCATCAACATCGTCATGTCAAGCCGTCCGCATGCAATAGGCATATCATCTTTAAAAATCACAAGCGGAAGTTCACTGTCCAGAACCTCGAATCCGTATTGTTTCTGCAAAAATTTAAAATTTCGCACTGCTTCGCTTCCATCATCATAGCCCGAATTGTTGTAGTTCTCGATTGCCTTATGTACTGCCGTTCCTCTTTTAGCCGCATTATCCAACACGGCAGGTGGTACGTTTTTATATTCTCCCTTGAACTTCGTTTCAAGAATCCGTGAGACACTTGGCAACATAAGCCCTTCATACAGATATGTATGCGTTTCAGGAAAAAATTCAAGCGTACCGCCTTTAATGCTGAATGTTTCCATCATTTCACCGTGATGCGGATGGATGGCTTTACTTTTGAGATTTTGGCATACAAGTCATAAATATCAGGATTTTCTTCCTTGAATTTCTTGCTGTCAAACTTTTCTGCGTCATGCTCTGGAATAAATGCAATCTTCAAAAATTCGTTGTCAATCTTTATTACTCCATTCTTCTGCATAGCATCAAGAATTTCAGCTTTCATGCTGTCCTGCTGCTTTTTTATCTCTTTCGCCTGCTTCTCAAGGCTTACAATCTTCTCGCATACTTCTTCAGACAATGCAACGTCTGAGTCTTTTCTTTCGATAATGTTATTCATTTGTTTCATCCTCTCTGTAGTTAAATTTAGTAAAATCATATTTGCCGATAACTCTTTTGAGTGGCTCGCATCCTGCACCTGTAAGAACACGCAATACTTGCTCCACATCATTACTAGTTGAATTGCAAACTGCAAGCACTGTTGCCATTTTTCCTCCGAACTTCGTATCAACTAACACTTCGTCACCACTCTTGATGCTTGCATAGAGCGGTGCATAGAACAGGAATTTTTTTTGGCTGTCAGTGTGCTGACATACTACAAATTGCACGTAACTACTCATGATTGTCCGCCTTTCTTTGCTTCATAATCTTTCCGATCAACTCGCTTGCCTTCGACATTGGCATATCTTCCAACTTTTCAATCTTGTTCATCTTTAACAATTTCTCAAGATTCTCGCCTGTATAGTTCTTGCTCAATACTTCGACCTGTCTTGGTGATGCCTTGCGCTCCGTGCTGTTCGTTGCTTCATCATCGTTACCATCCGTATCTTCTTCAGTTGCCATACCAAGGAATGCACCTAATGAGTAACGCTTACGGTATGTGATCTCTGCTCCCTCATCCTGAAGCTTCGCACCTTCCTTAACTGCAAACGGATATGTGTTTGTTTCAAATACGTGTCCGCTCTTGTGTACAAGAATGCACTTAACACCGCACACACCGTTTTCATCAATGCCGATAGGCTGTAGCAATGCAAAGTTCTGATTTTCCTTGATCTTGTTTAAAATGTTGTCTAATGGCACATAATCAAATGATTTTTTCATCCACTCTCCTGTGCTACGATTCTTCACTGAATAATTGACCTGTGCGGACTTTTCAAGCCCTTTCAACTGGTTGACCAGTTCAATCAAATCTGTTGCGATTTCTGTTGTAATGTTTTCAAATCCTTTCATTTTTTTCGTTTTCCTTTCTTTTTGAAACATCAATTTCGTACTGTTCAATAATTTTGCTTAATTCTTCTGCGTGACCGCTTTCTACGATTTCTGCTACGATTTCAAACATGTTTTCAGCTCCCGATAATCAAACTCGCATATTCATTTCCAAATACTTTGCAGAACACTTTGACAAGCTTTGTAGAAGGATTGTGCGTCCCTTGCTCAATGCAAGCATAATGGCTTGTCGATACTCCAAGCATTTCTGCTACATCCTTCTGAGTAAATCCCTTTGATATTCTGAATGCTTTCAGCTCTGCTCTTTTCATTTTGTTCCCCCTTTCTCTGCCTACATTATATACCCATGTAATCAAATTGCAACTACTTTTCATCTTTTTTTGATTATTTTTGTATTGTTTCAAATAGCTACGGTGTGTTATCATCGAAATATAAACTTTTTTAGGTGGTGTAAAAATAATGATTAACAATAAATCGATTGGAAGGAAACTCAAAGAACTACGCAACTCACGTGATCTTAAACAGTCTGAGCTTGCTGACCTTGTCGGGCTTTCAAGACCTGCAATATCAAATATTGAGTCTGGAAAACGTTCCTTGACTCTTTCAACGCTGAAACGTTTTTGCGAGGTTTACGGTATTGATATATCTTACTTTGGCATTGATACATCAAGCTACGATGAAGCGACAGACCTCACACTACGCATCGAGTCTCTGTTTCACGATCTTCCTGAGCCTGAGAAGGATGAACTGTATCTGAAGATAATGAAACTGTACCTTGACAGCAAGAATGTTTCTGATTGAAACCATCTGTCGAAAAAAAAGAGTTGTCTAACTCATAATCAATTTTAAGATTTTCCTGTTCAGCATACAAATTAAACAACAACGAATATATTTTTTCTGCGTCCATATTTTCACCGCCCTCATCGGCTAGTATGGACTGCTTTTTTTATTTTCAAACAATCGGAGGTATTTTTATGAGAAAAAATCTGCGAGTGGCAGGATACGCTCGTGTTTCCACTGACGAACAAAAAAAATATGGATATTCAATACAGGCTCAGACTGAAGAAATAACGCAATGGTGCAACGACAATGATCATAACCTAATACATATCTACATTGACGAAGGATTTTCAGCAAGCACCATGAAACGCCCACAGCTTCAAGCCATGCTTTCAAATCTGAAAAATCTTGATGCCATAGCTTTCACACGCCTTGACCGTCTGTCACGTAACGTCCTTGAAGCAAACAAAATGCTTGAACTTCTTCAACAGAACAATGTTGCCATGATTTCCATATGTGAAGACGATATAAATACATCCACTGCGAACGGATTGTTCATGTTCAACCTTAAAGTCAATCTTGCAGAACATGAATTAAAAAAAGGCTCTGAACGCATCAAAGCCGTATTTGAGTACAAAGTTGCACAAGGTCAACCTATCACTGGTAACGTTCCTTTTGGTTACAAGATTATCACAGAAAGCGGCAATAAACGCATTGCAATTGATGAATCCAAAGCACCAATAGTGAAAGATATTTTCGATTCATTTCTCCTGCATCAATCAGTCCATCATACAGTCGAATACGTCAACAATAAATACGGACTTTCTAGGCCTTACATGTCATATATGCACATATTAAAGAATGAATTTTATGCAGGATCATACCGTGGAAACGCCAATTACGCTGAACCATACATCACGAAAGAAACATATAATGCCGTTCAGACCGCATTACAGGCAAATATACGCACGGGAGTGCAACGTCATGTATATTTATTCACTGGACTTTTAAGATGTCCAGAATGCCGTTCTAAATTGGTTGGAGTGAGCCATCCAAAAGGCGGTAAACGATACTATTATTACCGATGCAACAATGCCCACTCGGTGCATACCTGCTCCCACAAAAAGCACTATGCAGAACTGGCAACGGAAAAATATCTTCTGTCTAATCTTGATACACTGCTTAAAGATCATATAGCCACAATATCAAGCATAACTTCTGAAACAAAAAGCACAACCGAAAAGGAATTAAAAGAACTAAGAAAAGAACTTGACAACTTGAACTATATTTTTATTAAAAAACGTATGCCTGTAAGTACCTATGAACGTCTGTACGTTGAGACAGAAGACAAAATAAAAAGGCTTGAATCTTTCAAACCTAAAAGCACTGACCATCTTAACCAATTTTTGAACAGTGGTTGGCGCTCAATATACGACAACCTAACTCGTGAGAATAAACGCACGCTATGGAGAAATGTTCTTGATTCTGTCAACGTTTCACCTGATGGAATAGAAGTTTTCTTCAAGTAAAAAGCAGACATTTCTGCCTGCCGATTACTAGGAGAATTTCATGCCCAAATGTCAACTAAACCCTACGCCTATAATATACCCCAAGCAATCACCGAATGCAAACGGTGATTTTTTCTTTACTAACATAGGCTAACCTGTAGGCTATGACAAGTTAGTATAGAATTTTGCAAATAAAAAAACATTGCATACTACCAATACGCAATGCCTTTTTTAAAAGATACATATATCTTCCAACTATGCACTTTTATTATAGCAAAAAAAAATCACCTTTCGGTGATCTTATTCTTTTCCTTTTTCAGATTCTAACCATCGCACCAAAGCACATTGGTACAACTCTTGTTCCATCACAGTTTAGTGATCTTTTTTCAAAATGGTTCACATGGCATGTTTCATCATATTTATGTTTGACTACGTTGTAATGCTCACCGTTTATATCAAATGAGTATGATTTTCCGAATTCTTCTTCTGTTTCAATTCCTTTTTTGTTTAGAATTGTTTTAGCTGATTTTGTTGTTTTGCAACTTTCTAATTTCTTGATTAATGTTTCAATTTGCTTGTTTGTCATGTTCTTTGTTCTCTCTTTCTCTTTACAGTTATATTATAACATTATTATATAAAATGTCAAACGCTTTCTTTAGTTTCTTTGCATTAAAAAAGCCCACCGGAACCCCCGACAGGCGTAGAAAGGAATGCAGTGAACATGAAAACACTGCACTCATAGTATATCATTATTTTATTTAATAGCCAACTACTCTGGTTATAAAAATTGCATTCTCTGCTGAATATTCTGAACCGTTGTTCTTAATAATTATCTGATAATTCTGACTGAATGTAATTATTGAACCTGACACACTCACAAGAGCAAACTTTGCATAGTCATAGTCTGCAATATAGTGAATCGTACCTAAATGCACAAGCTTTCCATTCGGGCTGAACACCTTAACGCTGCCACAAGCATTATCACCAGACGATCTGTAAAAGATTTCAAGATAAGTATAATTTTCCACACTGTCTGACAATGTTACAGTTCCTGCTGTTCCACTTGCACTGTTGTAAAGCACCTGACCACTAACGCACACGCCGTTCACTTCAAGACTGTTATTGTACTTTGGAAAGCAATTTACACCGAAGCTGTATTTCTTGATGTCAGTGTACGTAATCGGGATACCTTTTGAAAGAATCAGATTGTAGGTTGTCTTTCCTATCCTGTCGGAAACCTCAACCTGTACGTTCCACTCATACGAATTATCCGCTGTAAAATTTGCATCAGTATTATTCTGAATGGTTGCATAGCTTCCATATGAGCTGTCAGAAACCTTCTTTGTTCGATACCTGATTGCTACTGTATTCTTGCCACCAATCGAAGCATAGTTCGCATTTACATTTAATATGCTTTCTGAATAATAATTGCTCTTTCGGTTCAGCTTGATGATTGCACTTGGCAATATCCAGTCATACACAAGCACCGTGATTTTTTTCTGCCCCGCATTTCCCCTCGAATCAGTCAATTTAACTGTCACTTCCGTGTCGTATGATACATTTACCACACCGACATTGATTGTGCCTGTAGAGCCGTTTAAACTGCCTGTATACGCATTACCATTTACAACAGCAGTAATTGATTTCAGCGTGGCACTGTTTAATGCCTGCGCATTGCTTACGCTGATTTTCAATGTCGAGTTATTCCTGATAATGTACTGATTGTTTTCTGTGATTGCAACCGTTTTAGAATTTGAATCATCATACGAAACATCAAATGTCGGATTAGAATTTACTACATGTGCAATGATTGCACAGCTTGACGTACCTATAACCGTACTGCCACTGTACGTTGTAACAACAATTTCGCCTGTCATTTCGTTGCTGTTTGGCATTTGTGCATACAGATTTGATGCGATCTTGTCCGTATCCAATGAAATGTTATCCGTTACGCCAGTGCCGATTGTATAGCTGTATGAACCCAATTTCAGCACCACTGTATGCGTAAATACTGTTGACTTGCGGTTCATATGAACGACGATCGTATCTCCGATATTAAAATCAGGAGAATTGTTCGGCCATGTGTTCAAACTTGGCTGTGATGCTCTGCCAATATCGGGAAGACTCCAACTTTCAGAACCTTTGCAGTTTACGCTCGTAACATAAATTGCACACTCTGCATATGCTGTGAAACTCTTTGCACCGTTGCTGTCATGTCCGATTGCAAGCTCACCAGATGCAACAACCGTTCCAGTGTATAACTTAATTTTAGTGTTTGATTGATAAACAACAGTGCCGTTTACAGTACACTTGAAAGGGCCTGCCATGTACCAATAGCCTGACTTGATTCCTGCACCCTTCAACGTCCACGAAATGACAGACTGATTGTTTACGGTGCTTTGACTTTTTAATGACCATTCGAATTGTAAGCATGCACCATCATAAGTTGATGTTTTGAATGTTCCTGATGTAGCCATATCACACCCCCACTATGCCGATGCCGTCATTTGTAACAGTATCGCCATCTTTTACAGTTATCGGAATAAATCTCGCCTTGTTGCACAACGTGATCTCTTCCTCGATGACAGATTTCTTTTGATGGAACTCATCACCTGAAACCCAGAATGTTTTAGCGCCCGTGCGGTCATATCCTGCAAAGCCAACATAATTATTTACCACAAGATATGAACCATCAAGTCCATACATAATCAGCCCATTTTTGTCCAGCTTTGCAATCAGATTGTTTGCTTCATCATAGACTTCAATCTGTCCTTTCTGGTTAAGGTTAGAACCAAGCTTTAATGTTCCACCTTTAATCATATCAGCAACAAGATTGACAACGTTGATATGTTGCATATTCAGCGTATTATCAATCGTCCACGCACTCTCGAACGCTCCATTGATGCCAGTACTTGAAAATGCAATCCCACCGCTGTTGATCATAATAACGTTGTGTGCTTCTTCTTTCGGTAATGCATCAACAACAAGAATCTTGTCCCCTTCATACACCACATAAGAATTGCCAAGCATTCCTAGCATTGTTTCCTGAGCATGTTGAATTGCATCTGAAAACACAACCTGTAAAGCAGAATTGTTCTGCTCTACGCTCTGCTGAATTGTTGAGTTTACTGTTCCCATAAGTCCGGAAACCTTCTGCTGAAAGTTTCCAAATTCAAGCTCTGTATACTTCCTAAGAATGCAATCATAGTCATACGAAATGACATGCGTCACGATGTCAATACCCATCGGCTCGTCAATAACTTCGATTGTATCTCCAATATCCGTCAGTTTTTCGAGATTAGCCTTGAGTGTGTAATTCACTTTTGGCACGCAGTTTTCATCGACATATGCTTGTCCCTGCTTTCTTAAATCATCAATCAATGCGTTATTGTATGCAACCTCATCAAGATGCCCTTCTGTATCTTTGTACAGGTCTTGATCAATGTTTTGATTGAAAGATACAACCTTTGTAAATGGGATATCATACTGCGTCTTGCTGTAAAGATAAACCTCATCCAACAGCAAGCCATCTTTTCCAACTGGCATGAGCTTTGTTACTACATCATCCCAGTTTGCCGTGCAAGTCATTTCCTTAAGATTCTTTTTGTACCGTACCGTGACACCATTATCACGTCCGATAGTACTCATGATACCGAACCTGTAATTGTCACGCACAAAGTGTCCACCCCAACGTTCTAGAACCGTACTAAAAGCGTCATACAGCGATGCTCTCACACATCTGTATGAATTTACCTCTGCAATATCAGACACCGTCTGAAACGGACTAGGATTGTCCGTGGCACTGTTCAAATGATCTAGCGCATCGTTGCAATTCTTATCGACAACATAGCTATCTGCAATCACATAGTTTTGAGCATCATACGATATGTGCTGAGCTTTTATCGTGATCTTGTGTTTTGTTTTTTCTGGATTCTTGATTCGGAAAGCCTGTGCACCTTGTGGAGTATCTGCAACAATGATTCTATTTGCTGTCAGAATGTCAACATATGATATGTCTGCTTCGATATTCAAATAGAATTTTCCATTATCCTCTTTATGGACTTTCGCCTTGAATGGTTGGATAGCGCAATCGCCATTGCTTGTAAAATCCTTGTCCGTTTCTTCAAATACTTTTATCATCTCACACCTCGCTATATTTATTATACTAAAAAGGCGCTCAATGCGCCTGTATCTATATCAGTGTTCTGTCTGCTTCAGTGCTTCTGCGACTGCATCATGCCATCTTTTTGGCACATCTTCTAGTGTCATACGATTCATTGTGATTTGTCTTACGTACCATTTAACCATGATTATTCGCCCCCTACGATTTCTGCAAGTGAAGCGATGGCTTCATTGATTGCATCAATATCAGCTTTGTTCTGAGCTAGGACTTCATCTGTATCATCTGTTTCATAGACGATGTATAAAGTGTCATTCTCCACTCTTGTTTCCATTCCATTAACGGATGCCTTAAACTCTTTTTCAGTTTCCCCAGTATCAGCAAGCAGATTAAATGATTCAATGATTCCATCTGTCAGTACAGATAAATACTCGCTTCTGAACGGAGCACTCAGAACAGTTTCTTTATTGTTCTTTTTCAGTGCTGCATTTTCAATAATTACTCCATTTTTAAATTTTGCTCTCATTTTCCTCCTCCAACATAGATAATACTGATTCTAAATTCACCACAAGTTGCACCGGCAATGTTGCTTTGAATGACAGGTTCAATGTAGTCACCCTTATCAAGGGCATATATTTGTGTATTAGTTTGATGTGGTGTATAACTCCCCGATGGAAACATTCCAACTGCTGCGTTCAGTGCACCTAACCAATTGTCCCCATTAGCAGCCACCCCAGTAAAAAGGAGTTTATTCGTTGCGTTAGTAGCCCAAATTGAACTAACAGAGATAAGATAGTCTCCTTTTTTCTCCGCTACAATTTTTGACCCTTGGATGCTGAGTAGTGAATTATCCACAGATTTAATCTCGGATAATGTTAGTCTCTTATTTGTATACGCTTTATCAACGGTTTGATTTCCAGCATACCCTCTTAGGCATACTTTCGCTCTTTCGTTTACGCTCGACTGCACGAGGTTCTTCACCTTCCCCCAGAAATACGTCAATCCTGTTTCATCTAAAAAAGCCATTTTTCATTTTCCTTTCTATACACATATAGAATCAATCTTTGTGTTAGTAATTGCTGAATATGTAGTGTTGCTGTCTTGCTGAGTAAACGTGAACTTTGTTCCGTCTAGTGTCGTTGCCGTAAATGTCGTTCCTGATCTTGTAATGCTTTTTATTGCCTTTGACTGATCATAGTTTTCAACGTTTCCTAGACCTACTTGCTCTTTTGTGACTCCATGTGGATTTCTTTCATTCCATATATGACTTCTGGCTGTAGAATCCTTGACATTGCATGTTGTGCCACTAGGGAGTTTGATACTTGATATATCAGCCATTCAAGCAACCCCCTTTATTTTGTTGTAATCGTTGCGTTTGTCCCTGTAAACGCTGGTGCGGATGCACTAGCAGACTTAATACCTGTTGCAACCGTTACCTCTTCTCCTTTTGTTGGCAAAGAACCTGCTGAGAATCCCAATGTTAGAGTCTCATTGTCAACCGTTGCTGTGAAATTTGGCAATGTGCCTACACCAGTGATTGGTGCAACCTTCGCTGTGTTTACAGCAACAGAAACAGTCGGTGCGGAAACTGAACCTGCCGGTGTATATGATGCACTTGCAGAATCCTTGAATGCCAGTCCCTTGAGACTGCCTGTACTACCAAATTCATGCCACTTTTTGTCTGATGTAGACCATACAAATTCAAGCTGTCCGTAAATTACAACGTCACCATTTGATGGCGTATAATCTGCTTCATTGATCTTGATTGGTGATGTGCTAGAGCCATTTACAAGTGCCGTTGTTGTAACTCCTGCGTAATGCATAGCACCTGTTCCAGAGCCTTTGAGCATGCTAATGTCATTTCTTGCTGTTGCATCTTTGATGTCGTAAGTGACCCCACTAGGTAATGTGATTTCTGAAATATCTGCCATTTTTATTTTCCTCCTATAATCAGATTTTCTTTGCTAACAGTATACGTCGTACCACTGTCCCATTTCAACCTGTCTTCACATGATACGTGTATATCTTCATTTTTTGCATGTATGTTTATTTCGCTGTTCAAATTTTCAAATTCTTTTTTCGCTTCGCTTGCGCTCTCAATATCATATTCTGCAAGCGCTTTGCTTCCTTTTACTTCAACAGAGTTGATTTTAGGAATATTTGCTAATTCGTTATAATCGTCTGTTCCATCTGCTCCAATAACTGAAACGCTATCCATTTTTACGGTTAAATAGTCATCGTCCGCAAGCATGATAATTTTGTAAACATCCATGCTTTACACCCCTTTTTCGGTATCACCTGCGAACGTGACTTCTTCCGTGATAATCAGCTTGCCTACAAAAGTCTGATGTATCTGGTCACCTCTGATAAGCTCAATGTCATAATAATAAGTCCCATAATCAACGTTGTCTGTATCTTCCGGCATAATAGAGAATGAATATACATTTCCGCGTTTAGTTATCGTTCCATCAGTCAGTTTTTTCTGAATGATAATTTTACTCGCAGATGTATTTGCTTTTACCGTGAAAGTAATTTGAGTAAATTCTTTGCTTACCTCTGTATCGTTTGCATCACGAACGGTAAAATGAATATTTCTAATGTCCCCTCTAGGCATTCTAATATGTTCCATGCATTACACCCCCGTTATAGAATCTATCTCCGCATTTGTGATTGTCTCAAACGTTGCCCATACGGAATCATAATCGGTGTTGCTTTTCTTTTTCAAGAACTGTCCTGCAATTCCTCCAGAAGGAATGCCGATGCCTTTGTCTCCCTTTGCACCATTTGTCACCGTGAAAGTGGACGTTGTACCATCATTAAACCGGATTGTGTAAGTGTCTACAAGCCCACTTGTGCTAGTTTTTTTGATTTCCTTGATGCTCTGTCCTTCCTGACCTTTCAGCATCAATATTTTTACGATCGGTTTTCTGAAATATTCGCTCATCTTGTCACATCACTTTCTATTTTCAGTGCTCCATTGAGGATGGTAAATACATCCCCGTTCAGTTCGATTGACAGGTCATAATAATACATTCCTGTCTCAAGATTTTTCGTGTCCTCTGGTGCAATACGAACAATGTAATACAGCTTTGTGCCGTCCTGCTTTGCAAAATTGATTCCCTTTTCTAATTCCTTATGGAACAATGAGTCATCATCGTCAAAATTCGTTTTGCATGTAAAATCTACCTTTTCTAATTTCTGCGGTGCTTCGTCAAACTCAACTTCAAATGCAAAGCTCAACGTGTCACCCTTGATCATTTCAAGATTCGTTTTTTCCATTAAATCCACCTCGACAACTTTTCAAACGCAATATATGTCAATGCTCCATCCCATGACACGGAGTTAGCCCCAACTTTGAGAGCGAACTTGTCATAATTGCCGACAACGTATCGGTTCATCAATGCATCATCATTATACGCCTCAAGCCTTCCCGTGTCTATCGTGATGGAATTTGTCGTACTCAAGTCAATACGGAACAACTGCACACCATTCAACGACAGATTGATTGTTCCTGAGCCCTTGATATGAATAATAGGTTTTGAAACATAATTGCCGTTATTTCTCACGGTAATAGCTCCGGTAGGGCTGTCAAACACCTTCAGTTTTTCAATATTGCTGTATTTGAATGGCTGTACATGATACGTGATCTCAGCCGTTCTGAACCTCATAAGGCGCTCATAATCAATCGCATCTAGAATATCATACACGTAGTATTTTTCTGGCTCATTTGAAAACGTGACTGTTCCGCTCGTATTAAAGAACGGAATAATATCATCAATGTCATAATCTCCAAACAGACCGATTTTCATTTTTTTGTCGTACGCTGAATATCCAAGCCTTGTGATCACATCACCGTCACGCCCGTCTATCTGCTCAATACTCGTTCGCATTAATGGCTTTGTAATCGGTGGCAATTCCTGAATCAGCAATCCTTTTAAATATCGGCTGTCTTTTCCGTTTTGGATAACGTAATTTCTCATATTTTCACCGCCTTAATTATAAACCAATTTCGTCACCGTTTTGTCAACGAAATGTCCCATTTCTTCATCGTCCATCTCGATTTTGACCTGTGATAGAGCCTCTTTGAATGCTTCAACCATAGCAACGTAGCTTCTTCCACCACTTGCAGAAATACCACCGTTCACATTGAATGCGTCAGACATGCCATTTGCGAGTGCTTCTGTCTGATTGATCAGCTCTGGGCTTGCCTTTCTTAAAGAATCGCTCAAACCTGCCACCATGTCAGGCATCCAAGTTTCATATTCAGCCAATGGACCCTCATCAGGTCTTGAAAAATGAAGGAACGACTTGATCTTGTCTGCAACTGCACTGACCGCACTTGTGACATGATGAATCGCATTTCTGATGCCGTCTGCGATGCCCTTCACCATATCAACACCCCAGTTATACAGCTGACTAGGAAGACTTCTGATTTTCCCGACAATGTTATTTACAAGTCCAGACGCTGCATTTGCACCTGCTTGTGCCAACTGCCCTGCAAAGTTCCGTGCGTTATTCAATGCACTTGACAGCCAATTCCATACAGCAGACGGAAGCCCACTGATGAATGACACAACATTTCCAACAAAGTTAGAACCTGCTTCAGAAGCCCTAGAAACCATGCTAGAAGCCCAATTCTGTACGTTGCCTATAACTTCACCAAGGAATGCACCAATATTCCCAGGAAGAGCCTGAAACCACGATATGAGGTTGCCTATGAATCCACCCACCGATGTAATTACATTTCCGACAGTGTCCTTGAATGCATTCCACACGCTTATTACAGCATCTCGGAATCCCTCGTTGGTATTCCATAAAGTGATGATTGTTGCTATAAGTCCTGCAAGCAACGTTACAACGAGCATAATCGGATTGGCGTTCATGACACCATTCAGCAATGCCTGTGCAACAGTTGCGCCTTCATTAGCCATCTGAAACGCTTTGACTGCTGTAACAACTCCATTGATCATGCTTGCAACATTCCATGTCAACATTGCCGTCCCGATTCCTGCAACGAGAGAAATAATCGTATCACCATTGCCCATGATGAATCCGAATAAATCACCAACACTGGAAACAATATCATCAATGACAGAAACGACAGAATCTATATCCATATTGTCGATTGCATTTGTTATATTTGGAATCCACTCATCAGCGGCTTTTTGCAGAATAGGCTGTAATGCTTCACCGAGCTTTGAATTGACCGTATCGCTCAATGTCGAAAGTCTACCATCCAATGTCTGAGACTGTGCATCCATTGACTGAAAGTATTTTCCACCTTCAGCCGTTGATCTCTTCATCGACTCTGTGATCTCATCAACAGACATTTTGCCTTTTGATATTCTGTCATAAAGGCTTTGCATGCTTTCTCCAGTCTTTTCTGAGATTTCCTGCAACGGGTTGAATCCTGCATCAATCATCATGTTGATGTTTTCAAGCGTGACTTTCTGTGCCGAGTTCATTTTTCCGTATGCTCTCGCAATTGTGTCTAGCTTGTCAGCATTTCCCTGTGAAATATCACCAAGCATCATCATGCTATCAACAGCATCATCAGCACTAAATCCAAAGTTCATCAGCAAAGATGTTGCATCTGCAAGCTGTGGCATATCAAAAGGCGTTGTTGCTCCAATATCAGCAAGTTTTTTGACTGTCTCGCTTGCCTTGTCTGCTGAACCTGTCATGACCGTAAACGATGTCGTGTAATACTCCATGGACTTCTGATAGTCCACCGCACCGCCTACAAGCTCCTTGAATCCATCAACAACCTTACTGATTGCCTGTGATGCAAGATTAGCCATCGTGCCTTTGAGTACCGTAAAACCATCATTAAGATTTTTCGATGCACCATCCGCATCACCCATCTTTTTCGACAGATCATCAACCTGCTTTGCACTACCATCAGATTCTTTGCCGAGGTTGTCAATCTCTTTTGTTGTCTTGATGACGTCAGCTTTGGCATTGTTCATCTGCACTGCAAGCTGTGACAGTGATTTCTTGTTTTTGTCTTGTGCTTCAGTGCTTTCATCATACTGCTTCTGCAAATCGTTAACAATTTTTTCTTGATCTTTGTACTCTTTGCTGTTTTTGCCACATTGTGCTTCGATGCTTGCAAGTTTTCCTTTTGCATCTTCAAGTTTTTCACCGAGTTGAATATGCTCATTTGCTGACTCCTTAACAGCTTCATAATACTGCTTGTACTGGTCAGATACTAACTTCAGCTTTGCCTTCTGCTCTTCAAGGCGGTTGTTCAGTACGCCACTCTTGGCTGTCAATGCTTCGGTGCTTGTGTCGTTTTTGTCATATGTACTTGTGACAATCTTCATTTCGGAAGATACTTCCCGCAAGTTCTGTGTGATTTGGTTTAATGCACGCCTGTATTCGCTCTCGCCTTTTAACTTAATTGAACCACCAAGTGCCATATGCAACCCCCTTCCTAGAACCAATCATCTTCATGTTGTGATTTTTCATATGCTTTTGCGTATGTTGTTCCTGTCTTTTCAAGCATCAGCTCAAAATCAAAATCGTCTTTGTAATGCTTATAGAACATATTGAAAGTTGTAAGCGTCAATCTTCCAACCTCATGAAATGTAAATCCGAGTTTGTTACGCCCGATAAAGTAGAACCATGTAAAGTCTATCGGCTCTGGTTCATCCACTTCATCGGGGATTATGCGTTTTTTTCGCCACTCTTAGTGCTGTCAACGACAACGCCATTCATCAACTGTGCAGATGACTGCAAGCCAATATCTGTGATCATTCTGCCTACCTGCTTGTTAGTAAGCATCTTTTCTTTTGTGCCGTTTTCCTCGTTCTCGATGTCAATTCCTTCGTTCAACATTGCCGTGATTCCAAAGATAACAGCTTTTGCGTTTGGCTCGCCATCATTTTCTGTGCCGTCTGTGAGTTTTCCCCAGTTTTCAAGTGTGCCGTACTTGTCCTGAATAACTTCCATAACGTTCAAATTGAAAACTAGCTTGTAGTTTTTGCCTTTGTATTCAAGTTCTTTTGAAATTTCCTTCATGTTTATTCTCCTTCAAAAAATAAGACAGGGACGAACCCTGTCTTGAATATTCTTTTAGACTGAACTCTTTGCCATCAGTCCTTCAAGATATGTGACAGCTTCAGTCTTTGTATCAAACGTCTTGGACTTTGACCATGTACCATCAGCCAATGTTGCAACCACTCCGTTAAGTTCAGTTGTGCTGAATGATACGCTTTCGCCCTTTGTAGAATCATCCTGTGACGGTTCTGAGAACTTAACTTTGCACAGGAACTCTACCGTGTACTTGTAAGCTCCGTTCACCATCTTTGTAACGATTCTTCCGAAACCTACATATGGTGCAATATCATCTGCTTTTCTTACAAGCTCTGAACCTTCTTCTGAAACAGTATGCCCTAGAAGGTCTGCCATTGTCTGCACATCCTCATTGTCGATTCCTGCTGTTACAGAACCCTTCTGGAAAGATGTATCGCTCTCAGCCAATGCATCATCTGCATACAAAGACGCATCGTTGTTGCTGATATCCACCTTACAGGAAATAGCCTTGGCTGGCTTTTTTGCACCATCATAAGTGGCTTTTCCATCTGGCGCTTCTGTAAGTTTTGAGTATCTAAAGTTGTTTAACCCGATCTTAGCCATTTTCGCTCCTTTCGATTGAGAAACATAATGTCTTGTGGTAGTATTTCGTATCATCCTCGAACATATCTGCGGATGATCTGTCCGGTTCCCACATAAACCCGACAGCTGTAAGCAATCCCCTCAATGCCTTTACAATCGGCAGGTAATTGCCTTTTGTGTAAATATCAAAGTCGTAATATTCGACATAATTAAGCAACTCATCATCACCATGTAACACGCTGTCCGCATCTGTCATCATGTAAGTGATGTACGTTTCTTCGTTGCCATTATACCGTAAAAATTTTACTGGAATTTCTTTATCGTTGACCGTGAAACCACTCAATGTTTTTTCGATGAGGTTATTCATCCAACAGTCCCCCGCTTAAATTCTTCTGCGCTTCTTCCATGGCTTTCATGATCTGTGACTTTTTGAAAGACTTTCGGAAAAAAGGATGCTTTGGATATTTCTTTTTTGAGCTCCCATATTCGAACATGTTAGCAACAAGTGGTGCAGGAGTCTTCTTTCCTTCCTTGTTTTTGAAATATCCAGTGATCATGACTTTTGTATTGATGCCATCATCTGATGGAGTTCTGTACACTTTCGACAGTTTAACATGACTGCTGAATCCTGAACTTTTCAGCGACTCTGGAAGTGCCGAAATAACATTCTTGTATACAACTTCCGCCCCTGCTTGTGTCATTCCACCAAAGATGTGATCAAACTGCTTGTCGATGTAAGATATATCCTTCAGCACGCTATCATCAATATCAACAACAAGTTTTGCCATCAGTGAGTCACTTCCTTTGCCTGAATCTCTAATTCTACGCTGTTTTCATCAACGTTGTTCAAATACTCAATCGTATATGTCTTGCCGTGAAACTCTATCAGCATGTCCCTTGTGATCTCTGTTTTAGGAAACCGAATCGTGAAGTTGGTATATGCTTTTTCAAAATCAGAATTGTTCGCAATCAGCGTAAAGCCTTTTGTTGTCCGAACATATGCATACGGTGTAAGAATCACCTGTTTCTGTTCTGTCTGGAAACCATCATCATCAGTAACAATGACGGTTTTATAAATTGTGATACGCTTTGAATACTTCCCTGCGTTTAACATGGCTCACACCTCACAACAGATTGACACTGTGCATTGCGAGAATGCTCTGCACCGTGTTGTTCAAGTCCTTGCTGTCAACATACATCGTGCGGTTGTCCCACATGTCCTGACAAAGAATAAGCACCACAATCACAAATTCAGGATATTTGTCCAGATCATCAATCCCAGTATAGTTTTCGATGAAAGAAGTAGCGATGGAAATAAGCATGTTCAATGTATCCTTTTCGCTTTCTGTTACTTCGTCCAGTCTCAAATACTCTGCGACGCTTTCCGGTTCAATATCACTGACTTTGCTTACTTCCATATTGCTCGCCCCTTTCTAGATTATTCGCCCTTCATTACAAGTTTTGCAAGTTTCTGAGTATCGGCAACCTTTGCATCCCACTCAACGAAAGCAAGAATGCCGAGCAGATGTTCTTCTGCATATCTTTCCTGCAATACCTGCATGTTAGCATCTTCTGAAACCTTTACAGCAAGACCAGAGAAGTCACCGTAATAAATGGCTGTCTTTCCTGCAAGCATCTTGTCCATAGCATCAGAACAATAAACATCCTTGCCGAGAAGTGTATAGCCCCACTTTGCTGTGAAGTCACGGTTTAATAGATAATCGCCATCATTGTCCTTAAGCTTTCTGATTGCGTTTCGTGTCTCACGGTTCATGATCCAAACAGAATTACCTTGATAGTTGTCAATTACTTTGTCTTGTAAATCCATCAACTCGTCTGATGTAATCTTTGTAGCTGCGGCAGTTGTAACAGTCATATCTGATGTAATTCCAGTTAGACCTTCAACCTTGCCTACTGTTCCGAACAAAATCTCATGTTCAAAATACAATGCGATTGCCTGTGCCATTTTTGCTTCGACAAAACCAACGATGTCAAAGTTGGAATTGTTAATCAAGCTCTTTGAGATTTTTGCAAGACAACGTGCAAGGAATCCACCAAGTGTGATTTGGCTAATAACAACCTTTCCAGACTCTGCTGTTGTTCCTTCATCTGCATACTGCATCACGATGGAACTGTTTTCTGCATCATACTTTGGTAATACTAGATTGCCAGTGATGTTATAGCGGTCTGCCATTGAGAATACAGGTGAGATTTCAATTACTTGAGAAATGATTTCATTCCATACAGTTGTCGGAATCAGTGTCTTTGCATCAGCAGGCATTGTTGGTGTATCAGTATTCACAATGCCACGAATTGCATTCTCGAATGTTTTGTGATCTCTTTCTGCATCTGTCATTTCAACATGTTCAGCAGGAACTTTCTTCATGCTCATTCCTGCCATCTGGTCGTACATAGCAATAGTCGCATCAATATCCTTGACCTCTTTTTCAAGGTCTGCAAACTGATTCTTTTCGTCTTCAGATGGTAATCTGTTTTCTGCCTTTGCAGTTGCTAGCAGCCCTTCCATCTGAGCGACTTTTGCATTACGATTCTCGATAAGTTTTTTTACGTTCATTTCTTCGCCCTCCCTTATTTCTTCAATGAACTAATAATATTCTCGTATGCTGAATAGTCAAGCACACGATCCTCAACAGGCTTTTTAGTCTGCTTTTGGTTTTTTAATGCATCTGGCACATGCTTGTAATTTCTGAATAAATCCGTTGCACATGCCTGTACATCTTTCACAGCTTCAAGCTCGTTGACATTGAAATAGTTCCCGATATACATATCATCATCAGGATTGCCACTGAACCATGTTTCGTTGTCAACAAGTTCTGCGATCTTCTCTGCTGTGATTCCTTCTTTTGCTTTAGATTCATACATCGGCAACATTGTTCCGCTCTCAATCAGATTCAATGTATCAATGTCATGCTGTAGCTCGTTAGCATTTCCGTATGCAAACGTCATTGGCTTGTGAATCATCAGCACAGAATTTTTGTAAATACTGATATCGTCTGCAACCATAGCAAGATATGTAGCGGCGCTTGCACACAATCCATCAATGTACGCATGAATCGTTGCTCCTGTGTTCTGTCTGAATCGCTTTAACATGCTTACCATAGCCGAACTTGCAAACACTGAGCCACCGCCTGAATTGATGTAAATATTAAAATCTGTCACACCGTTCAAACTTTCAAGCTCTGTCTTGAATGCATTTGTATCGACTGCTGTTTCTGATTTCTCACCAGTCCACCAGTCAGGTGTATTTTCATCAACAATATCACCATATACATAGAAATCTGCACTATTTTTCGTCAGATTCTTCAGGTACTTGTATTTCATCATCTACCCCCTGTTCAGTTTCTTCAACTTTCTCATCCGTTTCTTCTTCACTTCCACCTGTAACTTGTCCAGTGTTTGGCGTGTAATATGTGCCAGAATTGATGTCATACAATACAGCACCTAGCCCAACATTGATTACGTCCATTCCCTCGACATAGTTCAAATTCTCCATTCGGCGCAACTCATTGATAGTCATAAGCCCTGTATCTTTTGCAACCTTGTAAGCATCGAATCTTTCTTTGATGCTTGCTTTCACAATTTCTTTCGTATCAAATTCAAAGAAGAAGCTTTTCTTTTCTTTCTCCAACAGCAACGTGCTGTTGATTGCTGTCTCAAATGCTTTAACAATCGGATAGATTGCTTCCTTGAATGTCAGACTGAAGTCACTGTGAATATGGAATACTCCATTTATTTCATCCTGAAGAGTCTTCTTGCTTTCGTTTAGCTGCATTTCAACGGAACTGTTTGAAGATTCCTGAAACTTGATGCCGTTGTTTAGAACCATGACGGACTCGGTGTTGTTGGCGTATAACCTCTTCCATGCTTCTTTGAGCTTGTCCACTTCTTCCTGCCCAAGTCTACGCTCTGCCTGTAAGAATCCTTTTTTATTACCGCCTGTCTTAACCAGTCCAAGCTGATACACCAACGTACTGTACGCTGTTTCAAGCGCCTTGGATATTTCTTCCGTCAATCCCTTACCGCTTGCTCCGTCTTTGGTGTTCCTTAACAGCTTGACCATGTTCCACGGATATATTTTGTTTGTACCAACGTAGAACTGCACGAAACGGTTCATCGGGTCGGAATTTGACCACACGGTAACATCAATATCAGGAATATACTTCAGCGCCGTTACGTTGTTCTGTCTGTCTTTTTGAATGAAACAATATCCACCCTTGCCAAGCAGATAGTCATCGACCATGGCTTTCTTCGTCTGAAAACCATCAAGCGTGTTTCCAGTATCACCATTCAGCATCTGCACTCTGCTGTCTCTCTGTACTTCCTCAACCTTGCCTGACTTATATCTGTATAGCTTCACAGGCATTGATGCAATAGAACCACTGATGAAATCAACTGCACCTGATACCGCAGGAAGTGTGAGTGCCTTGTCCCTCGTGATTTTCTCATTATTGAGCAATGCAGACAGCAACACATCATCAAGTTTAACGCTCTGGTCGTTCAGGTTAACATCATTTTTTACTTTTCTGAAAAGTGCCACTCTCGTACCGCCCCCTCGTTAGTATTTTCTTTTTGAAACCTTTTTACGCAAATAGTATAGCATAAACACGCATTTTTTTTCAATCAGAACAACTGGAATGTGAAGTCACCTTCGTTCAAGAAATAATCCTGTTCAAGAAGGTAAATTGCATTTATCAAAGATACCACCATATCAACCTTGCCGTTGCTCTTTTTCTTGCTCACATACATATTTTTGTTAGTATCATATGCACATTTCGCATTTTGAAAGTTGATCTCAAGAAGCTTGTTTTCTGTGTATTTGAATTTTTGCGTAAGGATTGCTTCTTTCATCCTCTTTGTTGGAGAATGCAAGACGCTTGAATACTGCTTTATCTGAACCGTGTTATAGCCCTCATTAGCCAATTTCTGCGCTGTGCTTAATGCGTTCCATCTATCATAGCCAATCGCCTGAATTTGCACATTGTAACGGCTCTCAAGGCTCAATATAAACTGTTCAACAAACGCATATGAGATAACTCTGTCACCACATGCAAACACCTTTCCACTCTTCAATAGTTCTTGATAGTTCACACGCTCTGAGATTGTTTTCTCCGTGATCCTGTCTGATGGAATAAATGCAAAACTTTCTGCAAGAATGTTATCGTCATCGTCCACGGAAACCATGGCAACAGATGTATTATCGTTCGATTCTGAAAGGTCAACACCTAAATATACAACTCTGCCGTTCCAATCAATATTTGCAACCTTGCACGCCTGCACATCTTTAACATCAATAAATGTTTCTGTTCCCTGACCTTGATAGATAATATTGCAGTGCTTTGTAACAAAATTTTCTCGCTCTTTCTCAATGGCAATGGCTCTCGCACGTTTCTTGATGAGGTCACCCCATATTTCGGGGATTTCCAGTGACGCAGGATTCGCCTGTTTCAAAATGAGATCATCTGTTTCCCAGTCTGACGTTTTGTCAGGCTCATACAACAGTGCAAATATTGTTTCGTCTTTCTCAATACCGTCCAGAACCTTCTTAGCATACGCAACCTCGTCCTCGAAAGGATTGTCAATTGTCGGATATTTTGTACTGATTACGAAACCCAATTTGTTTACAACGTTCAACTGTCCTGACCTCATTGCATCGACAGGATAACCGTTTGGCAATGCTCCAACTTCATCTGCAATGAACGCATTCGGCATACGTCCGTCCATGCGATTGTTACTGTATGCTAACGGAATCAACGTGTTTTCATTCGGTTTGAATTTGATGTAGTCCCTTAACAACTTAAAGCGCTTCGTTCCTTTATAATCGTAAATAAGTGGACTGCTTTTGATTGTATCTGAGATAGCTTCTTTGATTTCTTTCGACAAAGCACCATCTGGCGCAACTGAAAAGAATTTTGAGAACTTTGGCTCTGTCAAAAACAAAATAATAAAAATCGTCCCGACCGTGTACGTCTTAAAATTCTTTCTGCAAATCTCCAACAACCCTGTTTCGTATCTGCGCTTTTTCGGATTCTCCAGATGCACCGTGCACAGCATTGCGATATAAATGAGCCACTGATAGCCAGTGGCACACTTATACATAGACTGTCCTGCTTTCAATCCTTTTGGCATGATAAGCAGTTTAAGAATGTTTTCAATCTGCTGAACCTTTTTTTCAGATACAAAGTACTTTGTGTCTTTTCCTTCAGCAATCCGCATCCATGCTTTCATTTGCAATTTAACGTACTTCGGAGTGGTTTTCTTTTTAACAGAACTTTTGCAGTATTCATACGCTTTGCTGTTCGTCACTGCCATCATCATCACCACCGTTGATTAGCTGAAGTAACGGATCTTCATCTGCCCCAGAATCATCATCGCCACCGAATCTTGAAATGATCTTCATCAGCGTGCTGACCGTCTTGTTTGCACTGTCAGTGGTACGGTTGAAATCCTGAATGGCAGGATGTGAATACACATTCTTTCGACCCTTCACATATTCTTTTGTGACAAGTACGCCGTCATTCTTGATTGACGATTCAAGCTCATTAAGAATCTTTAGTTGTACCATGTATCGCCTGAATGTCGTAATAAAGAAGAAGTTTTTATCGACTCCGAATGCTTCTGCTTTCTGTAATATTTCTTCTGCCTGTTCGTTTACTGTTTTTCGCATAATTCTCTCACCGCCTTTAATGCACTTTTTATTGCATTTTCCATATCGTAGTATTTGTACTCTGCAAGCCTTCCAACTGTGATCAATCCATCACGGTCTGCAAGCTCTTTGTATTTCTTATACAGCGCTTTGTTCTTTTCATCCTCAATCGGATAGTACCGTTCTTTCCCGATATCCCATTTCTGCGGATATTCCTTCGTGATAATAGTTGTCGGTGTATTCACTCCTGTGAAATGCTTGTGTTCAATAATCCTAGTCCATGGCACTCTAGCATCGGTATAATTCACGACTGCATTTCCTTGATGATTTTCTTCCTTCAATTCCTCAGTTTCAAATTTCAGACTCCGATATTCCAACGCTCCGAAACAATAACCGTACCACTCATCAATGGCACCTGTCAGAACCACGTTTTTAGCCCTTTCTAGCCACTCTTTACTTGAGCATGAACATTTATACCCTGTCACCACTTCAACGCCTTCTAGGAGCCTTTCTACGGTCTTAGAATAACCATCAACTGGAATGCCTTGATGCTTTGAACAGAAATAATTGTTATTGTATGTAAACCGCAACGGAATACGCCTGATAATACTTTTGTCAAGTTCCTTACACGGCTTGCCCCACTGTTTTTCTGTGTACCCATTTATCAGCTTCTCATAAATGTCCTTGCCTACAAGATTTAGAACATATTCTTCAAGCTTCTTCGGATTTTCACACGGTACTCTCTGTTCCTCAATCTTTCTCTTTGCTTCTTCCGGTGTTGTAACTCCCCACATTTTAGAGAATGTGTTCATATTAAACGGAAGGTTGTATATCTCGCCTTTGTAATTTGCAATCGGCGCATTTATGAAGTTGTTGAACTCGCAAAACCTGTTCATGTAGTCCCACACTTCATCGCTGTTCGTATGGAATATATGAGGGCCATACAGATGGACGTTTATTCCGCTGATTTTTCTGTCCCTGATATTTCCACCTACAGCATCACGCTCTTCAAGAATAACGCATTTATAGCCCTTGTCAGTCAATTCTCTGGCAATTACTGAACCACTTAGCCCTGCACCAATTATCAGATAGTCAATGTCTTTCATGCTTACACCACCTTTCGGAAAGAAGTTTTGGAACGGCATTATTCCAACTGATTTCGTGATGGATACGATATTCCGTGATTCCCATAGCTGAAACCTTCACACACGAAGGACAACACATAACACTGTAAAACGATTTCCGATACGTTCCGTTCTTCTTGTAAATATCAGTCATTCCACCATGCTGAACCTGTGTCGGGTCTACATACACCATGACTGGCATATATGTATAGTACAACTTTCCACGCATTCCATTAATCAACGATGTTGTAATATCATCATTCATCCGTATATGGAAGTATTGAAGATCGTCAGCTCTCATAAGGAATGTTGTCATTGTTTTTCTGATCATTCCTTCCTGTACGTTGTTGTTTTCAGCACCGCCTAGATAATACGACGATAGCCCGAACGACAGCGATGTTATTGGAGCTTCTTTCATCATCTGAACCATTCCTTCGAACACTTCATCAAGGTGGTTGCACTTTACGCACCGCAGCCTTCCATCCTGCACGAATCTATATCCGAAGCCATGCACATCATCGTCAAGCTGTAAATGGAACTTGTAACCTAGTCGCTTTGCTTCATCCTGTATAAAGTTTCTTGCGAAAACTCCGATACGCCTGTCAGTGTCCAAGTCTCCAAGGTCGGTCTTTTCAAGATAGTCCCTCTTGTCGAACTGGATAATATCGTCCCCGAATTTCTGTCTGTACAGTTCTTCTTGACCGTCATCATTATCAATCACGACAAATGTTCTGCCTGTATATCCACCATCACGCAATGCACGATACGTTGATATTGTGTCTGCTCTACCATGTGAAAGAATAAATACAGCAAAATCCTTACTTTCCATCGCTTTCACCGCCATCATCTTCAGCGATCAAGTCCTCGACAACCTTTGTAAGCTTCACATAACCGTTTGCGATTGCATCGTCAATATCAATAATGACAAGTGCTGATTTCTCCATAAGAATCTGCATTTCTTCAGAAGCATTAGAATAATAGTCAGCGATCTTTGAATAATTGAACTTCATGTGTCTGTAAGCCGCCTTGATAAGGAAGTTCTTTTGATCTTCGGTAACGTTTGACTCTTTGACTTCTTTTATCAACTCATTTGTTTTTTCATCATCAATCAAGTCCATAATGTCAACGAAGTCACCTGTTGGCTCGTACTGTGGAACATGCTTCTTCTGGCTGTAAGGATTGTCTTCTTCAGGAAGTTCAATATCCATCGTATCATCATCCTTGAAAAGATCATCACCGAACTGTCCCATATCCATCATGATTTCGCTCAGCTCTTCCGCAAGTTTTTCGTTGTCCCATGTACTATATTCTGATACCTTGTTATCTGCGATTCTGAATGCCTTGATTTGGTCTTCTGTAAGGTCGTCAGCCACAATACAAGGCACCTCATCAATGCCTAGTTTCTTGCACGCTTTAAGTCTTGTATGACCTGTGATCAATACACCGTCACCGCTTACAACACACGGAACTTTGAAGCCAAACTCTTCAATGCTCTTTGCCACATAGTCAACAGCTTCGTCATTGTTTCTTGGATTGTTTTCATACGGAATCAAGTCCTTAACTTTCTTATAAACGATGTTCATTTTTTTGTTTTCCATTTTATTTTCTGCCTTTCTTATGTTTTCCACTCATTATTTTAGGGTACGTATTATTTGTTCTAGTTAGATTGTCATATCCACTTTCTGATTGCCTTATCGAAATGCAATCTGGATGGAACATGACGGCATAGAATCTTAGCTTATAAGACCCTTCACTGTCGTACATAGAAATACTTCCACCACCCGCATTGGACTTTCTTTTCGGAATCCAGACATCGAATTTGTTCATAACAGGCGTAAATCTGAATCCTGCATGCCCTTTTTGTGCTTCATCGACAACCGTAATAATATCGTCAGAGTTTCTGCTTCTCCATTGAATTTTGTTTGCCACTCTGAAAAAAAGCTGTTCATTACAGTCCTGTTTGCTTTACCGCTTTCAAACGTTGGCACGCCGCCTATATAGTCAACAGCATTTCCGAATCCTATGCACTGCACAGGCGCTTCATCAAAATAAGTACAAATTCCATCAAACAACCTGTCAAGCTCTCTAGCCTTGATTCCTCTCAAATGCCCGTTATCGTTGTATCTGTATGTAAGGCTTTCAAGATCATCATCCAGTTCTAGGTAGTAAGTCAGCCTGTTTTTCTCTGCAACCTTCAAACATTGGTTGCGTGCAAATACTCCGCACGCTTTACTTCCACCTAAATCGCCAGTATCGAAGTTTTCTTCTTTATGAAATACATGAACATCGTTCCCGTATCGTTCAACATAATCAGGAAGTGTTTTGTCCTCATCGTCAACAACGATATAAATTTTTCCCGTATATCCACACTCACGTAGCACTTTCACCGTACTACATTCCGGTCTGCCGTGTGATATTACGATACACGCAAAGTCTTTTCGCATCATTTCACCCCTTTGTTCCACGTGGAACACATTAAGCTAGCTTTTGATTCTTTTTGAAACAAAAAACGGCTTATACTCACATTATAGCGTGATTTTTGCCGTTTTTCCAAAAAACCATAAGTT
>ERZ1034998.324-NODE-324-length-31965-cov-16.771044_pt1 | contig 31965 bp, 27 predicted proteins | sample MGYA00520621_ERZ1034998 | MGnify/ENA primary metagenome ERZ1034998 (study PRJEB33766, sample SAMN09781748) | gut metagenome | biome: gut microbiome | host: Homo sapiens | place: Madagascar | study: EMG produced TPA metagenomics assembly of the PRJNA485056 data... | reverse complement strand
TTTTATTTTTTAAAAGTTTCCGTAACTTTTAATTTCTCATTTAGATTGCATCCCTTTCGACACCCTGAAGTTCCGTTTCAACTTCATTTTCCATAATTTCCCAAGCCTTTGAGAAATCTTCATCCTTGTTCCATAGAGCAGGAGGTCCAAGAATAACCATATCAGCACCTGCTTTATAAAGTGGAGCATATAGCTCTTTGTTCATTGAACCGTCTGCTTCAATTAAGAAGTTTAGATTTCTTTCTTTTCTAATCTTTGCCAACTTCTTAATCTTAACAAACATCTGAGGATCAACCTTCTGTCCTGAAATGCCGGGATCAACAATCATTATTGTTACCTTATCAAGTAATGGAAGATAAAACTCGATTGCTTCCAGTGGAACTGATGGACTTAAAGCAACACCGGCTTTGCATCCTAACTCTTTAATCTTGTTGATTGTTACGAAAGCATCACCTTCGATACAATCTGTGTGAGGTGTAATGTAAGTAGCACCTGCTTTAGCGAATGTTTCAAGATATTGTTGAGGATGTTTAATCATTAAGTGAGCATCCATTGGCTTTAGGTTATCAATATGTTTATTAAGATAATCTAAGTAATCAGGTCCAATACCGTAACTTGGAACATATACGCCATCTTTAATATCCATATGAAGAAAATCTGATTTTTCATTGATTATCTTCATTTGTTCTTCAACATGAAATAAATCACAACAGCCCACTGAAGGAGCAATCAAAAGTTTTCTCATTTTTTATACCCTCTATATAAATACCTTTTAAATTAACTATTAGTCGTTGTAATCGTAATGGAAGATAACCTTAATAGCTTTCTTCTTTGCCATTGCATCGAAGCCTTCCTTCCACTGTGAAAGACCAATTCTGTGAGTAATCATTGGCTGAACCTTAATCTGACCTGACTGAAGAAGTCTGATACAGTTTCTCCAAGAAGTTGAGTCATAAGCCATATGACCGATAATGCTCTTGTTCCAAGATGTTACATCGTTGATTGAGAATTCAAGTGGCTTGAAGCCCATACCAACTCTAACGATTTCTGCGTTTGGTCTTGTCATTTCAAGTGCCTGCTTAAGAGCTACATTAGCACCTGAACATTCAATAACTAAACCTAGGTTATCTCTGCCACAGATTTCTGTACATCTAGCAACAACATCTTCCTTAGAACCGTTAACACAATGTGTAGCACCAAGTTCCATAGCAACAGGGAATCTAACTTCTACATCATCGTCAAGGCCAACCATAACAATGTTTACAGCACCCATTAGCTTTGCAATCTGTACTGAGAATAGACCAAGTGGACCTGTACCGAATACTACAACGTCCTGACCAGGAATTAGGTGAGACTGCTGAGCAACTGCCTTGTAAGCATTACAGATAGGATCAAGAACTGCTGCTTCTTCATACTTAACACCTTCTGGGATTTCCCAAATTGCGTGTTTGTGAATTGCTAGGATTTCACCGGGTACTTTACAGTACTTTGAGAAACCGCCACCCCATGTGTTGTTGTCTAGGCCAAGGTTAACCTTGTGTTCACAACATAGGAAGTCACCCTGTTCACAAGCCGGACAAACACCACAAACATGAGCACTGTTGTCTGATACAACTCTCTGACCTACGTGCCAGTCTTTTACGTTTTCGCCAACCTTTACGATTTCACCTGCGAATTCATGGCCACGAACTGACTGCTGTTGACCTTCACAGTTTGTATCATCATAACCGTTGTCAACACCCCAGTGTTTCATGTCAGCACCACAAATTGCTGCTGCCTTGATTTCAAGGATAATGTCGTCTGGACCACATTCTGGTTCCGGATAATTTTCCATCATCTTGTAGCCACCAAATGCTGTTCCGAATCTTTTTAAAGCATGCATAAATAAATCTCCTTTATGAATTAATTTTTTGCCCTTTATCGAAGGGCTTTATTTATTTGACACCTATATAATACACCTACTATTTGTTGATTTCAAGCATTATTTTCTTTTTTTTGGACTTTTGTAGGCTTGTACAACAAAAGACTCTTTCGTTTGTGCATTGTGCCAATATAAATATAATAATTTCCACATACCTAACTATTTTTATACTATTATGACTATATATAATTCTGTTAATGAATTAATTGTTAATAAACTTACCCCTATATTACCTACATTTGCTAATTTGGATTTCCCACATTTTACCTTTAATTTTTTGTTTTGCACAGATTAAATGTTGGAAAACAAAAAACTAACAATTATTTAACATTCATTTATATAATTGCACAGTTTAATTATAAACCTCATAAATGCCGGCATTTTCATTCTTCTATACAATATAAATGCAAGTTGTGGATTTCCCACATTGTATAAATAAGAACTTTAAATCAAACTTTACTTTGTATATATGTCAATTGAATTTTCATATTAAATGTATTATAATAAAACGGTATTAAAATTTAGCCTAAGATATATAGGAGAGTAAAAAATGAAAATTGTAGTATTAGCCGGTGGACTATGTAGCGAAAGAAATGTATCCATAGTTTCCGGTAAGCAAGTATATAACGCATTAAGAAAGAAAGGTCACAACGTTGTTCTTCTTGATGTATTTATGGGTTACGAGGAATCACCTTGTGATATTGACGAACTATTTGAGAACAACTATTCATTTGCCGGTGATATAACTGTTGATGAACTTGTACCTGATTTAAAGGCTGTTAAGGCATCAAGAAAGAATCAGAGTGACTGTTTCCTAGGTGACAATGTTGCTGATATTTGCAGAAAAGCAGATATTACATTCTTAGCTTTACATGGTGGTGTTGGCGAGAATGGTCAAATTCAAGCTACACTTGATATGCTTGGAATTAAATATACAGGTCCTAACTACCTTGGTTGTGCAATTGCAATGAACAAGGGTGTTACAAAAAGTGTTCTAAAGCAAAACAGAGTTTCTGTTCCCGAGGGTGAAATTTTCACTCCTGCTGACAAGAAAAACGGTGCAATTGATAAGTGGAACAACTTCCCTTGTGTTGTAAAGCCTTGTAACGGTGGTTCTTCTGTTGGTGTTTCTATTGTTGAGGACAAGAAAGACTTTGACAAAGCTATGGCTGATGCTTTTGCTTGGGAAGATGAAGTTGTTGTTGAAGAATATATTAAAGGTAGAGAATTTTCTATCGGTTTAATTGAAGGCAAAGCACTTCCTATTATTGAAATTATCCCTGAAAGTGGTTTCTATGATTATGTAAACAAGTATCAGGCAGGTAAAACTAAGGATGTATGTCCTGCCGAATTATCAGAAGAAGTTACAAAGAAAATGCAAAGTGAAGCTGAAAAGGCATTCAAGGCACTTAACCTTGACTCTTATGCAAGAATTGACTTCCTACTAGACAAAGACAACAATACATACTGTCTGGAGGCTAACTCACTACCCGGTATGACACCTACAAGCCTACTACCACAGGAAGCATTAGTCCTCGGTACAAATTATGAAGACCTATGCGAACAGATTATTGAAGTATCATTAAAGAAGTATAAGTAATATGAAAGCTATAACTATAAAAGAAATAACGGATAGCTGTAACGGTAACTTTATCGGTGCAGAAGAAAATCTAAATACTAAGGTAACTTCTATTGTTACTGACTCAAGACAAGCAAAAGAAAATTCTATGTTTGTTGCTATTAAAGGTGAAAAGGTTGATGGTCACAAGTTCGTACCTATGACATACAGTCAAGGTGCAGTTTGTGCCTTAGTTGAAGAAAAAGTAGATTGTGATATTCCACAGATTGTAGTTGAAAGCACATTACAAGCAGTTAAGGATATTGCAGAATACTACAGAAGTCTTTTCACAATTCCTTTCATTGGTGTAACAGGTAGTGTTGGTAAAACTTCCACTAAGGAAATGTTGGCATCAGTATTAAAGGAAAAATTTAAGGTACACAAAACACAAGGTAACTTTAACAATGAACTTGGCGTACCACTTACACTATTTGCTATGGAAGAAGATACAGAAGTAGCTATTATTGAAATGGGTATTTCCGATTTTGGTGAAATGACCAGACTTTCTAAAATAGTCAAACCTAATATTTGTGTTATCACTAACATTGGCTGTTGCCACCTAGAAAATTTAGGTGACAGAGCCGGTGTACTAAAGGCTAAAACAGAAATGTTTAAAAATATGCAGAAAGACGGCAAAATCTTCTTATGTGGTGATGATGACAAGTTAAGTACCGTTAAAGAGTACAAAGGCATTGTCCCTACTTTCTACGGTCTAAATGACACCAACAAATACTATGGTGAAATTATAGAAAACAACAGTGAAAATGGCATCAAGTGTAATCTGCATTTTGATGGCAAAAGTATTCCTGTTACTGTACCTGCTATCGGTAACCATATGGTAGCAAATGCAATGGCTTCAGTTGCTATAGGTAAATACCTTGGAATGACTGATGAAGAAATTGTCAGAGGTATCGAAAGCTACAGTACAATCGGTGGCAGAAACAATGTTATCAAAACTGACAAATACACAGTAATTGATGACTGTTACAACGCTAACCCTACTTCTACTAAAGCATCTATTGACACAATTGCTAACTTTAGCAACCCTAGAAAAGTATGCATCCTTGGTGATATGAAGGAACTTGGCAAGGACGAAATTGCTTTACACAAGGAAGTTGGTGCTAAAGCTGAAGAATGTAAGATTGATGTGCTGATTACAGTTGGTGACTTAGCAAAAGAAATGCAAAGTCAGCTAAAGAATACTAAGGGTTATCACTTTGATAATAACGAAAGTTTGATTAAAGAATTACCAAGTATTCTGAAAGACAATGATGCAATCCTTATAAAAGCAAGTCATTCAATGCACTTTGAAGAGATTGTAAAAGCAATTACAGAATAAATTAACTATCAGCCCTTAGGGGCTGATTTTTTTATTACTTTTTACATACATATAATAATAAGCACATTTATATATCAATGTTGTAACAAGTATTGATATTATATATTGTATAGTGGTATAATTCTATTATGGAATTTTGCTAAAATTCAAGGAGGGTAATTTGATATATGGGTAAAAAATCTAAAATAATACTTTTCTCTGTAATAGGGGTAGTGGTTGTTGCAGCTATTGCAGTAACACTTTATTTTGTATTGAGAAATCCTATGTCACTTAGTGAGTCAAGAATCGAAAAAGATTTACAGAATGATAAAGGTTTAACAAGTCAAAAAGTTAGTGGCTTTAACTTTGACTTTAAAGTTGAAAGCATTGACTATGACAAAAACAAAGCAAATTCAGGTGATGAGGAACTTTCTCTAACTGCAAAGGCTGATTTGACAAATGATACTTATGAAGTTAAGGGCTTTCCTGTTGACCTAAAATACACTAAAGAAAAGGACTCTAAAGAGTCTTATAAACTTGATTCCATAAGCTATGACTTAAAAAATATTGAATATACTGCTATAGGTGGTTTTCCTGAGGATTATGCAAAGGAAGTTGTAAACAAAACTTACAAAAATGCAAAACTAGATTCTCATACTACAAACCTACCAAAGAAAACAGATAAATTCACTTTTAAAATCAGCAATTCCGATATGTCAGGCAAACTGTACTTAAACTACACATTTGACAGTAAAAACGGTTGGCACAACGGTAAGTTCGATACAACAGGTCTTGACATTAAGAGAGGTAAAACTACTACCGTAAAAGTTGATGGTGTTAAGTGCTACACTAACCCTGCAGTTAAGAATATTATTCTGCTAGGTACTGATGCACCTGACAATGGCACTAGCCGTTCAGACTCAATGATTCTTGTATCTATTGACAGCAACAACAAGGAAATTAAGTTCAGTTCATTTATGCGTGACACTTATGTTGATATTGACGGATACAACAAAGATAAGCTAAATGCTGCATTTGCTTATGGTGGTCCAAAGTTAGCAGTAAAAACTATTGAAAAGAACTATGGTATCAAGATTGACAACTACATTTCAGTAGGCTTTGGCAAGTTTAAAGATATTGTAGATGCCCTTGGTGGTGTTAATGTTCAGCTTGATCAAGATGAATGTGGTTACATTAACTGGCAGTTAAACAAGAACGGTCAGGCCGGTACTTACGGCGAAGTACAGGTTAAGGACGGTTCACAGAAGTTAAACGGTCAACAGGCACTTTGGTTCTGTCGTGACAGAGGTTCAGAGCAGTTCTCAGGTTCAGACTTTACAAGAACATCTCGTCAAAGAAGAATGTTAATGGGTCTTGTTGAGTCATACAAGAATTCTTCCGTTAAAGAAATCAAAGCTATTACAAACAAGCTAAAGAAATATATCCTAACTGATTTAAGCAAGAATGATATAAACTGGCTAATCAAGTACAGTTACAAGTTCTTTACCTACAAAACCAGTGATAAGTGTTATCCGGAAGAAACCTCAGGTTGGACAGATGGCACTACTGATGCAGGTGCATGGATTATCCAAATGACCAGTTGGAAAGACACAAGGAAAGATATTTCTCACTACATTTACACAGATTTAAAATAAAATCTAAAGAAGTTGCCTGACATCTTGTCGGGCAATTTTTTATATGTTATAATAATATGGATAGTAAATAAAAAAGAAAGTTTTAATATAAAGGTGATTATATGTCATTTCCACAAGACAAAATTAGAAATTTCAGCATAATTGCTCATATCGACCATGGTAAATCCACACTTGCCGACCGTATTCTTGAACAGACAGAATCGGTTGCAAAGAGAGAAATGGAAGACCAAATTCTTGACGATATGGACCTTGAAAGAGAAAGAGGTATCACCATTAAGGCTCATGCAGTAACACTACTGTACAAAGCAGATGATGGTGAAACTTATCAATTCAACTTAATTGACACTCCGGGTCATGTTGACTTTAACTATGAAGTATCTCGTTCACTTGCAGCTTGTGAAGGTGCTGTGCTTGTAGTTGATGCCAGTCAGGGTATTGAGGCTCAAACCCTCGCTAACACATATCTTGCAGTTGATGGTGGTCTTGAGATTGTACCGGTTGTTAACAAAATCGACCTACCAAGTGCCGACCCTGACAGAGTAATTAAAGAAATCGAAGATGTTATCGGTATTCCGGCAGAGGGTTGTCCTTGTGTATCAGCAAAGACAGGACTTAACATTCACGATGTTATGGAAAGAATTGTCAGCGATGTACCTGCCCCTACAGGTGACTACAATGACCCACTAAGAGCATTAATCTTTGATAGTTATTACGATAGCTACAAGGGTGTTATTATTTATGTTAGAGTTAAAGACGGTCAAATTCACCCGGGTGATGAATTTAAGCTAATGGCAACAGGCAGTACATTTCAAGTTGTTGAATGTGGTTATATGAGAGCAACCTCTCTTGAGCAGAGAGATGGTCTTTATGCCGGTGAAGTTGGTTATATTGCAGCATCTATCAAAAGTCTACAGGATGCACAAGTTGGTGATACAGTTACTCTTGTATCTAATCCGGCAGAAGAACCTTTACCGGGTTACAGAGCAGCACAGTCAATGGTATTCTGTGGTATCTATCCTGCTGACGGTGCAAAGTACGGTGACTTACGAGATGCTTTGGAAAAGCTAAAGCTAAATGACGCATCACTAACATTTGATGCAGAAACTTCTGTTGCTTTAGGCTTTGGTTTTAGATGTGGTTTCTTAGGTCTGCTTCATATGGAAATTATCCAAGAAAGACTTGAAAGAGAATACAACCTTGACCTTATTACAACTGCACCATCAGTTAGTTACAGAATTACAAAAACTGACGGTACTGTTGAAATGATTAGTAACCCTACTAATTACCCTGACCCTGCATTTATTGCAAAGGCTGAAGAACCTATGACTGATGCTCATATTTATGCACCATCAGAATATGTAGGTAACATTATGGAGCTTTGTCAGGATAGACGAGGTATCTTTGTGGGTATGGATTATATTGACTCAGATAGAGTTGATATTCACTATGAAATGCCACTTGCTGAAATTATTTATGACTTCTTTGACACACTAAAAAGCAGAACAAGAGGTTATGCATCCTTTGACTATGAACTAAAGGATTACAGAGAAAGTCAGCTGGTTAAACTTGACATTATGCTAAACGGTGAAGTAATTGACGCACTTTCATTTATTATTCACGCAGATAAAGCATATGGCAGAGCAAGAAAAATGGCAGAAAAGCTAAAAGAAAAAATTCCAAGACAGTTATTTGAAGTGCCAATTCAGGCTTGTATCGGTGGTAAGATTATTGCCAGAGAAACTGTCAAGGCTATGCGTAAAGATGTTCTTGCTAAATGTTACGGTGGTGACATTACTCGTAAGAAGAAACTACTTGAAAAGCAAAAAGAAGGTAAAAAGAGAATGCGTCAGCTTGGTTCTGTTGAAGTTCCACAAGAGGCATTTATGGCAGTTCTTAAACTTGATTCAGACTAATTCACAACATTATATAAAGCTAAAAGCCTAGGGTTTTCTTCCCTAGGCTTTTTTGCTGTAATAGTAGATATATGTTAAATACTTATGCTCTCTTTAATGTACCAACTGTGTCCTTTCTAAAGTCAAGTACAAGTGCAATTAATACACCAACAACAATTGTTACAATAGTTTCAGGTACCATATATGTTGCGTTGTATGTTACGGAATATAACCAAGCCGGTTGTCCCTCAGGTGCCCACATTTTCCATACTGCCCAACCTGAAATAAAGTGACAGATATATCTTAATGCACAAGCAAGAAATGCACCTAAAGCAATTTCAAGTGGTTGGTTATGGAATTTATCTCTAAACACACCGGCGAAACCAATTACACCAAAAGCTACAAGGTAATCAAACAAAATAATCAGTATAACTGCTAAAGCTGATGTACCGTAAGAAAGGTTGTTTGCTCCAAGTACCATTTGTACAAGTCCATAAACAACACCGGTAAGTACTCCCCACTTCCATTTATAACGGTAAGCAATCAGTACAAGTGGTAACATACTGCAAAGTGTTACACTGCCACCAAAAGGTAGGTTTGCAAACTTAATCATACTTAGTACAGTAGCAAGTGCAATCATAATAGCACTTTCACACAATCTTAAGATAGTCTTTTTTCTCTTTTCCATTATTGTTCCTCCTCAAATAAAAAAAGCACTATGCAGACGCACAGTGCCATAAAAAAATCCTATCTTAAAGCTCCCTACGTCGGCATTATCCGAATCAGGTTAAGGGTCTAAGGCACACACCTTACTCTCAGCCACTTTTGTAGCTCCCCTGTTTGATTTGCAATTATAATATCATTAAAAAAGATATTTGTCAAATACTTTTTGTAAAAATATATAGGAACACAAAAAGGAACATACCTTATTGGGTATGTTCCTTATGTCCTTCCAAATTAAAATTAAAATTTTATCCGTAAGTATTACATCTTAGTAAGCCACCTATATTTATCACATACGTGACAATGGAATTATAATAAAAGTTAAAACAAATTCTTAATTAATTTTTCGTATTAATTTAATTTTATTTGTGTAGATGTTTTGAACAATTAAGTTCAAATTTTTAAATATTCAATTGTAATTTACTTGATAAAATTAGGCTTTTTTACCGAACAAAGCCACCATATCAAGGTTTTCGATGTCGGGAATTGGTTGTTTCTCCTTAACATTATCGTTATCTAATTTGCTAATTGTTGGTTTGCTAGATCTATTCATATATAATACAATCCCAACACATGTAGCTAAAAGTAAAGTCATTAAAACCAAAACTACGGCAAGAACTATAATCCCATGGTACATCGGTAATACCTCCTTGTAATACACTGTACGCTTATATAATAACACTCTAGAATGTTTATATCTTGTTTACTATTTCTTTTCTTCTTTAATTAAATAATACCACATAAATATTAAATGTCAATGGTTTTTTTGAAAAAAGTTAAAAATTTTTATAGCAAATTCACTAAAGACTTATAATAGTAAATTTATTCATAGTAAATCTATATTTTGTTCACAAATTAAGCCTTACAATGGTAGTTCTTCAATGCCATAAGCAGTTGCAACAAGTTTTCATAACCACAAAACTGATATTCGGTCAGCTTACCCATCTTCTGTAGTCTGATAGCCAAAATCTCTTTAGTTACACTGAACATATCAGCCATTGCGTTAAACTTTATAAAGTTACTTTTATCCACAACAGGATTGATAATATTCAGTTTATCAACACCATAAACCTTGTTAAAAACTAAATTGATAGTTTCTTTTGGCATCAATATTTCTAATGCTAAAGTAGAAGTTATACCTTCAATAATATCATCGCTTGGTGCATCCCTTAAAGTAATAGGCTTTTTACGGTACTTTTCACCATACAAGTCACTATTAATACGGTTAAGAATTAAGAAAGAAATCCCACACATTGTTACAAAGTTTTTTTGACCACTACTGCCCTTTAGCAACTGTTTATTCATATAAACAGTTTGGTTATTAAGGGTTACTTCTCTTTCACCTATCTTGTCCTTCATATCACACAAAGCAACTTTGCCCAGAACCTCTTTATCGTTAAAGTCAACATACTCAATCTTAATACCCAGCATATTTGCTACATTCTCAGGGCTAACCTTAAATACTTCATTACTGCTGATGTTATAAACATTCATATACTGCTGTACAATACTATATGCAATAGTTTCGATATTCTTCTCTGTTAAATAAGCCATAATAATCTCCTTTACAATTTTTACTATATAATAAGTTAATTAATTTCTATATTTTTCTAACTTGGTTATAGTATAAAGCACCACTTTGTTTTTACTGTTAGTGACGGTTGAATTATAAATGTGTTTTGTGTGAAAAGAAAAAACACATTACAAAAGGCAAAACACCGAACCATATGTTCGGTGTTTTCGACTTAATGAAAAAATGAGGGGTTTTTCAATGTTTTATTTAAGGAGATAAAACAATGTATCTAAAGCTCTGTATCTCTTTAGTACGCTTATAGTATATAAAGTCAATATGTTTTTCATTTTACAAATAATTGAAATATACTTGTAATTTATGTGAAAAGTATTAGAAAAACTTTCTGTAAAAATAACAAAGCACTGAGCTTGTGGATAACTCAGTGCTTTGTGTCTTTCATTAAAAATGAGGGGTACAATGTAAATCTTATTGATTACATTGAGGAGGGTAGAACAATATACTGAAATGGTTGCGGTTCCATTTCTTTAGTACAGTTATAGTATAACCCTACAATTTGTTTTTACTGTTATAATAATTTGAAATATATCTGTCAGTTATGTGAAAACTATGAGAAAATCTATTTACTATGCTAACTTAAAAATATCAATTAAGAATATCCATACCATACCGTAGTAAGTTACTACTGCAACAAGGTCATTTATTGTTGTAATCAGTGGACCTGAGGCTACTGCAGGGTCAACCTTAATCTTGCTAAAGAACATAGGCACTAAAGTACCTACCAAACTTGAAATAACCATTGAGGCTAAAAGTGAAAATCCGACACAACCGGATACTAAGAAAGAATATCCAAATGTATTACCTTTAAACAAGAAAATATACAATCCTACAAAAATAAATGACATAGTTCCAAGTAAAAGACCATTAGAAAAACCTACTCTTACTTCCTTAAACATCAGCTTAACTTTATCAGATGCTTTTAAGTTTTCATCCATAAGCACACGAATTGTAACAGCCAGTGACTGTGTACCTACATTACCGGCCATATCAAGGATTAGTGATTGAAAACATATTACAATAGGAATAACTGCAACAACTGTTTCAAACATACCAACAACTGAAGAAACACCCATTCCTAAGAATAACAAGATTATCAGCCAAGGCAATCTTTTCTTTGTACTTTGCAAGGTTGTTTCGTTTAAATCTTCTTCAGCAGTCAAACCACCTAGCTTTGCATAATCTTCACCAAGTTCTTCATCAACAACTTCAACAATATCATGGGCAGTAATTACACCTAGGATATGCTTGTTGTCATCAAGTACAGGAATTGAATCTTCTGCATAGTCCTTTAGTTGCTCAATACAATCAACTATTTTTTCATTAGCCTTTACATATGGATAGGACTTTATAATCAATTCATCAAGGGATTGATATTCCCTTGCAACAATCAAGTCCTTTAAGTCAATAGCACCGTAGAAACTATCTTTATCATCAACAACATATATAGTATTAATGTTGTCATTTTCTCCTGCTTGAGTAATTAGCTGATGGGTAGCCTCTTTAATAGTAAGATTTTTCTTTACAACAATATAGTTAGTTGTCATCTCACTACCGATTTCATCATCTTCATATGACAAAATCATACTAACATCTTGTTTTGCATCATTATCAAGTAAAGCAACAATTCTCTTTCTGTCAGCATCACTTAACTTTTCCAGAATATCAACAGCGTCATCTGAGTCCATTTCTGAAATCAAGTTAGCTACTTTATCGGAATTAATTTCTTTGATATATTCTTCTGAGTCCTCAATATAAGAGAATATCTCAGCTACCATTTCAACACCTAACACAGGGTATAGTGACTTTCTTTCTTCCGGTGTCATTTTCTCAAATGCATCGGCAATATCACCCATATGGTAATCAGAAATTTTTTCTATTAATTCTTCCTTAGGAAGGTTACTTCTAAAAATCTTTAAGACTTCATCGGAATACATTGGTTTAGTTACTTGATTCATTAATATTACCTCCTACTACCTAAAAATAGGCATAAAAATACCACCACTATCCATAGCAGTTTCACAAATTATCGTTGCGTAGTATTAGGATAAATACGGTGGTACAGAATAATATTAAATTAAAGTAAACTATCAAAATCAACAGACAGTGCTACATTTCTAACTTCCATATCACCATAAACAATACACCCACCAAAACTATCACAACTGTCCATTAACTTCACCTCCAATATTTTCTTATATCAATTTAGCACCAAAAGTGCATAAAGTCAAGAAGTCACAATACTTTTAACTTAATTTTGCCTAAATTTCTTCTACTGAATTATACTCTATTACACAGCAAAGCACCGAGCCTTGTGGATAGCTCGGTGCTTTGTTTTCATTAAAATGAGGGGTACAATGTAAATCTTTTTGTGGATTAACATTGAGGAGGGTAGAACAATGTACTGAAATGGTTGCGGCTCCATTTCTTTAGTACGCCTATATTATATACCAAAAAATCAGTTTTGTTGTTATAGAAAACTGAAAGGTTTTTGTTGGTTGTGTGAAAACTCACTTTGTTTTTCACCGATAGCCTTTAGCTTACCTTCCTTGTACATTTCTTCCATAGCTTTATAAGCACCGTAATAGTCACCCATTGGTTGATGAATTAGATATAAGTCAAGGCAATCTGTACCTAGCTTATTTAGTGAAGTTTCTTATCCTGATGGGAGAGTTTTTATCCCTATACTTGACAAAGAAGTTAATGTTTCTTTTTACATTGCTATAAAAAATAGCAATAAAGATAAATTTTTAACTGCACTAAAGTGAGATAAGTACAAATAGTGGGACTTTGACTAGAATTAATCAAACATTTGTTTGATTTTTCTATAATTATATGTTACAATATGTAAAACAGTTGTGAGGTGATTACTATGAAACCACTAACAAAAAGTCAGCAAAAAGTTTTTGACTATATAAAAGAATGTAGTGAAGAAGGCAGAGTGCCATCTGTTAGAGAGATTTGTGAACATACAGGACTAAAATCTACTTCAACAGTACATCTTCACCTAAAATCCCTTGAAGAAAAGGGTTTAATCGAAAGAGATAAAGGTCTTAACCGTAGTATTAGAATTGCCGGTGAAGAAAAGGTAAACCAAATTCCTATTATGGGTAGAGTTACTGCCGGTTTACCGGTCTTAGCAGTTGAAGATATTGAGGGATATGTACCTGTAACAGAGAACCTAAAAAGAGGCAGAGAGCTTTTTGCCCTAAGAATTGACGGTGAATCTATGATTAATGCCGGTATTCTTGACGGTGACATTGTTATTGTACATAGAACACCTGTAGCAAATAATGGTGACATTGTAATTGCACTTATTGAAGATGAGGCAACTTGCAAAAGATTTTATAAGGAAAACGGTCACTACAGACTTCAACCTGAAAATGAACTTTTTGAACCGATTATTGTTGATGAGGTTGTACTGCTGGGTACAGTTATCAGCTTAGTCAGGAATTACGAATAATAGAGGTTATTATGTTTAGAGAAATGCGAAGAAAAAAGCAACAAATTCCTGATAATGAGGCTATTGCTATTCTCGAAAACGGCAAGGTAGGAATTTTAGCAGTTAATGGGGATAGTGGTTATCCATATACCGTACCACTTAACTATATGTTTTATAATGGAAAAATTTATTTTCACGGTGCAAGTGAAGGTCACAAATTTGACAGTATAAAGAACAACTCAAAGGTAAGTTTCTGTGTTATTTCTCAAGATAAAATTATTCCAGAGAAATATACAACTGCTTATGAAAGTGTTGTTGTTTTCGGTAATGCAAAAATTATGGATGATAAAGAAGAAATCAAAAAAGTTATTTATGACTTTGCAAAGAAATTCCATCCAACAGACACAGAAGAAAACAGAATGTTCTACATTAATTCTGACATTAAAACAATGGCTATGGTTGAGATTACACCGGAACATATTACCGGTAAAGAGGGACTTGAACTTTACAAAAAAAAGAAACAAGTAATTTTATAATATAAACATAAAAAAGGTGTTGCATTTGCAACACCTTTTCTTTATGCATTGATTAATTTGTATTTTAATCTCTTTCGTCCATAGGAACATAGTTCTGTCTATCGTGAACATTCTGATATGCAGGACGAATAATCTTACTTGGGTTTACAAGTTCTTCCAGTCTGTGAGCAGACCAACCACTAACTCTGGCAATAGCAAAAAGTGGAGTAAACAACTTTGTTGGTAAGTCAAGCATACTGTAAACAAAGCCACTGTAAAAGTCAACATTAGCAGAAATCTTCTTATCTGTCTTTCTTCTCTGCATAATCAGTTCTGCTGCAATTTCTTCAACATTATTATATAGCCGATACTCTGCCTGTCTGCCTTTTTCCTCAGAAAGTGACTTAACAAACCCCTTAAACACTCTTGCTCTTGGATCGGAAATCGTATAAATAGCGTGACCCATACCATAGATAAGACCTGACTTATCAAATGCTTCTTTGTTAAGAATTTTGATTAGATAGTCACGAATCTGTTCTTTATCGTTATAGTCTGTTACATGTCTTTTAATATGGTTAAACATTTTTACAACCTTAATGTTTGCACCACCATGCTTAGGACCTTTTAGAGAACAAAGTGCTGCTGCAATAGCTGCATATGTATCTGTACCTGATGATGTTACAACATGAGTTGTAAAGGTTGAGTTGTTACCACCACCATGTTCTGCATGAAGAACAAGTGCCATATCAAGTAGCTTAGCCTCTAACTTTGTATATTGACTGTCAGGTCGTAGCATATACAAAATATTTTCTGCTGTAGATAGGTGAGGCTGTGGTGAATGGATAAACAAACTCTGCTTGTTGTGGAAATAGTTAAATGCCTGATAGCTATATACTGCAAGTACAGGTAAAAGTGCAATTAACTGAATACATTGACGAAGTACATTAGGAACAGAAGTGTCCTCTGCTTTTTCGTCATAACTGTAAAGTGTAAGTACTTCCTTAGACAAAGCATTCATAATATTTCTTGATGGAGCTTTCATAATAATGTCACGAACAAATGTATCAGGCAAAGTTCTGTAGTAACCAAGTAGCTGATTAAATTCTTCAAACTGTTCTTGGTTAGGCAAATCCCCCATCAGTAGCAAATAAGAAACTTCTTCAAATCCATAATGCTTATCATGGATAAAGCCGTTTACTAAGTCCTCAATGCTATAACCTCTGTAGAAAAGTTCACCGGGAATAGGAGTTCTGTTTCCGTTTTCATCTTCAATAACAGAGTTAACCTCTGAGATTTCTGTTAAACCTGTAAGAACACCTTTACCGTTAGAGTCTCTAAGTCCTCTCTTAACATCATACTTATCATAGTTGCTAGGGTCAATAAGACTGTTTTTGCAACAAATTTTACTTAGTTCTATAATTTCAGGAGTAAGGTCGCTATATTTACCCATGAAAATCACATCCTTTAAAATGGTATAATAATCTAATTTTTTATATGTATATCTTTCATTTTATCACAACTTTTTAACTTTAGCAAGATAAATTCCTATTAATTCTATATGAATAACAAATTTAATTTATGACAAAATGACAGAAAGGTGCTTATCATAAGACAAGCACCTTTGCTAATAATAAATTTATATTTAATTAATCCATTGAAGTAACAATTTCGTTTACTGTTTTTCCCGGAGGAATCATTGGTAGTACATTTTCATCAGGGCTGATTACACAATCAACAACTACCGGTTCATTCATATCATATGCCTTCTTTAGCACATTATGAATTTCCTCAGGCTTAGTAATTCTTAAGCCCTTAATACCGTAACCCTGGGCAACCTTTACAAAGTCAGTTGCTCTGTGTGGGTCTGTGTTTGAGAATCTGCAACCGTAGAATAGCTTTTGCCATTGACGAACCATACCGAGAACTGAGTTGTTCATAACAACAACTACAACAGGAATGTTATATGACTTCATTGTTACAAGTTCATTAATGTTCATATGGAAAGAACCGTCACCTGTTACTAAGAAAACTCTCTTGTCCATATTACCCATACTTGCACCGATAGCAGCACCCATACCAAAGCCCATTGTACCTAAACCACCTGATGTTAGGAATGTTCTTGGTTCAAAGAAATTTGTTCTCTGTGCAACCCACATTTGGTGCTGACCAACATCAGTTGCAACAATGTCTTCTCTAGACTTAATCTTGTTAATTTCGTCAAGAATCTGATATGGATGACAGTAACCTTCTTTGTTAATATCGCTGATAGTGATTTTCTTCTTCCAATCCATAATCTGTTCAATCCAAGTAGGATTGTTCTTCTGTTCTAATCCATCAACAACCTTAACAAGTGTATCCTTTAAATCGCCGATAACCCAGTTGTCAACCTTAACATTTTTGTGAATTTCGTGAGCATCAATATCAAGCTGAATAATAGTAGCTTGTTGACCAAACTTTTCTCTATCCCCTGCAACTCTGTCAGAAAATCTTGCACCACAAGCGATAATAACATCAGCATTGTCTATTGCCATACCTGTTTCGTAACCACCATGCATACCGATGTTACCAACAAATAGTGGATGGTCGGCAGGCATACAACCTAGTGCCATTAGTGAACAACATACAGGAGCGTCAATTCTCTCTGCAAACTTAACAAATTCATCACAAGCATTTGCAGAAATAATACCACCACCGGCATAAATCATCGGTCTTTTGGCATTTCTTAGAATTTCTTGAACTTTCTTAATTGCATCATCCTGAGCCTTAAACTCATTATTAGGAACAAACTTTTCCTTTGGAGTGTATTCACACCTCATAGCAGTAATATCCTTAGGTACATCAATAAGAACAGGACCTTTTCTGCCACTTTGAGCAATTTCAAAAGCCTTACGGATTGTTGGAGCTAAGTCCTCCATTTCCATTACTAGGAAAGAAGCCTTTGTAATTGGCTTAACAACTTCTGAAATATTAACTTCCTGAAAAGCATCTCTGCCAAGTAAATCTCTCTGTACATTACCACAGATAGCAACCATAGGAATTGAGTCGATATTCGCAGTTGCAATACCTGTTACAAGGTTGGTAGCCCCGGGACCTGATGTTGAAAATACAACACCAACCTTGCCGGTTGAACGAGCGTAACCATCAGCAGCATGAGCAGCACCCTGTTCATGAGCAGTTAGGATATGAGTGATTTTGTCGCTATACTTGTAAAGAGCATCATATGTATTTAGTGCTGCACCACCGGGATAACCAAATACTGTGTCAACACCCTGTTCAAGTAAACATTCGCATATAATTTCTGCACCTGTTAATTGCATATTCTTTTCCCCTATCTCTTTATTTTTCAAAATAACTAAAAGTTCCGGAAATAAAAAAACACCCCGTCTCATAAGAGACGAAGCTAATAAACCCCGTGGTACCACTCTACTTCGCTTATAAAAATAAGCCTTACACATCAGGCAACAACCGAATGCTGTTCCGTTAACGGAGAACTACCGTAACACTCTACTGAGTTTCCCTTTGGAATGTTAAGTTCACAGGTTACTTTCACCAGCCGATCATATTGCCTTGCACCATCCGACAACTCTCTGAAAAGATTTTGCTGCTTACTTCTCCTGATCATTACTTTTAGTATCATTAAATTATTTAGAAAAAGCCTTGGTTTTCTGTATAATATTCTACTTTAAAAATATCAACTTGTCAAGTCGTTTCATTTTATATATAATGATTATACATATATTTTTTATTGGGAGTAACTAATGGAACGAAAATTATCCAAAAATGCAAAGAAAGTTTGGCGTACAAGATGTGCTATGGTTTGTTTACTTTTTGCATTTATTAGTGGTGGCATATATATTTTTTCACCTTTAATAGCTTTTATTGTTGCCGGAGTGGATTTGTTAACATTCTTAATTATATACCTTATTGCCGTACCTCTTGTTTATCATGTTACAACACTTGTTGTAAGGAAAGACGGTATCACCATAACCAAAGGTATATTGATGAGAAAAAGAATGAACATAATGGCAAAGAAAATTCAGTATGTTGAACTTATCCAAACACCGGTACAAAGACTTTTCAAGGTTTATACTGTAGCATTCCATACTGCAGGTGCTACTACTTATGTCAGTCAAGTTGATGCCGACTTAGGAAGATTATTTAGGTCATACAAAGAATAAAGAAAGGATATAGTTGTGAAATTTAGGAACAGAAAGCTATACAAGAAAGCTCACTTCTATACAATTTTATATGATTTAACAAGGCTATTTCCTTTGCTTGTTGTTCCGGTATTACAAAACCTTTTGTATAAACCAACAACAACTGCTGCTTTTATCACTAACTTTTCTATTTCTGCTTTGTGTGTTGTTTTTCTATTTGCGTATATTATTCTTGAATACAGAAGTACAATGTACCTAGAGAAGGAGAAAAGTGTCTATACAAAGAAAGGATTTTTCTTTAAGAAAAGAGCTGATATTCCCTACAACTGTATTCAGTCTGTTTATGTTGAAAGGGCATTTATGTACAGAATTTTCAGAGCAAGGAAGGTTATTATAAACACACCCGGTTCTTATACTGCTAAAGGTGACTACAATCTTTTTCTAAGTAAAAAGAACGACCTTGCACTAAAGACTGAAATTTTCGGCAAAGAAGATGTTGACCTAAAGTATAATGGTGGTTTCCTTAGAATAATTCTAATGGCTGCAACATGGAGTAACGCACTTACAGGTTTGCTTATTATAGCACCTGTCCTATATAAAACCTCCGATATTGTTGTGGATATTTTTAAAAACTATTTTGTAAATAGGCTGGATATTTCTTCTTACATTATTAAGATTGGTGTACCTCCTGCTGTATCCGGTCTTGCAACATTACTGATAATTTGTTGGGGTATTGCCTATGTGTATCAGCTTTCAAGCAATGCGTTTTTCTCAACAAAGATAAAGAATAACATAATCCACATTTCAAGAGGATTACTGAACAGATATGAATTTGTTACAACTACGGAAAAGTTAAATGCAATTCAAATAAAGCAAAGTGTACTGATGTTACTTCTTCGTCTAAAAAGTGCCTACATTCAAACAATAGGCAGTGGTGCACAAAAAGGTGACAGAAGTTTGCTTATACCTGCTGACAGAGAAGAAAATATCAACAAAATTCTCAGCAAAATCACTACCCTACCAACAGAAGAAAACTACAAAGTTAAACCTAAAAAGACAGAATTTATGTCCTACCTATGGTTTCCTTTCTATTGTATATTAGGTACTGTTGCAGTAATGCTAATACTTCACTACCTAGGTTATTTTGCAGAAATTGTTAGATTTCCTTTATTCGCTATACTTGGAGTATTTGTTTACTGGCTATTTTTCAGAATTTATTCCTACACAAAAAGTAGCATAACCATTTGTGACAAGGCAGTACAGATTGATTACTTTGATAAGCTGAACATTACAAGAACTTACATTCCGTATGACAAAATTCAGTATGTACAGATTAGGCAAAGTCCTTTCCAGGTTTTTTACAAAACTGCTCACCTAAGAATTTATGTTTATTCAAACAAAAGAAAATTCTACAAAATCAAGTACCTAAAATACAACAAGGTTCTTGAAGCTGTAGATATAATCGAAACAAAAATGAAATATAAATACTAAAGTAAGAGCCTTACAGAACTCTGTAAGGCTTTCTTAGTGCAATAATTATTTTAAAAATTCTTTCATAACTTTAATTGAATGTTCAGCAGCAAGAACCTTAAACTTCTCAAAATCTAAGAATTCATTGTGGTTCATATCGTCACTGATTGAACGAAGAACTGCATATGGCACTTTGTTTCTGTAACAAACATGGCCAACTGCTCCACCTTCCATTTCACAACATAAAGCACCGAATTTGTCTGCAATAAACTTTCTCTTATCCACATCAGCAATAAAAATATCACCTGTTGCTACTCTGCCAACAACAACATTAATGTCATCAATAGTTTTGCAACATTCATATAACTTTTCATATGTAGCCTTATCTGACGGAATGTCAATTCTTCTTTCATCTGTGTACCAGATTTCACCTCTAGGATCACCGGTTGCAGTACCGTTCATATCATGTTCAACACAATCCTTAGAAATAACAATGTCGCCAATCTTTAAGTCTTTACTTAAACTACCTGCAATACCTGAATTGATAATTACATCAGGCTTATAGTAGTCAATCATAATCTGAGTACCGATAGCAGCATTTACTTTACCGATGCCACATTCAAGAAGTACAACATCCTTACCGTTGATTTTACCACTGATAAAGTCAAGACCTGCGATTGTTTTCTCTTCGCTACTATCCATTGCTGACTTTAAACCGTCAACTTCAATTTTTAATGCACAAATAATCCCTGTCATTTTTATTACCTCATTCCATATTGTCTGTTTCATACATAATTAAAGTTAATGCAACTAAAGGTGCAGTTTCTGCCCTTAAAATTCTTTTACCTAGGGTAGCTTTTCTGCCACCGTTTTCTGTAACAAGGTTAACTTCCTCAGAACTGAATCCACCTTCACTGCCAATAAACATACTTATTTCACTTGGCTTATCCTTTAGAATAGTTTTTACACTTTCTCCACCAAGTTCATAAAAAATAACTTTATCTCCTTTAGCACTTTTTACTGCATCATTAAAGGAAATACATTCCCTAACTTTAGGTACAATTCCTCTGCCACTTTGCATAGCAGCTTGTTTTGCAATTTTTTGCCATCTGACTGTTTTCTTACTTAATGACTTTTTGTCAGGTCTGCTGACACATCTTGAAGAAATAACAGGCACAATCTCACTTACACCGATTTCAACTGCCTTTTGAATAATAAGCTCCATTTTGTCACCTTTAGGTAGGGCTTGATAAAGTGTTACCTTTACATCAGGTTCAGCTTCGGAAATTTTGCTGGAAAGAACATTTACCTTTACCATATCACCACTTATTTCTTCAACTACACAATTATGGACAGTACCACTGGGTGAACACAAAGTTAAGGATTCACCCTTATTCATTCTAAGACTTTTTGATATATGGCGACCATCTTCACCAAAAAGCGAATATTCCTTTGACTCAATTTCTTCATCAACAAAAAAATGTGGCATAGCTTTGCTCCTTGTATCCTATATTATAAAAGGTAGGGCAAACAATGTTCACCCAAATAAAATTACCGTAAAGTCATTTTAGTCTATAACTAATATAACAAAACACAACTGTAATTGCAATAGATAAGGTTTTTTGATAAAATAATAAAGAGGTGATAAAATGGCTACTTTAATCACAGACAAAGATTATTATAACTTAATGAAAGATATAGATACTGCTACTTTAGAAAACACCCTTGTAAAGGAACTGACAGACAGAAATATGAAAATCAGTTCTGCCGAAAGTTGTACCGGTGGTATGATTTCACAGAGGATTACAAATGTCAGTGGTGCAAGTAATGTTTTTGAACTGGGAGTTTGTTCCTATGCAAACAGAATCAAAAACAAAGTCCTAGGTGTTAGTAACGAAACACTAAATACAGTAGGTGCAGTTAGTGAAGAAACTGCCACACAGATGTGTGAAGGAATTAAGGAACTTTCCTCATCTGATATAGGGGTATCAACAACAGGCATTGCCGGACCTACCGGTGGAACAGATAAAAAGCCTGTGGGATTAGTTTTTATAGGAATTGCAACAAAAGAAAGTACCACAATATATAGGGCTGAACTTTGCCACTATACACCACATTCTAGGAATGAAGTGCGAACAATGACTACAAACCTATGTATGTTACTTGCAATCAAGGCTACTAGGAACTCAGAAGAATAGAAAATACTTGATTTTTGTCAGTATTTATGGTAAAATTTTAGAAGTTGGTTTTTGCCTAAGTTGTGTAGGCAACCGAAAAAAACACAACATTTTTAATATTGGTATTCCATTAACGGAAAATAGACAACTAAATATTAACGAACGGAGTTGACATTATGGCAAGAGAAGCCGGCATTTTAATGCCTATTACTAGTTTACCTTCTCCTTACGGTATTGGTACACTAGGTAAAGAAGCTCGTGAGTTTGCAGACTTTTTGAAGAAAGCAGGTCAGAAGATCTGGCAGATTCTTCCTGTTGGTCCTACAAGCTACGGCGACTCACCTTATCAGTCTTTTTCAACTTTTGCAGGTAATCCATATATGATCGACCTTGATACTCTCAAGGAAGAAGGTTTACTTACTCAAGAAGATATTGACAAGGGTTACTGGGGCGACTCAGAATTTGAAATCGACTATGCTACTATTTATTGGTACAGATTTGATGTACTAAGAGTTGCATTTGAGAATTTCAAGAAGAATTGCGACAGAAAGCCTTTTACTGCTTTTAAGAGAAAAAACAGCAAGTGGCTAAAGAACTATGCCCTTTATATGGCTGTTAAGAAAAACTTTGATATGAAAGCCTGGACAGAATGGCCAGACGAAGAAATCAAGCTTCGTGAGCCTGAGGCTATTAAAAAATACGAAAGAAAGTTCAAGGATGAAATTGACTTCTGGAGTTTCCTACAGTACAAGTTCTATGAACAGTGGGAAGCATTCAGAAAGTATGTAAATGACCTTGGCATCAAGATTCTTGGTGATATGCCAATCTATGTTGCTATGGACTCAGCAGATACTTGGGCAAATCCTGAAATTTTCTGGTTTGACGAAAACAATCAACCTGTAAGAGTAGCTGGATGTCCACCAGACTATTTCTCTGCAACAGGTCAGCTATGGGGCAATCCATTGTACGACTGGGATTATCTAAAAGAAACAGATTATGAATGGTGGTTCAATCGTATTGCTGCTGCATCAAAGCTCTTTGATATTCTAAGAATCGACCACTTTAGAGCTTTTGATACTTATTATGCCATTCCTTATCCAGCCGAAAATGCTATCGGTGGTGATTGGTATGACGGTCCCGGTATTGAATTCTTCAATATGATGAAGGAAAAGCTGGGTGACCTACCAATCGTTGCTGAAGATTTAGGCGACCTTTTTGACAGTGTAAAGGAACTTCTAAAAGAAACCGGTTACCCTGGAATGAAGGTATTGGAGTTTGCTTTTGATAGTGGTGAGGCTAATGATTACTTACCACACAACTACACAGAAAACTGTGTTGTATATTCTGGTACACACGATAACGATACCCTTATGGGTTGGGCAGCAGAAGCTAAGCCTGAAGATGTTGCTTTTGCTAGACAATACTGTAAGATGCCTGAATGGGAAGCATTTAACTGGGGTATCATCAGAACAGCATACGAAAGTGTTGCTAACACAGCTATTATCCAGATGCAGGATATTCTTGGTCTTGGTACAGAGGCAAGAATGAATGTTCCATCAACACTTGGTGGTAACTGGGTTTGGAGAATTGACGGCAGTGTGCTAACAGATGAACTAGCAGACCAGCTAAAGGAAATGGTAATCAACAGTTCAAGACTGGAGGAAAATTAAAAAATGAGCATTATTGAAAATCTTGAATTAACAGCAAAAAACGACTACTGTAAGACTCTTAAGGAACTTACACCGGCAGAACTTCACCTTTGCCTAGGTAAAGCAATGATGGGTGAAATCGCTGATACTTGGGAAAAGTGTCAGAAGAAGGAAGCTTCTAAGAGAAGAGCATATTACTTCTCAGCTGAATTCCTAATGGGTAGAATGATGTACAACAATCTATACTGCATGGGTATTCTTGACACAACAAAGAAGCTACTAAAGTCTAAGGGTATTGACATCAATGTATTTGAAGATATTGATGATGCAGCTCTTGGTAACGGTGGTCTAGGCCGACTAGCAGCTTGTTTCCTAGATTCAGCAGCTACTCAGGAAGTTCCACTAGATGGTTATGGTATCCGTTATAAGTACGGTCTATTTAAGCAGTTAATCGAAGATGGTTATCAGGTAGAAGTTGCTGATAACTGGCAGAGATTTGAAGATCCATGGTGCATCCGTAGAGAAGAAGATGCAGTTGAAGTTAAATTCCAGGATCAGACAGTTAAGGCTGTACCTTATGATATGGCTGTTATTGGCTATGGTGCAAAGAGCATTAACACTCTTCGTCTATGGCAGGCAGAAGCAGTTGACGAATTCGACTTCCTAGCATTTAACGCATCACACTATGATGAAGCTGTAAAGGCTAAGAATGATGCAGAAAACATTTCTTCTGTTCTATATCCAAACGATGGTACTCACGAAGGTAAGCTACTTCGTCTAAAACAGCAGTATTTCTTCTGTTCAGCTTCCCTACATGATATTATTAAGAGATATAAGGCTAAGTACGGCAATGACTTCAGCAAGTTCTCAAGTCATGCAGCTATTCAGTTAAACGATACTCACCCTGTTATTTCTATTCCTGAACTAATCAGACTTCTAGGTCTAGAAGGTATTGGTTTTGAAGAAGCTCTTGATATTGCACAGAAGACATTTGCTTATACAAACCACACAGTTCTTGGCGAAGCACTTGAAAAGTGGGACAAGAACCTAATTAGAGAAATTCTACCTGAAATTCTTACAATTATCGAAAGAATTGCTATTCACGAATACAACGATATGCACGCTAAGGGTGTTAGCGATGAACAGTTTGCTAAGAAAATGGCTATCATTGACGGCGACCTAGTTCATATGGCTAGACTAGCTTGTTATGTTGGTTCTTATGTAAATGGTGTTGCTTGGATTCATACAGAAATCCTAAAGGACGATGTTCTAAAGGAATGGTATGAACTATATCCTGAAAGATTCCAGAACAAGACTAACGGTATCACACAGAGAAGATGGTTAGGTCTATGTAACCCAGAACTATCTGACTTCATCACAGAAAGAGTTGGCGATGGTTGGTTAAAGGATCTATCAGTTCTTAAGGGTCTTGAAAAGAACATTGACGCTAAGACTGTTCGTGCATTTAACACAATTAAGAAGAAGAAGAAGACTCAGCTTGCTAACTACATCAAGGATACTGAAGGTGTTGAAATCGACCCATCATTCATCTTTGACATTCAGGTTAAGAGACTTCACGAATATAAGAGACAGCTACTAAACGCATTCTCAATTGTTATGATTTATAACAAGCTAAAGAAGGGCGAACTAAAGGATTGGCAGCCAACAGCATTTATCTTTGGTGCTAAGGCAGCTCCTGGTTATGCCAGAGCTAAGGCTATCATTAAGTACATCAACGAAGTTGCTAAGCTAGTTAACAACGACCCTGATACTAAGGATAAGCTAAAGGTTCACTTTGTACAGAACTACAATGTTTCTTATGCAGAAAAGATTGTTGTTGCTGCTGATTTCTCAGAACAGATTTCTACTGCAGGTACAGAAGCATCAGGTACAGGTAACATGAAGTTTATGCTAAACGGTGCTGTTACTCTTGGTACTTATGACGGTGCTAATGTTGAAATCGCTCAGCAGGCAGGTATCGAAAATGAATACATCTTCGGTGCTAGAGTTGAAGAAATTGACGAACTAAAGGCTAACAAGACTTACAACCCAAGAGAAGTATATGATAACAACCCAGAAATCAAGGCAGTTCTTGATACTCTGGTTGACGGTACATTCTCTGACGGTGGTGCAGTTGGCGAAGGTTCATTTGCTGAACTATACACAGCTATCCTAAACGGTACTGCTTGGCATGACCCAGACCATTACTTCCTACTACTTGATCTTCAGGATTATGTTGATACTAAGATTAAGGGCAACAAGGATTATCAGGATAGAACAGCATTTGGTAAGAAGTGCTTAATCAACATTGCTAATGCAGGTATGTTCTCATCTGACAGAACAATCCTAGAATATGCTAAGGATCTATGGCACGTAAAGTAATTTAAAATTACTTTTCTACTATAAAATAAATTATCCCTACTCGAAAGAGTAGGGATTTTGTTTTATGTTATTATACAAATTTTATAAAACTTTCTTATATGCTAACCTTTATGGTTAGCTTTTTCTTTTGTTTTCACATAAAAAGGCACTTACAAAACTGTAAGTGCCTAAAGGTTATTTTAAAAGACTATTAAATTCTTTAACAGTTATGTCTGCATAACCACTAATTGATGCATTAGAGCTTTTCGCAAATTCTTTGCCAAGCATATAAACCTTGTTATCAATAATGTAAACAAAGAAGTAGTTATTATCATAGTTTTTATTAACAAGCTCAACTTCGTAAATCTTGTCTGCATCAGATGCCTTAAATTTTTTTCCTTTATTTGAGCTAGATTTGCTAATAGCATTACTTGAATGTAGCATATCATTGATTGTGCTTATTTTGGAATCTTCATTCCACTTAATAGAAACAAGTTTCTTGCCTTGCTTCTCTCCGGTACCGTCATAAATATTAGCTGCTACATTATTTGTTTTAGATGATGCAGTAGTGGTTGCTGTTGTTGATTGTGTGGTAACTTGAGTTGTAGTAGTTTGAGTTGTTGTACTTGAACTTGTATCTGTACTATTGCCACAACCTGAAACACTAATCAGCATTGTTGCAAGAAGTGCAATAACAATTAATCTCTTCATATTATACATTCCTTTTTAATTTTTTTCTTATTATATCATAGATTTATGAATTTTGTGTGATATTTAAATATCTTTTAATTCATTTTCAATAAAAGATATGTAATCTTTTCTATTTACATCATTTCTATGATTTCTGTACCATTCATAAGATTCTTTTAATCCTTGATACAATGACTTTGTTGTTGGCATTAGTTCTTTCTGCTTTGATACATCTAAACAATAACTATAATTATGAAAAGGAAAATAATCCCTTTGATTGTAGCTTTCATATACATATTTTTTCTCCAATTCAGAACCAACAACTTTATAACAAGTTTCTACAAATGTATTAATTGTGTCAATTTTTTCGTTACCGACATTAAAAATTCTATCGTCAGGCTTTTTGTCTATTAAGATTTCGATAAACCTACATAAATCTTCAACATCAAAAAATTGCAATTTCATATCGCCATTATTAGGAATATAAAAAGGTTTATTCATCTCAGCACAATCAAATACAAAAGCCTCTCTATACAAATTTTGCATTTTTCCATACAAATAAGGAGGTCTTATTATATAAGCATTTGGAACTTTACTAAGCAATACCTGTTCAGCTTCTATTTTATTACTTCCATAATCTCCCCATATTGAATTATCCCCTACAAGTTGTTCCTCTTTAAAAGGTTGTGGTAGGGTTTCAGGATAAACTGCACTGGAACTAATGAAGACTATATCTTTTATAGTGGACAAAGATGACAACAATTCCTTCATATCATCACCTGTATAAGTATTAACTGCTATCACTAAATCAAAGTCATATTGTTTCAAAGAATCACCGATATTGTTCCTATCTCCAACAATTAACCTTGCTTTTTCCGGTTGTTTGTGTGTATTTCTATTGTACACATAAACATCATCGCCTTTTGCAATAAAATATGTAGCAAGATATTTACTTACAAAGATTGTTCCACCCATAATCAATATTTTTTTCATATATACCTCTTTTCAAAAAACAAAAATATATATCCTGTTTTTTCATTCTAACATAACTATTACTTTATTGCAACAAAATTGACCCTGCATAAGCAAGGTCAATCTGTATGAGTATTTTAATATTAGGAGAAAGCAGTTTTTATCAATATTATTTAACAACAACTTTGCACTTTAGTACAATGCCATTAGTATTTACTGTAATGAATGAAATACCCTTTTTCTTTGCAATAACTTTACCGTTAGCACTTACAGTAGCTACCTTCGTATTGCTTGACTTAAATTTAGCAGTACCGATTTTACCTGTAATTTTAAGTGTAAAGGACTTTTTAGCTTTTAGAGTAATTACATTCTTATTAAGTGTAGGTTTGCTTACAGTGAATTTAACAGTACTTGAAACACCATTATTAGTTACTGTAACAGTTGCAGTACCTTTCTTTAGGGCTATTACCTTACCTGTTGAAGATACCTTTACAACCTTACTGTTGCTTGACTTATAAGTTGTTGCACCTTTACCGTTAGTTACATTAGCTTTAATCTGATAAGTACCCTTTACATATACTTTAGCAGATTTATTAACAGTAACGGTTGTAGGAAGTTCCTTATAGCTTACTACACAATATGTACCACCTGATGTTGTAAATGATAGTTTACCGTCACTATATGTTGTATCAACCTTAGTTAGCTTACCGTCAACTACTGAATATACTTCTGATGTGCTATCACCTACTACAGATGCAGTAACATTTGATAGTTTCTTATAAATTGAGTCACCGTAGAATGGTGTTGTTAAGCCAGTTTCAACATTATATACTTTACTATCTAGTGAATAACCTGACTTTTTAAGTGTAGAGGCATCTACTGCTTCAGTTGACTCACTAACAATAGCTGACTCGGTAGCAGTAATTTCACTAACATCCTTAGTACCGGCTAATACACCGTACATTGTTGAATAAATGCTTGGGTTAAAACCTGCAATACTAAATCCAATACTATATTTTTTAGATGCAGTATTGATTCTGCCAATGCTCATTCCAACATTTTCAGGGTCATATTTTGATGAACCGGCTACATAGTCAACATAACTACTGTTCTTTGCACTTCTTAGAGGAGCAATTACACAGCTACCACCTGGGAATGTAGAATGTGCATTACCATCATTATCATACTGAGTACCACATAGGTCAGCAGATACAACAACAAGTTTATCTCTATCAACAATACTTTCAAGTCTTCTGCTATAGTACCAACTCCATCTTGATGCACCACCACGAGAAGTAGCAGTTGGGTTTACAATAAACTTACAACCCTTAGCACCATAGTATCTTTCAAGTTCAGGATAAGAATAAGTATCTTTACAAATACTTAAACCAATTCCACCATAAGGAGTTTCGATAATTACCGGATTAGTACCACTCTTACACCATGCACCCTCAACCGGTTGAATCTTTCTGTATGTAGTTACTGTACCGTCAGGACTACAACAGAATGCTGAGTTATATGCTTGGTCAAGTTCTTCCGGATTTTCTGATGTCGGAATTTTTTCTGATGCACCGAAGATTATATACATATCATATTTCTTTGCATATTCAGAAAGTGTCTTAGCATAGTAGCCTTTCTTTGTAATAGCCTTGTCAACTGCAAGTCTATATGTAGCACTTTCAGGATTACTTGATGAACAATAACCTTGTAGAGCCATTTCAGGAAATACTATAATGTCTGTATCACTCTTACTTGCAGTTACAATATAGTTTTCCATCTGTTCTAGGTTTTTATCTAAATCACCCCATACTGCTTGGAAATTAACTGTTGCAATAGTAGGGTCACTTACTGTACCGGAAGAAACTTTATCTTCCTTAGTATCATCAGCCAAATCTTTATACCATTCTGTATATAGGTTAGGTTGGAAGATTGAACTGTTTACATCACCACCACGAGCTGATGATAAAGTAATTTCTCCTGTATATATTCCAGGTTCTTGAACTGATGCACCACCGGCATAGTCCTTTGAATATTTACCTGAGTCACTAGTACCACCCGGACCAATTACAACACTACCACCTGGGAAGTCATATAGCAACTCACCATTTTCATCATATTCCTTACCGGCTAAATCAGCACTTGCAATATACATTCCATCTCTATCAACAATAGATTCTAGTCTGTTTTCATAATACCACTGCCAATTAGTTGTATTAAGTGAGCCATCTTCTTCATCATAGCTACCTCTTGATGTAGCTGTTGGATTTAAAAGAACTCTACAACCTTGAGCATCATAGTATCTTTCAAGTTCAGGAACTGCGTATGTATCGTAACAAATACTAACACCGACCTTACCCTCAGCAGTATTTAAAATTGTTGGAGTCGAACCTGCTTTGCACCAGATACCCTCAACCGGATGCATCTTTTGGTATGTTGTTACTGTACCTTCAGGTGAACAGGCAAATACTGAGTTATAAGCATGTTTGCTATCATTAGGAACAACCTCTGTTGCTCCATAAGTAATCCACATATTATATTCTTTAGCTAACTTGGCAATCTTATTAGCTGTTGGACCGTCAACAGTTTCAGCAGTTTTGACTGCCATTTTACTTTGTGCATCATCTAGGTCATATGAATAACAATAACCACTTACACACATTTCAGGGAAAACTAAAAATTCCACATTATCGTTTTTTGCCTTTTCAATGTAGTCAACCATTTTTGCTACATTGGCATCAACATCGCCCCATTTTGAGTCAAAGTTAACAACAGAAATTTTTAACTTTCCATCACCACCGGTTTCATCAGCTGAAACATTAATTACAGCCACACTGCATACCATTAAAACAGTTAGCAGAATTGAAACCCATCTCTTGAGAAATTTACTTTCCACTTTTTACTCCCTCTTTCTATCTGAATTAAATTTCTGACACATTCAGATAAGTAAAAAAAGGGTTATGCATATAGCATAACCCCATTGTCAGCAACAATATACAAGAAAGCAGAAAAGGCATCACACATCAATGTGTGACGCCTTTGTCATTTCAGTTTCTTGATTTGTCCCTATTATATTCGTGTATTTTAAAAATGTCAACTATAATTTTGTATTTTATATACATTTACATATTAGAAAAATAATGTGAAAAATTTATTAGTACATATAGATAAATCTAGTTCAATTATAATATATACACAATTAAATTACTCAACTACTTGTTCAGACACCTCAGAGTTAATCTCTAAGCCCCAGCCATAGTACCATTTACCATCAATACAGATGTAATATTCATCAGTTGGAACTAGTTCTGAATCATCAAGTCTGTCATCAGAATAGTTAGTATATTTATATGACACATTTGCCAGAACAACCTTTTCAATGTTAGTATCAATGCCGTAGTAATCTTTAATTTCCTTATTACACTTTTCAACGTACTTATCTGTCATATCCGTAATTTTATTTATTTTATACTCAGTATCGCAAGTATAAAAATTCTTCATTGCTTTTTTAAGCTCAGCATTAGAACCATATTCACCCTTAACAAAATAATCAGGGTAAGTCTTTAACCTATCTTCAAGGGAATTAGTCTTAAATGCTTGTGCCATATTCTTAACTGCACCATCAACATCAGAATAATATTTGTTATTCTCTACTGATTCAGTAGTAGCAACAGTGGTTGAAGAATTAGAACTTGAGTTATTTTCAGTACCACAACCAACCAATGTAAAAATTGTAACAATTAAAATTGAAATTATAAGTAATCTTTTCATAAATAACATCCTTTAGATTTTTAACTTATTATAACATAGAATTATGAAT
>ERZ1034998.322-NODE-322-length-31996-cov-5.304217_pt1 | contig 31996 bp, 28 predicted proteins | sample MGYA00520621_ERZ1034998 | MGnify/ENA primary metagenome ERZ1034998 (study PRJEB33766, sample SAMN09781748) | gut metagenome | biome: gut microbiome | host: Homo sapiens | place: Madagascar | study: EMG produced TPA metagenomics assembly of the PRJNA485056 data set... | reverse complement strand
CCAAAATTATTGTCATTTGATTGTCACGCAACCAAAAACGAGCCAAGAAGCGCTGTAAATTCGGCATTTCTTGGCTCTTGTACATTATTCAAACTCAATCGTTCCAGGTGGCTTACTCGTCAGATCGTAGAATACACGATTGACCCCTTTCACCTCATTTATAATTCTGCTCATCACCGTCTGCAATACTGCGAACGGAATCTCTGCGGATTCCGCAGTCATGAAATCAACGGTGTTGACCGCACGAAGCGCTACTGCGTAGTCATAGGTTCTTTCATCGCCCATGACACCGACGGAACGCATATTGGTAAGTGCCGCAAAGTACTGGTTCGGCATCCAGGACGGTTCCTCGTCGTTGGCTTTTTTGTAATCGGCAACCGCCTTGTCTACTTCCTCGCGGTAAATCGCGTCGGCATCTTGTACAATACGAACCTTTTCTGCTGTCACTTCACCGATGATACGGATTCCAAGTCCCGGTCCCGGGAACGGCTGACGGAAAACAAGTTTTTCCGGGATGCCAAGTTCAAGACCGGCTTTTCTTACTTCATCTTTGAAAAGATTGCGAAGCGGTTCAATGATTTCCTTGAAATCAACGAAATCAGGAAGACCTCCTACATTGTGGTGGGATTTGATGACTGCGGATTCACCGCCGAGTCCGGATTCCACAACGTCCGGGTAGATCGTTCCCTGTGCGAGGAAATCCACTGCTCCGATTTTTTTTGCTTCCTCTTCGAAAACACGGATAAATTCTTCCCCGATGATCTTACGTTTTCTCTCCGGTTCTGTGACACCGGCAAGTTTTCCGTAATAGCGCTCCTGCGCATTGACACGAATGAAGTTCAAGTCGAACTGACCGTTTGGCCCGAATACGCTCTCTACCTCGTCGCCTTCGTCCTTTCTTAAGAGACCATGGTCTACAAAGACACAGGTCAGCTGCTTTCCGATCGCGCGTGACAGGATTCCTGCCGCAACGGACGAATCCACTCCGCCGGATAACGCAAGAAGAACCTTTCCATCGCCGACTTTCTCACGGATGGACTGAATGGTCTCTTCTACGAAAGAATCCATTCTCCAGGTTCCCGCACAGCCGCAGACATTACGCACAAAGTTATAGATCATCTGTGTGCCGTTTACGGTATGAAGGACTTCCGGATGAAACTGGATCGCATAGAGTTTCTTTTCTACATTCTGTGTTGCCGCTATCGGGCAGTCCGCAGTATGGGCAACCACCTCAAATCCCGGTGCCGCCGTCTCAATACGGTCAAAATGGCTCATCCAGCAGATCGATGTTTCCGGCATTCCCTGAAACAGAACCGCATTCGGTGCATAATGGATTTCTGTCTTTCCGTATTCTCCAACCTCCGGTGTAATGACTTTTCCGCCGAGTTTGTGCATCATAAGCTGCGCACCATAGCAAAGTCCAAGTACCGGAATCCCAAGCTCAAAAAGTTCTTTCTGATAAGAAGGAGAGTCCTCTTCGTAACAGCTGTTTGGCCCTCCTGTCAGTATGATACCCTTTGGATTCATAGCTTTGATCTTCTCAATGTCTGTTTTATAAGAATAAATCTCGCAATAAACATTGCATTCTCTGACTCTGCGGGCAACCAGCTGGTTGTATTGTCCGCCGAAATCAAGTACAATGACTAATTCTTTGTCCACGACTTTTTCCTCCTGGTATTTTCAATCTATCTACCTATTATAAGGGAGCAGTTTCAAGTTTACAAGTAGAAGTTGTATCTTTTATATGTGCTGATGCAGATATTTTTCTTTGGTTGCCATTCCGCCGCGGATATGGCGCTCGGATTTGTTGACATCTAAGACTTTTCTCGCCTCTGCGGCAAGTGTCGGGTTGATCTGTACAATGCGCTCCGTTACATCCTTATGTACCGTACTCTTGCTGATGCCGAATTTCTTCGCGGTCTGACGCACGGTCGCGTTGTTTTCAATGATATAATTCGCGATATTTATAACCCTCTCCTCAATATAGCTTTTCACAAAAAATCCCCTGCGATACTAATTGTTACATTGTATGCCGGGGATTCTTTTATATGTCTGTCTAATTTGTGGTCCGCCATGCGATCTTTCTGTCACCATAAGATCCTTACCTAGATTATATTACAGATATCCGTACAGACCTGCGCCTACTGCTGCTGCATATGTCAGGAAAAGACTGACCAGCGCCAGCCATGCAATGACCTAAAAAACACCATTGCTTTTTTTGCTGCTCCTTTTTTCTGCTTCCAGTGTCTGTTCCGAAAAAAAGCAGATTGAAGATAATGAGCAAAACCTCTGCGAGCAGGATCCCAATTCCTTTTCCGGTATGATACCGCTCCACAGTTCCGTAGCTTTCTTTTCCGGGTTTCTCATATACATAATAGGAAAACATGCGTTATACGCTCCTGGCGTCATTTTACTGATTCTCCCCTGAATTTTTTTCTTTAAACTCATAATCATTTTCATGCCGGTCGCCTTTTTTTTTCGTATCTGTTGTCTGTTTTCTGCTGTTTTAGAAATTCTTTCCGTCCCAGCCCCAGTCATTGATGCCCTGGTAAGTAATGTACACGGCACTTCCCGGGATTCCGAGCCGTTCTTTAAAGATACGGCAGATCTCCGCTGTCATTGCGTTATACTCTCTTGCGGAAGCGCTTCCGAACAGCTTTACCGAAACAAATGCACCCTTGTCCAGCTTTTTGCCTCCCATGTAAAGATCGTAATTATCCTCGAATCCCAACATCAAAAAACCTTCCGGTTTATTTACGATCGAGATCGCGCGTCCCAGATCTGCTTTCAAGTTTTCGCGTTCCTCCCTGCTCACCGGGATAGAAATTTTTGAATCAATAAACGGCATATCCGCCACCTCCTGTTTTTATTTGATGACCGGCTGGAAATCCCCGGTATCTCCGCAGAAAAATCCGCCGATCTTTCCTGTGATCGTCTGCATGATATGTTTTGCGTGTGTATAATGTTCCGCGTCGATCGTCACAAAGAACATGGTCTTTACGCCCTGCTCTGTAAGCCAGTTTTTACTGTATTCGTCGCGAAATTCCGCCCTGGTCCACTCGAAATCCATCGAGCGTTCTTCCGGGATCACCACCTCAAGGACTCCCGCCGCTTCCCAGATCTCAAGTTCCAGGTCTGCTTCCTCCTGCAGCGCATCCGCGATCTCACGCACTGTGATCTCTTTTTGCTGCATGTAAAACCATTCTTTTGGAGCGTCCGCCGCCCCGTGGTTCTTTTCACGGATCTTTTTTAATTTTGAATTGTTTTTCATTCCATTTCCTCCAGTATCTGCCGCAGGGAATCCTCCACACGTCTGCAGGCCGTCGCACGCACATCCCGCATGGTCGGATTACACGTCTCCATCAGATAGGGATGTCCGACAAATTCCAACATCGTCCGGTCATTTTCATTATCTCCGAACGCAGCCATCTCCTCCGGCAGGATATCAAGTTTTTCTCCGATCTCTTTTAAGGCAGAACCTTTGCTTGTGCCAAGCGGCGCGAAATCCACCCAGCGGTTTCCGGATGTCACGATCAGACAGCTGTCACCAAACGCCCGCTTAAAATCCGCCGTTGCCCCGTCACGCTTGTCTTCCGGCGTAAAATAGGAAACCTTCATGATCGGTTCCTCGATCCGCTCCGGTTTATCTATGACCGTGATATTATTTCCAATATCGTCACGCAGATAGGTCACGAAAGACGGATCTTTCGGGATCACATAACTCGTGCGCTCCCCCGATATCAGCACTTCGCAGTCCGGGTGTTCCAGTACGGTGTTGCTGATACGCATTGCCAGTCCATCCTCAAACTGCCGCTTCATCAATACCTGGTCCAGATGCATGACCAGCGCCCCATTTTCACACAGATACATGATCTTGTCCTTGACCGGCGCAAACAGCCGCTGCAGGCTCGGATACTGTCTTCCGCTTGCCGGCATAAAAGAAACACCCCTTTTTGTCAGTTCCTCGATCAGTGGAAAGAGTTCCGGGCGGCATCTGGTTGCTCCGTCCAGAAGCAGTGTGCCATCCAGATCACACGCTATCAGTTTTATTTTTGTTTTCATCTTCTGCTATCCTCTATATGCATTTTCTGTTTTATATTTGATTTGTTTTCATACATGCTGACATCGGAGCGGTTTCTTGTCCCTTCAAAACTTTCGTCCCGCTCCGGATCAAACTGCGCGTAACCGCACGCGATATGGATCGGATAATGCTCCGGATTGCTGTTATATTTTTCCTCTTCCGTGCGCATTCCCTCAATGCAGAAAAGGATCGGACATCTTGCGGCATGCTCCACGATACAGCAGAATTCGTCCCCGCCGATGCGGTAGACCTTTCCATAAGGATCAAAGATCTTTTCTATGATCCGCGCGGCATTTCTAAGGTAAGTGTCTCCCTCCACATGACCGTGTCCGTCGTTGCATTCCTTCAGATTATTCAGATCAAAGGAGACAAACATCTTTCCTCTGGCGCTTTTCATCTGCGACATGTCCTCCATATAGGCATTCCGGTTGTAAAGCCCCGTCAGGACATCATGGATCGCCAGTTCCTCATACACCTTTGCCTTCCGTCCCTTTTCGATCGTATCCACCGCATAGAATGCCGCCTCGTAACCGAGCATCAGCACAAACGCCAGGAATACAAAGCGTCCGAACAGATCCGCGTCACCGATATGGCGGTAATACAGCACGATATCCGTCACTGTTGCCGCCGAAAGCAGGATCATGCCTACGGTACTGATCTTCGCGTGCCGGTCGATCTGATGGCGGAACGCCTTATATAGCAGACATCCGATCATATAAAACAACGCGATACACAACATCATATGAGTCAGCCAGAGTGTTTCTTTCATATCCGCGATACCAAAAAACTGAAATCCCAGCACAAACACCATCTCACAGGTATTGATCGCAAACAGCACCTTCCAGAGCTTCCGGTCCCCGATATTCAAAAACTCCCGCACAAATAAAACAAACGGAATCCCCATCAACATCAAAAGGATATACGCCATAAACGATGCCGCGATCCGGTCCCGCACGATCAGCATCATCGCGTCCGTCTCATTTGCCGACCAGACACCAAATATCGCCGAAAACATGCCCAGATGCAGCAGGCTGTTCCCGATCTCCGCCTTCCTGTGTACAATGCACCAGTAAACGATCATTCCAAATCCCAGTATGACGATCAGCGCGCTGACCAAAAACGTGATGACCGACTGTGCGAAGATCTTATAAAAAGCCTCCTGCTCTTTTCCTGTATAAAACGTGCAGTCCTGATACCGGACGTTTTGATATACCGGCGTCAGTTTGATCTTTATCTCTTTTGTTCCATATGGGACTGCCACAAAATTCCAGTGTGAGCCGGTCGTGCGTCCCCAGATTCCGCCTGTCCTTGTATTTTCATAGATCGGCTTTCCATCCGCGTAAGCCCACACAAGCTGGTGATTCGTGAAAAATACGATATCTTTCTGCATCACCCCATAATCCTCCGCCGCAAACGAAAAGATCTCGCTTCCGTCCGTCTGTCTGGTGGTCGTGTCCGGGCTTGTTTCATCCATGCTTCCAAACTCCGTGATCTTAAAATTGGCTGCATACGCCAGTAAGATCAACGCCAGCCCTGCTGCAATGACAAGATACGGCATCCATCTTTTTACTCTTCTTAACATACTCCTGCTACCTCTGTATCCAAACTTTCCCTACTATCACAATATCTTATATACCGCATTTTTTCAAGGTTTTTCTCTCGCTTTACAGTTGCTTTTTTCCGAGGTTATGGTACAATAGGAGCATACAAACAGGGGAGCCTGCGACAAGCCGGCTGAGAGTAAGCTGTACTGCTTAGACCCTTAACCTGATTTAGATAATGCTAACGTAGGGAAATAATGACTGTAACGGATTCTTTGGGATCATCGATCCACAGGATCCAGCTTATAGAAACGGAATACTTGCGTTTTGGTATTCCGTTTTTTTGTTATGGAAATGACCTCTTATCTTTATGGATCAGGCGCGCAAAAGACTATTTTGATAGAAAGAGAGATAAGAAATGAGAAATTACGCAACTCAGATGGAAGCGGCAAGAAAGGGAATCATAACCGAAGAATTAAAATCCGTTGCCGCCAAAGAACAGATGACCACAGACGAACTGCTGCCGCTCGTAGCTTCCGGCAAAGTCGTGATCTGTGCCAACAAAAATCACAAATGCATCGATCCGCAGGGTGTCGGTTCCATGTTAAAAACCAAGATCAATGTAAACCTCGGCGTTTCCAAAGACTGCAAGGACTATGACGTAGAGATGGAAAAAGTCATGGAAGCAGTCAACATGGGCGCGGAAGCGATCATGGATCTGTCCTCCCACGGCGATACGATCCCGTTCCGCCGCAAACTCACGAACGAATGTCCGGCTATGATCGGTACGGTTCCGGTCTATGATTCCGTGATCCACTATCAGCGGGATCTTGCCACACTTACCGCAAAGGATTTTATCGATGTGGTACGTCTGCATGCCGAAGACGGTGTGGATTTCGTCACGCTCCACTGCGGCATCACCAGAAAGACCATCGACCAGATCAAAAACCACAAACGCAAAATGAATATCGTTTCCCGTGGCGGTTCTCTGGTATTTGCATGGATGTGCATGACCGGAAATGAAAATCCGTTCTATGAATACTATGATGAGATCTTAGATATCTGCCGCGAGTATGATGTGACCATCTCCCTCGGTGACGCCTGCCGTCCGGGCTGTCTTGCGGATGCTTCCGATGTCTGTCAGATCGAGGAACTTGTCCGTCTCGGAGAGCTGACCAAACGCGCCTGGGCAAAAGATGTTCAGGTCATGGTGGAAGGTCCGGGACATATGCCGCTCGACCAGATCGCGGCCAACATGAAGATCCAGCAGACGATCTGCGGCGGCGCTCCGTTTTATGTATTAGGGCCGCTCGTTACCGATATTGCTCCGGGATATGACCATATCACCGCTGCGATCGGTGGTGCCGTTGCCGCGACCGCAGGCGCTGCTTTCCTCTGCTATGTCACTCCGGCAGAGCATCTTGCGCTTCCGAATGTCGATGATGTAAAACAGGGAATCATCGCTTCCAAGATTGCTGCCCACGCTGCTGATATCGCCAAGGGTGTGCGCGGAGCGAGAGATATCGATGACAAGATGGCTGACGCGAGACGTGTGCTCGACTGGGATGCGCAGTGGGAATGCGCGATCGACCCGGAGACTGCAAAGGCGATCCGTGAAGACCGCAAACCGGAACATGAAGACACCTGCTCCATGTGCGGTAAGTTCTGCGCTGTCCGCAGCATGAACAAAGCGCTGTCCGGCGAATACATCGATATTTTATAAGTACTTACTTCGATAACAGATCCATTCAAAAAAGAGAGAAAACGCTTGATAAAACGATTTCTCTCTTTTTTCTGTTTCTTTCTTAATTGTTATCTCACACTAATTGGTGTATTTCTGCAGCTCTTCCGCCACATCAAGCACTCCGCCCAACAGTTTCTTGGTTTCTTCCGCGTGCTCCAGGTTGTTGACACTGAGTTCCGCCGCCTGATGGGAGGATGCGGTCACTTCTTCCGTTGTCGCCGAAAGCTGTGTGATATTGTCAACGATCTGGTTGTTGGACTCGGAGAGCTGGCCTAACATCTCATCGATCTGTCCGATATCTGTTGTAAGTTTCGTCACGTTCTCATTCATATCCGTGAAGCTTGCTGAAACTTCCGTGATCAGGTCATCCTGCTTTCCTGCCGCAGCCACTGCCTCACCTACCGAATCCGCTGCCGAATGTGCATCCCCGGAAAGTTCCTCTAAGATCGACGCGATATTTTCGGTCTCCTGACGTGTCTTTTCCGCAAGCTGACGGATCTCATCCGCTACGACCGCAAAGCCTTTTCCGGCTTCTCCGGCTCTCGCGCTTTCGATCGACGCGTTTAACGCAAGGAGATTTGTCTGGCTTGAAATGGAAAAGATCGTATCCGCGATGCCCTTTACCGCTTCTGTCTTCTCCTGAAGCTTCTGCATGGACGCCGCCACGCCTTCGTTGATCTGCGCGATATTTTCCGACTGCGTCTTTAAGTGTTCCATCAGGTTCGCGTTCTTCTCATTGAGCTCGCCGGATTTTTTCGCTGTCTCTACCATCTCCGCAGAGCGCTCCATCGTCTCGCCGATCGCTTCCTGGATGTTCTGTGTCATCACGGTCTGTGCCTGGATATTCTCCGCTGTCGTCTGTGTGCTGTCTGAAATATCCCGGACTGCTCCGTTTACGGTATCCGTGGATTCATTGAGCTGGTTCATGATATCGACTGCCTGCTCTGTTCCCTCTCTGACCTGCTCTGCCACATTTACGATATGATCCATCATATCCTGCTGTTTTTTCTTTTCCTCGCCGAGCTGGCCGATCGTATCACTGTTGAATGTATGCGCAACCGCAACGGTCCAGTAGATCAGAAGCATCATAAAACAGATCACCAGTGTCGCGCAGATCTGATCCACAGTTTCCTCTCCGGTGCAGCGGTGCAGCACCGAAATCTTTATCACGGTAATGATAATGTTGAGCGCACTCGTAACCACTCCGTAAAATCTGGAATACCGTCTGTCAAAAAACACGATACAGATGATAAACGGAACCGCTCCCATAAAGCGCAGATAATAAGCGTCAAATGCTATGCCCGTAAAAAACGTTATCACCAAAAGCCCGGTACTCAAGACATAGCGTATCCTGCGGTCTGCGCTGTTTGTGCGGTATAACATCAAATTTAAAACGATCATCACAAGCACGACCACTCCGATCATGCAGGTAAATCCAAGCGACCGCATTCCCCGCAGATATGCCACAAACACGATTACTGCAGCAAAAATATAAAACAAAATACTCGTAAGAACATACAAACCATTGGCGCGTGTCATCTGTTCTTTCTCATCTGCATACAGATAGTTCTTTTCCATCTTTTTCCTCTCCTTCTCTTTCGTTCTTTACTTTATTATAGCAATACAGCGTGCAAATTGATATAGAATTTTCTACAAATTTCGACGATATCTCATAAATATTTTTTCTTTTTAAAGATGTAGAGACTGACTGCGACGATCAGCACCGAAACGAATATGACCACCGGATAACCATATTTCCACGCGAGCTCCGGCATATGGACAAAATTCATGCCGTACCAGCCCGCGATCAGGGTCAGCGGCAGAAACACCGTCGTCACGATCGTAAGCACTTTCATTACATCATTCTGGCGGATGCCAATCTCGGACTGATACACGTCCTGCACCTGCATCGCATACTCTCTTAACACCTGTGTTTCTTCCCGGAGTCTGCCCGCGCGGTCCGTAAACACGCCAAAGCACGTTGCCTCTTTCTCCCCGAAAAAATCCATCTCGTTTTCATGGAGCATTTCCCCCATATCCGCCATCTGGCTGTAATAGCGGTGCATTCTTGAGATTTCCTTTTTCATGCGTAACATCTCATGGTTAAATTCCTTATCCTCACGCTCCAAGATCCGTTCCTCCATCCCAGCGATCTTTTTTTCAAGTGCCGACAGATACAAAAGGTCATCATCGATCAGCGAGATCAGAAAGTCATACAAAAAACGCTCCAGCGTGTAGCCCTTGCGCATTCTTGCCTGACGGATCTGCGCGATCTGCGTTCCGACGATCCCCGTGTCATCGATAAATATCATCTTTCTCTGTAAAATATAAAAGGCAAAACCGTAATTGTTGCGGTAATGCCCTTTCTCCGGGATATGGAATGTACCAAACAGATAGTCCGAATAGCTTTCCAGCTTACAGAAATGAATATTGTCTTCCTGCCATCCAAGCAGATAATTCGCCCGGATGTCCGTTGCCTTCTCCCATTCCGCTCCGCTTAGTACCGCAATCCCGTCCTTATGATCTTTCCAGTCATCAAATTCTGTCTCTTCCAGCTGGTCATCCATGATCTTATAATAAATGACTGTCCACCTCCTGTATGTCTCTTCCTTCTTTTATCCTCTATCTTTCCCAAATTTCTCCCAAAATAACGCTCCCTAAGCCTGTTTCTGTGGCGTGAACTGAAGCTCGATCGTGGAAATGCACCCGCGAATGCTGACGTTCGCATGCTCTAACGATGCCGGAACACGGATACGGTTTTCCGTGTCAACACTCATCAGTTTCACCTGATCTTCCCTCCCTGCTTTTGCCCGCAGAACCTTCTCCTCATCCGACAGATACAGACACCGGTCCCCAACCCAGGCTCCATAAATTTTCCTTCCTTTTTTTCGCAGATTAAACTCCCTCGGCATGCTGACTTTTTTCCTGACTACCTGCGCATTTGTCTGTCCAACAGCAAACATGACGATCCCTTCTTTCTTCTCTGCAAATTCCTTTCCGGAATGCCTTATTTCCTTTTTATTTTATCACGTTTTGCCCGATTGTGTAAGAATTTTTTCATTTTTCAGATTTATTATTTACATAAACAGACATTTGTGTTATAGTTAGCAAGTCGGCCGGAAATATGCCGGTAAAACTAATATCATACATATTAGCAGAGTAGAAATCTGTGCGTTAAGTGCCATGTGAACAGGGAGTTGTCACACGGACGAAAAGCAATCGCTTGCGGTACAGGCTTCGCATCCCGCTGCTACATTCAGGTTATCTTGTCTCCTCTATGTAGTTTAGGAAAACTGCTAAAAGGAGGCTATTTTTATGAAAAAGATCAAACAACTCTTCTCGGATTCTCTTCACGAATTCACCGTAACCAAAAACCTTGTACTCTGTGGTCTTATGGCTGCGCTCGCGATCGTACTCAGCATAGTTGCAAGCATTTCCATCGGACCTTACGTTAAGATCGGCTTCTCCGGACTTCCGAACCGCATCGTGGAATTTCTCTTCGGACCGGTTGTCGGCTGCATTTTCGGCGGAGCGCTGGATCTCTTAAAATTCATGATCAAACCGGACGGCCCGTTCTTTTTCGGTTTCACCTTTAACGCAATGCTCGCCGGACTGATCTACGGCTGCCTGTTATATCACAAGCCGCTTTCGATCAAACGTATCGTAATTGCGGAATTTCTGGTAAAACTGATCGTAAACTGCGGTTTAAATACGCTCTGGATCTCCATGCTCTACGGAAAAGCATTTTTCGTACTGCTTCCGATGCGCCTGTTAAAGAATGTGATCATGCTGCCGATCGACAGTGCCATCGTATTTTTCGCACTGTCCCTCACGAAACAGACCGTTGGAAAACTCGGTTTTTCCCTGATCTCACCAAAGAAACTTTCCGCGGAGGAATCCTAATTCCTGACCGGTAACAACGATTTATTTACTTAAAAGACAAGAAAACAAAAAAAGAACCGCTCCGGTTCTTTTTTTGTCTGTTAATACCTGGCACTTTTTAAAAGCTGCTTCGTATACTCGTCTTTTGGATTTTTATAGATCTCTTCGACCGGTCCCTGTTCTATGATCTCTCCCTCTTTTAAGATCAGCACACGGTCACAGAGCTGGTAAACCACGCGCAGATCGTGCGAGATAAACAGGATCGCCGTCTTTAATTCTTCATGCAGCTCTTTTAAGAGCTCAAGGATCTGTGCCTGTATCGTCACATCCAATGCGGAAACCGCCTCATCCGCGATAAAGAATTTCGGATTCAGGATAAGCGCGAGCGCAATGCAGACACGCTGTCTTTGTCCACCGGAGAGTTCTCCCGGATACCGCGAGAGGTATTCCTCGCCAAGTCCGACCCGTTTTAAGATCTCTCCCGCCTTTTTCTGTCTTGTTTTTCTGTCGTCCCGCGTGAAGTTTCTAAGCGGCTCCTCTAAAATCCATCCGATCGTTTTGGACGGATTTAGGGATCCGAACGGATCCTGAAACACCATCTGCGGATGCGTCTCCGCATGCGTGATGGTTCCATCATAGTTTTTGTTTATTCCAAGGAGCGTCCGGGCGATCGTCGATTTTCCGGAGCCGGATTCTCCCACCAGTCCTACGATCTCTCCTTCACTGATCGAAAAACTCACATCGCGCAAAACCTGTATCGTCTCTTTTTTCCCGAACAGTCCGCGCTTTCGCTTGTCAAAGAAAACATTTAATCCCAAAACAGATAGCACCGTCTTCTCCGGCGTTTTTTCCGCTTTCTCTTTCTCACGTTCAAATCCCGGGATTGCGGAGACCAGTTTTTTCGTGTACGCCTCCTTCGGCGCGTAAAAGACATCATCCGCTCTGCCCGCTTCCACAATTTTTCCATCCTTCATGACAACCACCTGCCCGCAGAGCCTGTGTACCAGATGAAGATCATGCGAAATAAACAGGATCGCCGTATGCTCTTTTTCGTTGATCCGCTGCAGCAGCTCCAGGATCTGTGCCTGTATCGTCACATCAAGCGCTGTCGTCGGTTCATCCGCGATCAACAGTTTTGGTTTGTGTATCATTGCCGCGGCGATCATCACGCGCTGTCTCTGCCCGCCGGAAAGTTCATGGGGATATGCCGCATAGATCCGCTCCGTATCCGCGAGTCCCACATCACGCAGTGCTTCCATGGCACGCGCCCTGCGTTCCTCTTTGGACAGATCCGTATGGATGCGAAGGCTCTCCTCCACCTGCCAGCCGATGGTGCGCACCGGATCCAGGGAGGTCATCGGTTCCTGAAAGATCATTCCGATGTCCGTTCCTCTCAGTTTACATAACTCGCTTTCCTCCAACGAAAGGAAATCGTCATGCCCCGCAAACACGATCTCTCCATCCGCGATCACATTTTTCCGCTTTTTCAAAAGTCCTGCAATGGCAAGCGCGCTTAGGGATTTTCCGGAGCCGGATTCTCCCACCAGACCCACGCATTCTCCAAATCCTATGGTAAGATTAAAGTCCGTCACTACTTTTTGCTGTGTCTTCTTATCCTCAAATCCAATATTCAGATTTTTTACGCTCAGCAAACATTCTTTCTTTTCCATCGTTTCCTCTCATGCATTTCCACTGACATTCCATCGCTCATAAGCGAAAATCCGAGTATCATCAAAATCAGCACCAGTCCGGGCCAGATACAGCTCCCCGGCGAGACAAAAATATAAGACTGTGCCTCTGAGAGCATCCGTCCGAGACTTGCATAGGGCGGCTGTACGCCGATCCCAAGATAGCTTAGACTTGCCTCCGCAAGCACCGCGTTGTTAAACCCGATCATAAGTGAGGACAGCAGTACCTGACGGATATTCGGAAGGATATGTACAAACATGATCCGAAGATCACAGGCTCCGGAGAGTCTTGCAAGTTTCACATATTCCATCTCCCGGCATCGTATGAACTCACTGCGCACGATTCTTGCGAAACTCGGAACAAACGCGATCCCAAGCGCGAGCACGGTCTGATAATTTCCAGGGCCGAGCACCGCGATCACCACCAGCGAAAGCAGGATGCTCGGGAACGCGAACATGACATCCATGATCCGCATCAGCACCTCATCCAAAACCGATCCGAAATAGCCGGTAAAGGCTCCGATCAAAACACCGATACTGCCGCCGAGAAGCACTGTCCCTGCCGCCGCAAACAGTGTGATCTTACTGCCGAACATCACGCGGCTTAAAATATCCCGTCCGAGCTGGTCGCAGCCAAACGGATGCGCAAGGCTGCTGCCCGCAAGCTTCGCCGACGCATCCACCGCTTCCGGCGGATAGGGTGTCCAGATGATCCCCACCAGAACAAAGAGAAGCATCGCTGCCGTGATGACACAGCCGATCTTAAAATTGTAATTTTTTCTTTTTTTTGATGTATTATCCATGTTTATTCCACCGTAATCCTCGGATCGATCTTCCGGTAAATCAGATCCACACACAGATTTGTCACTATCACCACAAGCGCCATCATCATGATGATCGCTTCCACCACCGGATAATCCCGGTTGGAGATGGAAGTCATCAGTATTCTTCCAAGTCCCGGAATGTTAAACACTTTCTCCACAACAATACTTCCCGTAAAGATGTCGGCAAGCGCCATTCCAAAGAAGGTCAGAACCGGAAGGAACGCGTTTTTTAACACATGCCCGTATAGCACGCCCGAAATATCGTTTCCGCGGCTGTACGCCGTTCTCACATAATCGTGTTTCATCTCCGCGAGCAGTGAGCTTCTCAGCATTTTCACCGCCATGGCTGTCTTCGGAAGCGCGATCGCGACCGCCGGGAAAAACAGATACGCAAAGAATTTCCCCGCGTTCACGTCATAAGAGACAAAATCTCCCGGAACAAACAGTTTTAACACCACTCCGAAAACCAGTGTGAGCAGGATTCCCGAAAAGAACGACGGAACCGCCATGATGACCTGATTGAGCCCCGAAAAGACACTGTCCGCGATCCCGCCCTCGTGCTTTGCCATAAAAACAGCAAGCGGAACGGATATCACGATCATCAGGAAAAACGCCATAACCGTCAGTGTGACCGTGATCGGCAGTTTATCTAAGATCATTTCCCGCACCGGCATGCTGTAACTGTACGAAGTACCGAAATCTCCGGTGAAAAACGCAAACAGCCACGTCACATACCGCTCCATCAGCGGGCGGTCCAGTCCCATCTGTGCCCGCAACGCAGCAAGCTGTTCCGGGGTCGCGTCCGTCCCTAATTTTGCCCTTGCCGGATCTCCCGGTATCAGTTCAAACGCAAGAAAGAGCAGAAATGACACGATCACCAGCGTAAGCAGCGTGGTAATGATTTTTTTTACGATCTGTTTCATGTTCTGCTCTCCTCCACTTTCTCTTTTTTGTTTTTACTTACTGGTCATCTGCCAGCTTGATCTGTGCAATATCCTGGATATAAAGCGGATAGCATTTATATCCGGTAAATTTTTTGTTCAGTGCCACCATATCCGGCAGATCCTGAATGTATACACTCGCCGCCGTATCTGCGAGGATCTCCTCACATTGCTTGTAAGCGGCTGTCTGTGCATCCTCATCCGCGGTACTTCGCGCCGCCGCATATGCCGCGTCATAATCCGGGTTGGAATAATTGATAAAGTTGTTCTTCGCATCGGCGTTGAACCGGGATAACATCGCGGATGCCGCAAAGTAGGACGCATCCACGCCAACTAAGGTTGCCTCAAAATTCCGGTTGCCATAGGTATCATCCAGCCAGGTATTCCATTCCACCTGATTGATCTCTGCCGTAACTCCGATCTTCTTTAACTGTTCCGCAATGATCTGTGCCGTATCCACATGCTGCGGATAATTGGCAGGAACCGTGATCGTAAAGCTGAATCCGTCGCCATAGCCTGCTTCTGCCAGCAATTCTTTCGCTTTGTCCACATCATAGCTGTATTTGTCTGCCAGTTCCGGCTCAAAGTATTTCCGAAAATTCGGGAACATGCTGCTGCCGACTTTTACGCCCTTGCCATCGGAAACCATATCGATGATCTCATCGCGGTCGATGCCGTAGCACAGCGCCTGTCTCACCTGTTCATTCTGGAACGGTTCAAAACTGTTGTTTAAGTAAAGTCCCTGTACCAGGTTCATGGTTCCTTCCACTACATTGTAGTCGTCTCCCAGCTGCTTTGCCTGTGTCGTGGTCAGATGTGCCATCATGTCGATGGAACCGCTGTTTAAGCTGGTGACAACAGAATCCGTATCGGCACATACTTTAAATGTGACCTCATCGATATCCGGCTTGCCGCCCCAGTAATCCGCAAAGCTCTCCAGTTTGATGTTTTCCTGTACGGAACGGGAAACATATTTGTATGGTCCGGTTCCAATCGGATCCGCATCCGGATCTGCGTTATCCGCAGGGACGATCGCCGCTTTTACGCCAGCCACATAGGACAGGAAATCGGCATCCGCCTCAGCCAGTGTGATCACCACTGTTTTATCATCCGGTGTCTCAATGGATGTGATATTAGAAAACGCCGGTATCAGAGCGGAGCCGCTGCTGCTATCGGCGCAGGTTTCAAGGGAAGATTTTACGTCCGCTGCCGTAACAGGATTTCCGTTATGGAATTTCACTCCGTCTCTTAAAGTGAATGTGTACACAAGCCCGTCATCGGATACCTCGTATCCGCTTGCCACAGCAGGAACTAAATTTCCATCACTGTCCGGTTTATACAAACCTTCAAACACATTAAACAGAATTTCTCTTGTTCCTGCCGCTTCCGCTTTGTGAGGGTCAAGACTGTCTTCCAAATCCTGTGCAATGCCTACAGTGATCTGTGAGGAATTTTTTCCACCTGTTTCGTCACCTGCGTTTCCGCATCCGCTCAGTGCAATAGTCAGTGTTGTGAACACGAGTAACAAAGCCTTTACTCTTTTACTTCTTTGTTTCATGTTTTTGATTCCTTTCTCTTTATGAAGTTTTTCGTTGGCTGTCGGCCTTGACGGCAGTCGCTCGCCATGCCAGTGCCAGGATTTATTGTAGTGCATTGCGCTTTAAAATGCAATAGAAAAAAAGAACCGCAGCCTGTATTTCAGACTACGGTCCTTCTCTGTGATGATACTTTTTTATTTTTTATGCTTCTTCCTTCTTTGCTGTAAACAGCTTGGACAGGCAGTGGTAAGCAACCAGTGCGCCAAGGACCATCAGTAAGATCGCAACGATAAGCTGCAGTCCGTCTACCAGGAATGTTGCTGTTCCGGCAGAAACGTTTCTTACTAATGCGATGGTCTTCTGAACCAGTGCGGTAAAGGTAACCGCAAGCATGACGAACATCGGGATGTACAGTGTCCATCCGGTACGTCCGGTCGTCTTTAAGAATACGGCAAGCGCGATCAGTACCATTGCTGCGAGCAGCTGGTTCGCGGAACCGAATAACGGCCAGATGTTGTTGTATCCGCCAAGTGTTAAGAGCCATCCAAAGAATAATGTGATGATGGTTGCGAAATATTTGTTGGTAAGAACTTTATGTAAACCATCCATCTTTTCCGGATCTGTGGTATCTACATAGAACAGTTCCTGGAAAGACATACGTCCGATACGCGCTACGGAATCCAGTGATGTAAGAGCAAGCGCGGATACACACATGGTCATGAATACGGTCGCCACTTCATTCGGGACACCGAAACGTTCCAGAAATCCTGCAACACCGGAAGAAAAGATCGAGAACGGAGTTCCGTCCGGCTTTGTTCCGTTTACTGCAACTGCGCCTACAACAACAAGTGCAACGATACCAAGTAATGATTCTACAACCATTGCGCCGTAACCTACCATCGGCATATCTTTTTCATTGCTGATGGTCTTGGATGAAGTTCCGGAAGATACCAGACTGTGGAATCCGGATACCGCACCACATGCGATCGTTACGAACAGGGTCGGGAACATGTAAGAAGTGCTTCCGTCTGCTCCGGTCAGTGCGAATCCGTTGAATGCGTTCAGCTGCATAGCCGGATGCGCAACAACGATACCAACAACCGCGCCAATGATCATACCAAGTAACATATAAGTTGTCATGTAATCTCTCGGCTGCATCAGTAACCACATCGGCAGTACAGATGCAAGGAACAGATATACCATGATGATGCCGATCCAGGCAGATTTTGTTGCGTAGATTGGAAGATGCATACCAATGGCAAACATGATAACGATGAGCGCTACCGCGATCACACCCTTTAATCCCTCGTTGATCTTACCTGTTTTTTTCAGTACCAGACCAAGGATGATCGCGAATACGATAAATAACATAGATACAGAAGCTGCTGCTCCGTTTGCAAATACCGGTGATGTCACTGCTGCTCCGGTCGCTGCGTCTACCGGGAACGCGTTAAAGGTACCTGCGACCATATCTGTAAATGCTGCGATAACAAGCAGGGTAAATAACCAGCAGAAAAGCATAAAGAGTTTTCTTCCTGTTTTTCCGATATACTTTTCGATCAGCATACCCATGGATTTTCCTTCGTTCTTAACGGATGCGTATAATGCTCCGAAATCCTGAACCGCACCGAAGAAGAGACCTCCGATGATCAGCCATAACAGAACCGGAACCCAGCCGAATACCGATGCCAGGATCGGTCCTGTGACAGGGCCAGCTCCCGCGATGGATGAAAACTGATGGGAGAATACTGTAAATTTGGAAGATGGCACAAAATCTTCTCCATCCTCATACTGGTAAGCAGGTGTCTTTGCGTTTGCATCGATTCCCCACTTTTTGGCGAGCCAGCGTCCGTAAAGCAGATAGCCGGCACCCAATGCAACAATTCCAATTAAGATAATTACTAAACCGTTCATTTTCTCACCTTTCCTCGTGAATGAATTTCCAAAACAGGACGTCTGCCTTAAACTCAGCTTTTGGCAGGCATAACTAAAATTCATATTAGTCATGTCTGCCATAACATCTCTGTTTTGTCTATATACTTTATCACTCTGTCGGAAAAATGTCAACTGTCCGATCTTATAAGATAGTGTAAGTTTGTTGTAGGAATTAATAGAGCAGACTTGCCCCTTGAACCAGTCAGAATTAGTTGACTGATTTTAATATAGCTGTATTTATTATTTTCTACAACCCCCAAATGTGATTCTTTAGGGATGCAATTTTTTTGATTTGTGGATATGGTATTGAATACACCGGAATATCTGCCAATTCTCCAAGCTCCCGTTTGTTCTTTCTTTCTGAACTCAATATATTTGCTGCAGACAATTCTAATGCTTCGACACCTGCAGCCATTGGCAGCTGCATTTTCTGGTATCGCACCAGTTCCAGCATACTTCTTCCGTTGCGCTTATACACTCTTAACTGAGCCATTTTATCTGCGCCAATAACAGACCAGCCCAGCGGTCTGGAACTTAATCTGTCCGAAAAAATATGACTGATATGCCCTTCAGCACTGCAATGAATGTTGTCTTTCCTGTTTCTTACGCCAGTCATAATGGCAGACCAGTGCCCAAGTATATATTTCTTAGATGCCTCCACTGCCTTTTGCTTACTTTCAGCTTCCGTTAATTCAATTATCTCGTCAAATGTTTTTTCAGCCAGCTTCTTGTTTTTCTTGTTTATGGCATGCCAGATTTCACTTCTGGCATCAGATGCGGAGTCCATAAGGTGTGAAGTTGCCGCTGCAATGTATTTATGCATATGATATTTATCCAGTACGAACTTTGCTTTGCTATGAACCTTTGCTCCATACTTAATCCAGTCTGCTCCATCCCCATTTACATAAATGTGTTCGATAGAATCCTCATCATAAGCATTTGCAATGTAATCAAATACTTCCTTCCACAGACGGTCCGTTCCTTCTGGACCCTGATACCCACCACCGAAATATTTAGCATTAATTAATTCATGTCTATCATAGTCAGCATCAATTCCCTCATAAATATAAACTAATTTAGGCATAAAGGTGTTGCTATTAGAAATCTTTACATCACCCTTCTTCTCTAAATGCGGGAGAGATACATGGTCTTCATCAGCATCTATATATAAAGTTTTAACTGACTTCTTTTCATCTGGAGCCTCGAGTAGTGGAAAACATAATGGATGAAGTTTCTCCATAACGGTTTCCTTGCTTACTACAGCACCGGAAATGCATGCATTTGTCCCACCTTTGCGATAACTGCTATCTGCAGCCTCTTCAAAAATCCTCGCAACAGCATCCTCTGTTAAATATTCATTTTTTTCAAATCCAATAAGAGTGTCTAACAGATAGCAGCGTTCTCCTGTCTTCTTATTCCTGAAATATGTTCTGAAATAAGTGACTTCTCCAAGCGAAGTCAGCCTGGTAATCGGATCACGACGAATTATTTCCCAATCAGGACGAAGATTCCTGCGTTCACGTAAAACGGTATCATAAAATTCCCATTCTTCTGCAATCATGGAACATCCTAATTCCACTACACTTTTAGTTACTCCTTCTACCATTTCAGCAATTTTAGAAAGATTTGATGAATAGGAAGCAAAAATATCTTCTAATTTTTTTACCCCTTCTGTCTGAAAATGTTGTATACTTTTAATCATGAAAGCACCCTCCTTTGGATTTTTGTTTTTCGTCAAACTCAATCCTAACATAAGGAACAGGTGCTTTCTTCTTTTTCTATTAAATTTCCCTACAAAAACTTTACCCTAGCATCTTATAAATTATCCGGGCGTGTTACCTCATAGTCGCTCCAGCTGCTTTCCGCCGGGGCTCCGGACATATCTGCCGTATCGGAATAGGAATCTGTCGTGATCGTATATGCACTCGTTCCTTCTATATATATAGTACCGTCCGTACATTTTACCGTCACCGTATTTCCATCCGCGTCCTGAATCGTTCCCTCGCAGGAAAGGCTGCTTACTGTGCTGTCGCCGGTCACGATCCATGTGCTGTCTTTGTCGATATACAGGTTGCAGTATCCGTCCCCGCCATTTCCGGCATAGGTTTCATCATCCACAACCGCTCCGGTGAGGGTGCTGCCTGTCATATAGAGATCCAGCTGGCTGATGCTGTCCCAGATGATATCGCCCTGCATTTCCTGATCGTTCGCGCCAAAGAGGCAGTCCGCACCGTTTGCTCCGGTCTGTCCCCATCCTCTTTTGTTGTTATTTCCGGTGCAGCGCAGGAAGAATGCATTGTCATCCGCGTAGTTAATATCCACATTGGAAAGTACAAAGGTGGATTCGGTATTGGTCGTATAGAACATTCCGCCGTTTTTTGCAGTCAGTGTTCCGCCGTCCATCTCAAAGGTGCTGTTTCCAACCTCGGAATCTCCGGACATGCTCTGGTACAAGATCACATTCCAGGTGCAGTCATTCTGTTCGTCATCGCTCATGTTTCCGGTCAGATCCGTGTCAAACAGGTGCAACGAATTCAAGCCCTCGATGCAGACCGCCTCTGAACCGTTTGCGGTAAGATCGGCATTGTTTACCGCGATATCCGCCGTACTGTAAACGGCCGGTGAACCGGTTCCGTTTGAGGTATAGCTTCCGCCGTCCACAACCATCGTTCCGCCGCCACGGTCAGAACGGATCGCCGCTGCCGATGCGCCGTTTGTCTCTACATTTAAGTCCCAAGCATATAAGGTTCCGCCGCCTGCCGCGTGAATGCCGCCGGAGGTATCCTGCGTGGTCTTGATGTCACTGTCCGCCGCGTATACCACACCGTCTCCATAGGCAAAGATCCCTGCCGCGCCGCTCGCATCCGTATCAATGTCCGCGTTGCTTACATAAAGTGTTCCATCCGTGTCAAGCAGCGCAGCTCCGACACCGTAAAAGCTGGAATTATCCCCGCCCTTGCTCTCAGACGAAGTTCTTGTCACTGTGCTGTCTTTTAATGTAACGGTCGCGCCGTTTAAAACATGAACCGCGTTTTCATCTGTTCCGGTCGAGGTGTAGGTCTTTCCCTCTTCCTCGGTATCCTCGCTAAACTCGGTCACCGCGTCATAGCTGTCCACGCCGGCAGATGCTCCGCCGCCAGGTCCGCCGTTTCCAGGGCCGCCGGCGCCAAGGATCGTGATCATTGCCGCGTTTCCGTCTGCGTCAAATGTAATGGATACCCGGTCACCCACTGCGATGTCGGAAAATTCCGCTTCCTCAGTTTCTGCCTGCGGGGCGTTTCCATCCGTTGACGCATTACTGTTATCCGGCGCATTTCCATCCGACGGAGCGTTGTTGTTATCCGGCGCTCCTTCCGGTTTCTCCGGTGCGCTTCCGCCCTCCTGTCCGTTTCCGTCTGTCGGGGCATTTCCGTTATCCGGCGCATTTCCGTCTGTCGGGGCGTTACTGTCATCCGGCTTCTCCGGCGCGCTTCCGCTTCCCTGTCCGTTTCCGTCTGTCGGGGCATTTCCGTTATCCGGTGCATTTCCGTCCGACGGGGCGCTGCCCGGTCCGCCGCTCTGTTTTACGACCACTGTGTCTGCAGTCACCTGAACCTCTGTTTCTGCTGCATCCTCCGTGCTCTCCGTTGTTTCTTCTCCGTCACCCGGTGCCTGCTGCCCGCCGGTCTTTACCGTTATGGTATCATCTCCGACTGCCGTTACTTCCCCGACCAGCGTTTCACTCTGTGCTTCTGATCCGGAAGCTGCCGCCTCTGTAGACGATACCGCCGTTGTCGTTGTACTCGTTGTTCCACAGCCTCCAAGCACTGACATACCTACAAAGACTCCTGTTAAGATTGCAATATATTTTCGTTTCATAGCCCATCATCCTTTCTGTTTTTTTCTGATTTCTTATTTCAGTTTATATTGTAATCAAAGAGCCTTAGCTGAACCTTAGCTTTCTATTTTATTTTTAAAAAGAGCCAGGATCTTCAGTCCCACCTCTGCTTCCAGCCGTTCCTCGCTGTCTTCCAGGTTTAAGCCTGTCACATTTTTTATCTTCTCTAACCGATAAAGCATTGTCTTGTAATGGATAAACAGTTCTTCCGCTGCGCGGGACGCATTGCAGTTTACCGAAAAATATACCTGCAGGCTTTTTAGCAGTGTGCTTTTATTTTCCCGGTCATACCGGCAGAGCTTTCGTATACTTTCCGGGACTGCCTCCTCCAGCATCTGCCTGTTTGTCGCATTATAAAGGATCTTCATCACTCCGAGCCTTGAAAAATCTGTATAATTCTTTCCAGTTGTTTTTCCTATGGAAATCGCTTCCTGCGCCTCGTGGTAACTTCTATGGATCAGCTCCATACGATCCGCCACTCCGCCCAGTCCAATGCGCACCTGATCGCTTAAATTTTTCCGTGCATAGCTCTGCAGATTTCTGCAAAGCTCATCTGCCGCCATTTTTAACCTCTGCGCATCTTCCTCCTGCAAAATAATGTAAAGCACACTGGATCTTACACGCATATAATAAGTAATTTTTATTTCCGGCACATTTGAAATATAATCTGCCAGTACATATGCCGCTCCATCTTTGCGCCCGTCTCTGATATCTCCTCCGGTCTCAGCAATTACCACCATAAAATTTCCGTAAAAGTCCCATCCCGACTGCTCCGTCTTTTCCCGGATCGCTGTCTCATCCAATTTTTCACCGCTCACGATCATATCCAAAAGGTCATACCGAAACCGGTTTTCGACTTCAAGGATCGACGTCCGCTTCAGCAGCTCGATCGATATCATCTTCATTCCATCCTCGATGATACTCTGTTCCACATCTGTTATCTCTTCTTCAAATCCCTCCATCACCAGAAATACTTTCTGCTCCTTTAACGGATAAATGGGAAGTATAAGATGGTATGATCCCTTCTTATCTTCCCTTATCCAAATCCGATATCCCTTTATTTGTTTATCCAGCAGCCATGGCTCAATTTCTTCCCTTTTTAACGGATAACTGTCCAGTTCATTTTCGGAATCCGCGATCACTTTTTCATAGCGGTTGACCAGCAGCACTCTTTTTCCAAGTACCGACGCAAAAGCTCCGATCAGCCGCTCCAGTCCCTCTCCTTCAAGAATGATCGCGGACAACTGTTCAAAAACCATTTCATGTGTCTGAAGTTTCAGCGAATTTTTGTCGTAAAGCGCCAGGATGACCAGATGAATGATGTTACTGAAATTGCTGTCCGGCGGAAGCTCTATGATCGGTACCTGATACTTTTCCCCCACCTGTAAAACTTCCGCCGGGATTTCATCAAAACTGTTGCCCACCTTGACCGCCAGCGCGCTCACTCCCGCTTTCGCCAGTATTTCACAAAACTCCCACGGCTCATACGGTAACAGCATCCAGGGATAAAGACTTGTGATCAGCACCTCTCCTCCCGTCAGTATTTTAAGAATATGCTGCGATTCGATGATATTGATCCCGGTCACAGGATTTTCCAACCCGGATGCTCCGCTCCTCAGCCTGACATTGCATACTTTTAATGCCGTCATTACATCCCGAACATTCATTGCCATAACCTTTCCCTCCGGTCTTACAGATATTTTCGATACAGTTCCGGTCTGCGATCCGCCAGATTGTTATTCACTCCATTTTCTTTCATTCCGCGAATCCGTTCCAAATCAATCTCTGCCGTCCTCACTTCCTCCTTATTGCTTTCCGACTGTACCAGGACACCGCTTGATGAGCCGATATTCACATTGATCGGCGCGTAGATCCCGCTTTTTCCTGTAAACACAAAACCATACGGCAGATCCGGCGGATACGCGATCCCTCCGATCAGCTGGGCATTGACCACATAAACCAGATTTTCGGTTGCCCTTGCCCTTGAAAACAGCTCGTTCCGGTTCTTTCCCCATTCATCCAGGCAGCAGCTCGGACAAAGCAGTACCTCCGCGCCCTGTAAGATCAATGCACGTGCCACTTCCGGAAAAGAATTATCATAACAGATCGCGATTCCATAGGTTACGCCATCAATTTGAAATACGGAAAGGCTTTCACTTTTTTCGGTCAGGTGCTTATTATAAACCATTTCATAGGACGTATGTACTTTTGACTGTTCGTATTTTTCTCCGTCCTCTCCATAGACATAGGCGGTATTATAATATTTTTTCTGATCCTTGTGATAGCAGAAATGGGTACCAGCCACTACAGTGATCCGATACTGTTCTGCCAGCCCTCTCCAGAGCCCGTCCAGCTTTTGTTCAAACAAAACCGCTGCATGCAATAACATTTCTTCCGCATTCATCTGTTCATAAAATTCTTTTATGGTAAGAAGTTCCGCCGTACAAAACTCCGGGAACAGGATCAGTTTTGAGCCCTGACCCGCCGCATCCGCCACATGCTTTTCTACATGCGCCGCAAATTCTTCAAAGCTTTCTATATTATGTACACGAAACTGACTATAGGATACCTTCATTTCCCCATCTCCTCTCACTTAACGGAAGCCGTATTCTTAAAGAACTCACGCATTCTCTCGTCTTCCGATTCAAATACTTCCTCCGGTGTTCCGTCCTTTAAGATCTTTCCCTTTTCCATAAAAATAACTCTGTTTCCAACATGTCTGGCAAAATTCATCTCATGTGTGACAACCACCATCGTCATGCCGCTCTTTGCCAGTTCCACCATGATCTCCAATACCTCATGTACCAGCTCGGGATCGAGTGCTGAAGTCGGCTCATCAAACAATATCACTTCCGGTTCCATCGCAAGCGCCCGCGCGATCGCCACACGCTGTTGCTGTCCGCCGGAAAGGTGAACCGGATATTCATCCGCTTTGTTCAAAAGCCCTACCAGTTCAAGCTTTTCCAGTGCAATTTTTCTTGCTTCTTCTTTTTTCATATGCTTGGAAATAATAAGTCCTTCCATGACATTCGCGGCTGCCGTCTTATGCGGCCACAGATTAAACTGCTGAAATACCATGCCGACTTTGCATCTGAGCCAGGTAATCTTCATCTGAGAAAAGAATGTCAGTTTTCCCATCGTATTCACCTTATACTGAAGATCCGAACCATCAATATAAATCTGCCCGCTTGTCGGAACCTCAAACAGATTCATACAGCGCAGCAGCGTGCTCTTTCCGGCCCCGCTCGGGCCGATGATCGAAACAACTTCGCCCTGTTTAATCTCAAGATTGATATTATGAAGCACTTCTGTATTTCCAAAGCTTTTATAAAGACTCTTTAATAAAATCATAGACATCACTGCTTTCTTTCTGTTTTCAGACGCTGTTCCGCGATCTTCTGTAACAGCATCAGTATACTTGTCATAATAAGATACATGATCGCACCTACCCCCAATGTTTCTGCCACACGGTATGTGCTGTTGTAAGTCCGGTTCAATACCATCATAAGATCCTGTACGGTAATGACGGATACCTGGGAAGATTCTTTTAACATAATCACACAATTATTGATATACGGCGGGATAATGATCCGTATCATCTGCGGAAGCGTCACCCGGAACATTCTCTGGATCGGATTCATCCCCACGGAATCTGCCGCTTCCAGCTGTTTTTTGTCTACCGCCAATAAGCCCGCCCGTATGATCTCCGATTTAAACGATGACGAATTCAGTATCATAGAAAAAAGTCCCGCCTGAAATGCTGTTAAACGAATTCCAAATGGACAGCCATAGTACATAAAAAACAGGATCAGCATAAGCGGCGTTCCACGGAACACCCACACATAAATCTCTGCAAACCCGCGAAACACCCGGACGCTTGACATTCGCATCAGCGCGATAAAGTATCCCAGGATCGTTGCGCCAATGATCGCCAGTCCGGAGATCTCAAGGGAAACAAGCGCTCCCTTGAGATACAACGGCAAACTTCTTATGATCAGGTCAAAATCAATGTTCATTGTTCATCCCTCACTCTCTAGTCTCTCGGAAGTACCTCCCCGAACCATTTTTCACTCAGTTCATCCAAAGTACCATCGTCGATCAGTCCCTGCAAAATCGTGTCGATCTCCTGCTTTAACTCCGGCTGCTCTTTTGGCATCGCGATTCCCATATAACTCGGGTTTCTTGTTTCACCGACCATTTTGAGCGGATGTTCCGTGTCTGTATCGTTCTCGATAAAATCCCGTGCTACGATTTTACTTACTACATAGACATCCATTCTTCCAAGTTTCAGATCCTGAAACGCCTCGGCATTTCCTTTGTAATCCTTTAATTCTGTATATCCGCCGATGCTCTCTGTATATGCATACTGCGGGGTACCGCCAAGGGAACCGACTACCAGACCGGAGAAATCATCAAGCCCTGTTACTTTCTCATTGTCTTCCTGCGTAACTGCGATCAGCGCTGTCTCACCGTAGGTCTGGGAAAAATCAACGACTTTTTTTCTTTCCTCACTCATTGTCATACCCGACATGCAGATATCATACTGACCGGACTGCATTCCTGTCAGCAGACCTGAAATATCACCTGTGACAAACTCAGGCTCTACGCCCATCTTTTCTGCCAGGATCGTTCCAAGCTCTATATCAAAACCGGTAAGTTCTCCGTTATCATCCGCATAAGTAAGCGGTCTGAAGTTTCCGCTTGTCGCAATGATCAGTTTGCCTCTCGATTTGATCGTATCCAGTTCATTGGAAGCCGCCTGTGTATCCGTTTCCACTGCCTGTTCTGAACCTTTGTTTTCCACTGTTGTTCCCGCTGTTTCTTTGGTTTTTCCACAACCGGCCAGCATACTTATCCCCATCAGACCTGCGCAAAGTAATACGGTCCATTTTTTCATTTCCATCTTTTTCATACTATTTCCTCCTGTCTTTTGTTCAAAACAGAGACGAAATACGCTTTGCGCATTCCGCTCTGATCAGCAGTCGTCAAATGATGCCCATGCAAGCATGGCATTCATTTTCCTCGTTGCTAATACAAAAAGGAGCCCGGTCTTTCGACCAAAGGCTCCTTTGCCAGCAAGTATCTTCTTTTTCATTACATAGCCGCGAACTAAGTATGTGATTATAATACCCGCCTGTTTTTCAAAAGTCAATCTCCAGAAGAGATAAATATCTGCTTCTTTTTTATCTCTTTCGGACAATACACCGCAATCCGGAAAAGCACTACGCCGACCACGAACAGCACCACGATCATTGCCACACCCTTGTTGATATCCCCTGTCAGCTGGGAAACCACACTGACGATCGCCGTGCCGATGAAGGAGGCTCCTTTTCCGCAGATATCAAGCAGTCCAAAATATTCTCCCGACTGCTCCGGCGGAATAATCTTCGCGTAATAGGAGCGGGACAGTGCCTGTATCCCTCCCTGGAACATTCCGACAAAGATCGCGAGGATCCAGAACTGTGTCTGCGTACGGAGCACACAGGCAAACAGCGCAATCCCTATGTAGGCCACAACGCAGACCGTGATCAGATGCTCCGTGCGAAACCGCCTTGCCAGTCTTCCAAACAGGATCGCACATGGAAACGCCACGATCTGGGTCACCAAAAGCGCTAAAAGCAGTCCCGTACTGTCAAGCCCGAGCGCGGAACCATAGGCAGTCGCCATATCGATGATCGTATACACGCCATCAATATAGAAGAAAAACGCGAGCAAAAACAGAAAGATCTTCTTTTCCTTACGCACATTTAAAAATGTTTTCCCGATCCTTGCAAAGCTCTCCCGGAACGCATGTGGTTTCCGTTCCACATAATTCTTCTGCCGGTAGGTCTTTAACATGGGTACGGTCATAAGCACCCACCATGCCGCCGTGACAAAAAACGAGATCCCCATCGCAAGTTCCATCGAAATACCGAGTTTTCCGGCTCCAAGCACGATCATAAGACAGACCACAAACGGTACACAGCTTCCGATATAGCCCCACGCGTATCCCTGCGATGACACCTGATCCATCCGGTCCGCGGTCGTGACGTCCGCAAGCATGGAATCATAAAAGATCAGGCTTGCCGAATACCCGGTCTTTGCGATCACATATATGACCAGAAACACGAGCCACTGCTTCGCGAATCCCATCAGCACGCATGCCGCCACGCCTACTGCAAGCGCAACCGAAAAGACCGGCTTCTTAAAGCCCTTCGTATCCGCAAGCGTCCCGAATACCGGCCCGATAAACACGACAAAAAGCGTTGCCACGGATGCCGCATAGCCCCAGTACGCCAGATAGTCAACCGAGGACAGCCCCGCCTGTTCCGCCAGATAATTGAAATAGAGCGGCATGATCGTTGCGATCAGCAGTGTAAATGCCGAATTTCCGACATCATATAAGATCCAGTTTTTTTCTTCCTTTGTCAGTTTCATTTTTCTCCTCACTTCCCGCCACAGTGGCAATATCTTTATTTTAAGGAAATGTGAGCGATATTACCACCATAGTTATGTAAAATTTTGTAAAAACCATGTCACTTTTCTGTAAAAACAGATGCTATCCGCCCGGATGACTTTTCCTATCCGAATAAAAAAGCAGCGGAAACAGGTTCCGGTCAGATTCCGGGCTGTTCCGCCGCCTCTAAAGACTGCGCTTAGACAGGTTCTTTTATTTTACCAGACTTTCCGCATAGTCCAGTGCCGCCACGATATTCGGCAGGAAATATTTTTCTCCGATGTCATCCACGAAACCGTCTTTTTTCATGACGGACATCGGCTGTTCATTGACATGCGAAAAAATTAACGTGATGCGCTTCTTTTTCGCGCGTTTTTCCAGATCACGCAGGGAACGCATCGCGCTCGCGTCGATCGCCGGCACGCTCCGCATACGGATCACGACTACTTTTGTGGAGCGGTCGCTGTTGATGCGCAAAATCTCATCCGCAGCTGCGAAAAATAACGGCCCGCTGATCTCAAATACACGGATCGTGTGCGGGATTTCACGCAGCTTTTCCGCCTCTCCCGGTGTCATATCCGGCTCATCCGTGTATTTCCATGCTGTCACATCGGCTGTTTCCGCCATACGTTTCATAAAAAGCATCGATGCCAGTACCACGCCTACTTCGATTGCAACGACCAGATCAAAAAATACGGTCAGGAAAAACGTTGCGACCATGACGATAATGTCACTCTTCGGTGCTGTTTTGCACAGATGGAAAAAGGATGTCCAGTCTGCCATATTCGCAGCCACCACTAAGAGAACCGCCGCCAGTGTCGTCATCGGGATCAGTGCGGCAAGCGGCATGAGCGCAAGCAGGATCACGGTCAGAGTCACACAGTGTACGATACCAGCGATCGGGGTACGTCCGCCGTTTCTGACATTCGCTGCGGTACGGGCGATCGCTCCGGTTGCCGGGATTCCGCCAAAAATACCGGAAAAAATATTTCCGACACCCTGTCCGATCAGCTCTGCGTTTGATTTATGGTTATCTCCGATCATTCCGTCCGAAACGACTGCGGAGAGCAGGGATTCGATTCCTGCGAGGATCGCGATCGTAAACGCCGGTGAGAACATCTTCTGGAGCAGTCCAAAGGAAATTGCCGGCATATGCGGTGTCGGGAATGAAGAAGACAGCTCCCCATATACACTGCCGATCGTATTGACCGGAAGTTTCGCGAAATATACGATCAGTGTCGTCACAATGATCGCGATCAGCGAACCCGGTATCTTATCGGTCACTTTCGGCCAGACAACCATGATAAGCACTGCTGCCACGCCGATCAGTGTTGCCGTCAGATTGATCGTTGCCACGTTTTTCGCGTAACAGACCACTTTATCCAGAAATTCGGACGGCACCGACGCGATCTTTAATCCAAAGAAATCTTTGAGCTGACCGACAAACAGTGTCACCGCGATTCCACAGGTAAAACCGGTTGTGATCGTATAAGGGATGTATTTGATCAGGGAACCGAAATGGCAGATCCCCATGATCACCAGCATCACACCCGCAAGAATGGTCGCAACGATCAGTCCGTCCGTTCCGTACTCTGTGACGATCCCGTAGATGATGACGACAAATGCCGCCGTCGGGCCACCGATCTGCACACGGCTTCCACCGAGAAAGGAAATAAAAAATCCCGCAATGATCGCCGTATAAAGTCCCTGCTCCGGGCCGACGCCGGACGCGATGGCAAGCGCGATCGAGAGCGGCAGCGCAATGATTGCCACGATAATGCCTGAAATAATGTCTTTGATCAGCTGTTCTTTCGTGTAGCCTTTCAGCACATCAAACAGCTTTGGTGTTAAAGTATTCATAATTTTCTCCTCTTTATCTGTTGTAGACTCACCGTCGCATTATACCACAGATTCCGATTCCTGAAAATTATTTTTCAGACAATCCCGTATCGTCTGCATGGAAAGATCGACGGACGCGATCTCATCCGCACACCGTTTTAATTCCTTTTTTACCAGTGCCTCATGCACCACTTCCTCTGTCACATCGGAAAGCGGGAAATCAATCATCGGCATCCCGTTTTTTGCCTCCTCCATCCTCGAAAGATAGATGAGGTCATTGGTAAGCGCCGTCATCCGCCTGGTCTGGTTTCTGATATCGGCAAGCCATTCATTCTCCCCGAGCTCCATTTCGAGCACATCCGCGTCCGCGTCTATGATCGTAAGCGGTGTCTTGATCTCATGCCCGGCATCGGTGATAAACCGTTTCTGCTTCTCATAGTTTTCCGACATCGGCCGTATGATCCGCTTGGGAAAAAGGCAGATCAGAATAAAGACCGCCACCAGTCCAAACGCTGCCACCCAGACGCTGATGACCAGAAATCTCCAGAAGCCGGAAAGTGTACGCCCGCAATCCAGAAACACGATCTGCACTTTATCCGCGTCGTCCGAGACCAGATAGCGGTAATTTCCTACAAATCCCTGTGTCTTTCCGGACTTTAAAATGCTCTTTGCATAGCGTACCGCCATTGAGAAATCGACCGCCGCGATCTGCCCGGTATCCGAGGACTGCACCGTCCCGTCCTCCGACAGATCGACCGAAAAATATCTGGACTCATAGGGCAGCTCCGGCGAAAAAGCCACCTTGTCATTCTCCCATTCCTGCTTGAGGAACGTGCCCCCGTTCTCCATCAGAAATTCCAGCGTATCGTCCGCGTCCGAGACCACTTCCCGGTAATATAAGAAATTGATCCCGCCAAGGATCAGACCGAGCACCGCCATCAGCGAGCACATCGATACGAGGATCAGTTTGATACGAAGTTTCCGGATCATCTTATTCTTTCACCTCCAGCTGATAGCCGTTTTTCTCTGCGGACGGAAGGATCCTCACATGCCGCATTATCCATTGGATACCCGCAAAGCATATCTGTCACTTGCTTCTTATATACTGCATCAATAGCCGCTGTATCTGTCGCAACTGCTCCTTTACATCCTGCACATCCGACTTTAATATGAATAAATTCGTATTTGCCATTCGTGCTATCTGGTTGATGTGGTTGCCTATTGCAGATAATTCATGCATCAGCTTCTGTCTGTCCTCGTGAATGGTTGTGTCCACATTTCCATCATCCAATGCCATCGTACGGATATATGCAGATGCAGCCAATCCTGTAGCCATTGCTTTTTCTTCTATCTGTCTTCGCTCACGCTCCGATACCCGGATGCTCATTGTTGTTCTTGGTGCCTGTCTGCTCTTTGGTCTGCCCATACACATCCCTCCTCTCGTGTAATTCTTCTTATTTGTTTTACTGTGATAGTCACTTTTTCTTTTCTTGTTATATCTGATCCCTCTGCTTTGGAAATTTCTGTAACATAGTAGGCGAGATACGTTTTTCGTGTTACGAAAGCCCATCTCGTTAGTGGCGGCTGCCCCCTAATACCCTGCCGGTACACCTGAGGTGTGGGATATATAACTGTATGAAACAAGCTTCTCTGATACTTGTTGTTATCTT
>ERZ1034998.312-NODE-312-length-32304-cov-4.901671_pt1 | contig 32304 bp, 32 predicted proteins | sample MGYA00520621_ERZ1034998 | MGnify/ENA primary metagenome ERZ1034998 (study PRJEB33766, sample SAMN09781748) | gut metagenome | biome: gut microbiome | host: Homo sapiens | place: Madagascar | study: EMG produced TPA metagenomics assembly of the PRJNA485056 data set... | reverse complement strand
TTCAGCCGCTGCCACACAATAAAAATTAATTTTTTAGAAGAACGTAGTTGACAAATATTTTAATATCTTTTATTATAGGGATATAAGCAAGTGATTAACTACATACTCCTATTTACGGGGTGTAACATTGAGTTGGCATAACCCGGACATGTGAAGATCTATAAAGATTTTTTCGTGTCCGGGTTTTTTAAACTCTATGAATAAAAATCACGGCATCGTCAAAAACAATAATAGAAAAAGAAGGGAGAAATGAACTATGGTATCATTCAAGTACACAATCACAGACGAGGTAGGAATCCACGCAAGACCGGCAGGAATCTTAGTAAAAGAGGCTAAGAAATATCCTGCAACCATTACATTAAAGACAGCAAAGGGTAGCGCTGATGCAAGAAAGCTGATGGCAATCATGGCTCTTGGCGTAAAGCAGAATGATGAAGTGACAGTTGAAGTAGAAGGCGAGAATGAGGAGCAGGCAGCAAAAGAAATTCAGGCATTTTTTGAAGCAAATTTATAAGTCGGAGAAAGAAGGAGCTTATGGAAAAGTATACGGGAAAAAAGGTTTTTAATGGGGTTGCAATCGGACCGATTTTCTTCTACTCTAAGGATTTGGGTCAGATTGTGCGAAGACATGTGGAGGATGTTCAGGCAGAACTGGCACGCTATGAGGCGGCCAAGGAGACTGCAATCGAACAGCTTCAGGAATTATATGAGAAGGCAGTTCAGGAAGTCGGTGAGGTGAACGCACAGGTATTTGAGGTTCACAGTATGCTGCTGGAGGATGATGATTATAATGATTCGATTACCAATATGATCACATCACAGGAGGTAAATGCAGAGTATGCAGTTGCCATGACCGGAGATCATTTTGCTGAAATGTTTGCGAATATGGATGATGAATATTTCCGGGCACGTTCGGCAGATATTAAGGACATTTCCGACCGGGTGGTATCTGTACTGACCGGAAAGGGCAGTACCGGAGAACTGGGAGCCGAGCCGGTGATCGTGGTTGCCGATGATCTGGCACCAAGTGAAACGGTAAAAATGGATAAGAGCAAGCTTCTGGCATTTGTAACAGAGCATGGTTCTACGAATTCTCACACTGCGATTCTTGCAAGAACCATGGGGATTCCGGCGCTGATCGGAATTCAGATCCGGAAGGAGTGGGACGGAAAGCTTGCAATTGTAGACGGTAAAGAGGGAATCCTGTATGTGGATCCGGATGAGACAACGATTCTTGAATATCGGAAACGCAAGGAAGAAGAGGAAGAACGGAATCGTCTTTACCAGACCATGAAGGGAAAAGAGACTGTTACACAGTCCGGACAGAAGGTACATTTATATGCCAATATCGGGAATGTATCGGATCTGGCAACCGTTCTGATGAATGATGCGGAAGGAATCGGTCTGTTCCGGAGCGAGTTTATTTATCTGGAGTCCAAGGATTATCCGACAGAGGAAGAGCAGTTTCAGATTTATAAGCGTGTGGCAGAGACCATGGCCGGCAAGAAGGTCATTATCCGTACACTGGATATCGGGGCCGATAAGCAGGTGGATTATTTTGATCTGGATAAGGAGGATAACCCGGCACTTGGCTTCCGGGCAATCAGAATCTGTCTGTCCAGACCGGAAATATTTAAGACACAGCTCCGTGCATTGTTCCGTGCCAGCGCATTCGGAAATATTGCCATTATGTATCCGATGATCACTTCGGTAGAAGAAGTAGAGCAGATTAAGGAGATTTCTGCACAGGTGAAGGAAGAGCTGCGGGCAGCAGGCATTCCGATCGGAGAAGTAGAGGAAGGAATCATGATCGAGACACCGGCAGCGGCGATCATCAGCGATCAGCTTGCAAAGCATGTGGATTTCTTCAGTATCGGAACGAATGACCTGACCCAGTACACACTGGCTATCGACCGTCAGAATCCGAAGCTGGATGCCTTCTATAATCCGCATCATGAAGCAATTCTCCGACTGATCCGTATGGTTGCAAAGAATGCGCATGAGGCAGGCATATGGGCCGGTATCTGCGGAGAGCTGGGCGCTGATATGGAATTGACTGAGACATTCCTGGAAATGGGAATTGATGAATTATCGGTATCTCCCGGATGTGTACTCCCAATCCGCCAGATTATCCGGGACGCAAAATAAAATAATAGAGGATAAATGATATGAGTAAATTGGTATTTTTTGACATTGACGGAACTTTACTGGACTCTGAAATGCAGGTGCCGGAAAGCACAATGCAGGCATTGCAGAGGTTAAAGGAGAATGGACATAAAATCGCGATTTGCAGTGGCAGACCGTACTCGATCATTTATCCTTTTTTATTGGAGCTGGGGTTTGATGGCGTTGTGGCATCTGCCGGTGCTTATATCCGGAAAGGAAATGACGTGATCTACCATAGTACACTGGAGCAGTCAAAGTTGCAGGAGCTGGTGGATCTGTTTGATCGCCATGGGGCGGCTTATTTTCTGCAGGGATATCCGGGACGTTTCCTGACCGCTGCAAGTAATGCGGTTATGGCACAGGCATTGTCAGGCGGAAAGACGGCTGACAGTATCCGAAAGGATATGGTAGTGTGTGAGAATCCGGCTGTGATAAAGGATCTGGAATGTGGTGTATATTTCCATGCAGATGCGACTGTGGATGAGTTACAGAAGGAGCTGGATGCGAGGACCGATGGATATTTTAAGCTGACAGGCTGTAGCTTCGGTGACGATATTATTTATTCCGGTGAGATGACGAAGCGGGGAGTGAATAAGGCTACCGGAATGCAGCGGCTGCTTGATTCCATGGGACTGAGCAGGGAAGACTCGGTGGCATTCGGTGATGGTTCCAATGATTATGAGATGATTGAATATGCAGAGACCGGAGTTGTAATGGGCAACGGTCTGCCCGGCTTAAAAGCACAGGCAGATTATGTTACTACGGATATTCATGCGGATGGTATCTGGAACGGACTGAAACATCTGGATTTGATCTAGTATTATTTCTTATTTTCCATATTTTCTCCATATAATGAGTGAAAGGATGGCGGTCAGAAGCTCTGTGACAGGGAAGGACCACCAGACTCCGGTTGCTCCGGCAAGCCGGCTTAAAAGAAAGGCTGCGGGCAGCATAATAATGATATAACGGGACAGGGAGATCAACAGGGATGGAAGCCCCTTTCCCAGTCCTTCCAGGGCACCGGAGCAGGTGACAGAGATGCCCGATATAATGAATCCGAAGCTGATGATCCGGAGGGCTTTTGCTCCGGTGGAAACAACGTCCGGATTCTGGGCGAACAGGCCGAAGATCTGCTGAGGCAGGATCAGGGACAGGGCGGTTCCAACTGCCATAATACCCATGATCAGAATCAGAGAGGTCCGGAAAATCTGTTGCACCCGCTTCGCTTCACCGGCACCGGAATTATAGCCGACCAGTGGACGAATGCCCTGTACCATGCCGTTTGCGGTCAGGTAGATAAAGGTCTGTAACTTATAATAAATACCGAGAATCAGTACATATTGTCCGGAAAATGCGGTCAGAATCTGATTTAATACGGAAACCTGAACGGAAGGCAGAGCGGTATTCAGGGTGGCCGGGATTCCGACCTGATATAAACGGCTGATCAGAGACGGTCTCCATTTCAGATATTTTGGATGTGCATGAACCGGGATCGGGCGCAATGCCAGGATAATAAGATAGATTAAAAGGGTCAGACACTGGCCAATGCCTGTGGCATAAGCGGCACCCCGGATACCCATGGCCGGAAAAGGACCGATTCCGAAGATCATAAGCGGATCCAGGATAATATTGGTAACACAGCCGCAGATCATACTGAACATAGAAACCTTCATTTTTCCCACTGCCTGAAACAGCTTTTCGTAACAGATTCCGACATTTACAAATACTGAAAAAAGAAAGACGCGTCTGGAGTAGGTCAGTGCCAAATCCAGGATAGCGGTATCTGAGGTAAACATGCGTAGGAATGTAGGCATGATCAGGATACAGATAATGGTTAACAATATGCCGTGAATGAGGCTGAGCAGAACACCGAAGCTGGCGGAGGTATCTGCGTCCTCCTGTTTCTCGGCACCCAGGAAATAAGCAATACTGGCATTAACACCGACACCGAAGCCGATGGCAATGGCATTGATCATATTCTGAATCGGAAAGACAAGGGATAGTGCGGTCATGGCTTCATCACTGATCTTGGCAACGAAATAACTGTCAACGATATTATAAAGCGAATTCACTGCCATGGAGATCACCATAGGAAGCGCCATGGATAGAATCAGCGGCAGGATCTTGCGTTCTTTCATAAATGTCTGGTTCATAAAAACTCCTTTCTGTCGGGCATAAAAAAACACATAACAGATTGACTGTTATGTGGCGAAAAGATGGCACAATGCCCGGAAAAATCCACAAAAGGTTTTAACAATAGTCAGACTAGCAGAGAAAGTGCTATTTGTCAACACAATTCATAGTAAGAACCAATGCGGATCGCACGGGCATCGGAGCCGTGACCGATCTCTGCGGTTTTAGCAATCGGCACTTGTGGACCGGCGAAGTTACGGACCAGAGTCGGCATGTCCGGGACATAGCCATGACGTTCCATGGTTGTGAAAGTGCCGAGCAGGATTCCGTTCACAGCCCGGAAGGCACCCAGTTGCTCCAGCTGACTTAAATAAGTGATCATCTGTGGAATTCTGCCACCCAGAGCCTCCAGCAGTAGGATTTTACCATTCAGATCCGGGAAATAAGGAGTCCCTGCGAGCTTCAGAAAACAGCGGATATTTCCGCCGACAACAGTGCCGGACATAGAAGTACCCTGCAGAAAGTCATAGGAAAAATGGAATAGCTCCTCTTCATTCCGGAAACGAGCCTGTTGTAAGGAAGCATTTTCTCCTATCAGATTCCGGATCTGGTAAAGGACGGAAGGTTTCCCTGCCCGGGTATAAATCGCATTGATAACGGTTGTCAGGTCGCTATAGCCCCAGAAGGTGGCGGAACTTTTCCGAATCTCGTTATAATTCAGGTGGATGAGAACCTCATTTGCCATATCTCCACCGGAAATATCATAGATATTCCGCATTTCCGGATCATTGAAAAGCTGCATGAGGGCATCGCCGCGTTCTGTTCCACTGCCGGACAGACCACATTCATCTGAGAAAAGATATGGACTGCAGACAGACTCCTGCCCCAGATTACGGAGGGTCTGCTGTAGAGCAGCAAGCTCCGGAAGGAAGCTTACCGGGTGTGGGTTGGAGCAGGCGGTAATACCGACCTTAATGGGAGAAACAGTCTGTGAAATCAAAATCCGGCACCTCATTTCTATCATAGTAAACATAATAATCGGAGAAATAAATCTCTGCCTGTAAACAAGCGTAGCATAGATGATTCGTAAATTCAATCCAAACAAAAATGAAGAAAAACTGACAGATCGGAGAATGAATTGACACAAGAATGGAATATGTTATATTGGAATTATAAGAATGTGTAGAATAGGAGTGTTAATATTCTGACAAGAGAAAGAGGAAGGAGTACAGAAATATTATGATCAGGATGGCATGCTGTATCTGGATATAAATTATGATGGTGCGAAGGGATATTATGTAGACTGGAGTGATTATGCATTAACGATTGACTCCGTAGAGGGCAACCTGTGTACCTTTACGGCAACGGCTACGGTGGAATGGCCGGCAGATGAACCGCAGAAAGAACCATATCCCGTAACACAGACGGCAATATATGAGAATGGAAGATGGTTATTGACAGAGTTATTTGAATAAGAAATCAGATGAGGAATCAGACCCATACTTTACAAGCATGCTAAAAAAGGGTAAGATAGAACTTAATCAATTAAAAACGCAGGGAGGGTTATTTTATGGAAGACCAGGTAATGAAAGTATATTCGCAATATAGCAACTTATTGTCAGTAAAGATTATGCCGGGACATTTTGCAACGAATCATTCCCATATTAACTACTATATGGATATGACAACGTTGAAGACCAGACAGAAGGAAGCGCAGGCAGCGGCGAAAGCAATCGTACATGAATATGTGACAAGTACAGTCGTAGATACGATCGTATGTATGGATGGTACAGAGGTTGTCGGAGCGTATCTGGCAGAGGAGCTGACGGCAGCCGGATTCATGTCAATGAATGCGCATCAGACGATTTATGTAGTATCACCGGAGCTGAACTCCATGGGTCAGTTGGTATTCCGTGATAATCTGCAGCCGATGATCCGTGGTAAGCATGTACTGCTTCTTCTGGCAACGGCAACTACCGGACGTACCATTGAGCGGGCACTGGAATGTATAGAATACTATGGCGGAAGCGTGGCAGGTGTATCTGCATTGTTCTCCGCAACCGAAGAAATCGACGGAAAGGAAATCCACTCCATCTTCAAGATGTCCGACTTCCCGGAATACAAAACCTATCAGCATAACGAATGCCCATACTGCAAAGCAGGCCAGAAAATAGACGCCATCGTCAACAGCTATGGATACATGAAACTATGAGCCTTGCAAGGATAAAAAAGAACAGGGACGGAAATGAACATATATGCTCATTTCCGTCCCTGTTCTTTTTTAGACTTATAGGGCGAAGCCCTACACCGAGCCGTAAGGCGAGGTGAGCAAGGCTCATTACAAGAGGCGAAGCCCTCCGAGCCGTAAGGCGAGGTGAGCAAGGCTCATTACAAGAGGCGAAGCCCTCCGAGCCGTAAGGCGAGGTGGCAAGGCTCATTACAAGGCGAAGCCCTCCGAGCCGTGAGGCGAGGTGAGCAAGGCTCATTACAAACCCTTATAATCCATATTCTTTCGCCAGTGTCTCAAATACCGGAATTGACCGCTCTACCTTCTCGGTCGGAATGCAGTAGCAGATTCTGAAGTGTCCCGGACAACCGAAGGAATCACTTGGTACCAGAAGCAGGTCGTGTTTCTTTGCACGTTCACAGAACGCACCGGCATCTGCTTCCAGAGCCTTCGGGAACAGGTAGAAGGTTCCGCCCGGTTCTACAATATCGAATCCGATTCGGGTTAATTCGTTATATAAAATATTCTTATTTGTCTCATAAACAGACAGATCCGAGGTCATATCAAGCACCCGTGCAACCGCCAGCTGAATCAGAGAAGGCGGACAGTTGTGACCGATACCTCTTGAAATCTGACCGCACATATCTACGATCAGTGCAGCATCCTCACAGGCCGGATTGACAGCTACGTAACCGATACGTTCGCCCGGCAGAGACAGGGACTTACTGAATGAATAGCAGATAATGGTATTGTCATAATGCTTTGCAACAAACGGAGCATCCGCACCGGCAAATACGATTTCACGATATGGTTCATCGGAGATAATATAAATAACATGTCCGTATTCTTTTGATTTTGCTTCCAGGATAGAAGCCAGCCGCTTGATCGTAGCAGTAGAGTAAACGATACCGGACGGGTTGTTCGGAGTGTTGATCAGGACTGCCATGGTCTTAGGAGTGATCATTTCCTCAAACGCGTCGAAGTTGATCTGGAAGCTGGTGATATCCGCAGGCACGACCTTTAAAACAGCACCGGTTGCATTTACGTAATGATAATATTCCGGGAAGAACGGAGCAAATGTAATTACTTCATCACCCGGCACGGTAACGGCACGAACTGCATGTGCAATCGCACCGGCAGCACCGACTGCCATAAATATGTCTTCCATCTTGAAATTCATATCAAACCGGTGGTTCAGGGAATCAGCGATCGCCTGCCGAACGGAAGGGATGCCAAGGCTTGGGCTGTATCCATGCAGAGCAACCGGATCGGTATTCCGGATCAGGTCTAATAATGCATCTGTAAATTCCTGTGGAGCAGGTACGCTTGGATTACCAAGGCTGTAATCAAATACATTTTCATAGCCGATTTCTTTTGCACGTTTGGAACCGTAGTCAAACAGCTCACGAATCGCAGATTTCTGCGAAGTCATATCAATATAATGTTGAGATAACATAAGAACACTCCTTTTCTAACGCAATTTCTTTCCACATTATAGCATAATTATTATGGATGTGATATAACTATTTCAGAATCAGAAGAACCGATCGGAGAGAACAATTATGCAGGAGCTGAAATCAAGACAGATCATATTGGCATCCCAGTCACCACGGAGGAGGGAGCTGTTAGCACAGATGGGCTTGCAGTTTGAAATTCATCCGGCATGCGGAGAGGAAATCATTACGTCTACGATTCCGTGGCAGGTAGTAGAAGAGCTATCCATGCGGAAGGCGGAGGAAATCTACCGGAAGGATCGGGAAGATCGGCCGGCGGAATCCATCCTGGTGATCGGTGCAGATACAATCGTGGTATTAAACGGAAGGATTCTCGGAAAGCCACAGAGTCAGGCGGAAGCCTGTGAAATGCTACGGAGCCTGCAGGGACAGAAACATCAGGTATATACAGGTGTGACCCTGATCTGGAATGAGCAGGAGGATGGCGTAGGCTGTGTGAAGAAGCAGCATACCTTTCATGAAGAAACGGAAGTGGAATTCTATCCGATGACGGAGCAGGAGATAGAGGAATATGTTGCTACCGGTGACTGCATGGACAAGGCGGGAGCTTATGGGATCCAGACACAATCCGGTGTGTATATCCGGAGAATTTACGGAGATTATAATAATGTGGTCGGGCTGCCGATTGCCAGACTTTATCATGAATTGAGAAAAATATTCGCACGCCGGTAATTAGAAAGAAATCCGGTTGACGGAGTGTATAAATTGTAGTACATTATCAATGTATCAACTGAAAAGACTTCTCTTATTCAGAACAGTGGAGGCAGAAGGGCCTTTGAAGCTGTGGCAACCCCGCAAGGCGGAAGGTGCCAACCTGAGCGAGTCAGTGAGAAGCCGGAGGAACCGGTTTTAGAACGATGAATCGAGCAATAAGAGGATTTGAATAGACTCAAGTCCGATTCACGGGCTTGTTTTTTTGTTAAAATGATGGAAAACAGAAGGAGGAAACAATGGAAAAACATTTATTTACGTCAGAATCAGTAACCGAAGGACATCCAGATAAAATCTGCGATCAGATTTCAGATGCCATCCTGGATGAATTATTAAAGCAGGATCCGATGAGCCGGGTGGCCTGTGAGACAGCAACGACAACCGGTTTGGTACTGGTTATGGGTGAGATTACAACTAAGGGCTATGTTGACATTCAGAAGACGGTACGGGATACCATCCGGGAGATTGGATATGATCGTGCCAAGTTCGGATTTGACTGTGATACCTGCGGTGTGATCGTTGCATTGGATGAGCAGTCCGGAGATATTGCAATGGGTGTTGATAAGGCGTTGGAAGCCAGAGAGTCTGAGATGACAGAGGAACAGCTGGAGGCAATCGGAGCCGGAGATCAGGGCATGATGTTCGGATATGCAGTGAACGAGACAGAGGAATTAATGCCATATCCGATCTCACTGGCACATAAGCTGGCAAAGCGTCTGACGGATGTTCGTAAGGATGGAACACTTCCATATCTGAGACCGGATGGAAAGACACAGGTTACCGTGGAATATGATGAGAACGGCAAGCCATTCCGTCTGGACGCAGTCGTATTATCTACCCAGCATGACGAGAAGGTAACACAGGAACAGATCCATGAGGATATCAAGACCTATGTATTTGATCCGATCCTTCCAAAGGAAATGGTAGATGATGAGACCAAGTTCTTTATTAATCCGACCGGACGATTTGTGATCGGTGGACCGCATGGTGATAGCGGACTGACCGGCCGGAAGATCATTGTAGATACCTATGGCGGTTATGGCAGACATGGCGGTGGTGCTTTCTCCGGTAAGGATTGCACAAAGGTAGACCGTTCTGCAGCGTATGCAGCCCGTTATGTAGCGAAGAATATCGTGGCAGCCGGTCTGGCAGACAAATGCGAGATCCAGTTATCCTATGCCATCGGTGTGGCAAGCCCGACTTCCGTTATGGTAGATACGTTTGGTACCGGTAAGATCTCCGATGAACAGCTGGTAGAGATCATTCGTGAGAACTTCGACCTTCGTCCGGCAGGAATCATTAAGATGTTAGATCTGCGCCGTCCGATCTACAAGCAGACAGCCGCTTACGGACATTTCGGAAGAACCGATATTGATCTGCCATGGGAAAAGACAGACAAGGTAGAATTGCTGAAGAAATATTTATAGAATCCGGCGGACCGGGAGAATAAAGAAACCGGGATCCGGCAGAAAATTAAAAAGATAAAAGAACAAGATCAGATAGAAGGAATGGATATGGAGTCAATAACCTTACAGGCATATGCCAAAATAAATCTGGGACTGGATGTGATCCGGAAACGGAGAGATGGATATCACGAAGTTAAGATGATTATGCAGAATATTTCATTATCCGATACGTTGGACCTTAGGAAAGCAACCGGATCGGAGATTGAGCTGTGTTCGGCAACCGGAGAGGATGTACCGGAGGTGCCGATGAATGCAGACAATCTGATTTATAAAGCAATTCAGATGTTGAAGGATGAATTTCAGATTAAGGAAGGCGTGCATGCAATCCTGACCAAGCGGATCCCGGTTGCGGCCGGAATGGCGGGTGGAAGTACAGATGCTGCCGCCGCCCTGAAGGGCATGAATCAGTTATTTGAGCTGGGGCTCTCTGAGCAGGAGCTATGTGAGAGGGGAGTTAAGCTGGGCGCGGATATTCCATATTGCATTATGGGCGGAACCGCCTTATCAGAAGGCATCGGTGAAAAACTGACCGCATTACCGGAGATTCCGGACTGTTGGATTTTGATTGCGAAGCCGCCGATCGCAGTATCTACCGGATTCGTATACGGGAATCTGAAAGTCAAAGAGCTGGCTGAGCATCCGGACATTGACGGTATGGTGGAAGCAATTAAGAGCCGGGATCTGGGCGGTATTGTGGACCGGATGGGAAATGTACTGGAGACGGTTACGATTCCTGCATATCCTGTAATTGAGACGATTAAGGATCAGATGCTGGAGCATGGTGCGGAGAATGCACTGATGAGTGGAAGCGGTCCTACCGTGTTTGGAATCTTTAAGGACGAGCAGGCGGCTCGCGAGGCAGGAACTGCGATTGGTGAGGCAGAGCTGTCGAAGCAGATTTATCTGACACGGCCCCAGTATTAGGAACAGGAAAAATCAACAGGCGACAGGAACATAAGGTGAGGATACAGAATGGAATTGAAACTCGATATAAATGAATACCTGCCACTTCGGGATGTAGTTTTTCAGACATTACGACAGGCTATCATAAGTGGAGAGATTGCACCCGGTGAACACCTGTTGGAGATTCCGCTGGCAAAGAAAATGGGCGTCAGCCGTACTCCGGTGCGGGAGGCCATCCGGATGCTGGAGCTGGAGGGGCTGGTAGTTATGATTCCGCGGCGCGGTGCGGAAGTAGCGAAGATAACCGAGAAGGATCTGCGGGATGCGTTGGAGGTTCGATGTGCATTAGAGGAGTTGGCGGTACAGCTGGCATGTGAAAGGATTACAGAAGCGGGAAAAGAGAAACTGCAGGCGGCCTGTGATGCGTTTCGGGAGGCCATCCGGACGAAACAGGTTCCGGCAATCGTGGAGGGTGATATTGTATTCCATGATGCGATTTTTGAAGCGACACAGAATCAGCGGATCATTACCATGACACATAATCTGTGGGAGCAGGTGTCCAGATACCGGGTAGAATATGTAAAAGATTTCAGCTATCATAATGTTCTGGTGGAAGAGCATGATGCTATTACAGCGGCGATTCTCCGCGGAGACGCAGAGAAGGCACGGATCGTTATGCGAAAGCATATCTATAATCAGGAAACGATCGTTATCAATAACGTGCATAAAATGAATCATGCATAAAGCAGACTTTGCAAAAACTGATTATGTATAACAAATGAAGCCTTCACACATACTATACGAAAGTGTAGATGTGTGGGGGCTTTTTCTATGAATCAATTATATAATTCAGAAAATAAAATAGCGGCAGAGTTAAATACATCGCTGGTAAAAAATATCGAAGTGCTGGAAGAAATGTTCCGGGACTGCGATGATGTTGTAAAAAAGGAGTTTCTGTTCCGACGGAAGGATGGGGCGGTTTCCGGATATATGATTTATATTGATGGATTGACGGATGGAGATATGGTGCAGCAGCATGTGATCCATCCATTACAGCTGAGGTATCGGATGGCTGTGGAAACAGACATCTGGTCGGCATTTTTTTACAGCGAGATTGACATGGCAGATCTGAAGGAAGAACCGTCCTTTGATAAAATGGTACTGGCAGTGATGCGTGGTGATACGGCTCTGATGTTGGATGGTTATGACCGGGCAATCGTTATTTCCAGTAAGAAGCTTCCGGTCCGGAGTATTGAGGAGTCTGAAACAGAAGCGGTGATGCGCGGACCGCGGGACAGCTTTAATGAGAGTCTGCGGATGGGAACTGCGCTGATAAGACGACGGATCAAGGATCCGAAATGTAAGATTGTGCAGCATCAGTTCGGAGAACGTTCCCGGACAGATTATGCAGTGGTGTATATGGAGGATCTGGTGCCGGATGGGCTGGTTGATCAGATTGAAGAGCAGCTGGGCCGGTACCGGACAGATGCGATCTATGACAGTGGAATGCTGGCACATTATATGAATCATAAGTGGTATTCTCCATTTCCTGTAATACAGAGTACGGAGCGGCCGGATAAGGTGGCGGCATCTATTCTGGAGGGTAGAGTGGCGGTGATCGTGGATAATTCACCGGAGGTGCTTCTTCTGCCGGCAACCTTTAACACGTATTTTCAGGCAGCGGATGATTATTATAATCAGTGGTCTGTGGCAACCTTTGCGCGGATCCTGCGGTATATTGCATCTATTCTGGCAATCGGACTGCCCGGATTCTATATCGCGATCACCTGCTTTCAGGTGGAGATGCTGCCGACGAAGCTGCTGATGGCAATCGCACAGGCAAGAAGTAATGTGACATTTCCCATCGTACTGGAGGTACTGTTGATGGAGCTGGAGTTTGAGCTGTTGCGGGAAGCGGGAATCCGGCTGCCGGGACCAATGGGAAACACGATAGGTATCGTTGGCGGTCTGATCGTAGGACAGGCAGCCGTTGAAGCGGGTCTGGTCAGTACGATTGTGGTGATTATAGTAGCATTAACGGCACTGGCGTCCTTTACAATTCCAAATGAAAGCTTTGCATCAGCATATCGGCTTCTGAAATTCTTTCTGATCATTGTCAGTGCCATATGGGGATTATACGGATTTATACTGGGGATAGTGGTAATCGGGATTCATCTGTCCGGTCTGACCAGTTATGGCATTCCATATATGACGCCGGCGGTTTCCATGCCGGACGGACGAAAGGAGAGTTGTAAGGATTTCGTATTACGATTGCCGATTTATCTGATGCGGAAACGCCCGGTGTTTACCAAAGAAAAGGAACGGACACGTATGCAAAGCAGTAAGAAATCATAAAAGGTGGGAGAATATAGTATGGAAGAGCGTCAATATTGTATATCTGCCAGACAGCTGCAGCGGATGATCATTCTGGAAACCGGATCTGTGGGCTGTCTGTTTGTAACCTTCTGGAGCGGGGGCAATAACGGACTACCGATCGTGATGCTGAGTGTGATCGGAAGCCTTTTTTATGGTGGACTTCTGATGGCGATCGGAAAGGCGGGCGGAGGCTTCCCGGAAATGACGGAGCAGAATATGTCCGGGTTCTTATGGCGGACAGTCTGGTGTATTTATATCGTGCGGTTTGTAATACGAGGGGCATGGATTCTGGCATACATGGAAGAACTGATTCATGAAACTCTGTATCCGGGGAACCGGTATATGATTCTGATTCCGCTCCTGCTTGTATGTGGATATGCGAGTGTGCGAAGCCTGTTGGGGCGGGCGAGATTTGTTGAATTATTATTCTGGTGGGTAATAGTACCATTGGTTCTTTTGTTCCTGACAGGAATATGGAAGCTGGATCTAAGGGAGCTGGCACCTACGGAGCCTATCAACAGCCGGGAAATATTTCGCGGAGAATATCGGTTAATGGTACTGTTTCTTCCGCTGGAATTCCTGTTGTTCCGGATAACAGCTATGGGAGAGAACCGGAAACAGGCATGGATTGCCGGATTTCGTGGGATTCTGTTAGCAGGCGCATGGATGCTTCTGGTATATACGGTAACGGTCGGGATTATCGGAAAGGTCTGGAGCGGGCAGGCAATTCTCGGAGTCACCGATGCGATGGAGCTGATTTCGGTGCGGAGCGGAGGTCTCGAACGGCTGGATGTTCTGATGATCCTCTTCTGGCTGGTCGGAGGAATGATAACCTTAAGTGCATATATTTTTCAGGGGCAGCAACTGATCCGGCGGATTTTCTGGACCCAGTGCAAACGAAGTACATCGGTATTGCTCATGCTTGGATTTATCTTTGCGGTTTATTACTGTCTGAACGGAGCGGAAGCCTGGAGTGCCTGGTACTGGAACTATGCCTGCTATATTGATTTCCCGGTTTCGATTATACTGCCGATTCTGATCTGGATTAATTATAAGGTCAGACAACGGGGAAAGGATTCAAAGATATGGAAGCACACGGGTGTGCTTGGACTTCTGGTTCTTTGTTGTATTTGCCTTGGTGGATGTATGAATCGGGATGCGATCGAGGACCGGGTGTATGTCATGGAGCTTCATGTGACGGAAACGGAAATCCCGAATGAGTATGAGTACCGATGCATGATTTCTTACACGGGTGAAGAAGGGTCGGATAAGGATCAGAAGAATGAAGAAGGAATGGTCGTGTATAGAAGCGGAGAGGGGATAAAGGCTGTGAATGACCGGTTTGAGCAGGAGACAGATACACGCCTGGATTATTCCCATCTGCAGGGGATTTATCTGCAGGATACCATATATCATCTGCAGACGGCAGATAAAATTCTCAATAATATCTGGCAGGAAACGCAGGTGGTATTATCGACACCCGTATATCAGGAAGAGCTGGATGCCGGTGAACAAGCGGACAGAAATCTGGGAGGCTGGTTAAAAGAAGCATCGAAAGAATAAAATAATTACAAATGGAAATAATCCCCAATAGATACAGATGTTTATATCTGATGAGATTGGAGGTTGTTCTATGAATATTTATAAGACGGCATTATCAGCACTGATTCTGGCACCGGTTGTAGGTGGAATCAGTGTGCATATGATTCAGAATTATATGGAGATGAAGGAAAAAGCAGAGACCTTAAGTGCGTATTCCGCAGAACAGGTGAACCAGCTGGAAGCAATGCTGGCAGATGAAACTATATTGAATGAGGCTGTGCCGGATGCTGCAGAATCCGATGCCCTGACAGAAGGAATTGCAGGAGCAGTGCTTCGGTTCCATGTGCGGGCCAATTCGGATTCGGAGGAAGACCAGGCATTGAAATTTCTGGTACGGGATGGAATCCTAAAGGAGATGGCACCGTTGTTAGAGGAGACGGCATCCAAAGCAGAGGCAGAGCAGATTATTGGCGATCATTTGCAGGATATTGAACGAACAGCAGAGGCAATTATTCAGGAGGCCGGATATGATTATCCGGTAAGGGCATACCTGACGGAGGAGGAGTTCCCGATTAAGGAATACGGTGATATGCGTTTTCCGAGCGGTACGTATCAGGCATTACGGGTGGATATCGGAGAGCACGAGGGAGCAAACTGGTGGTGTGTTATGTATCCGGGATTATGTTTCGTGGAGACTGCCGGTGGAGTGGTTGCGACCGAGGGCAAGGAGGAGCTGAAACAGATTCTGACTCCGGAGGAGTACGCACAGATCCTGGTGTCACCACCGGAAAATGCAGAAATAGAATATAAGAGCCTTTTGTGGGAAAAATGGCAGCAATTAACAGGAGATTAAGAATATAAATTTAATCTTAATTTTGATCGAAAAACTATATATTCCGGAAACGCTGTGATAAAATAGAATATATTAAAAAGGGAAATCGGGCAGGTGAAAAAATTGAAGTTTATGCATATAGCGGATGTGCATCTGGGGGTGATTCCGGATAAGGGAAAGACCTGGTCAGAGCAGCGGTCCAGAGAGATTTATCATACGTTTGAACGGATACTGGAGATTGCCGGTGAGGAGAAGGTTGATCTGTTACTGATAGCCGGTGATCTGTTCCATTATCCGCCAAGAATCGCAATGCTTAAGGAGCTGGATGCACAGCTGGCAGCAGTTCCGGATATGACTACGATTTTGATCGCCGGGAATCATGATTACCGGGCAGCAGGCTCTCCATTAGACCGATATGAGTTTCAGTCGGATACGATATGTCTGAAAGCCGGTGAGGCGGAACGGGTGGTACTGGATGATCTGCGGACCTGTGTGACCGGTATCAGTTATGACAGACAGGAGATAACGGAAGGAATCTATGATGCACTGGAGCCGGAGGAGACCGCGGCGACAGCAGGTTACTGCCAGATTCTGTTGGCGCATGGCGGAGATGCCAGACATTGCCCATTAGACCGGGAGAGACTGCTGGCATCTGATTTTGATTATATTGCACTTGGCCATATCCATAAACCGGAGATTATTGCACAGGATCGTATGGCATTTGCGGGTTCACCGGAGCCGATTGATTATACGGACACCGGAGAACGAGGATATATTATTGGCGAAACAATAGAAGAAGCCGATGGATGGAAGATCCATACGAAATGGGTTCCTGTCTGCAACAGACAGTATGTTGATCTGACCGTACAGATGGAGCCGGACATGACGAACTTCCAACTGCTGCAGCTGGTACAGGACAGGATTGGAGAAATCGGAACGCAGCATATATACCGGATTATTCTGGAAGGATGCCACGATGGGGTTTTTCGACCGGATTTTAACAGCTTGATGAATCTGTACCATATTTACGAGGTTGTCGATTATACACACGGAGTCTATGATCTGGAGCGTCTGGCAGAGGAGAATGCAGATAACCTGCTTGGAAGGTATATCAGAAACTTTGAGAACCAGGAGGATGAATTACATCAGAGGGCACTGGATTATGGAGTCCGGGCACTGATGCGGTGCCGTGAGTGGTCGTTGGAGAATAAATAGTTGACGGAGAAACAGAATGTATATTAAGCAACTGCTGTTACAGCATTTTGGAAAATACAATAACAGGGAAATAGATCTGCAGCCGGGGCTGAATCTTATCTATGGGCCGAATGAAGCAGGAAAGACTACACTGAAGGATTTTATTATCGGTATGTTTTATGGAATCGAGCGACAGCGTGGAATTGCTTCCCGGACGGATGAATATATGCGGCATGAACCACTGGATGGCAGTGGCTATGCGGGTAGTATGGAATTACAGACAGAGGATGGTACGTATCTGATTGAACGGAACTTCCGGAAAGATCAGAAGACATTGCATATTTATCAGGATAAGACCGGCCGAGAAGTGCAGACGGATAATGGACAGTCCTTATATGGAACGTTGGTAGATCTGGATAAGAACGGATATACCAATACCCTCTGTATTTCCAGTAATGGTGCGGCCTATAAGTCAGAATTACAGGAACAGCTGAAGCAGTATCTGATGAATGTAAGCACAACACATACCGGTAATCTGAATCTGAAGGATGCCAATGCGTACTTAAGCAACCGTAAAAAGGAATTGAATCAAAAGGGACTGGAGAATGAATTACAGGCACTGGGAAAACGCCTGGTGGATGTGCGGCTGGAGGAAACCCTGGAGGAATTAAGCCGGGAACGACAGGAGCTTGAAGAGAAGCTGGTATCAGTCACTAAGCCGGTGACAGAGAAGCCGGAATCTGAAAAGTCTGAGATCGAGAATCAGAAACCGGAACGCGAAGAGAGAAAGACCACAACAAAAAAGCACACTTCATGGAAAGAGTGGTTATCGGTGAATCCGGATATGGATCCGCAGCTGAAACAGATCCTTACAACCATTAAGGTACTACTGGGATTTGGTGTGGCGGCACTGATATTTGTACTTATTTTTATTCTGCCGATTTCCTTACATTATAAGGGCTGGCTGTGTGTGATCGTTGTAACGGTTGCGGCTGCAATCTGGATCATGGGAAAACACAGGAGTAAAAGAAAGGTGGAATCCGATAAAGAGAAACAGGAACCACGATCCGCCGATAAGCAGGAGAAAGGTGCACCGGTACAGGAAACAGAGACCGGCAGCACACAGATCCTTACGTACAGTAATCAGCTGACAGATATTCAGGTGCGGGAGAATGATATCCTGCGGGAGTATGCAAAGCAGCAGGAGTTACAGAAGCGGTATGATGATCTGAAGGCAGCAAAAGAACGGGCAGAGTTTGAGGCGAGAGCAATCGATCTGGCAGCTGCAACGATTCAGGAATTATCAGAGAATATCTTTGATCAGTATGGTAGTGATATGAATGAACAGGTCTCAGAAATGGTAAGCAAGATTACCAATGGGGCTTATACGGATGTAAAGCTGGATGAACAGTTGAGAATCAAGGTACGCAAGCAGGGAAGATATATAGGAGCAGAACATTTAAGCACCGGAACACTGGAGCAGATTTATCTGGCAGTGCGGCTGGCAGCGGCAGATGAAATGAGTACTTCAGGTATGCCGATTATTTTAGATGACATCTTTGGATCCTATGATGATGCCAGACTGGAAGCGGCGTTGCAATGCATTGCTGACTACCGGGGCAGTGAGCAGATCCTGCTATTCACCGCTAGCGACAGAATCGCCGACACTTTGGATAAAACAAAAAATGATTATAACTACGTGGAACTCTAAGCCATGCAAGGAAAGAAATAGAAATGCAGAAACGGAAGAACATATATGCTCTTCCGTTTCTGCATTTCTATTTCTTGACTTATAGGGCGTAGCCCTACATCGAGCCGATAGGCGAGATGGCATGGCTTAGGCCTCGTAGTTTTCAGTAATGGTATGTTTTACCTTATACTCATTGATCCGAGCCTGGATCCGCTCTGTCTGATCCAAAATATCACTGATAGAAGCATCATGATTCAAATGATCGATCAACAGTGCAATATACTTGCTTAAGTCAGCAGAAGCATACCATTCTCTGGATAAAAGATCTTCCGGCTGGTAGGTCAGGTTGGTTGTGATAACCTTCTCGATGATACCGTCCTTGTAATACTGATCGAAAAGCTCCAGACCATTTGTAAAGAGACCAAATGTACACATGCAGTAAACACGACGTGCTTTCCGGTTCTTTAACTGCTTGGCAACATCCAGCATACTTTCACCGGATGAAATCATATCGTCAATGATAATAACATCCTTGCCTTCTACAGAGTCACCTAAGAACTCATGGGCAACAATCGGATTTCTGCCGTTTACGATCTGTGTATAATCTCTCCGTTTGTAGAACATACCAACATCGACACCCAGCATATTTGCAAGGAAGATTGCACGATGCATAGCGCCCTCGTCCGGAGATATTACCATCATATGCTCCTTGTCAATCTCCAGATCCGGAGTGGAGCGAAGCAGACACTTAATAAACTGATAAGTCGGGCGAATATTTTCAAAACCGCTGAGAGGAATTGCATTCTGTACACGAGGATCGTGGGCATCAAAGGTAATGATATTATCTACACCCAGACCGATTAATTCCTGTAACATTAATGCACAATCCAGAGATTCTCTGGAGCTTCTCTTATGCTGACGGCTCTCATACAGGAATGGCATGATAACGGTAAGCTTTCTGGCCTTTCCGGTCAGAGCAGCGATCACACGCTTTAAATCCTGATAATGATCGTCCGGTGACATTGGAGAAGGCTTACCGCTGATCTTGTATTCCAGATTGTGATTTAAAACATCAACCAGGATATATAAGTCTGTTCCGCGGACAGATTCACGAATGACGCCCTTGGCTTCACCTGAGCCGAAACGTGGGCATGCACTTTCAATCAGATATGAGCCTCTTTCATAGCCGTGAAATGCAATGGTAGATTTATGCTCGTTCTGACGGGCGGCTCTCCATTTTACAAGGTACTTGTCTACTTTATTGCCTAGCTCGGTGCAGCTTTCCATGGCAATAATTCCAAGACGACCCACAGGTATGGTTTCTAATTTGCTATCATCTGGCATGATATGATTCCTCCATTGGTTAGATTGTTAATAGTGATGAAATATGTAAAAACGAGGGGAAAGCCCCTTGCTTTTATAACATTGTTTTACAGTCCGCGTCAAGTCCTTCTTAGTCCGGACGGGAGACGGAGGCAGAAGACTGCCATTGTTTACGCTTGGCAAACCGGATATCGTCACCATATATAGTATAGATCAAATAATTCTCACATATACGGGAAAAAATACGCTCGCTGTAAAGCTCACGGATCTCTTTTAAGGATAGATTCGTGGATATGATCGTTGCCCTATGCTGTAACAGACGGTTATTGATCAACGAATAGAAACAGGAAGCGGTAAAATTGTTGGACAGTTCCGTGCCGAGATCATCAATGATTAAAAAGTCGCACTGCTCCATGCCAAAAAGAAACTCCTGACTGCCCTCAATCTGATTCTTATTTAATTGTACATCAGCCGCCATCTGAAAGAGGTTGGAAGCAGAGGTATAAAGGACGGCATAGCCGGCATCCAGCAATTCCTTGGCAATGCATTTGGTTAAGAATGTTTTTCCGACACCGGTAGTACCGTTAAATAAAATGCTGGCCTTAATCCGGTCATTACCATCGAAATATTCCGATACATGCTGAATATACTGCTGCAGAGACTGATAAACATTTTCAATATTCTCGCGTGGTGTCAGCTTATGAGTACCGTCTGACTCACTGGTATAGTAATCAAAGCAAAAATGTTCAAAATTCTCATGTGCCAGATCACGGTTCAGATTGGAATGCCGATACTGGCGCTCTACGATCTTGTGCTTCATACATTCACAGTAATCCTGATTGATATATCCGGTATCCCGGCACTTCTCACAGGTATAGACAGGAGCAAGATAATTCTTTGGATAACCTGCCTGTACAAGCAATCGGTATTTCTGTTCGATTAATTCGCCGGTTTGCTTCTCGACTGCGAGTTTGTCGGCTGCCTTTTTCCCTTCATCTTCTTCACGAAGTGCGGCCAGAGCGGCATCAATTGCAAGGTCGCGGATGGTTGCATCAATCTCGGCAATCTGCGGAACCTTCGCATGAACCTCATCAATTCTGGCATTAAGCTCCTGCCGATTGCGAAACCGAGTCTGGTCATATTCCTGTTTGATTTCTTTTAAATAAGCAGCATTCAAAGACATGATGGTTCTCCTGTTCTCTAGTTTTCTTTCGTCATTTTCTGGACTTCATGAATAAAGAAATCATCGAGCTCCTGATCGTTGTAGGTTCTTTGTTCAAAGTTATTAAATGGCAGATTCTGAACCTTACGGATCGGTATGGTCTTAGTATCTGCAGTTGCTTTCTTTTGTGCGTGGAACTGCTCATCTAACTGCCGGATATCCTGAAGACTTTCTACATGACTGTTATGCCAGCTGGTGATAATTCCGTTTATGTACTTAAAGCTGCCTTTGTTCTCTGCAACTGCCCGGCGGCAGGCCTCAATAATGATATCCGGCTGGAGGGCATAATCGTTTCTCCAGGTGTTGATATATTTGAGATCCGTTGGGGTCAGAACACGGGTCAGTCCGAGCTCCTTGGATATTGCAGAATTGAGCTCATGATAAGCACTTGTTTCCTGCTTGGCCTGCTCTGCGGAAGAAATACCGCGGGTGTACCAGTCAATGGCTACCTTCTCAATGTAGCGATAAGAGGTACGCTGAAGAGAGGCACAATATTCGATCAAAAACTGCAATAACTCAGAAGAAAAATGCAGCTGTTCATATATGTATAATAATGAATTCAATTCTGTCTGGGTTGGAGTGTGGCCGCAGTACATCTCAAACTGGAAGAGAATGTCACCAAGCTCCTGATCCTTTTCATAGGCAGCAAGGCGTGCCTGAGAATAAGGCTTTTTCGCCGGAACCTCTGAAACGGTATCAGCGGCAGCGGTTTCCTGCGGTATAACAGATGGGGCGGCAGCAATAGCGGAATCACCGGCGGTATTGCTCGCATCACGTTTATTCAGTAACTCCATACCAGAGTCGGAATCTGACTCATCTGCCATATCCGGAACCGGTGGACGCATGATGGTAATGCCGAGCAATTCACCTTTCTGATTATATTCCAGACGCAATAAATTGCGGTCAACCCAGTAGCGGATCGCACGGCAGATATCCTTCTGCGTGCATTCAAAGTGATCGGCAACATCCTGAATGCTGACAGGATGTCCTGCCTGTAATAAACGAATCAGATATAAATAGATCTTTACAAACTCTCCGTTTGCGGTTGTCATATAGTAATCAATAAAGAAATTGGAAATCGAGGAAAATGTCTCTCCGTTTTCTGTTGTGATTGTTATGTTTTTCATCCCCGAAACTCCTTTACTAATTTGTATACTGTGTCTATGTCATGTCACATCATGCTGCGCCATGTTTGCGCTGCACCATGCCACACCCTCGGCGATAGTGAAGCTGTGTCGGACATGACCTTGTAAATGCTAGTATATAATAGGGGATAAAAATTGTAAACCGAACATATTTTCAAAGAATTGTGCACAAGAAATTGTGCAAAAAGTGGAAAATGTGGATAAGATGAAAAAACACTAAAAAATGTCGAAAAACTAATAGAGAAATGTCCACAACAATTCACAGCGACTAATGTGCGAAAAATTGTGGACATTGTGTATAACTATTTTTTTCGGGTGATTTCTTCAACATTTACAATGCTTCTGATGTTCATAGTTATTAACAAATTATTTTTTCGGAATTATTTTTTTAAGAGATCTTCACCAACGGTTACAACGTCTCCGGCACCCATAGTTATTAATAAATCATTCTCTTTGCAATTATTTCTTACATAGGTCTCTACCTCGGAAAACTCCGGAAGATAAACAACATCCTTATGGTATTCATTCTGAAGCAGATCTGCGATATCCTGAGAGGAAACCATACCGGTGTCCTTTTCACGGGCAGAGTAGATCTTAGTCAATACAATATGGTCGGCATGGCTTAATGCCTCGGCAAATTCCGGCAATAGCGCCTTGGTTCGGGTATAGGTGTGTGGCTGGAAAACGCACCAGATGTCGTTATGCGCAACCTGATGTGCTGCTTTTAAAGTTGCCTTGATCTCGGTTGGATGATGTGCATAATCATCTACGATTGTAATGCCATTCAATGTACCCTTTACCTCAAAACGACGCTTGGCACCACCGAAGTCTGCAAGTCCTTTCTTCATATCTTCTATACTAATATGTAAGACATCGGCAGCAGCGATCGCAGCTAAGGAATTCGTTACATTATGAATGCCATTTACATGAAGCTGAATGGTAGTGATCGGCTTTCCATCGATTAACAGTGTGTAAGAAGCACATCCCTGCGCGTCATAAGTGATATCAGTGGCGCTGTATTTACATTCCGGTGATAGACCAAAAGTCCGGATTTCCTGCGATAAACCGTCAGTAATAGTAGACAGACAATCCATTTCGCCATTGATGATCAGTGTGCCATCCGGCTGGAGCTTATGTGCAAAGGTTCGGAAAGATTGGATGATCTCCTCAATCCCGCTGAAGAAATCCAGATGATCTGCATCTACATTCAGGATGATACTGATCTTCGGCTGGAAAGCATGGAAGCTGTTGGTATACTCGCAGGCCTCGGTTACAAAATATTCTGACTGGCCGACACGGATATTTCCGCCGATCACATCTAACATACCGCCGACAGAAATGGTTGGATCTACCTTTGCAGCCAGGCAGATTAAAGACAGCATGGAGGTTGTGGTTGTTTTGCCATGTGTACCGCTGACAGCCACGGAATAATCATAATTCGCCATGATCTGTCCGAGCATCTGCGCACGTGTCAGCATTGGCTTCCCGCTGGCAACGGCTGCGGCAAATTCCGGATTATCCTTGTGAATTGCAGCTGTATAAACAATCAGATCAATGACATCTGTGATATTTTCGGCTTTCTGACCGATCGCAATGGTGGCACCCAGTTTCTCTAACATAGCAGTAATATCCGAAGCCTTGGAATCAGATCCGCTGACGGTGAATCCCTCCTGCAAGATGATTTCAGCAAGACCGCTCATGCTGATACCACCAATTCCGATAAAATGAACGTGGATCGGTTGATTAAAATTTATCTGATACATAGTTTTACCATCCTTTTACAGAACTCTTACTTTATTATATGGTACATAAAGATTTACTGATAGTCATTATAGTATAGTGCTATGAACACGTCAATAATAGTTTTCAGAATGCGTATTGAGACAGAATCATCCAGGAACCTGCGATTACCATCAGAATGCTGATGATCAGAACGGTCTTCCATGCACGGAAATAGGAACATTGGATATAGTAATCAACGAGTAGAGAACCTACGGTATCAGAAGAAAATCCAAGAGCGAGCATATGATTCCGCATTTTTGCTCTGGTTGAAGAATCCATGTGGCGTACATAGCCATGAATCGGGACGGATTTGGGCAGATTTTAATATTTTCTTCAAATTGACGATGCCATATTATCATGCTATCATTATGGCATTAGCAGGGGCTATTAGAGTTGCTGTTTTTTTATGCCTGAATATTTATGCGGTAAGTCAGGAACCTAACGCAGCGGAGAAAGGAGTAAAACCATGTACAGAAAGAAACTATGGAAGCCGGTCATAGCCGGTACGTTGGCATTGGCGATGGCATTTACGCCGGTTGGAACAACCGGAGCAGTCTATGCGGCAGAAGAGACTGAGGTGACAACAGAGGCGAGTACCGAGGCAGAATCGTCAACAGAGGGGACTGATACCGAGGCAGTGGCGTCAACTGAGGAAACTGATACCGAGGCAGTGGCAACGACCGAGGAAACTACCGAAGAAGCAAGTACGGAAGATAAGGATGCGAGAATCCATGTGCTTCTGGAGGAGGAAGATACAGAAGCAGATGAGAATACCGAAATGATTGCGGAAGAAGCAGCCCCAGGTGACGTTAAACTGGATGCGGCACACTTCCCGGATGCGAATTTTCAGAAATACTTGTCAGAAAATGTAGATACAAATAAGGATGGAAGTCTGTCCACAGCGGAGAGAGATGCAGTAACAGAGATTAATGTACAAAATGCAAGAATAAAATCCCTGAATGGAATCCAGTATTTTACGCAGTTAGTGACACTGCGTTGCTATAATAACCAGTTGACGAAACTGGATGTAAGTAAGAACACACAGCTGAAGTATTTATGGTGCTATAATAACCAGCTGACGGAACTGGATGTAAGCAAAAATATACAGCTGGCGGCAGTGGTGTGTTGGAATAACCAGTTGACGAAGCTGGATGTGAGCAAGAATATGCAGATGACGATTTTGTATTGCTATAATAACCAATTGAAGAGTTTAGATGTGAGCAAGAATGCGAAACTGATGTCTTTGCATTGCGATAATAACCAACTGACGAAACTGGATGTAAGCAAGAACGCGCAGCTGGAGATTTTGTATTGCGATAATAACCAACTGACGAAACTGGATGTAAGCAAGAACGTGCAGCTGGAGATTTTACATTGCGGTAATAACCAGCTGACGAACATGGATATAAGCAAGAATACAAAGCTGCAGACGTTTGAGTGTATGGACAACGAGTATGGGGCAACATTGAATTCTAAGAACCAGCTGGATGTGTCTACGCTTTCGGGGTTCCAGACATCAAAGGTATCGAATGTTAAGGGCGGTAAACTTTCCGGCAAGATGTTGACTTTTAATAGTGGATCTAAGAAGGTCACCTATACTTATAACTGTGGAAATAATAAAACAGCAACATTTACGATTATAAAGGCAGGGAAGGCAGTAGCGAAAATTACCCTGAATAAGACGAGTGCAACCTTATCCCCAGTAGATACCCTCACCTTAAAGGCAACAGTGACACCATCAGATGCTACGAATAAGGCAGTGACATGGAAGTCTTCGAATACGAAGGTGGCAACCGTTAGCAGCAGTGGTAAAGTCACGGCCAAAGCAGCCGGTACGACAACCATCACCTGTACTGCAAAGGATGGCAGTGGGAAGTCTGCGACCTGTAAGATTACAGTCCGAAAGTATACGAATACAGAAGCCTTCGTAGCACGTATCTATACGAAAGCACTGGGACGGAATCCGGAAGCGGCCGGTCTGAAGTATTGGACCGGTGAGATCAATGCGAAACGTCGGACACCGGTACAGGTAGCAGAGGAATTCTTCTTTGCACCGGAGTTTACGAATAAGAAGCTGAATAACACCGAATATGTGAAAGTACTCTATCGCACCTTCATGGGCAGAGAGTATGATCAGGGTGGATTGAACTACTGGGTAGGTCGGCTGAATAAAGGAGAGAGTCGGAAAGTCATACTGGAATCCTTTGCAGGCTGCCAGGAGTTTAAGAATATCGTGAAGAGCTTCGGATTATAAGATGAGTTATGCTGGATAGGAGAACTTAGATGTTCGTATATTGACAATATAACGAATGGAATAAGAACCGGTTTGGGATAGAACATGTTTCTGCTCGCTTGGCGGAGCATACATGAGGAATATCCTAAACCGGTTCTTTCTTGTTATCAGTAGTATATATGTGAAGCTTAAACATCAACATTACCTTGCAGGGATTTAACCAACTGCTGAAGCTCTTGGATGGCAGCAGCTTGTTGATCAATGGTAGAAGCTTGTTTGCGGTTATCTTCAGAGAGAATGTCAATGGCCGCGGCTTGTGCATCAATCTGATCCTGCATGTCATCGATCATATACTGCACTGTATTTTCGTCTAATATCTGCAATTCCTTCGAAAATAGTCCCATAATAGCCTCCGTATTCCGACATATTTCATAAACGTCTGCATAGAGTTCTTTGAATTCGGGATACTTCTCGATTAAATTGAGTATCATTGGGGGTTCGTCTATGCAGAGAAACACCAGCCAAGCATCTAATTTACAATTTATACCTTTATTGTGGATGTATTTTTTGAAATTGTCAAGAGGTATAAAGTAATAATATTGTAATAATTCCATCCCTATATTGATGCCTTGTCTTAGATTGCAGGACTGAGAGAACGGAAATAGGTATGTATGCTGCAATTCCTCCGTGTGGAATTCGTTCGGACTTTGCTCGAACAGGATAATGGTGTAGACGTTTATACTGGTAGTCCTCTTTTTAGAAGAAAACAGTTGACGTCCCCTCCCATCTATGGTATCCTAAAACCTGTGACGGAAGAAGTCTTTTTTTTGTGTGCAAAAATGAGCCACGCAAGAAATTACAAGCGAGTTGCACATGCAGATTTCAGACCGGCAAAGACATGCTTGCATGGATTTGAGGTGTGAAATCTGTATGTGGGAAGAAAGTCGCGAAGCGAATTTCTTATGCGGCGAATGCCGCGACAACGAGCGGGTACGCGAGGTGAATGGCGGGTTGGCGGCGAATGCCGCGACAGTGAGCATTCATGTATGCAGGTTCAGATACACAGGAAAAGATTCACAATCAAAAAAGAAACGGAGGTGGCAGTTGTGCGCGTAAAGATTACATTGGCATGTGAAGAGTGTAAACAGCGTAATTACAATCTCACAAAAGATAAGAAGACGCATCCAGATCGTATGGAAACAAAGAAGTATTGTAAGTTCTGCAAGGCTCATACAATGCATAAGGAAACGAAGTAAACCTTGATAACCACATAAGGAGTGATTTAATGGGAAAGAAAGATGAGGAGAAGGCAGTTGTAAAGCGCAACTGGTTTCAGGAATTAAAACTCGAATTTAAGAAGATTATCTGGCCTGATAAGAATTCCCTTGTAAAAGAGTCCGTAGCGGTTATCATTATTGCAATCATTCTCGGTTGTATCATTGCAGCCGTTGATTATGGTTTGCAGTTTGGATTATCAGAATTAACCGATCTGGTTAAATCGATTGGGTAAAGGTTGGTGATTATATGTCAGAAGCAGAAGAAAGCAAAGCAAGATGGTATGTAGTCCATACCTACTCAGGATATGAGAATAAGGTTAAAGCTGATATCGAGAAGAGCGTAGAAAACCGTGGGCTTGAAGATCAGATACTCGAGGTGGTCGTTCCCCTTCAGGATGTAGTCGAGGTTAAGAACGGTGCCAAAAAGCAGGTTTCTAAGAAGATGTTTCCGGGCTATGTTCTTTTAAACATGATCATGAACGATACTACTTGGTATGTCGTTCGAAATACCAGAGGTGTTACAGGTTTCGTTGGACCTGGATCCAAGCCGGTTCCGCTTTCAGAGGGCGAGATTCGTTCTATGGGCGTATCGACAAAGCAGCAGGTTGAAATCGATCTGGAGGTCGGAGATACCATTAAGGTTATTTCCGGTGCATGGGCAGACACCGTTGGTGATGTCAAAGAAATCAACATGGCTAAGCAATCCATTACTATTGATGTAGATGTTTTCGGACGTGCTACACCGGTAGAGATTGGCTTCTTAGAGGTACAGAAGTTAAACTAGCAAGTGGGAGGGTATCCCCCGTAAATACCACAATTTATTTAGGAGGTAAGCTATAATGGCTAAAAAAGTAGAAGGTTATATTAAATTACAGATCCCGGCAGGCAAGGCAACTCCAGCCCCACCGGTTGGTCCTGCACTTGGACAGCATGGTGTAAATATCGTTCAGTTCACAAAGGAATTCAATGCAAGAACTGCTGATCAGGGCGATATGATCATCCCTGTTGTTATCACAGTATATACAGACAGAAGCTTCAGCTTCATTACAAAGACTCCACCGGCAGCTGTATTATTAAAGAAGGCTTGTAACATTAAGTCTGGTTCCGGCACTCCGAACAAGACTAAGGTTGCAACCATCACTAAGGCTGAGGTTCAGAAGATTGCTGAACTGAAGATGCCGGATTTGAACGCAGCTACCATTGAAGCAGCTACCAGCATGATCGCAGGTACCGCTCGTTCAATGGGTATCACAGTTGTTGACTAAGAATTGAGTGGGAGGGTCGCTCCCGATAATACCACAGGAGGTTATTTAATATGAAAAAGGGTAAGAGATATACAGAAGCTGCCAAATTAGTAGACAGAGCTACTACTTATGATGCAGCAGAAGCAGTTTCTATTGTTAAGAAATCAGCAAGCGCTAAGTTTGATGAGACCATTGAGTGCCATATTCGTCTTGGTGTTGATGGCCGTCATGCTGATCAGCAGGTTCGTGGTGCAGTTGTACTTCCTCATGGAACAGGTAAGACTGTACGTGTTCTGGTATTTGCTAAGGGTGCTAAGGTTGACGAGGCACAGGCAGCAGGTGCAGATTTCGTTGGTGGCGAGGAATTAATTCCGAAGATCCAGAACGAAGGCTGGTTAGATTTCGATGTTGTTGTTGCAACTCCTGATATGATGGGTGTTGTAGGTCGTCTGGGCCGTGTACTTGGTCCTAAGGGCTTAATGCCAAACCCTAAGGCTGGTACAGTAACCATGGATGTTACCAAGGCAATTGCTGATATTAAAGCTGGTAAGATCGAATACCGTTTAGACAAAGCAAACATTATTCACGTGCCAATCGGAAAAGCTTCTTTCTCTGAGGAGCAGTTAGCGGACAACTTCCAGACGTTAATGGATGCTATTAACAAGGCTAAGCCTTCAGCAGCAAAGGGTCAGTATTTAAGAAGTGTAACTATCGCTTCTACAATGGGTCCTGGTGTTAAGCTGAACGTTACAAAGCTTGCTTAATCAGTATCGTATAAGAGAAATGAGAAAAGCCTGTGTGCGAAAGCATGCAGGCTTTTTGTATTATCTGTCTATAAAAGTTTCATTTGGAAAAACTTCATTTCTATAATTGCATATTCTGTCGCTGATTGGTATAATTACTGTATGTGTAAGTCATATATGTCTACGAATGTATATGTACAGACGGAGAAAATGTGGGAAGGATACAGACTATAGATGTAATGGAGGTTGTTGAAGATGAAATTAAAAGTTAAATTAGTATTGATGTCGGGAATCCCGACATTGGTGATTACATTACTGACAATTTTTTTGCTGGCAGGACCATTTGAGTTAGAGAGCAAAAAGATTGCCCTGATACTGGTGGTGGCATTAGTGATAGCACAGATTGTGACGACGATTATGGCAGTCCGCACCAGCCGGGCAATTACATCAAGCATCGATGCAGTGCGTCAGGTGGCGGCCGGTAATCTGAATGTAGAGATGGATGATGTTGCCTTGAGCCGGGGGGATGAGATTGGTGTGCTGGCACGTTCTCTGGCAGGTCTTAGGGATGAACTGAAGTACATGTTCCAGGATATTGGGGAACATGCAACTTCGCTGCTGGAGTCGGCAGAGCATCTGAATGATACGGCACAGAAGAATCTGGCTACGGTTGATAATGTGGAGCGGGCAGTCGGAGAGATTGCAGATGGTGCCACATCCCAGGCACAGGATGCACAGAATGCATCTGAGAGTGTTTATGCTATGGGTGAGATGATAGAGGATACAACCAAAGAAGTGGAAAATCTGAATGTAACAGCAGATTATATGCGGAAGTCGAGTGCAGAGGCCAGTCGGTCTTTGGTTGAACTTCGGAATATTAATGACGAAGTAAAAGAAGCAATTGAGTTGATATATGAGCAGACGAACCGGACCAATGTATCTTCACAGAAGATCCGGGAGGCAACACGTCTGATCAGTTCCATTGCAGAAGAAACGAATCTGTTATCGTTAAATGCAAGTATTGAGGCAGCCAGAGCCGGAGAGCAGGGACGTTCATTTGCAGTTGTTGCGAACCAGATTCAGAAGCTTGCAGACCAGTCCAATGCATCTGCGGATGCGATCGATAACATTATTAATGAATTGATCAATGATTCTGATGAAGCGGTTGTCACAATGGAAAAGGTAAAAGAAATTATCAACAGCCAGAGCGAGAATGTTGCGAATACAGAAACAATCGTGAGTCAGGTTATGGATGGTATTGAAGAATCCATTCGCGGCATAGAAGCGATTGAGAATCGGACGGTAGCTTTGAATGAGGCAAGAAGCTCGATTGTAGAAGTTGTACAGGGCTTATCGGCGGTAGCAGAAGAGAATGCGGCAAGTACACAGGAGACCTCAGCAGCGACCGCAGAAGTGGCAAACAGCTTTAATGAGGTTACAGAATCTGCAGGTGTCGTTAAGAATGCAGCAGATAAGATTGCAGATTCCATGAGCAACTTCCAGATATAAGCAAGGTAGAATAGATATAAAACCAAATATAAAAGCACGTTTCTGAAGAATTGATGGAGACGTGCTTTTGCTTTTGTATTTGATGTGTACGCTGATGCCTGTTATTTCTTAATCGGTAGGAAGCTGGATGTAGATACCCATACCCTGATTCGGTGTACTCTTGGCATAAATAGTTCCGCCATAATAATCAACGATAGCCTTTGCCTGTGTGAGTCCCAGTCCGTTTCCACTGATACGGTTAGAACCCTGGAAATTCAATTCAAAAATATGGTTGGTTTCAGATGTATCCAATCCCATTCCATTATCCTTTAATACAATAAAAATATCAGAGCCGATATTTGATATTGTGATTAGAAGAATGCCGGTACGCTGCATATACTTGATAGAATTATCAATAATATTCCGGAACAGGATCCGGATGCGGGAAGGAGCGGCTTTTATATATAGACTGTTGCTGGAAGAAGCGATTTGTATTCGGATATTAGCCTGTAAAGCGGATTCTTCCAGTTCCCGGATTGTATCCTGTACGATCTGTAAAATATCTACGGTTGTTTCTTCGGCATCCATAACAGGAGGGAGAAAATCTGCATAGCAGGCAGGCGTATCCGGCTGTGCTGTCTGAGCCATCTGCTCTTCTAGTCGGGTATAAGCGGCCGCCTGTGTATTTAACGTATCTTTCGTATCCGCTAATTCCCTTTGAAGGCGTTCAATGGCAAGCAGGTGTTCAGTATTGCTTTCGCGGAGCTCCCTGATCTGCAGGGTCTGTTCGTCTGCCAGCTGCTTTTGTTCCTCACCGGTAATGGATAAGACTTCTGAGTCTGTAGCCGGCGGAGTGTTCTCTGCCCGGAAGGCAAACAGGAATAGGAATACGGCAACCGTCTGGCATACATAACTGATAAAGGCAAATGTCGGAAGATTCGCCACTGCACATATAGGTGTAGTGATATATGTAAGAATGATAAATACGGTCAATACAATTCTATATGTGCGATTTGTCTGATTTGATTTCATATGGACTCCCTCTTATATACTTAGATTATTATATGAATAAAAATAAAACAGTATATTAAAA
>ERZ1034998.311-NODE-311-length-32422-cov-8.169123_pt1 | contig 32422 bp, 56 predicted proteins | sample MGYA00520621_ERZ1034998 | MGnify/ENA primary metagenome ERZ1034998 (study PRJEB33766, sample SAMN09781748) | gut metagenome | biome: gut microbiome | host: Homo sapiens | place: Madagascar | study: EMG produced TPA metagenomics assembly of the PRJNA485056 data set... | reverse complement strand
GGATTTTGAAGCCCTGCTGGCCGAGCACGAGTTTGCGCCCCCCCCCCCCCGCCGCAACGGCGTGAACCTGATCTATGTCAAGACCGGCGCGAATGTGGAGCGCCTGCTCCGCTTTATGGGTGCCGTGGACGCCGCCGAGGAGATGCACGTGCAGAAAGCCTTTAAGCAGGTGCGCAACCAGACCAACCGCCAGACCAACTGCGATACCGCAAACCTTGGCAAAACAGCCCGCGCCAATGCGCAGACCTTAAAGGCCATCCGCTTTCTGGCCGAGCAGGATGCGCTTTGCACCCTGCCGGAGGTCTTGCAGGAAGCTGCCGCCAAGCGGATGCAGTACCCGGACCTTTCGCTCACGGCGCTGTGCGGCTGTTTTGAGCCGCCCGTGAGCAAATCCGGCCTTTCGCACCGGATGAAAAAGCTGGAAGCACTGGCCGAAACGCTGCGGCAGAACATGGAACAGGAGGCAAAAGCATGAGCGAAGCACTTCCCGATACCCGGCCTTTTGTCCATCTGCACATCCACACCGAGTACAGCCTGCTGGATGGTGCCTGCCGTATCGACCAGTTGATGGATCGCGTAAAGGAGTGCGGCCAGTCTGCCATTGCCTGCACCGATCACGGTGTGATGTATGGCTGTGTACAGTTCTACAAGGCAGCCAAAAAGGCGGGCATCAAGCCTATCATCGGCTGTGAGGTGTATGTGGCCACCCGCACCCGCTTTGATAAGGTGAATAAGATCGACGGCAACAACCATCTGATCCTGCTGTGCAAAAACGAGACGGGCTATAAAAACCTGATCAAAATGGTGTCCGCCGCCTTTGTGGAGGGCTTTTACTCCAAGCCCCGTATCGACAAAGAGCTGCTGGAAAAATATCATGAAGGGCTCATCTGCCTTTCCGCCTGCCTTGCAGGCGAAGTACCGCAGGCCATTCTGGCCGGGGACTACGAGCGCGCCAAGGCGGCAGCGCTGTGGTACCGCGACCTGTTTGGCAAGGGCAATTATTATATCGAGTTGCAGGACCACGGGCTGGAAGAGGACAACATCGTTCTGCCACAGCTCATCAAACTTGCCCGCGAGACCGGCATCCCCATGGCAGCCACCAACGACGCACATTACCTGCGCAAGGAGGATGCCAAGATGCAGGGCATTCTGCTGTGCATCCAGACCGGCAAGACCATTCAGGATGCCGACCGCATGGAGTTTCAGACCGACGAATTTTACGTCAAGACCACGGACGAAATGTACGAGCTGTTCTCCATGGTGCCGGAAGCTTGTGAGAATACGGCCAAAATTGCGGAGCAATGCAATTTCGATTTTGAGTTTGGCCACACCAAAATTCCGTATTACAAAGCCCCCGGCGGCATGGAGAATCAGGCGTTTTTTGAAAAGCTCTGCTGGGAAGGCTTGGAGCGCCGCTACGGCCCCAATGTGCCGCAGGCCAACAAAGACCGCCTGACCTACGAGATCGGCGTGGTCAAAAAGATGGGCTACACAAACTACTACCTCATTGTGTGGGACTACGTGAACTACGCCAAAAGTCAGGGCATCCCGGTGGGTCCGGGACGCGGTTCCGGCGCTGGCAGTATTGCGGCCTACAGCGTGGGCATCACCGATATCGACCCCATCCGCTACAACCTGATCTTCGAGCGCTTTTTGAACCCGGAACGCGTCAGTATGCCGGATTTCGATGTGGACTTCTGCTACGAGCGTCGGCAGGAAGTGATCGATTACGTCAACCGCAAATACGGCAACGACCATGTGGCCCAGATCGTCACCTTTGGCACCATGGCGGCGCGCAACGCCATCCGCGACGTCGGCCGCGTGATGGCTATCCCGTACCAGCAGGTGGACGCCGTGGCAAAGCAGGTGCCCATGGAACTGAAAATGACGCTGAAACGCGCATTGGAAGTCTCGCCGGAACTGAAGAAGATGTACGACACCGACCCGCAGGTGACGGAGCTGATCGATACAGCTTTGAAGGTGGAGGGTATGCCGCGCCATGCGTCCACCCATGCGGCAGGCGTTGTGATCACGCCGGAACCCACCGACTATTATCTGCCGCTGGCCACCAACGACGGCCTGCCGGTGACGCAGTTCAATATGACCGAGATCGAAGAACTGGGCCTTTTGAAGATGGACTTCCTTGGCCTGCGCACCCTCACCGTGATCCGCGATGCGGAACTTGCGGTGCAGAAGCATCACCCGGGATTCTCCATCCAGAAGCTGGATTACGACGACCCGGACACTTACAAAATGCTGGGGCAGGGCGATACCGAAGGCGTGTTCCAGCTGGAATCCACGGGCATGAAGCAGGTGCTGGTGGGCTTGCAGCCGAAGAACCTTGAGGACGTGATCGCTCTTATCAGTCTGTACCGTCCGGGTCCGATGGAGTCCATCCCAACCTATCTGCGCAACCGCCATGAGCCGGATAAGATCAGCTACAAGACCCCGCAGCTGGCCCACATTCTGGATGTGACCAACGGCTGTATCGTCTATCAAGAGCAGGTGATGCAGATCTTCCGCGAGCTGGCGGGCTTCTCCTTTGGGCAGGCAGACAATGTCCGCCGCGCTATGAGCAAAAAGAAGCATGCCGTTATGGAAGCGGAGCGCGAGCACTTTGTGCACGGCTGCACCGACCCCGGCAACAAGTGCCCGGGTTGTGTGGCCAATGGCATTTCGGAAAAAGTGGCCAACGAAATCTACGATGAGATGTCCAGCTTTGCTTCGTATGCGTTCAACAAGAGCCATGCGGCCTGCTACGCCTACGTGGCATTCCAGACGGCCTACCTCAAGTGCCATTACCCCAGCGAGTTTATGGCGGCCCTGCTCACCAGCGTGCTGGACAACACCGATAAGGTCATTGAGTATTCCGGCGAGTGCGCCCGCCTTGGCATCAAGGTGCTGCCGCCGGATGTCAACGTCTCGAACGGCGGCTTCACGGCAGACAGCGGCCAGATCCGCTTTGGCCTGAACGCCGTCAAGAACGTGGGCCGCAACCTCATCGAGAATGTGGTCAAGGAGCGGCAAAGTAAGCCCTACACCAGCCTGTACGATTTCTGCAAGCGGATGCACGGCAATGAACTGAATCGCCGCGCGGTGGAATGTCTGATCAAAGCCGGTGCATTCGACCGTCTGGGCAACAACCGCCACAGCCATGTGGAAGCGGTGGAAGGCATCCTGAAGAGCATCGAGACCGACTCCCGCCGCAATCTGGACGGCCAGTTGGACCTGTTCTCGGTGATGAGCGGGGAAACACAGAGCAGCACTTCCGAGGATGATTACGAGATCAGGCAGCTGCCGGAGTACAGCCATCAGGAGCTGCTGCAACAGGAAAAGGAGGTCAGCGGCCTGTACCTGTCCGGTCACCCGCTGGACGCCTACCGTGAGCAGACGGCCCGCATCGCCTCCCACAGCATCAAAGCCCTGACCGGTGAAGATGCCCACGTAAAGGACGGCGAGCGGGTGCGCATCGTGTGCGCAGTGGTCAAGAGCCGCATGATGACCACCAAATCCAATAGTATGATGGCCTTTACCAGCGTGGAGGACCTTACCGGCACTATGGAAGTGATCGTATTCCCCAAGGTGCTGGAAAATGTGCGCGATGCACTGCGCGAGAATGCGGTGGTGGTGATCGATGGCCGCATCTCGGTGCGTGAGGATGAAGCCTCCAAGCTGCTGGCAGAGAACATCGTTGCCATTGAAAACTACGACCCTGCCCGCCCGAACAACGGCAGGCCGGACCCCGTAAAGGCCGCACCGCAGCGGCTCTGCATCCGCGTGCCCTCCCGTCAGAGCAGGGAATACGCAAAGGTGGTAAATCTGCTGGGCATTTTTGACGGCGACATCCCGGTGCTTTTGTACCTGACAGACACCAAACAATACCTGCGTGCGCCGCGCCATCTGTACGCTTCGGGCCATCCGCTGCTGCTGGAAGAGCTGGAAAGACTGGTGGGCAAGGGGAATGTTGCAACAAAATGACAATTCTGTGCACCAATCTTGAAGTAATCTTGACAGGATGGATGTTTTCAAACCCAAGCGTTTGTGATATAATTGTTCAAGGCAAGTGAAGTGCTATTGACCGGCGTTAATATGGAGAGCGCCGTGTCCAGTTGGGTAAATGAAGAAATAAATTGGAGGGAAACTCTCGTATGGAAAAGCAGATCAAAACGATTGGCGTGCTGACGAGCGGTGGTGATGCTCCCGGCATGAACGCTGCGGTGCGCGCCGTAGTCCGTACCGGCCTGCACAAGGGGTACCGCATGATCGGCATCCAGCGCGGCTATAACGGCCTGCTGAACGGCGAATGCTTTGAGATGAACCTGCGCAGTGTGTCGAATATCATTTCCGCAGGCGGCACCATCCTTTACACGGCCCGCTGTCTGGAGTTCAAGACCAAGGAAGGTCAGGACAGGGGCGCAGAAAAGTGCCGTGAACTGGGCATCGATGCTCTGGTGGTCATTGGTGGTGACGGCTCTTACCGCGGCGCCCGTGAGCTGGCCCACCGCGGCATCCCGATGATCGGCCTGCCCGGCACCATCGATAACGATATTTCCTGCACCGATTACACCATCGGCTATGATACGGCCATGAATACCGCGCTGGAAATGATCGATAAGCTGCGCGATACCACCCAGAGCCATGACCGTTGCAGTGTGGTCGAGGTCATGGGCCGCAACGCCGGCTACATTGCCCTGAACGTGGCCATTGCATCCGGTGCCATGGCTGTGCTGCTGCCTGAGAAGGAATTTGATATGCAGCGCGATATTCTGGATAAGATCACCGAGACCCAAAAGACCGGCAAGCGCCACTTCATCATCATTGTTGCAGAGGGTGTTGGCCACGCACAGGAGATCGCAAACGAGATTCAGGCCCGCACCGGCATTGATTCCCGCGCCACCATTCTGGGCCATGTGCAGCGCGGCGGTTCGCCCACGCTGCGTGACCGCGTGAATGCTTCTGCCATGGGCTACCACGCCGTCTGCCTGCTGGAGCAGGGCAAGTATAACCGCATCGTTGGCATGAAGGGCGAGAAACTGGTGGATTACCCGGTGGATGAGGCACTGGAAATGACCAAGACGCTTGACCCTGTGCTGCTGGACGTGGCAAACACCATCAGCATCTGATTGCGTAAAACAATTTCATAAAATCTTTCAAAACCGCTCTTCCGGGCAGCCGGAGGGGCGGTTTTTTGTGCCCCTCTTTAGCTTCGGCTGTGGGGGAGAAAAGGAGGAGCTTTTCTTATGAGCACAGTTTTTGTTTGCTGAAATTACTGAAAAACCGAGGATGAAAACGATAAAAATGAAACGATAGTACGATATAGAATTTGAGAAATTGACAATGAGTATCTTTTTGAATTGATTGAAAATCAACCAAAGACCTGCAATGAAAACGATTTCAACACGAAACGGAACGAAAGAAAACTGCGTTATACAAACCGTATTCCTTTGCAGAGTACGGCCCGATGTGGTAGAGGCGACTGCGCATACATACGGCTACGCAGTGCTTCTAAAATGACTTGGATACGTTTAATTTTTGCAAAGCTGTAGGACAGAACAGGAGTAAAAAGAGAGCGGTTCCTACAGCGTTCATACAACTTACCTCAAGAAATTTTTTCCAATTCGCTTCTGAGCCATTCTATATTACGATAAGTATAAACTCGCTCGGTGAGGTCAGTAATTGCGTGGCCAACGATTCTTTTTATAGCATATTCGTCCATGTTGGCTTTCTTAGCCGTTGTTACAAAGTGTACACGTCCATCATGAGCGCGATGAAGCGGATTCAAACCAAGTTCTTTTATAAGTTTTCTATACTTATTGGAGAATGTTTCATATGTAATGTGTCTGGGCTTTTTTCGATTGTCACAGAACAGATATTCATTGCCGGATTCCACGGCGTGATGGTAATGCTTTTCGATCAGAGGAAAAATTTTGGAGTGGATCGGAATGGTGCGGTTGATTCCGTTGCGTGTCTTTTTTCCGCCCGTGAAGCATTTGTTTTCAAGATCAACATTGGAAACCAGAAGATCACAGAGTTCACCAGGCCGCCATCCAGAATAAAATTGGATCTGAAGCATCTCGATGATTGGGTACTCGGAAACATGTGCATCCAAAATGGCGACTTCTTCCTCTGTATAGGGAATGTGAGCCCGAACTGCGGGTTCTGCGTCCTCGTGAAGATTGAACATTCTGGCTACATTGCGGCTTGTGATCTCATTCTCTACAGCATAATCAAACAGCTGGTTAAAGAGAATCTTCATTTTCCTGCGAATGTTTATGGATGCAGTACGTGTTTCGTCCCCGATGGTGATGCTGCCGTTTGCGAGACATATTTTTAAATCACGTACGCGAATGTCCTGAATAGGAATGGGATAAACAGATGAGCAGTATTTCCAAACAGAATCATACTCTTGTAAAGAACTTAATGTGATATGCCCCTTTTTATCCTTCCTCCACAGATCATGCAGCTGTTCCATGGTGATCGATTGGGAGAGATCGCAAGGCTTATCGTGATATTCCATGATGGCCCGGTAGGCTTCGTTATAAGTGCGAAAATACCCCTGCGGACGCAGGATCTTTGAAATGGGACGACCTTCCGGCGTGACACCGACTGTGACCATAGCACGGAATGGCTTACGCAGTCGTTGATTGGTGATCTTGGTGATCTGCCCGAATCCGTTGGGAAGCTTTTGGCGTGGTCGTTTATGAGATTGTGATTGTGGCGCAGGAACTCGCCTTTGGAGAGGAAACCCGCAATGAGGACACATGAGTGCTTTATCGCTTACTTGAGAATTGCACTCCGGACAGGTGGTAAGCATGCTGCCGCTCCTTTCTGCTGGCAATAGAATAATGAAACATAAAAGCTCGGTGATCCGGGCTTTTTCCTTTGGAAAAGCTATTCTAGGTTAAACGATAGATTTTGACTTGTCAATCCTTCGTGGCGGAAAAAATCAAAATACAGCACGCGGGGGACTGTTTTGTCCGTTAATATCCTTTTGAGTCTAAGAGGTATTTTGATGCTCTTAGAGTAACATAAAAGGAGTACGATAGAATGGACAAAGCTAGATTAGAAATGGGATCTGTACCGGTGCGCATCGCAGCACGAGTGTACGGAAAAGATGCAACATGGGTCAGGGCAGGCATTATCGCTGGCTGGCTTCCGATTGGTCAGGCAACACGAAGTGGAAAGCCCGTGACGGATGTGAAAGAAATGCACGCGCGGCATGGGCGGATTAACTACTATATCTCACCCAAGCTCCTCTATGAGCAGACAGGCTACGAATGGAGGGGCGAAAAATGAGCAGGGAACGCGCGGAACTGTCGAAAAAGAACCCCTACCATATTTCAAGATACCGCTACTACGAGCTGAAGTATTTTTGCAGGCAGTATGACGACTGGAAGAAAGCCCTGACTCTGATCGATGGGTGGCAGACGCCGCCCAATGATATTTCGGGAATCATCAAAGGGTGCCCACCCGAAAGCCCGACCGAGAGAATCGCACTGTCCAGAGTGTTCTACTCCAGCTGCATCGACATCGTGGACAAGTGCATTGCGGAACTTGATACGGCATTGGCACCGTATATTAAAAAGGGCGTGACAGAGGGAGATGGCTACAACAAGCTTCAGGCGAATGGCTGCCCCTGCTGCCGGGAGACCTACTACGAGCATTATCGATACTTTTTCTGGCTTCTGAGCAAAGAACGGCAGTGACGCGAAAAAATCAGTCGCCTTTATGAGAAAGGTGGTATGAACAATGTTTAGTCTGATTGTTGCAATTTTGATCGTCGTACTGCTGGTCAAGTGCATTGGACTGGTAGGGGCAAAGACAGAAGAGGTGAAACAGAGAACAAAGAAAAAACACTGAAAAATCAAAATGGAGCTTATGGGAAACCGTGGGCTCTTATTTTTTACGCAGACGCGAAAAATACAGCCTCCTTTATGGAAAGAAATGAACAATTTTAGGAGGTATTTTACTATGCTGAAGAATGTTATTAAAGGTTTTGAGGAAATGATGAACTGTGTTCTGACCGCTATGAACGAGTCGCTGAGCGACCCGTATGCGGGCTGGAACGAAGGGGAAGAACTCCTCATGCTGAACGAGGTTCGGTGTGGTATCCGCTAATGGATATTCTGACCGGAAAACGAGCGTATGGAAACATGCGCTCTTTTCTTTGGCGTTTCAGCATGGGCGCGAAAAATGCGGCCTCCCTTATGTAAGGAGATAGCTCAGTTGGTAGAGCGCTGCTTGATTGCAGAGGTCGTGGGTCCGAATCCCATTCTCTTTCTTTTTTCTATTCTAGAATAGAATGCTGGCGCGAAAAACGCATCGTCCTTTATGGAAGGATGTCTTCCGAAGAACGAAAGGAGAAATGATATTATGGCAAAACGAGTAAAGACGGATTATGACCGCGGGTACGTGAACGCTATGGATAAGATCCGCGTGTTCATCGAAAGCAGCTCGAAAGTGATGTATGTGGATACACACGAGTATAAGAATGCTGAGACGGCACGCTGTGCTTACCGGAATGCGATCGCGCTGGTGCGGGCAGGAGGAATCGTGCGTGTTACTTGCAACCGCAATGAGCTTTTCCTGATTCGCAATGACATCTGAGGCGAAATGGAGCTTACGAGAAATCGTAGGCTCTTTTTCTTTTTCCGCACGCAGGGGACGGGTTCCTCTACTATATTATTAAAAAGGAGTTTTTCAAAATGGACGCAAAACTGTTTCTGATTGTTTTCATCTGCATTGCTGCACTGGGGCTGGTGCTGGGTATCGCCATCGGTTTCAACCTGAGCGAAGGCCAGCGGTGTGTCGGAGACCTTGTGATCGCGCCCGGCGACGAGGATGCAGACCATTACATGTTCCTGGACCTTGTAAAAAGCCCGGAAACTCTGGCAGGGAAAGAGCGGGTGATGCTGAACATCAAAATGATCCAGACGCGAAAATAACGTGGTGTTCTATGGAGGAGACTCCAGAATGATATTTTGTAAAGGAGAATTTTCAAAATGGAAAACTACGAAAACAAAGAATTGCTGAAAGACGCGGCGAAGAAATCGCTGGAGAGTCTTAAGGATCTGAAGCCGGGTACGGAAGAGTACAATACGGCTGCAAACATGGCGTTGAAGCTGTACGATATGCAGCTCAAGGATGAAGCGCAGGAAAACGAAAAACAGCTGAAAGAGGACGAGGCCGTGCGGAAAGTGCACGAACTGGAACTCGATCAGGAGAAAGCGGAGAAGGCGCGCAAACTTGACTGGGCAAAGATCGGCATGAAGGCGCTGACGTTTGCAGGCACGATTGGCATGACCGTGTACTGGTCGATCTGTGAGGCGGGCGGTGTGACGCAGCTGTCGAGAGCAATCGGCGAGGGAGTACATGAGCTGAAGAGAGGCTTTACGGAAAAAGATTAAAAGGAGGAACCGAGGAGGGTTCGTGGCGAAAGCTGCGGACTCTCTTTATTTTTTATGCGATACCACGATAACGCTCAGCCGCAGGAGTGGACAAACTATTACGGTAGCATCTACCGCTGTAATCATCCTGTGTACCGGGTATGCACCTTGTATAAAGAGCGCAGCAAGGGCCTGTGCGTGATCCAGCAGCGCTACAACGAGAAAAGCCGGGCGACTTACTGGAGCGCCATCGACCCATGGTTGACCGACAAAATTTACCTGCATGACGGGTTCAAGGAATACTTCGACAGCCACGCAAAACGTAAAAATCAAAATGGAGAATATCCAACCGTGACCGTGCGGCAGATCATGTGGGCACTGCGGATGAAACCCTTGAAGAAAGAACGCTGGGAGACCGTGTTTGACAGAAGCACGATTTAGGACGCGAATTTTACAGCTTCTATTATGAAGATGATGAATATATGCTGGGAAACCAGTGGCAAGACATGAAGGTGAATGGACGATTCCATTCCTGCCAAGTATCTGTTTTCAATGGGCAGACTTTGAAACATCATCTTTTTCTTTTTGACGCGAGAAAAACACCTGCTCTTATGGAGAAAATCCAATTACTAAAACTATAAAGGAGAGATATTTATGGCAAAAGTTTATACGATGGACGAACTTGAACGAGCAAGAAAAAAAAGCGCATGTTCGGGAGTGGGTTCAGGACAAAAAGAATAAGGCGGAAGTTTGGTGCTATTCACATAAAGAACAAATTATTACTTATGGCCCGGTAGTCGTTAGCGGAATTGCAGCAGGAGTGAAAATGCTGTCTAAGCATACGATGCAGGTCAAAGAACAAAATCTGAAAGACTTATATGTGTATAGTCATCGAACAGGGCATTATATCAAATTGCGCCGGAAACTTAAAACTTCCGAATGGGCAGAATTTGATCGGAGAAAACGTGCTGGAGAAAACGAATATGATATTCTCGCAGATATGAAAGTATTGGGTTAAAAGCACAGAGCCGTGGAGAAATCTGCGGCTCTTATTTTTTTGTGCAGACGCGAGAAAAACTTGCTCGATTATGAGACGAGTTACGTCTTGACATTTATATTTGGAGGTATGAAAAATGGTTATGACAAGCAAATTTTATAGACTAATCCAATGCGCAGGTGTAGCAATTGGTGGGGCTGTTGTTTGTGTATGCGGAAAAAACTATATCAAGGAGATACTAGAAAACGCTGAGATTGAAGCGTATGATGAAGGTATTGACGATGGTATGCGCATGGCATTTGAAACGGTCGATAATTGGCTGATTAAGGCATACGGCGCTGGAAAAGCAAAAGAAATTTGGGATGATATTTGGCCTGCTAATAGAATGCACAAGTAACTCAAAGGCAGGAGCCGTGGAGAAATCTGCGGCTCTTACTTTTTTCACAGACGCGAGAAAAACTTGCTCTATTATGAAGGAGGTGAGAGTTATGGAATACCTTCTGGCAAAGAGCGACAGACAGCTCGGTATTTGCCTGAGAATGCTGTATGACGAGGGATATACCAATTTGGTCATCGAAAGCGTGATGAACGCTAAGAACCGAATGGAGTTTCACGTCAAAGTCAGAGCAGACGAAGACAAGTTGGCAAAACTGAATGACCGCTACCAGACGTTGATTTCCTAAATCTTACTCTGGAGGGCAAAAGATCTGAAACATGGTCTTTTGCTTTTGGCCCGCCCATGCTATAATAAAACAAAAGGGAGGCGAAGGGCATGAGAGTGACATCACACATGATCGTTCCTGTGAAGAAAAATGGCAAATGGACGACCTATATCAAAGAGTTTGAAGAAGATATTCCGGATTTGGGACGGCACTGCCTGATGTGCAACTCCTGTGGAGAACCAAGCTATCCTAAATGCATGGAAGACTGTGGCGTTGAGCGAGAACGTGTCGAGCGCGAGCAAAAGAAAGCTCAGGAAAAAATCGCCAAGCACAAGGTTGAGATTGATATTTTGGCCGGGCTTGTCCGGGATGGCCTGCTGAAAGTGGAAGACGCTGCACCCCGCGTGGAAATGACCGTGGAAGAATTTGAAGCAGCGATGGCAAAATGATATTTGAACCAAAGAGCTTACGAGAGATCGTAGGCTCTTTTTATTTCACCTTAACGCGAAAAAATCTCCTTACTTTATGGAGCAAAGACCATGAACAAAGGAGAATACTATGCGAGAAAACAAATTTTGGAACTATTCGATTACGATTGGTAACATGATTGTGACATTGGCATTCGGACTTGGAGTGGGTCTGGTAGTGCTGTTGTTTACATTACTGTTGCGATTGATTCTTGGCAAGAAATGACGAAACAAGGTACGAACTGAACTTGTCTTTGTTCCGGAAACAAGCTGCGGAGAAATCTGCGGCTCTTTCTTTTTGCTAGGACGCGAAAAAATCACCTTGCTTTATGGAGGTAAGAGGGCTTTATCGAAAAGGAGAAATTACTATGATGAAAGCTATCAAAAACTTTATGAAGAAACCTATTACTTGGGGCGACAGCTTTAAGTGGAGCGGCATTGTTCTGGGACTGTATGCAGCAGTCATCGGGGCAATCGCTGCTTACGAGAAGTGGATCGCTTATAAGGACAAGGCAGAGAGGCTTGATAAATACAATTCATTCAGAGATATGGATAATCAAATCTGAAAGATCACGCCCTCTTATCTTTTTTTGAAAATGATATTTTGGAGGTTGAACGCTATGGAGGACATTATGCTGATCCGGTCGAGTTTTATGCGCCGCATCATTTCGCAGATCATCAACAAGGCTTTGAAGAAGCAGGCACCCGGCGTGGAAATCGAGCTGAAAGAAGCTCAGGTGAACTGGGTGGACAAAGAACAGAAGATGCGGGTGCATCTGGAGCTGGATGCAGAGGTAACGAAGGCTCAGCTGAATGATATTTTGAAAAAAGCTGAAGTGCTGTGACGCGAAATTTTCAATGTGCTTTATGAGATGATTAGTCTCAGATTTATATTTTGGAGGTATGAATTATGAAGAAAGCAATTAGAACTGTATGTGTGGCTGGTGGTGCGTTATTTGGTTTATACACGATTTTTTATGCCAGTATGGCCGTGGGAATTGGCTATGGCTTGACATCTGATAAAGATGAATGGTCGATGGTCACAACGAGTGCCGAGATGGTAAAAGATTTTGATAAGACACATAGTGTCACACGCTGGTTGGTGCACGCGGGAGAACTCGCTGGCATGAAAAATGCCGAAAAATATCTGAAGCACTAATCGAAAACGGAGCTTACGAGAAATCGTAGGCTCTTTTATTTTTCAAAATGGAGGCTTGACAATGAAACTGACGAAAACATGCGCAAAGTTTCTGCGTAAACATGGCGGGACAATCCTTGCCATCGGAGCTTCGATCGGGGTTGGTCTGACCATGTGGGAAACGGGTAAGGCGACTGTGAAGGCTACCACGCTCGTTACCATGAACAAAGACGAACCTATGACGAAAAAAGAAATCGTCAAGGACTGCTGGAAGTTTTATATTCCAGCGGCTGTGGTTGGTGCTGGAACTGTGGCATGCATTCTGAGGTCCAATGCGCTGAACAAGAAACAGCTAGCCAGTATGACCGCTGCGTACATGGCATTAGGTAAGACCTATCAGGAGTACCGTAGGCAGGTAGCAGGACGCATCGGTACTGAAGAGGAGAAAAAGCTTCGCATGGAAGTTGCTGAAAAGACAAAAGGCGAAGATGTTCAGCGAGATAAAGATGGTGATGTCATCCGGCTATTCTACGAGCCTGCGTCGAAAAGATATTTTCATGCCACCATGGCCCGTGTCATTGAGGCATCGTACTATTTCAACCGGGAACTGGCAACGAACGGTTGCATTTCTGTGAACGAATGGTGCAACTATCTCTGCGCTGATGAACTTACCGTCACACCTGAGGGCGACCAGATGGGCTGGTGTATTGACCAGCTCGTATACGACTGGGATGCCTATTGGATGGACTTTGAATACGATAAACAAATCACGGATGATGGGCTGGAGTGCTACTATCTGGCACCTGCACTTGATCCGGTTAAAAACTACTTGAATTATGAGGAGGACACTTATCATGCATAAAATCGACTGGTGGAAAGTTGCATCTGTGGCACTGATGGCAGCAAGCGCAATCATGGGCTTTGGTCATGACCTGATCGAGGACAAGAAAAGCGAGGAAGACTTGCAGGACATGGTGCAGGAAGAAGTTCGGCGGCAGCTGGTAGAAAAGAACCAGTAAACGCGAAAAATACAGGCTCCTTTATGGAAGAGAGATCCAATTTGAACAAAGTAAAGGAGAATGATATTTATGTACGATCACGATTTTTACGAACAAATGGACAGCCTGATGGTAAATCTGCTGGTAGATTTGGCTATCAATATGGTATGTGTGCTGTATGCTACAGTACGATACGTGTTGATGCAGCCGATCCGACTGGTGGAATACATCTGGTACTGTATCCAAATCGAGCGTGAATGTGACCGTGAGGAAACGATTCGCTTCGAGAATTTGAAACGAACTGGACACATCTGACGAAAGCGAGAGCTTACGAGAAATCGTAGGCTCTTTCTTTTTTATATTTTTACGGAGGTATGAAAAATGAACCTGAAATCATTTGTAAAGGCGGGCAAGCGGATGCTGAACCGCAACGCATCCAAGCTTCTGGCGGGTTTTGCCATCGGCTCGGGTGTCATGGCTGTAGTTTTCGCCATTGAGGCGACTCCGAAGGCGATGATCCTGCTGGAGGAGAAGAAGGCTGAACTCGGTGTTGAGAAGCTGGATGCGAAGACCATCATCAAGACGGCTGGTCCGGTATACATCCCGACTGCTGTGAGCATGGGACTTTCGACCGCGTGCACGATCGGTGCGCTGAAGGTGAAGAGCCAGCAGAATGCCGCGCTGGCTGCAGCGTGCACGCTCTCGGAAACGGCCCTGCGCACCTACCAGAATAAGGTTGTTGAGACCATTGGTGCAGAGAAGGAGCAGCAGATCCGGGAAGCAGTTGCTCTGGACAAAATGGCAAAATGCCCGGAGCCGGCAGTGATTTCGAACGCAAAAGGCGTCAAAATGGACGACGTTTCCTATGACCAGCGGGTAAAATGCTGGGAAAGCCTGAGTGGGAACTACTTCTGGACCACACGGAATGCCATCGAACGGGCTATCAACGGGGTCAACAAGCAGCTGCTCAGCGATTTTCGGGTGACCGAGAACGACCTGTTCGATTATCTGGGCATGGAACACAACCGGAACGGCGATCTGCTGGGCTGGGACACCGATACTACTATGGAAGTGGAAACGTTTTATGCTTCCAAACTTGATGAAGACGGAATGCCGTGTCTTGTGCTCGATTACCGCACGCCGCCTAAGTGGCTGGGCTATTGATATTTTCAATGCCCGGAGCAGACGCGAAAAATTCACCTTGCTTTATGGAGGTAAAACTCCGACATTACAAAACTTTATATTTAAGAAAGAGGTAACAAAAATGGACGAAATGAATAACATGAACGAAACTACTGTCATGGAGAATGAGAACTCTGTGGAGGTCGTTCCTGAGGAGAACGTTCAGATGATCGAAAACGAGGAGACTTCGGGCATCGATCCGAAGCTTGTACTTGGTGCGGCTGTGATTGCTGGTGCTGCCATTGTGGGCGGTATCAAGCATCTGAAGAGCAAGAAGAACAAGCAGTCGGATGACAAGCCGAAGACCAAGAAGAAGATCCATCTGCGTGCACCCTGGACGATCACTGAGGAGATCGTTCCCGAAAAGACGGAGGACGTTGACAAGGAAGCCGTCGAGGAACCTTCTGACGAGGAAGAGTAATGGCGAATAAGGCGAGAGCTGTGGAGAAATCAGCAGCTCTTACTTTTTTTGTTTTTGAAAGGGGAAAGACATGGCACAAGTAGATATGCCGAAGTCCAGCATTGGCCAGACACCGACTGAGCCGAAAAAGAAGCTTGAGAAGGTTGTCAAGGGCAAAGTGGCCGTGAAGGAGCAGAGCGATATGCAGAAGATCGCATCACAGTTTCTGGCCGAAGACCTGAAAACGGTGAAAGACCGTATCCTGACCGACTACCTGCTGCCGATGCTCAAGAATGGTGCGTGGAGCATTCTGAACTCGGCGTTCAGCATTGCACTCTGGGGCGAAGACCGCAGCCGCGGCGGCTCGAACAATTACTACGGAAATAACCGTGGGCAGCGCAACAGCTACGATGGCTATTATCAGGGCAGTCAGAACAATCGCCAGAACCCGCCGCCCGTGCGCAGAAGCTTGCAGAATCTGGATTTCGAGAGTCGTGGTGATGCTGAGGACACTCTGGCCGGTCTCAGGGACGCACTGTACCGCTACCGGCAGGTTTCGGTGGGCGACCTGTGGGATCTGATGGGCGTGACCAACGATTCGACCGACTACAATTATGGCTGGTACAACCTCGATGATGCATTTATCAAGGGCATCCCCGGTGGATTCCGACTGGTTCTGCCGCACACTGTACCGCTGCGCTGATAGAAAGGAATGATATTTTATGAAGTTTCTGAAAAACATCGATAAAACCGAAATCATGAACACTGTGACCCGGACCGCCGCGAAGTACGGCTATAAGCTGAAGAAGGCAAGTCCTACCATCATGATTTTTGGTGCGGCGGTTGTGGGTGTTGCTGCAACTGTCTCTGCCTGCAAGGCGACCGTGAAGGCGCAGGCTATTCTGGAAGGTCACACCGAGATGGTGAAGGCTATCCATGAGACCAAGGAAAAGGTCGATAGCGGCGAGATGGTTCTGAAGGAAGGCACGGCCTACACCGAGAACGATTACAAGAAGGACCTGACCACAGCCTATGTGCAGACCGGTCTGAAGCTGGCGAAAATCTATGCACCTGCAGTAACCATGGGCACGGTTGCACTCGGCTGCATGTTCGGCTCGCACCACATCATGACCAAGCGTAACGCCAGCCTGACTGCCGCCTACATCGCTCTGGATAAGGCCTTCAACGAGTACAAAGGCCGTGTGACCGACCGCTTTGGCGACCGCGTACAGCAGGAGCTTGAGCACAACATCAAGGCCGTTGAGGTCGAGACCACCCGGAAGAATGCCGATGGCGTGGAAGAAACCGTTAAACAGTACACGGATGTGGCAATGGCACACACCAGCCCCTATACGCTGATCTACGATGAGACTGTGAGCTCCTGGGATAAGGATGCACAGCTGAACATGTCCCATCTGATCCAGGCGCAGGCTGCTGCAAACCGGAAACTACACCGCCAAGGCCATCTGTTCCTTAACGATGTCATTGATATTTTGGACCCCTATGGCAACGGTATGCACCACACCCCCGAAGGCCAGGTCGTCGGCTGGGTCTTGAGCCCGGATGATCCTACTAAGGAAAATCGTGTGGACTTTGGTGTAACCAACTATGTTGAGAACAACGATGCGCTGAACAATTTCATCGACGGGTTCGAGCGCTCTGTCCTGCTGCGGTTCAACTGTGACGGCGTGATCATCGACAAAATCTGAGACTGATATTTTGGAGGGACTTGCTATGACCAGATACATTAAGACGCTTTCTTATCTGTTTGCTGCCATGGCCGGAGTGTGTTTTGTCTCTGGTCTGGCAGTTCTTTCGGAGTGAGGTGTACGATGGACAGTTTGGAAAATGCATTCCTGTTTCTGGACTATCTGACCGATACCAAACGCAAGCGCCATATGGTGGGAGGCATTCTTATGAGTGTCTCCCTTTTCTTTGGCGGTCTGGCGTTTACCATGATGACGATTAAAGGAGAAGACAATGAACCGGACAATTCGTGATATTTTGCTGTTTGGCGCAGGTTTTGCCGCAGGTGCGTATGTTATGCACACGGTCTTCCGCGCGAAGTACCAGGAGTATGCCGATGCACAGATCGACGATGTACGCGACCACTATCGCCAGAAGGAAGCCGATCTGGATACCATGATCGAAGAAAAGGCCCAGCAGAAGAGTATGGAGCAGCTTGCGGGAAAGTACCGCACCGAGTCCGACCCGGAAGATATTGCGACCCACGAACCCATTGAGATCATCCAGCCGGACGAGTTCGGTGACATCGACGACTATGAGACTCGCGGGCTGACCTACTACGCTGACAGAAAGCTGGTATTCGACGAGGAAACTATGCCTGTGAACGACGATGATATTCCGAACATCATTGGAACCGAGGCGCTGAACCACTTTGGCGAGTTCATGCCCAGCACCATTCATGTGCGGAATAATAACTACCATAAGGACTATGAGATCATTCAGGTTCGTCAGAACTGGGGCGACCTCTATCCGGAAGAGGAGGAAGAATGATATTTTCGGATCTTGGAGAACAGTATTATGACTGGCTCCACAAAATCGTGTGTGGCGAATGGGAGCCGAGAAATCTCTCGTTCCATCGGCTGCTCATGTATTTGCATAACCGCACCTATGTTTGGGACTGCGAAATGGACCAATGCAGAGCAGAAGATGGTGTGAATCTGCGCTACCGTTTTGCCAGCGAGTGTGATATTCCGTATGGCAAGATCGATGCGGAGTTCCACGATGTCCCGTGCAGTATGCTGGAAATGATGGTGGCCCTTGCGGTTCGCATCGAAGAGCATATTATGGAGGATTCCAGTGCGGGGAACCGTGTCGGGCAGTGGTTCTGGAACATGATCGTTAGTCTCGGCCTTGCTGCAATGGATGATAGCCGGTTCCATGAAGACCGGGCAGATTATATTCTGGACAGGTTCGAGCGCCGAGATTATGAGCCTAACGGTGCCGGTGGTCTCTTTACGCTGAATCGTCCGACCGAAGATATGCGGCGGCTTGATATTTGGTATCAGCTGATGCACTACTTACAGGAAAACGAGTTCTGAAAGGAAAATTAACATGGACATGACGAACATTGTGTACGAACTGGCTAACAGCAAAGCATCTCTGGCTTTTGCAGGCCGCACCATCGACGAACTGCGGAAGCAGAACCGCCGTTTGAACCGTCGCTGCTTTCGGCAGAGTCTGGCAATTGCAGGTCTGACCTGGCTCACTGTTACTGCCTGCAGGATGCTGGGCGAGAGCGAGGAAAAGCGTAAGGATGCCGAAAAGCGCGCTCGTGAAGCAGAAGCTGAGCTTGCAGAAGTCCATGCACAGGAAGTGGTGGGCAAGGATATTTGCTGTGACGGCAAAGCGAGTGTCACGAAGAACAAAGTCTGATACAGGCTGCACAGAAAGGAGGAAGTCAGTTACCGATGATTGATTTCCTGAGGATCACCACGCGAACCGGAAAGCACGGGGTGATCGAAGTATACCCGAACTTTATCATCACAAAGTCAAAAGATCTGATGATCCGGGGTTCTGATTTCTATGCGATCTGGTTAGAAGAACGTGGCCTATGGAGTACCGAGGAACAGGATGCATTGCAGCTTATCGACCGGGAGCTTGATATTTATGCGAATGAACATAAGCAGTTTCTGGGTGATAATGTTCGAGTCTTACATATGTGGGATGCGCAGTCCGGCATGATTGATATTTGGCACAAATATTGTCAGCGTCAGATGCGGGACAACTATCATACCCTCGATGAGACATTGATATTTGCAAACACCTCAGTCAAAAAAGACAGTTATGCATCCAAACGACTGCCGTATCCACTGGAACAGGGGAATATTGCCGCTTATGATGAACTGATGGCCACACTGTACACGCAGGAGGAACGTGAAAAGATCGAGTGGGCCATTGGTTCCATCGTAAACGGGGATTCCAAAAAGATCCAGAAGTTCCTTGTTCTGTATGGTCCGCCCGGAAGCGGCAAATCGACCATTCTGAACATCATCCAGAAAATGTTTGATGGATACTGGGCTGTGTTTGACTCGAAGGCACTTGGCTCATCATCCAATGCGTTTGCACTGGAAGCATTTAAGTCAAACCCGCTGATTGCGATTCAGCACGATGGCGACCTGTCGCGTATTGAGGACAACACTCGTCTGAACTCGCTGGTTTCCCATGAAACCATGATGGTGAACGAGAAGTTCCGCAGCGCCTACGCAAGCCAATTTAAGTGCTTTATGTTTCTTGGCACGAACAAGCCTGTGAAGATCACCGATGCAAAATCGGGCCTGATCCGGCGACTGATCGATGTGGAACCGAGCGGCGAAAAGATTCCGGCAAAGAAATACCGTGACCTCGTGAGCAAAGTTGATTTTGAACTGGGAGCTATCGCGTGGCATTGCAAAGAAGTCTACGAGAAAAACAAGCATCGTTATGATGATTATGTTCCGACACGTATGCTTGGCGCATCCAACGACTTCTATAACTTCATGCTCGACTCTTACTACATCTTTAAAAAAGAAGATGGCGTATCTCTGAAACGTGCCTGGGCAATGTACGACACCTACAATCAGGAGGCAAAGGTATCGTACCCTTACTCCCGGCGGGCATTCCGCGAAGAGCTGATGAACTATTTCTCGGATTACAAAGAACGTGCCGAGGACATGAACGGTGAGCGGGTGCGCAGCTACTACAGCGGCTTTAAGTATGAGAAGTTCAAGGAGTTTCTGGACATCTCCGAAAAAGCGGAAGAACCCTCTGCGGAGCCGGCAGATTCGTGGATCGAGTTTAAACAGCAGCATTCTCTCTTCGATGATGCTTGTAAGGACTGTCTGGCGCAGTATGCGAGTGAAAATGGCATTCCTACGCAGCCGTGGGAGAATGCCAGAACCAAGTTATCGAGCTTGGACACGTCGAGACTGCATTATGTGAGAGTCCCGGAAAACCACATTGTCATTGACTTTGATATTCCCGGCCCGGATGGGAGTAAGAGCTTTGAGCGCAATCTTGAAGCTGCTTCCAAATGGCCAAAGACCTATGCGGAGCTTAGTAAATCTGGTGCGGGCATCCACCTGCATTATATTTACACCGGTGATCCGGCTAAGCTGAGCAGGATCTACGATGAAAACATTGAAATCAAGGTGTTCACGGGGAAATCTTCTCTGCGAAGAAAATTGTCGAAGTGCAATGATATTCCCATCGCAAACATCAGCAGTGGCTTGCCGTTGAAGGGAGAAAAAGCAATGGTCGATGTAAAACAGATCCAGAATGAGAAGCACTTGCGCATTCTCATCAAGAAAGCGCTGGCGAAAGAGATCAGCCCGTACACGAAGCCCAGCGTAGACTTTATTGCCCACGTTATGGACGAGGCGTATGAAGGCAACGTACCCTATAATGTAGATGACATGCGGAATGCCATTCTGGGATTTGCTGCCAGCAGTACCAATCAGGCTGAGACCTGCCTCAAAATCGTATCCAAGATGCATTTCAAGTCGAAGGATGACATTGAAGTTCCTCCTACAGAAAATGGGGAGAAACCGATCGTATTCTTCGACTGCGAGGTGTTCCCGAATTTGCTGCTTGTGAACTGGAAGTTTGCAAAGCAGCAAAAGGTTTATCGGCTCGTCAATCCCAGCCCGGAGGAAATTGAAAACCTGACGAAGTATCGACTGATCGGCTTCAATAACCGTAAATACGATAACCACATTCTCTGGGGACGTATGATCGGTATGTCCATCGAGCAGATCTATGCTTTGTCAAACCAGATCGTGAACCAGCACGAAGGCTTCTTTGGGGAGGCGTACAACCTTTCGTACACCGATATTTACGATTTCTCGTCGAAAAAGCAGAGCCTGAAAAAGTTCGAGATCGAGCTCGGTATCCATCATCAGGAACTTGGCCTGCCGTGGGATCAGCCGGTGCCAAAGAGTCTTTGGGATAAGGTGGCCGAGTATTGCGATAACGACGTGATTGCAACGGAAACCCTGTTTTACTCCAAGAAGCGTCAAGCAGACTTCGTGGCACGTGAAATTCTGGCAGACCTTGCCGGGATGACCGTCAACGACACCACGAACACGCTGACCACACGGATCATCTTTGGCAAAGAAAAGCATCCGCGACTCGTCTATACCGATTTGGCTACAGGAAAGTCGGATGCTATCGTTGAGGTGGAGCCTGATATTTTGACGGATACCAACATCATCAACGCTTTTCCCGGCTACGAATGGGTCAAAGGTGATGATGGACAGATGCACAACATGTTCCGTGGCACCGACTTGGGCAAAGGCGGCTATGTGTATGCGGAACCCGGCATGTACACGAACGTTGCGCTGCTCGATGTTGCTTCGCTGCACCCACATTCCGCAGTGGCCATGAACTACTTTGGCGAGTACACGAAACACTTCAACGACCTGATGGATGTACGAATCTATGTAAAACATGGCGAGTACGAAAAAGCGAAAGGCCTCTTTAGCGGCAAGCTGGCAAAGTATCTGGATGATCCGCAGCAGGCAAAGGCATTGGCGCAAGCACTGAAAATCGCTATCAACAGCGTTTACGGCTTGACCAGTGCGAGCTTTGATAATCCCTTCCGGAACCCCAAGAACGTCAACAACATTGTGGCGCTTCGAGGGGCTTTATTTATGCGCACTTTGCAGGATGAGGTGCAGCAGCGTGGTTTCACCGTAGCCCATATCAAAACGGATTCTATCAAGATTCCGGATGCCACGCCTGAAATCATTGCATTTTGCATGGATTTTGCGAAGAAATACGGCTACACATTCGAGCACGAAGCTACTTATGAGCGGATGTGCCTTGTGAACAATGCCGTTTATATTGCAAAGTACATGGATGCCGACCAGTGCAAGGCCCGCTATGGGTATGTCCCCGGCGATAACGCAGAGGAAGGCGGCGAATGGACAGCTACCGGCACGCAGTTTCAGGTGCCATATGTCTTCAAGACGTTGTTCTCGAAGGAGCCTATCGAGTTTTCGGACCTGTGCGAGACGAAGAGCGTTTCCAAGGGCGCGATTTATCTCGACAAGAACGAGGATCTGCCGGAAGGGGAGCATAACTACATTTTTGTGGGTCGTGTTGGCCAGTTCTGCCCGATCATTCCGGGTGCCGGTGGTGCTTTGCTGCTTCGGGAGGCCGGTGTAAAACCGAACGGCGAAATGAAGTACGATTCTGTCACCGGAGCGAAGGATTACCGCTGGCTGGAAAGCGAAATGGTCTATCAGCTTCATATGGAGGAGTCAATCGACAAGACTTACTTCAATAAGGAAGTTGATGATGCTGTCAAGGAAATCTCGAAGTACGGTGACTTTGAGTGGTTTTCCTCGGATGATTCAGGAATGCCGCCCTGGCAGAAGCCTGATATTCCGTGGGACGATGTGCAGGAAGAAACTGCAAGAAATTTTGAGGTGAGGTGATATTTTATGGCTAGAAAGCTTTATGATTCCAACGGCAGGCTCGTTGGCGAGATCGTTCACATCAGCGTAGAAACGGGAGTATCGACAAAAGTAACTTTAAAGACGGGGCATACGCTTTTCTTCGATGCAGATGCCATTGCTTGGGACGATAAGTACAACGGCCGTATCCGTAAATCCAGCGGATACCATAACGATATGGTGGACAATGCGCGTTATATGACTCAAGCTAAGAAAATGCTTGATGATATGAACGCGGTGACCGCCGCGAGGGAAACAAGCATCCGAAAGGTTATCTTCAACTCTCCCGCGACCGTGGTGTACTGGTCTGATGGTACCAAAACTGTAGTCAAGTGCAGCGTGAACGATAAGTTTGACCCGGAAAAGGGACTGGCTATGGCCATCGCTAAGCGGTGTGCCAATAACAGCGGCTCTTATTACAAGGAAATTCAGAAGTGGGTCGGTGAGGAGTCCTGCTATAAAGCAAACTTTGCAGATATGCCCAAAGAAAAGGCAACCCTTCCTGCCGACAATGCGCTGCTGAAAAAATATGTTGATAAAGCCGATGCGGATCTGAAGAGTTTCGTCGATGCAGCAACGACTGGCGATACCGCCAAAGTGATGCTGATATTCGGAGCGCTTAACGCGGATTTGGAACTTTTGAAAACTGCTATCAATAAGTAAAAAGGAGCAAAGGATATTTATGTTTAACAAGCGTCAGAAAATCAATATCGACGATACCCGTTTTATTTACAAGACCAACTTCTCCGGCGACCCGGAGCGTGACCGCTTTGGTTCTGACCAGCGCCGCGTCAACGTGGTGATTCCTAACGAAGAACTCGCGCAGCATCTGCTGGATCTGGGTGTGAAAGTCAAGCAGACCAAGCCGAACCCGGAGCGCACTTACGACGAACCGTTTGTGCCCACGCTCTACGTGCCGGTCAACATCAAGATGGATTCCAAGTGGCCGCCGCACATCTATTGGGTCACGACTGCTGGCAAGCGCTTGCTCTGCAACGAGGACATCATCAGCCAGCTGGACTTCATCCGCGTCAAGAACGTCTGCGTGCAGGCAAATCTCGTTGAGAAGAGGAACTTCCCTGGTGAGTACAGCCTGTATGCTGATGTGATGTACGTTGAGCAGGACGCTGATGCCGACCCGTATGCAGAACGCTATGCTCAGTATGCAGAGCCTGCTCCCGAAGTGCCGTTCTAATAGGAGGAAGTTATGGAAAAACTGTTTATCAGCTGTCCGATGCGCAGCCGCACTCCAGAACAGATCCATGCGACTATGGACCAGATGCATAAAATCGCCGAGGCTATTTTCGGCGAAGAACTGGAGGTCATCCCGACTTACTTTGAGGGCACTCCTCCTGAAAATGCCAATGACCGTCTGTGGTATCTGGGCAAATCCATTGAGAAAATGTCCGAGGCGGATTGCTTCATCGGCATTTTCGATTACCAGAAAGCTTATGATGGCTGCATCATCGAGAACCATGTCGCCAAACTCTACGGTGTGCCACAGTATCTGGTGAATATTGCGTATATAGCACCGGACATCATGGAGCAGCGTTTGCAGCAGACGGTCTGATGGTATTTATCGAGTGCCGGGGTTGGTCCTCGGTTGAATGATCCAGTCGGTGAGTGCCCACGTCGCAATTGGCGTTCTCAGAGGAGACGGCTCGATTTATATTTTGATTTCGGGAGGTTGAACGTATGAAAGTCTTGAGAATCCAGCCCAAGAAGTATCCTGAAGTTATTGAAGTCGACGGCTCGCTCGAATCCTTTCAGAAAGAAGTGGCCGGCCCGATTCAGGCGGTTTACCCGTGGGACAATCCGGTTGCGCTTATCTGCAATGAGGAAAGCAAGCTGGCCGAGGATGCCTTCGAGCACTGCAACAGAGTTCTTTGCAATGAGATTGGGATTCCCTATGACATTGTTGTGGGAACTTTCCTGATAGTTGGTCTGACCGAGGATGATTTCGGTGAACTGTCACAGGAACTTGTTCAGAAATACGAAAAGCTTTTCCATAACCCGGAAGAGTTTAGGTTCTGGACAGATGCTCATGGAAAGACGCATCTGGACGTTCGTCCTTACAAACCTGAAGATAACGCAAAATAATCCGCTTCTTTTATGGAGGCATGAGAGCTTCGGAGAAATCCGAGGCTCTTTTTATTTGGGTCAGTAGCTTAGTATGGCTAAAGCTGGCAGCTCATAACTGCTTGATCGCGGGTTCAAATCCTGCCTGACCCACCAGAGGCGCAAGCCTGATATTTGAAAAACAAAGGAGAAAAACAGTATGAGCGCAAGAAATTATGTCCCGGCAATTGTCGAATGGATGGTTGAGGAAGGCACCAAGAATACCTCCAGTGGCAACTGGGTATTCACGAGTGCGGAAATTGCAGAAGCGTTTCCCGTATCTGAAAGCAGCGTAATCAGGATGTTCGGTGCTATTTTGACCGAGGCTTATCAGCGTGAAGCAGTAGCGGAGGCAAATGTGAATTTCGAGAGTGACGGTTCGGCGACTTTCGATTTGACCTTCTATACGGACTACTGCCCGAATATCAGTGATGAAACAAAGGCCGGGTGATTTTTATGGGCGATAGCACGAATCGCATAAAAGAACCTTGGAAGATTTTTACAAAAGACGGCAAAGAGCTTTTTTCCTATACGATTCGCGGTGAAGGTGAAGACGAGGAAGAATGCACCAAACAGCTTTTAGCTTACGAAAACTATTGCCAGCCTAACCAGATTCATGTTCACACGGAAACGAGGTGATTGATTGCATGGCAGGTATAACGCTCTATGACTACCAGAAAGATGCGCTGGACCGAATGAAAATCGGATGCATCTTATGCGGTGGCGTAGGAAGCGGTAAATCAAGAACCAGTTTGGCGTTTTACTATACGCTCTATGGTGGCGCAGTGAACACCCAAAACTACGTTAAGATGCATGATCCATCCGACTTGTACATTATTACTACTGCCCGGAAGCGCGATACAGGGGAATGGGAAGAAGAATTGGCCCATTTCTATATATCCACCGACAGCAGCCTTGATATTTACGATCACAAGGTGGTTGTGGATTCATGGAACAACATCGGAAAGTACATTGGCGTGAAGAACGCATTTTTCATTTTCGATGAGCAGCGGGTAGTTGGGGATGGCACTTGGGTAAGATCCTTCTTGAAAATTACAAAAGAAAATAAATGGATTCTGCTCAGTGCTACTCCCGGCGACTGCTGGACCGATTATATTCCGGTGTTCGTCGCTAACGGATTCTATAAGAACCGTACACAGTTCAAAAACGAACATATAGTTTACTCGCGATTCTCAAAGTATCCGAAAATTGACCGGTATCTGAACACCCAGCGACTGGTACGCCTGCGTGAACGGGTGCTGGTAGACATGGACTTTGAGCGACTTACTGTAGCTCACCATGAGAATATTTTTGTTGAGTATGACAAGCCAAAGTATCTGGAAATTTGTAAAACTCGTTGGAATCTATGGGAAAACAAGCCCATTGAAACGGCCAGTGAGTTCTGCTATTTGCTGAGGAAACTGGTGAATACCGATCCAAGTCGTTCGCAGAAAGTTCTGGATATTTGCATGACTAGGCCAAGGCTCATAATCTTCTACAATTTTGATTATGAGCTGGATATTCTTATGAATCTGCCCTATGGCGAGGATGTGGAAGTAGCGCAATGGAACGGCCATAAGCACCAGCCAATCCCTGATGGTAAGAAGTGGGTATATCTGGTCCAGTACAATGCGGGTGCAGAAGGTTGGAACTGCATCAAGACAGATACCGTCATATTCTACTCGCAGAACTACTCCTACAAAATTATGGAGCAGGCTGCAGGCAGAATCGACCGGCTGAATACGCCTTACAAGAACCTGTTCTACTATCATCTGAAGAGCAGAGCGGGCATTGATCTGGCGATTTCGAGAGCATTGAACTCAAAGAAAGCATTTAACGAAAGGAAATTCTATGGAGCATGATATTCAGGATTCTTTGAAGTTTATCACAACGACCTGCGAGAAAATCGCAGATGCCTTGAACGCGATTGCGGAATACTGCGAAAAAGTAACGGCTTGTCTCATGGACTTGATTGAAGAAATTAGGAGGCAGCCATTGAAGATAATTCTGCAGAAGCTGCGCCCTGACTACAAGGATAAGTGCAAAATCCGATGGCTGAATATTCCTAATAAGGTTATGCAGGGGAGAATCAGGAGGTTCTGCTGATGAGAAATATTTCAAAGAAAATCAGAAAGAAATTGGTTAAAGTTGTTGAAGTTAATTGCCATCGCGTAACGCACTTTGGAGAGCAAGATGCAACGTTTGTTCCTTACGACAGCAGTCCATTGTCTGCTATTTGGAAATATCTCTGTATCAGGAACGACGGTGTTATCACAGGCCGCTTTTTGGTTGATCGAAGCGAAAAACGTATTCCTTTTAGCGAGAGATACTGTTACATCAATGCTCCAGAACAACTGTTTGCTCCGAGAGCACATATTGAAATCAACAAACAAATCGTCAATAGACTTAAAGAGCGCAACCAGCTTTATGCTGTTTATTACACATGGAGGAAAGCAAAATGATCAAAGATTCTGGAGACCGCACTGAATTTGAAACCGGTGCAAAGCGCGATATGCACGCAGGGAAGGGGCGGATGGATCTTTTGCCCTGGTATGGCATTATGGAGGTCAGCAAGCATTGCGAGGAAGGTGCCCTGAAGTATGGCGAGCATAATGTGGACAAGGGTATCCCGCTGCATTCTTTGCTCGACAGTGCTGCGCGGCATTTGGCAAAGTACATGGTCGGCATGGACGACGAAGACCACCTGCGCGCTGCCTGCTGGAACCTGCTCTGGGCTTTGAATCAGCGTCAGACACACCCGGAACTGGATGATAGGTTTACGACCAAATCTGGAGAAGAACTTTTACAGAAAAGAATCGCAGAACTCCAGAGTGAATGTTTTGTGCAGGGAAAGTGCACGAGATGCGGCATCATACATAATACTATGGCTGATTACTGGGCGGAGGCTGATAGCACCCATCCGAATACAAAAGATGTATGGTGTCCCGTTTGTAGGCTGGAAACCACACATTCTATAGTTGGACTGAAGGAGATGCATGCTGATGAATGACTGGATGCGCGAAGTGGACTATGCAACCTACTGCCCGAAGTGCAAGAGCTTCAAGGTGCTGGAGACGGACGAGCCTTGCAACGAGTGCCTTACGGAGTGCGCACGGGAAGGCAGCAAGAAGCCTATCAACTTCAAGGAAGCTAAGGTGAAGGTTAAATGATATTTACTGAAGAAGATTTGAACTCTCTGAATGCTATTGCTGGACTATTGGCTTCATTCGGGTGTGATAGTCAGGCTGGCTGTGTGCTTTATATTCAGCATAAAATCACAAAGGCTATGGAGGCTGACGAAAGGAAATGCAGAAATGAGAAACATGTCTAAGAAGACCTGGAAACTCCGGGTTTGGAATCACATGACCGAGATGCAGAAGCTCGATTATCTTCTTACGAAAGCGGGCATTACGCATGAGATGGAAAGAAGATTTCCTGAGAACGATAAAAACCGGCCTGAAGTTTGCGGCCCTGGAGCACTGCATGATGGGGGCTATCAGATTACAGTTCGAGATAAATCTGGCACATATCTGTGGGATGCGGCATGCGGTTGGTACACTTACGGGTTTCCTCATTTACTCGAGGTGTGCGGGCTAGCACTTGTTGATCATTATGATGTCGAGGGCTGGCTCACGGCTCGGCAAGTTATGAAGATGTGGGGGCGTAGAAATGCTGCGAAAAATCGCTGATTTTGTCAAAAAGATATTCCGAATGGAGCCGATCCCGACAACGGTTAATACCCTGCGGGAGGCTTTACAGGCCTTGGAGGTGGCTCGGAACCACTTCGAGCACTGTGACCCGGAATTTGTGGATGCGGCTATTTTTGAGTTGAACGCTGCGGAGTGCCGGGTGGATGCGGTTAGGAGGTGTGTGGGGTGAACGAACTTTACAACCAGATTTACCGATGCCGGAAGTGCGGCAAGGAGTTCTGCCCGGTGACAACACATGGGAGAACTGCTACGGGAAAAGACATGAATGAGTTCGTAAAACGTGCAAACGGCGCATCGAAGCACGCATCTGAACGAATGGCTTTAGTTCCGAAATTATACGCGCAACACAACTGTAAAAACGGTGATATCGGGGTTGCAGATTTCATTGGATACGAGAGGATGATGGAAGATGAAACCTGATATTTGGACGAAGCTTGGCAAATTTCTTGGCCGGGCTATTGCGCTGACAGTTATTCTGTGCGCTTGGGCCATCATTATTGCATTCACACTGAAGGTGCTTTGGTTTATTTGGTTCAGGATTCTGCTGTGAGGTGAGATGATATGGACGATGGAAGAGTGTCATATGAAGAAGCCGTAGAAGCTATCTGGAAGTGGAGTAATGCAGTGTGCGAATTTTCTGATGATGTTGAAACCATCTACGCGAATGGCCGACCTATTGATATGGTAAGAGAACAAACTCGGAATGCCCTTACTACATATAATCTTGAGTATGGCTGCAGGGCCCCGGTTGGGAATTTCACGTCGATGGACGATGTTGCTTGGCTGTTGGCGAATGGCGATATCACTCTGCAAGACGCACGAATCTGGCGCGCCAACACCAATTATTCACTGTCTGATATGGAACAAGCAGTAGGAAATATTCGATACGGTCAGACAGAAACTGCGACCATCTCAACGCGGCATGAGAAGAAAAGATCTTGGCCGTATCGGTTGGTTGCTTTCCTGAACGAAGTGATTGATATGTTTGTGCAAGCTATTACGGAGGATCTCTTATGAAACATACTTTTATCTTTACCTGTAGGGACAACGGTGGCGGCTATCAGAGCTTTGAAGTCAGGGCGACCGACAAGCAGGAGGCTATTGAAAAGGGTATGAAATTTGCCAAGAAATATGCTACTGGTGATATCTGTGGCGACTGGGAGTGTAAGTTGAAGCGGGAGGATAGTTTATGAACGAGGACTTCGGAGCAATTACCATCCTTGCTCCAAAATGCCAGCAGTGCCCCAAAGTGAAATCCTGCGACCATAAACAAATGGCCCATCTCGGATACATAGTTCAGCAAAGGGGTAATGGAAAGAGCCTCAGCCAGCTCGAAATGGTTGATTCACTGATGAAAAGGAGATTTAATTATGAAAATCGTTGAACCAGAGGGCGGCATCAAGAATCCGCACACATATGCGGCGAGAAGTATTAAAGTTGGACGAAAGTTCCCTCAGAGTAAGAAGGCACTCAACGCTTACATCAATGATGCGATTGATTTTCACATGATACCTGAGGTGGGTCTTTATTATTCCGAGAACTGCTATGGTGTGGTCGATGCGATCGACTTCACAAACAACTTCCTGCGTATCCATGCGCTGAGAACTAAGCATGAACCGGAACACATGGAACAGCTTTTCATTTACGATGCACTTTTCTGTTTGAAACATGACATCAAGCCGTGTGATATTCAAATCGAAAACCGCATCTACAAGAACTATAATGTTTTGATCGCGAACCCTACTTATGAGGACATCGACCCTATTATCGAAAAGATCAAAGAGCTTGACCGGGTAGTCCGTGAAGTTAAGTTAGGGGAGACGGCCTGAATTTGATTCATGCTTGATATCTGAACGATACAAACAATATTACGGAGGTAAACAATTCATGAAAATCATTGAACCTAAGTACGAGATCCTCACTGATATTTCTGAGGGTGGCATCAAGGAGCTGCAGCAGATCGAGCGGGTGGCGCGGGTCTGCTACAAGAGCGAGGATAAGATCACGCCGGATGGTGAGTCGGCGAAGAAGCTGGTGCGCTTTCTGGTGAAGCAGGAGCATGAGGCGATGCTGGAGCATTCGCAGCTGTCCGTGCTGTTTACGTGCGACCGTGGTGTGGCCAATGAGCTGGTGCGACACCGCATTGCTTCGTTTGCGCAGGAGAGCACCCGGTACTGCAACTATGCGGGGGAGAAGTTTGGCGGAGAGCTGAGCTTTATTCGGCCGTATTATATTGACGTGACCGATGCCGACAAGAATGCCGCGAATACCGATTATACTCCCGGCAGTCTTTGGGTTGATTCCTGCGAGTGTGCAGAGATTATTTACAAGGATATGATCGCACTCGGCATGCGTCCCGAACAGGCTCGCTGTGTGCTGCCACTGTGCCTGAAGACCGAAATCGTGGTGACGGCCAACTACCGTGAGTGGCGCAACATCTTCAAGCTGCGTACTCCTGTGGCGGCTCATCCTCAGTAAGGAAGTGGAGTAAAACTATGAAAAATCGTATTATTTGTGTTGTTGCATGTCTGATGATGCTCATGGGCTGTATGGTTCTGTGCAGCTGCTCTGAAGCGGATAAGGTGAATCGGAACATTTCCAAGCAGGCCAACTACTTTGAAGCTGAGCGCCGGATCACGGTCTATAACGCGCGTACCGACAACGTTATCCTTGAAATGGAAGGCGCTATGTCCATCTCGAATAACGGCCACAGCGAACTGGTATGCACCGTGAAGACCGGGCCGAACGAATATAAGAAAAACTACATCTACCTGAACGAGTATACCATGTATATCGTTGAGGATATCACCGGCACTCATACTGATCCGTACCACTACAAGCTCTATTTCCATGCGGATATTCTGCCGGATGTGGAGGTTCGTTCATGAAGATTGACGAGGCTGATGCTGCTAATATTTTGGCAGGACGTTATGTCGATGGGAGTTGGCCATATTCTCAGTCACTAATCTTTGCGAGAAATGACGGTATATCAAAAGCTGCTTTGGATAGGGCAATTATTCAGTGGCGTAAGACCCTTGGCGAGACTGAGTATATCAAAAACGACATCCGAGAAGGATTGGAGATGCAAAATGCAGCAGAAAACACATGATTTTCTCGTAAAAATGCAGGTGCCGATGGCTACATTCGGTGGAGACCTCATGGGAGAAGCGATTGATTTTGCTATTCAGGAGATGCAGGCTGATCGTTTTGTCACCCTGACAGATATCGAAAATGTACTTAGCGACCGTTTCCACTGCAGTGCGAGCTCGGCAGATGCACGACTTAGGAGGGCATTGGACGTGGCCGAGTTCCGGTCCGGCGTGTATCCGAACCCTGAACTTGAGCGGCTTCGGGTCGAATATCGGGTCGATCGATGGTCTGTGAAGCGGTTCATTTACGCTGCGGCGAGGAGGGTGATGAGCGATGAACATTGAACACAAATATTGTGACATCCTTGACAAATTGGGATGGGGCTGCGTGATTTCTGGCGATAAGGTACGATTGTATCATAGCACCTCGATACTGGGTTCTTTTGGATTTCGAGTAGGAAGCGGTGATTTCGCGGACTTGGTTGCAGACTACGCAATCGAGTTTGATCCGGGAACTTGGATGCAATCTGTTGTCGAACTGCTTCCAAAAGAGTACGTTGCCGAACAGATTATTGCATTGGCCAAGGAAGCAGATGAAATTCAGAAGCTGCTTTTACGGCTGGCCATCGAATTGATAAAGGCCAGCAAGACACTTTAAGTGGCCACAAGTACCACCGGACTTGATGTGGAAAGAGGTGATGAAGTACGATTTTGACTGATTTTCGGCAACTTTTTGGCCAAAAACCCACTTCGTGGCCAAAAATTTTTGTAAAAATGGCCACAAAATATTACGATAATACGTCATAAAATAGCCG
>ERZ1034998.309-NODE-309-length-32518-cov-5.329052_pt1 | contig 32518 bp, 28 predicted proteins | sample MGYA00520621_ERZ1034998 | MGnify/ENA primary metagenome ERZ1034998 (study PRJEB33766, sample SAMN09781748) | gut metagenome | biome: gut microbiome | host: Homo sapiens | place: Madagascar | study: EMG produced TPA metagenomics assembly of the PRJNA485056 data set... | reverse complement strand
CGCAAGAAGAACACAAAAGTTCTCGAATTGCAAAGTCTTTCTGCCACGAACAGCCGGGCTGGAGTGCTCAAACCTATGAAAGACAGAACTCATAAATAAACCGCCGGACGGGTGGACTGGAATTTCACGATTTTTTAGCGGTGCTTTTTCTAAAAGGGGAAGGAGTGCAAAAAGCGTTGAACTATATGCGTAAGCTGCAGATGTACTTCGTAATTGCCTAGAGATACAGGATAGAGGGAAAGGAGCGTGATGCGGATGAGGATTGTTGGATATCACATAATTGCATTCGGACTGGGATTTATTTTGGATATGGTATTTGGGGATCCGTATTGTCTGCCACACCCGATAAGGCTGATCGGGACGCTGATCTCGCGTTTGGAGGGCAGGCTGCTTAAAAAAGAAGCGGCGGCGCAGGAGAAACGGAAAAAAGGAAGGCTGCTTGTCGTGGCGGTGACGGGATCGACCGTATGTACAGCCGCGGTGCTGCTGGTGGTGTCCTATATGGTGCATCCATGTCTTGGAATAGCGGTGGAAACAATCATGACATATCAGACGCTGGCGGCAAAATGCTTAAAGGTGGAGAGTATGAAGGTGTACCGCTGTTTAAAGGAAGAGGATCTTGCGGCGGCAAGAAAAGCGGTGTCCATGATCGTCGGAAGAGATACCGATGTGCTCGACGAGGAGGGCGTAGCGAAGGCTGCAATCGAGACGGTGGCGGAGAATACCTCCGATGGCGTGATCGCTCCGATGCTCTACGATGCGATCGGTGGACCGGTGCTCGGATTTTTCTATAAAGCTGTGAATACGATGGATTCTATGGTAGGCTATAAGAATGAGAAGTATCTGGACTTCGGCAGAGCGGCGGCAAAGCTGGACGATGTGATGAATTATGTGCCGGCGCGGATCAGCGCGTATGTGATGATCTTTGCCGCTTATATCGGTGGCAGGGACTTTAATGGTGGACATGCAAAGAAAATCTATAAAAGAGATAACCGGAATCATGCAAGCCCGAATTCCGCACAGACCGAATCGGTATGCGCAGGGGCGCTTGGCATCCGGCTGGCGGGAGATGCAAGCTACTTTGGAAAGCTTGTAAAGAAGCCATATATCGGGGATGTACTGCGCGGCGTGGAAACGGAGGATATCCGGCGTGTCAACCGCCTGATGTACATAACGGCGTGGGCGAGCGAGTTTATGTGCCTTGCGCTGCTGATTGTTTTCTATTGCATCAGAATGAATGGGTAAGGAGTAAACTATGGCAGCAGTACATGGTGGTGACATATATAGGAATCAGGTGCAGGTGGACTTTTCCGTCAACGGCAATCCGCTTGGAATGCCGGAGGAGGTAAGAGAAAAACTGCATGAAGCGGTGGCACATTGCACGGAGTACCCGGATCCGGAATATGCGGCATTAAAGCAGGCAGTCGGTGCGAGGCTCGAAATCCCGGAGAAATATCTGCTCTTTGGAAATGGTGCGTCCGAGCTGTTTATGGCAATCGTACATGCGATAAAGCCAAAGAAGATCCTGATACCGGTTCCGTCATTTTATGGATACGAATATGCGGCGCAGGCGGCGGAGAGCGAGATCGTTTTTTATCCCTGCAAGGAAGAAGAGGATTTTGCACTTGGGGAAGCATTTCCTGACAGCCTGACTGATGACGTCGATCTGCTTTTCCTGGCAAATCCAAATAACCCGACAGGGCAGAGAATCGACGGGGCATATCTGCGGAGAATTTTGGAGATCTGTCAGCAGAAAAGCATATGGGTTGTGCTGGACGAATGCTTTATTGAGTTCTGCGGAAACCGATTTTCCATGATAAAGGAGCTGGATATGTATGACAGGCTGATCATTGTGCGTGCATTTACTAAGATCTATGCAATCCCAGGAGTGAGGCTCGGTTATCTTGCAAGCTGTAATCTGCCCCTGCTTGCAAGGATAAAAAGGCAGCTTCCGGAGTGGAATCTCTCAACATTTGCGCAGCAGGCGGGGATCGCCTGCACCGGGCAGAAGAAGTATGTAAACGAATCGGTAGCTTATGTGCGGACGGAGCGGAAGTTCTTAGCGGATGGTCTGCGGGAGTTAGGATTGAAGGTCTTTACGGGCGAGGCAGATTTCATTCTGCTGTACAGCGAGCTGCCATTGTATGAGGAATTGTTACAGAAGGGCTTGCTGATCCGGGATTGTTCCAACTTCCGGGGGCTTGGAACGGGATATTACCGGATCGCGGTACGGACAAGAAATGAAAATGAAAGGCTGTTGTCAGAGATAGGTGAATGGATTGAAAGAAATCGAACAGTTACGACCGGAAGAAATTGAAAAGAGAAGCTTTGAGATCATCACGGAGGAGCTAAAAAGCCGTGGAGTCGAGCTGCCGGAGGAGGAAGCACTTGTCACAAAGCGCGTCATTCATACCAGCGCAGATTTTGATTATGTAAACACGCTCACTTATTCAGAGCACGCAGTGCAGACCGCAAAAGAACTGATTTTGCAGGGAGCGGATATCGTGACCGACACCAATATGGCGCTTGCGGGCATCAACAAAAAGATGCTCGCGCGCTATGGAGGAGAGGTTCATTGCTATATGGCAGATGAGACAGTCGCAAAGCTGGCAAAGGAGCGGGGCATAACACGCGCTGCAGTCAGCATGGAGATGGCGGCAAAACGCGAAAAGCCTGTCCTCTTTGCAATCGGCAATGCGCCGACGGCACTGATCCGCCTGTATGAGATGATACAGGATCAGACCTATATTCCGGCGTTTATCATCGGTGTTCCGGTTGGCTTTGTGAATGTTGAGATCGCAAAGGAGCTGATCTTAAAAACAGATGTGCCGCATATCATCAACCGCGGAAGAAAAGGCGGAAGCAATGTTGCGGCGGCAATCTGCAATGCGATCATTTACGAGCTGGGAAGAGATTAAGGAAGCAAAGACATGCGTTATGGTTTTACAACGGGAAGCTGCGCTGCGGCAGCGGCAAAGGCGGCGGCATACATGCTGCTGTCGGGAAATCTAAAAGAGAAAATTACGATCCTGACACCGAAAGGGATTACCTTTACGGCAAAGATCCTAGATACCGACCGGAAGGAAAACTGCGTAAGCTGCGCCGTACAAAAGGACGGAGGCGATGATCCGGACATTACGACTGGGGCGCTCATCTATGCAACCGTGTCATTGGAGAAAGCGGATGCGGCAAAAGCAGATGGGCAGGCACAGATCATAATCAACGGGGGAGCCGGTGTCGGGCGGGTGACAAAGCCGGGACTCGACCAGCCGGTCGGGAATGCCGCGATCAATCATGTGCCGCGGGAGATGATCACAAACGAAGTCCTTGAAGTATGCAGGCTGTTTGATTACAGAGGGCAGCTTTCGGTCGTGATCTCGGTGCCGGACGGGGAAGTGCTTGCAGCGCAGACCTTTAATCCGAGGCTTGGGATCGTAGGCGGGATTTCAATCCTTGGAACCAGCGGGATCGTCGAGCCGATGAGCAATCAGGCAATCTTAGATACCATCCGGGTGGAATTGCGGCAGAGAAGATCACTAGGCTTTGACTATGTTGCGGTCGCACCCGGAAATTACGGACTCGACTATATGAAAAACACTTATGGGTACGATCTCGACCGGAGTGTAAAGTGCAGCAATTTTATCGGTGCGACGATCGATATGGCGGTGGAGCTGGACTTTCAGAGAATGCTTCTGACCGGGCATATCGGAAAACTCGTCAAGCTTTCCGGCGGGATCATGAACACGCACTCGTCGGAGGGCGACTGCCGGATGGAGCTGCTTACGGCGTTTGCCGCAAAATTCGGTGCGGATTCCAAGACGCTGGGCGCGCTTATGGAGTGCGTCACAACGGAGGAGGCGGTGCGCATCTTAAAGGAATGCGGGCTGCAACAGCCGGTCATGGATTACACGATGGAGCGCATCTGCTATTATCTGCAAAAGCGCGCAAAACAGAAATTAGAGATCGATTGCATCATGTATGCAAATGAATTTGGAGAGCTTGCAAAGAGCAAGGGGGCAGAGGAATGGTTTACTTTGTTGGGGCAGGAACAGGAGCAGAGGATCTGATCACCGTCCGGGGAATGCGTCTGCTTGAAAAGGCGGATGTGATCGTCTATGCGGGATCACTGGTCAATCCGAAGCTATTGGAATATGCTAAGGAAGGCTGTAAGATCCACAACAGTGCGAAGATGACGCTGGATGAGGTGATCGCAGTCATAAAGGAAGCGGAAGAAAAGGGAAAAACAATCGTCCGTCTGCACACGGGAGATCCGAGCATATACGGAGCCGTGCGCGAGCAGATGGATGAGCTGGAGCGGCTTGGAATTGCGTATGAGAGCTGTCCGGGAGTCAGCGCGTGCTTCGGAGCAGCCGCTGCGATGAATCTGGAATATACATTGCCGGGAATCTCTCAGTCTTTGATCATTACCCGGATGGAGGGAAAGACGAAGGTTCCGCCAAAGGAAAGCATCGAGAGCTTTGCGGCGCATCAGGCATCAATGGCGATCTACTTAAGCACTGGAATGCTTGAGGAGTTAAGCAGGAGACTGATCGCCGGAGGATATCGGGAGGAGACACCGGCAGCACTTATCTATAAGGCAACCTGGCCGGAGGAGGAAGCGTATGTATGTACGATAAAGACACTTCCGGAGGTTGCAAGGGCGCATGGAATCACAAAGACGGCGCTGGTTCTGGTGGGGGATGTGATCGCACATCAGAATTACAGGAAATCCAGATTGTATGCACCGGATTTTTCAACGGAGTACCGGAAAGCGAAGGAAACAGAAAAATGAAGCTAAGTGTTGTCAGTTTTACGGAGCGTGGGATGCAGCTTTCCCTGCGGCTTGCAGAGCGGATGCAGACAGAGCAGCTACAACTCTATACGAAGTGCTCACAGGGAAAAAGCAGCAGAGATCACGGAAAGATCCAATGGATCACGGAGCGCCTTACAGACTGGACAGGCACGCAGATGCGCGAGAAAAACGGACTTATTTTCATCGGCGCATGTGGGATCGCGGTGAGGGCGATCGCGCCGTTTATCCTGGATAAGCGAAGCGACAGCCCGGTGCTCGTCATGGATGAGACGGGCGCTTATGTCATTCCAATCCTTTCCGGGCATCTTGGCGGTGCGAATGAACTTGCAAGACAGGTGGAAGCGCTGCTTGGGGCAACGGCGGTCATCACGACCGCAACGGATCTAAACGGCAGTCTGGCGATCGACCTGTTCGCAAAGAAAAACCGCCTGTCCGTGGTCAACAAGGACGGAATTGCAAAGGTATCGGCAAAGGTGCTTGCCGGTGAGCGGATCACCATGTCGGTTGCATCCGGGCATCTGGCTGCCGGGACGAGGATACCGGAAGAGGTTGTACTTATTCCGTATCCGCCGACGGCACCGGTGGATGTCCTGATCACAGAGGAAAAGCCGGCAGCCGGCAGCGCAAAGCTGTGGCTGTGTCCGAAGGCTTATGTGATCGGAATGGGCTGCAAGCGGGGAAAGGAACCGCAGCCGGTCGCGGAGTTTATCGCGGAGAAGCTTGGCAAAGCAGGGCTCGCAAAGGAATGCGTAGCGGCACTTGCATCGATTGACCGGAAAAAGGATGAAGCCTGCTTCCTGGAATGGAGCAGGAACGAAAACATCCCATTTTTGACCTATACAGCAAAGGAGCTTAACGCGGTTACAGGAAACTTTCACGCGTCGGATTTCGTACAGGAACAGGTCGGCGTGGACAATGTGTGTGAGCGGGCAGCCCTGCGGGCGTGTCAAGAGGATGCGGTGCTTGTGTTGCCAAAGTGCGCAAGGGATGGAATGACGATCGCGATCGCGGGAAGGGAATGGAGTGTGTCATTTGAAGAATAAGATATATATTGTAGGAATCGGACCGGGAAAAGAATCGATGATGACGCAGGAGGCGCTTTCCGCTTTGGATCAGGCAGATGTCATTGTCGGCTACACCGTTTATGTGAAGCTGTTAGGAGAGCGCTTCGCGGGAAAAGAGATGAAAACGACACCGATGCGGCAGGAGACCAAGCGGTGCAGGCTGTGCTTTGAGGAAGCCGAAAAAGGGAAAAAGGTAGCACTTGTATGCAGCGGGGATGCCGGCGTATATGGGCTTGCTTCGCTGATGTTTGAGGTTGGAAGGGAGTACCCGGAAACGGAGCTTGTCGTCATCGCGGGAATCACGGCAGCAACAAGCGGAGCGGCTGTCCTTGGCGCACCGTTAAACCATGATTTCTGCGTCATCAGCTTAAGTGATCTGCTCACCCCGTGGGAAAAGATCGAGCGGAGGCTGCTTGCGGCGGCGCAGGGAGATTTTGCAATCGCGATCTACAACCCTTCGAGCCACAAGCGCAAGGATTATCTGAAGCGTGCCTGTGACATTCTGCTCCGGGTGATCGAGCCGCAGAGAGCCTGCGGCTATGTGGAGAATATCGGAAGAGAGGGAACAAGATCCGCCACCTGTACGTTAGCGGAACTGCGGGATACTGAGGTCAATATGTTTACGACCGTATTCATCGGAAATTTCGGCTCCAAGCAGATCGATGGAAAGCTGATTACAAAGAGAGGGTATGACATTGAAGGAAATACTGATATTTGCGGGGACAACGGAGGGAAGACGACTCTCTGAGTGCCTGGCGGACGCGGGCATCAGACATACGGTGTGCGTCGCAACGGAATATGGAGAGATCGTGCAAAAGGAGCATCCGCTTGTAAGTGTCCACTGCGGAAGAATGGATCAGGAGGAGATCCATGCGTTTTTGAAGGAGCGGGACTACGCGGCGGTCGTGGATGCTACCCACCCGTATGCAAAGATTGTAACGGACAACATAAAGGCTGCCCTTTCGGGAATGGACATCCCGTATTTTCGCCTGCGGCGGGAATTTGGCAAAGAGAGCGGCTATGAAAATATCACTTATTTTGAGAGCAATGAGGCGTGTGCGGACGCACTAAAGCAGATGTCAGGCAATATCCTGCTGACAACGGGGAGCAAGGAGCTTCCGGTGTATGCAGGCGTAACCGAGCTGAAGGACAGACTGTATGTGCGCGTGCTTCCGGGGCTTGAGAGCATCGGCATCTGCATGGAGCAGGGGATTGCCGGGAAACAGATTCTTGCATTGCAGGGACCGTTTACCGCCGAGATGAACGAGGCGATGATCCGGCAGTACCAGATCGGATGTCTGGTCACCAAGCAAAGCGGAAGAGCCGGAGGCTTTCAGGAGAAGCTGGAGGCGGCAAAGAATGCAGACATCCCGGTCTATGTCATTGGACGGGCAGAGGAGCCGGAGGGAAGTTCCTTTACGGAGGTGTGTAGGAGTATAGAAGCTATCTGCGGCGTATCGGTCATGGCGCAGCCACAGTTTCATATCGTGCTTGCGGGAACCGGAATGGGAAGCCGGGGAAGCCTTACGAGAGAGGTGTCTGAGGCGATTGAAAACGCGGATATTTTACTCGGCGCAGCCAGACTCATCGAAGAATATCAGCCGAGACTGGAGAAAAAGCCTTTTTATTCCGCGGACCGGATCATTCCTTATCTGATGGAGCTGCAGGAGACGGAAATCTGCACGGACAAGCGGAATGTCGTCATCCTGTTTTCCGGGGACAGCGGATTTTACAGCGGTTGTCAGGCACTCTGTCAGGCTTTGCAGAACGAAGTGGCAGCGGGGCAGCTTAGGGCGTCTATCTGTGTACTGCCCGGAATTTCTTCAGTGGCATATTTTGCGGCTTGTACGAAGGAAAGCTATCAGGATGCGGCGATATACAGCATCCACGGCAAAGAGCTGCCGAACCTTGCAGAGAAGATCCGGCACGAGAAAAAGGTATTTCTGCTGATGTCGGGCGCGAGGGATGTAAGAAAGCTCGGCGGGCTTTTGTGCGCGCACGGACTAAACGATTGTGAGGTCGTGGCGGGCTACCAGCTTTCTTACCCACAGCAGGAGATTAAGACGCTGACACCCGAAGCATGCAAAAAGGTCAACGAGGAAGGTCTTTATATCTGCCTGATCAAAAATCCAAACGCAAAACCGAAGGCACTTACGCACGGATGGGCGGATGAAGCATTTATCCGAGGCAAGGTTCCTATGACCAAGGAAGAGGCGCGCGAGGTCAGCATCTGTAAGCTTGGACTTTACAAGGGCGCGGTGGTGTATGACATCGGAAGCGGAACCGGATCGATCGCGATGGAGATGGCGGGCTTATCCGATGACGTAACGGTGTTTGCCATAGAAAAGAAGCCGGAAGCTGTCTCATTGATCGAGGAGAACAAGGCGCGCTTTGGACTTGAGAATATCAAGGTCATCCAGGCAGATGCCCCGGACGGGCTTTTGGAGCTTCCAAAGGCGACACATGCGTTCATCGGCGGCAGCGGCGGCAATTTGGAAACAATCTTACAGACCTTGTATGAAATCAATCCAGGGATGCGTGTGGTGCTCAATGCGATTACGGTGGAGACAATCTGTAAGATACAGGAGCTGCTTGCACAGTATCCGGTAGCGCATGAGGAGATGGTACAGCTGCAGATCAGCCGGACGAAGGTGGCAGGCAGGTATCATCTGATGCAGGCGGAGAATCCGGTATGGGTATGCGCCTTTACATTTTGCGAACAATAAAAAGGATTTAGGATATGAAGCGTAATCGAATCATGATCGCCGCGCTAAAAAGCGGAAGCGGAAAAACAACGATCACCTGCGCACTCTTACAGGCGTTAAAGGATGCGGGAGAGCAGGTGGCCGCATACAAATGCGGTCCGGATTATATCGATCCGATGTTCCACAAAAAAATACTTGATATTTCCTCAAAAAACCTTGATACTTTCTTTACCGGGGAAGAGGAGACGAAGCAGCTTTTTTTGCAGAACCACACACCGCAGGATTTTGCGGTCTTAGAAGGTGTGATGGGGCTGTACGACGGGCTTGGCGGGATCCGAAAGGAAGGCTCATCTTACCATCTGGCAACCATCACAAGGACGCCGATCCTTCTGGTCGTAGATGCAAAGGGAATGGGACGCTCGGTTATCGCGGCAATCGCAGGCTTTCTTAAGTATGATAAGGAGCAACTGATCAAGGGGGTTCTGCTCAACCGGATGTCAAAGGGCTATTATGAGACCTTAAAGCCGGTCATGGAGGAGGAGCTGCGCATTGAGGTGGTGGGCTACTTCCCGGAGCAGAAGACACTTCAACTGGAAAGCAGACACCTTGGATTGAAGCTGCCGGACGAGATCGCAGACATAAAGCAGCAGCTAAAGCAGACTGCGGACGAGCTGCAAAAGACAGTCTCACTTTCAGCGGTCAGGAGGATTGCGCAAAGTGCAGAGAAATTATCTGTAAGCGAAAAACCGGGAAAAAACGAAACAAAAGTCATTGCATTTTCCAAAGAGACAGCAGAAGCATTGGATAACGGTCTAAGAGAAGCCACGTCTACCATGACGGGGAAAGAACACCCGGTTATTGCGGTGGCAAAAGATGAGGCATTCTGCTTTTATTATGAAGATAATCTGCGTTTATTAGAGGAGGCGGGGGCAGAGATTGCTTTCTTCTCACCGATCCACGACAGTGCGCTCCCGGTCGGCTGTGACGCCCTCCTGCTTGGAGGCGGCTACCCGGAACTGTACGCTGCACAGCTTAGTGCCAACAGCAGTATGCGGTGTGAGATCCGGCGTGCGATACAAGGCGGCATGCCGGTCATTGCGGAGTGTGGCGGGTTCATGTATCTGCATACATCTCTTGAAACGAGGGATGGAAAGGCGTATCCGATGGCTGGGGTGTTGGATGCAAAATGCTACGATACTGGCAAGCTGGTCCGGTTCGGCTACATTGAGCTGTCCGAGAAGGATCCTGCTTTCCTGCCGGAGAACGGGCACATCCGTGGGCATGAGTTCCACTATTTTGACAGTGAGGTAAATGGAACGGACTGCGTGGCTTTAAAGCCGGTCACGGGAAAAACCTATGCGTGCGTGAACAAAAATGCGCGGTGGTTTATCGGCTTCCCGCATCTTTATTATCCGTCCAATCCGGCATTTGCGGCGCATATTGTCGAAATCGCAGCACAATATCATAAGGAAAGGAAGTAAGAGGATATGGAAAATTCGTATCGCTTTTTTGAAAACCGGGCATGTAAGTATTTTCCGTGCCACAAGGGACTTTCGGATTTTAACTGCCTGTTCTGCTACTGCCCGCTGTACAACAGGGAGCATTGTCCGGGCAAGCCAGGCTACATGGAGAAGAACGGAAGGACGATCAAGGTCTGTACAGACTGTACATTCCCGCATCAGCCGGAGAATTACGACATCATCATACAGTTTTTAAAAAAATAGGTTTCACAGGAATTTAAAATGGAGGTAATTGCAGCTACATGGAAGGAAAGACAACCGGGATCTTAAAGAACAAATTATTTTTATACCTTACGGAGTTCTTTGCGGGAATGTCCGTTATGGCGGTGGAATTGGGCGCAAGCAGACTGCTCGCACCGTATTTCAGCTCCTCGCAGATCGTCTGGACGATTATCATCGGAACGATCATGATCGCGATGGCACTCGGCAATATTTACGGAGGAAAGACGGCTGACCGTTCTCCGAACCCGGACAAGCTGTACGGCAGGATACTCATCGCAGCAGTATGGATCGCGCTGATCCCGGTGGTCGGCAAGTACATCATCCTTGGAATATCTGCACTTTTGATCTTTACCGTGAGCAACCAGTTTCTGATCATCGCGGCATTTTGTGCCTGCATGGTCATCTTTGTATTTCCGCTGTTTTTGCTTGGAACGGTCACTCCGTCACTGGTAAAGTATTCGGTTGACAGCCTCGATGACAACGGAAAGACCGTCGGAACACTGGGCGCTTTTAACACGATTGGAAGCATCATCGGAACCTTCGTACCGACCTTCGTGACAATTCCGGCAGTCGGAACATCCATCACGTTTTTGATCTTTTCCGGAATACTGATCGCGCTCTCGGTTGTGTACTTTGTAAGCCAGCGCCACGGCAAGGGGAAGATGATCACGGCTATCGTGCTCTTTGTGCTGTGCTGCGGATTCGGATATTCGGACTCGTTTGCGTTCTGGCAGGATGATCTTACCTACGAGGGGGAGTCGGTCTATAATTATCTTCAGGTGTACGAGAACGATAAAGAGGTGGTGCTTTCCACCAATGTGCTTTTCGGCGTGCAGTCGGTGTACATGAAGGAGGATGCGCTGACCGGGATGTACTATGATTATGCGATGGCGGCTCCTCTGATGGTGCCGGATAAGAAGCTGTCGGACATGGAGGTACTGATCCTTGGAATGGGAACAGGAACGTATGCGACGCAGTGCCGGAAATATTTTGGAGATATGTCGATCGAGGGCGTGGAGATCGACGAAAAGATCACGCAGCTTTCGAGAGACTATTTTTTTCTGCCGGATGACATCAAAGTTACCACCTATGACGGCAGGGCTTATCTGAATGCGACCGATAAGAAATATGATGTCATCATGGTCGATGCCTATCAGGATATCACAATCCCGTTTCAGATGTCCTCCGTCGAATTTTTCCAGATGGTTCGGGATCATCTGAATGAAAACGGCGTGATGGTGGTAAATATGAACATGCGCGGAAACCAGTCCGGCAATATCAACGAGTACCTATCGGATACGATCAGCCAGGTATTTGGCGAGGTGTATACGGTTGATGTTGCCGGCTCTACCAACCGTGTGCTGTTCGCATCGAATGATGACCAGATGATCGCACATTTAAATCAGAACGCAGCGCAGCTTAACGACGATACGTTAAAAAATGCGATGCTAAACATCGCGGCAAACTGTACCGGCTATGCAGCGGGAGATTACATCCTGACTGACGACAAGGCACCGGTGGAGCTGCTCGGCATGCAGGTGATCGATGAGTTGATCGAGGACGAGGTCAGTTACTATAAGGGTATTTATAAGGAAAAGGGCTTGCAGGGACTGTTAAACGCACTGTAACAGACCGCACCCATAGAAATACAAAAGAGAGTACAGTATGAAGAAACAAGCATTTATCAAATCATTGCCGATCATGTGCAGCTATATCTTTGTGGCAATGGCGTATGGAATTATGATGGAGGAGTCCGGGTTTGCGTGGTATCTGTCACTGCTTGTCAGCATGACGGTCTACACCGGGGCTTTTCAGTTTGTTCTTATCACATTCTTAAGCGGCGGGGCATCGCTTGTGACGATCGCACTGACCGCTTTTTTGATGAACAGCAGGCAGAGCTTTTACAGCCTTGCATTTTTAGATGAATTTAAAGCGCTGGGAAAGCGCAAATGGTATATGATCCACACGATGACGGATGAGACCTTTGCGGTGAATACGACTTTGGAGGCGGGTATGCCCCAAAAAGAGCGGCAGGATATGATGTTCTATGTCGCACTTTTTTCGCGCGGCTACTGGATGCTCGGTGCCGTGCTTGGCGGCGTGCTCGGACAGTTGATCCCGTATGATATGGAGGGGATCGACTTCTGTATGACGGCGCTGTTTGTGATCATCTTTATCGACCAGTGGGAGAAAAATACCTCACACAGACCGGCGCTTATCGGACTTGCCGTGGGGATCGTGTGTCTGTTTATCTTTGGCGCGTCCTCCTTCATGCTTCCGGCACTGCTTGTCACGTCCGGAATCCTGATCGCCATGACAGGGCAGAAGGGAGCGACACATGAGTAAGTACGGATATATCGCTGCTGCGATCGCGTTGTCAGCAGCAATCACATTTTTCCTGCGCGCATTGCCGTTTCTTGCTTTCCGGGGCGAGCATGGGATGCCGGGGTGGCTGGAGCGGTTGGGAAAGCTGCTTCCGCAGGCGATCATGGCGGTTCTGATCGTATATTGCCTAAAGGATGTGCGGACGGACTGGGTACATACCGGGATACCGGAGATCGCCGGCGTGATCGCTACCGCAGCCTCTTACAAGTGGAAGCACAATACCCTTATCAGCATCCTGATTGGAACTGCAACGTGCATGCTTTTGATACATATTTTTTAGGATTTAGATGTTGTGATGCTGAGTCGGATATGGTACAATAGGACTAGGAAATTTCTGCCGGAGAAGCAGATTTTTCTATAAGATAAAATTACTATTATCTACATTAGGAGGGGAAATTTTATGGAAAACAGATTTGTACTGAACGAGACGTCTTATCATGGCGCAGGAGCGATCGCAAGCATCGCGGACGAGGCAATCGGAAGAAGCTTCAAGAAGGCTTTTGTATGTTCTGATCCGGATCTTGTGAAGTTTGGAGTGACCAAGAAGGTACTCGACGTATTAGAGGCAGCAAAGCTTGATTATGAGCTGTATTCCAACATCAAGCCAAACCCGACCATCGAGAATGTACAGACCGGAGTGGCAGCCTACAAGGCATCCGGTGCAGATTATATCATCGCGATCGGTGGCGGTTCATCCATGGATACCGCAAAGGCGATCGGTATCATCATCAACAACCCGGATTTTGCGGACGTAAGAAGCTTAGAGGGCGTTGCTCCTACCAAGAATAAATGTGTTCCGATCTTTGCTGTGCCGACAACTGCCGGAACTGCAGCAGAGGTTACGATCAACTATGTTATCACCGATGTGGAGAAGAACCGTAAGATGGTGTGCGTAGATCCGAAGGATATCCCGGTTGTCGCTTTTGTTGACCCGGATATGATGTCCTCCATGCCGAAGGGACTTACGGCTGCTACCGGAATGGACGCGCTCACACATGCGATCGAGGGATATATCACCGCGGGAGCATGGGAGCTTTCCGATATGTTCCACTTAAAGGCAATCGAGATCATTGCACGCTCCCTGCGCGGCGCTGTTGCCAACACACCGGAGGGCAGAGCGGATATGGCACTCGGACAGTATGTTGCAGGAATGGGCTTCTCCAACGTAGGACTTGGAATCGTTCATTCCATGGCACATCCGTTAGGCGCGCTGTATGATACGCCGCACGGCATTGCCAACGCGATCATCCTTCCGACTGTTATGGAGTACAATGCTCCGGCAACCGGCGAGAAGTACCGTGAGATCGCAAGAGCAATGGGGGTAAAGGGTGTCGATGACATGACACAGGAAGAGTACAGAAAGGCTGCAATCGATGCCGTAAGACAGCTCTCACAGGATGTGGGAATCCCGGCTGACTTAAAGGAGATTGTAAAGCCGGAGGACATTCCGTTCCTTGCACAGTCTGCTTATGACGATGCATGCCGTCCGGGCAACCCGCGCGAGACAAGCGTTGAGGAGATCGCAGAGCTTTACAAGTCATTGTTATAATACAAAAATGCACAACGACAGCCTCCCGTATTCATACGGGAGGCTGTTTGCTTATATCAGTAATCGCAGGGCTGTGAACCGGTTTGGTTTGCAGTCCTTTTTAATAATCTACTATTGATAAATAATATCAACAACCAGCCTATACACAAAAATTGCACAATGCTATAATTGTTAGTTGGAACTAACCATAAAGGTCATTTCAGATAAGGAGAATCAAGATGATCGTTGAATTTAAAGATGTTGTGAAGAAATACGGTGTGGGAGAAGGTACACAGTTGGCGGTGGATCATGTCAGCTTTACGATTGATGAGGGTGAGTTTGTCGTTATCTTAGGTCAGTCCGGAGCGGGAAAGTCCACAGTATTAAATATGCTTGGCGGAATGGATCAGCCGACGGAGGGAACGGTAAAGGTTGCAGGATATGAGGTGTCTGCGATGAATGACAAGCAGATGTGCGCATACCGCGCAGATGTGATCGGATTTATCTTCCAGTTCTACAATCTGCTTCCGAGCCTTACGGCGTATGAGAATGTCGCGCTTGTAAAGAGCATTGTAAAAGACGCTGCGGATGCAAACGAGCTGCTTAAGATGGTCGGTCTGGAGCATTGCAAAGACAAGTTCCCGGCACAGATGTCCGGTGGAGAGCAGCAGCGCGTATCGATCGCGCGTGCGCTGGCAAAGAACCCGAAGATCCTGCTCGGTGATGAGCCGACCGGAGCACTCGACTCGGAGACCGGTGTGGTCGTGCTGGAGCTTTTGCAGACTCTGTGCAGACAGCAGCACAAGACCGTCATTCTGGTAACACACAATGCGAGCATCGCACAGTGCGCGGACAAGGTGATCCGCATGAAAAACGGAAAGATCCGTTCCATTGAGACCAATGAACATCCGGCTGCAGTAAGGGAGGTTGAGTGGTAATGCTTGGGCGTAAGCTTCTTCGTGAAATGAAAAGTAACTGGGGACAGTTTTTGTCGATCCTGCTGCTGGCGTTCCTTGCAATGGCACTCTATTGCTGTATGGAAGGGCATGTGCTGGCACAGCATTCGGCGCGGGCAGTGTTCCATGAAAAGTGCAACCTTGCGGATCTGTGGATCTACGGGGAAGGCTTTTCCGAGGAGAATCTTGAGGCTGTCCGAAATCTTGACTTTGTAGCGGATGCGTCACTGCGCATGTCGGTGACCGGATCAGCTCCGGACTGTGACGGGGCACAGGTGGATCTTTATCTGGAGCGGGAGGACATTGTAAACCACCCGTATTACATATCGGGGGCGGAGTTTGATCCGACCGACCGGGAGGGCGTATGGCTGGCGGCAGCCTTCGCCGACAAGCGTGGAATTTCCGTCGGGGATGATTTTACCATATCCTACAATGGCATCACATTTACAAGAACCGTAAAGGGCCTGATCGAAAGCCCGGAGTATGAGTACCGTCAGGCGGAGGGAGATGCGGATATCTTCGTGGAAAATATCGCATTTGTCTATATGTCCTACGATGCGTTCCCAATCCGCGAATATGTGGAGCATCTGATCGCACAGGGCAAGTTAAGCGCCCAGCTTGTGCAGGAGGAGGCAACGATCACGGACGAGCAGCTTGCAAAGCGTATGCCGTATACACAGATGCTTGTGACGACAACCGATGGCAAAGCGCTTGAACATGAGGATGAGATCGCAGAGGCACTAAACCGGGAATACGCTGCGATGGTCGATGAACACTCGATCGCGGGCATTGAGCGCTTAAACAGTGAGCTTGCACAGCATGAATCCTTTTCATGGCTGTTTGTGATCATCTTTGTCGGGATCGCGGTGCTTGTCATTGCAACGGCTATGAGCCGTATGGTCGCAAAGCAGCGGACGCAGATCGGAACAATGAATGCACTCGGCATGAAGCCGTACAAGGTGGCATGGCACTATATCAGTTACAGCCTGCTCGTATCCGTGGCAGGAACCCTGCTCGGACTGTGGGTGGGATCTGCGGTGCTCTCACCGATAATGGTAGATTTGTTCTCAAGCTGGTATATCGTTCCGGGACTTCATGCATCCTTCCAGTTGAATTACATCTGGGTGGCAGCACTTATCATTGTGGTATGCAGCCTTGCAGCTTATATCAGTTGTAAAAAGATCCTGAAGGTACATCCGGCGGAGGCACTTCGCCCGGCACCGCCGAAAAGCGGCAAGCGCTGCATCTTTGAGAAGCTTCCGTTTTGGAATAAACTTAGCTTTTGCAGTCAGTACAATCTGCGTGACATTTCGCGTGCAAAGCTTCGTGCAGGAATGGGCGTGATCGGAACAGCGGTCGGAATGCTTCTGATGATCTACGGCGTTGCCTGCAACTCACTTGTAGACCAGATGGAGGAGATCAGCTTTGAAAAGGTGCAGGTCGCAGACTATGCGATGAGCATTTCTGCCGATGCAAAGCTAAGTGATGTCGATGCGATGGCAGAGGCAACGGACAGCGAGCTTGTGATGACCGGACAGATCGAGGTGTCTGCGGTCAAAAATGCGACAGCCTCCGAGAAGAAGAAGGAGGGCATCACGGTGCTTGAGGGAAAAGGTCTGTACCGTCTGATCGATGAGAAGCTTGAGGTGATCGATCTGGCGCAGCACAAGGGCGAGGTTGGTGTCAGCCGCAAGCTCTGCGCGGATCTTGGGCTTTCTGTCGGAGATACCTTCTACTGGCATGTGTACGAACAGAATGAATGGCACGAAGCCAAGGTCGGATACATCTACCGCAGCATGGAATCACAGGGAATCGCATTTATGCGGGAGGACTTTGAGGCGACGGGAGCTACCTATACACCGAATACCGCTTACAGCATGGACTCCTTTGCGGCATATAAGGATGCTGATTTTGTCACGGCAATCCACAGCAAGGCAGATATGATGGAAGCCTACGAGACGAGCATGGAGGTAATGTCCATCATGGTCTGGATGATGATCATATTCTCTGCGATCCTCGTTGTGGTCGTACTTTACAATTCCGGCAACCTGTCCTTCCATGAGCGGGTGGGCGAATTTGCAACTCTTAAAGTTTTGGGGTTACAATCCGGCAGCATTCGTAATATACTAACCGTACAGAATGTATGGCTATCCATCATCGGTATCATTCTTGGTGCGCCGTTTGGCAGGATGACACTGAACGCGATGATGAACTCCAACGGCGAGAACTTTGACTATGCGCTTACGGTCACACCGGGCTGCTATCTGCTCTCCGGTATATTTGTACTGCTGATCTCAATGGCGGTAAGCTTTTTGTTCAGCAGCCGCATCAAAAAGCTGGATATGGTGGAGATCTTAAAGGGCGCAGAATAGAATGGAGGGGTGCCTATGACAACAGAGATTCTTTGCGGGATCACGATCCCGTTTATAGGAACAACATTCGGAGCTGCCTGCGTATTTTTCATGAAAAATGCCATGAGCGACAAGGTGCAGCGGATCCTGACCGGGTTCGCTGCGGGCGTGATGGTTGCGGCTTCCGTGTGGAGTCTTTTGATCCCGTCTTTGGAACAGGCGGCAGATATGGGAAAATGGTCGTTTGTTCCGGCGGTGGTCGGCTTCTGGTTTGGAATCCTATTCCTTTTGCTGCTCGATCATGTGATTCCACATCTGCATTTAAAGAGTGAGGAGGCAGAGGGACCAAAGACGAGATTGCAGCGAACGACGATGCTGGTGCTTGCGGTCACGTTGCACAACATCCCGGAGGGAATGGCGGTTGGCGTTGTGTATGCCGGTTACCACGCGGGTAATGCGAATATCACGGCGATGGGAGCATTAGCTCTTGCAATCGGAATCGCAATCCAGAACTTCCCGGAGGGTGCGATCATTTCCATGCCGCTTCGTGCGGAGGGGATGAGTAAGGGTAAAGCATTTTTCGGCGGTGTGATATCGGGCGTTGTGGAACCAATCGGGGCAGCAACTACGATCCTTGCTGCGGGACTGATCGTGCCGGCACTTCCGTATCTGCTCAGCTTCGCTGCGGGAGCCATGATCTATGTAGTGGTCGAGGAACTGATCCCGGAAATGTCAGAGGGAGCGCATTCCAATATCGGAACGGTCTTTTTCGGAGTGGGATTTTCTGTTATGATGATCTTAGATGTAGCACTGGGGTAAGAAGGTAGAAGTATGAACACAGAACGTTTTTTGGACAATATAACGGAACAGATCAAGGAGGCACAGCTGAAGCTTGGATTTGCAAAGGAAGTAATCCGGCTGTATTTTCCGGCAGCTTCCTTAAATATCCTGCTGGATACGGACTGTAAAAACGCAGAGGAAATGCTCGCGTGCTTACAGCAGGAGCCGGTACTGGAGGACTCTGCGCTCGGAGCGCTTTCTTTTACCTTATGTAAAGGGGAGCGGATCGAGGTATGTATTCCACCAAAAGGGGCAGAATATGTGCATGAGCAGATTGCTGACCCGCCGTTTTTAAAGAATATCGTAGAACTGTTCTCACAGAACCATCACCTGACGCTGGAGGAGATCAGGGCGTGCTTTGCAGCGTACAACAAGGAATATGTGTGCCAGAAGATGGAACCGGGAACGGACTTTGACTATGTGCTGTATTTTCCGGATAAGAAGCCGGATGAATGGTATTACTGCATCCGTATGGAGATGGGGCATACCATTTACCACCGCTTCATTGAGGAGGATTACAGGCAGCTCTTGTAACAGGCACCGCGTGCACGGACGTTACTGTGGACAATACGGCGGTAACGTAATCCGGTAAATGAGAAAGTATCTCTGCTAAGTGGGTTGATTCGGTGTGCGCGGTGTGTTATTTTAGATGTAGGTTAGATATAACTAACCAACATTTGCTTCGCAGAACTAAAGCGGGTAAAACGACTGCGCAGTCGAAATTGAATGGAAAAGGAGAAGAAAAAGCATGGATAAGATTTATGTTGTTTACTGGTCACAGTCAGGAAATACACAGGCGATGGCAGAGGCTGTCGGAAAGGGCATCTCAGATGCCGGAAAAGAGGCGGTTGTCCTTTATGTCGGAGATGCTGCTATTGATATGTTAAAGGATGCAAAGAGCTTTGCGCTCGGATGTCCTGCAATGGGAGCAGAGGTGCTGGAGGAGGGCGAGATGGAGCCTTTCGTATGTGAGGTGGAAGCAATCGCGTCCGGCAAGACAATCGGTCTGTTCGGCTCCTATGGATGGGGCGACGGACAGTGGATGAGAGACTGGGTAGACCGCATGAGCGGATGCGGCGCAAAGGTCGCAAACGGTGAGGGCGTTATCTGCCAGGAGACACCGGATGATGCTGTGCTTGCAGAGTGCGAATCACTTGGAAAGCAGCTTGCAGCAGTATAGAAATAAGAAAACACGGGAGAATCGGTATGGATAGAAACGGACTGGAAAAGGCACTGATACATCACTGCGCGCCGACGCTTGCAGGGCTAAAGAGCGCGGGACTGTTCCGCTATTTTTATGAGAACAGACAGTCGGCAGAAGAAGAGATCGCACAGACGGATGCGCTGCTGCAGGCAAAGGGCGTGTATGTGGAGGCACTCATCTGGAATAAGGATTCCGTCCTGATCTATACATATCGCTTGAACCATTTACAGCGGGAGCTGCAAAACCCGGAGGCACTTGAGATCTTACAGGAGTATGGGTATGTGGGCTGCGATGCGGGAAGCTGTATCCGGCATTTAAAAAAGCGGGTGTGTGAGTGTGCCTGCTTCCCTCATGAAATTGGGATTTTTTTGGGATATCCACCGGAGGATGTCCGTGGTTTTATCGAAAATAGCGGGCAGAATTGCAAGTGCTGTGGGATATGGAAGGTTTATTGCAACGAGCAGGATAAGATACAGTTGTTTTGTAAATTTCAGAAATGCTCGGATGTATACCGTCAGGTATTTTCCAAGGGGCGCGGACTTGCTCAGATGACAGTCGGGGCATAATCACAGAGAAATCAAATCAAGAAGATGATAGATGATAAAATTTATCAACTATAAAAATCCTTGTGGAAAAAGTCATTGTACCGTGCTAAAATTAGCAATCAAAGAATTGGGTAAAACCGATACAGAAACAAAGATGGAGGTACAAAACGATGAACTTTTTAAAGAAAATTGACGGAAAGAAAACAGGAATCTTCGCGGCTGGCGTATTGTTCGGAACCGCAGGAATCAAGATTCTTTCAAGCAAGGATGCAAAGAAGGTTTACACCCAGTGTACAGCAGCGGTTCTTCGTGCTAAGAAATGCGTCATGAAGACCGTAACCAACATTCAGGAAAATGCCGGGGACATTTACGCAGAGGCACAGCAGATCAACGATACTCGCGAGAACGCAGAAGAGTATGCAGATGAGAGCGTTGCTGAGGAAGCGGCAACTGAGACTGAGGCACCGGAAGCATAAGAAAAGAACGGACACCTGCGGGATACTGCAGGTGTTTTTTCCACTTTAAGGATGAAAAAGGACTGATACAAATGAAATTCCAGATACTACATGAAATAAAAGGACGTATGCGTATTCACATTGCGCAGAAAAAGATGACAGATGAGCAGGCAGATACCCTGCAATATTACCTAGAGCATTGCGGGATAGTAACAGATGCGAAGGTGTATGAGCGCACGCAGGATGCGGTGATCTGTTATAGCGCAGACCGCACCGGGCTGATCCACCTGCTGCAGCAGTTTGCTTACCAGAATGTCGAGGTTCCGCAGTCAGCGCTTGAGTTGTCCGGCAGACAGACCAACCGGGAATATCAGGAAAAGCTGACTCAGAAGGTGCTGATGCGCTACATCAATAAGGTGATTCTTCCGTATCCGGTGCGATGCACCATCACGGCGGTCAAGTCATTGAAATATATCAAAAAGGCATTGGAGTCCCTATGGAACAGAAAGATCGAGGTTGCCCTTCTTGACGGCGTGGCGATCGGCGTATCTGTTCTGCGCGGTGATATGAATACCGCAGGCTCTGTAATGTTCTTACTTGACATCGGAGAGACGCTGGAGGAGTGGACGCACAAGAAGTCCGTGGATGACCTGGCACGCAGCATGTCACTTAACATCACAAAGGTATGGCTTGAGGTGGATGGAACAGAGGTATTGGTGGATGCCAACACTGTAAAAGCCGGAGATCCGGTGATCGTACACATGGGTAACGTCATTCCGTTCGATGGAATCGTTGTCCGTGGAACCGGAATGGTCAACCAGTCCTCCCTGACCGGAGAATCTGTGCCGGTGGAGAAGAAGGAGAACAGCTATGTATATGCAGGAACGGTGCTTGAAGAGGGCGAGCTGGTCGTACAGGTCAGGGAGGTAAACGGCTCCACGAAGTACGAGAAGATCGTGGCGATGATCGAGGAGACAGAAAAGTTAAAGTCCGGCATGGAGAGCCGTGCGGAGCATCTGGCAGACCGTCTGGTTCCGTACACGCTGCTTGGAACGGGACTTACCTATCTGCTTACCAGAAACACGACCAAGGCATTGGCGGTACTGATGGTTGATTTTTCCTGCGCGCTTAAGCTTTCCATGCCAATCACGGTGCTTGCGGCGATCCGCGAGGCGAACCGCCATCACATCACCGTAAAGGGCGGTAAGTTCTTAGAGCGTATGGCAGAGGCAGATACGATCCTGTTTGATAAGACCGGAACACTTACCAAGGCACAGCCGGTTGTCTCACAGGTAATTTCCTTTAACGGGGAGGAGCCGGACGAGCTTCTTCGTATTGCGGCATGTCTGGAGGAGCATTTCCCTCACTCTATGGCGAAGGCTGTCGTGAATGCGGCAAGAGAAAAGGGACTGGTTCATGAGGAGAATCACTCCAAGGTGGAATATATCGTAGCGCACGGCATTTCTTCCAGAATCGATGGAAAGAAGGTCGTGATCGGAAGCTACCACTTTGTATTTGAGGATGAGCAGTGTAAGATTCCACAGGGCAGGGAGGAGCTTTTTGCAAGCCTTCCGACCGACTGCTCACATTTATACCTGGCGATGGAGGGCGAGCTGATTGCGGTGATCTGCATTTTAGATCCAATCCGCGAGGAGGCAGCTGAGGTTATCTCCCGGCTTCGCGAAGCCGGATTTACCAAGCTTGTCATGATGACCGGTGACAGTGAGCGTACAGCAGCTGCTGTCGCAGAGAAGATCGGTGTGGACGAGTATTACTCAGAGGTGCTGCCGGAGGATAAGGCGGCATTTGTGGATAAAGAACAGGCACTCGGAAGAAAGGTTATTATGATCGGTGACGGCGTGAATGATTCCCCGGCACTTTCCGCGGCGGATGTCGGCATCGCGATCAGCGACGGCGCACAGATCGCAAGGGAGGTTGCGGATATCACAGTTGAAGCGGACAATCTGTATGAGCTTGTGGCGCTGCGCACGATCAGCAGAAATCTGATGCGGCGTATCCGCAGGAACTACGGACAGATCGTTGGCATCAATTCCGGTCTGATCCTGCTTGGCGTGCTCGGAGTGATCCAGCCTACAACCTCCGCACTGTTACATAATACCTCAACACTTGTGATCAGCATGCGCGGCATGCAGGGGTGGAAAACAGATACTCCGGAAAGCGGAAAATAAAGGAGACAACAATGTCAGATTGCGAATTTTGCGGGAACGAAATCGATTACCATGAGATCATCGACTGTATCACCTGTGCACTCGATGCGCGGGATACCTATACGGCGGGGCACTCGGAGCGCGTCAGCGATATGGCGCTTCAGGTATGCCGCCTGATCGGGCTTAAGAAGGAGGACACCTCCAAGATCCACATTGCGGCACATTTACATGATATCGGCAAGATCGGTGTGCCGGATGCCGTACTTAACAAGGCGGGAAAGCTGACGGACGAGGAGTTTGCCTACATAAAGAAGCACCCGATCATCGGGGCGGAGATCCTTGGCAAGTCGCATAAGCTCAGCGAGCTTTCTGACATTGTGCTTATGCACCATGAGCGCTATGATGGAAAGGGATATCCAAACGGCGTTGCCGGTGCGGATATCCCGATTGGCGCAAGGATCATTGCCATCTGCGATTCCATCGATGCGATCACCTCGAACCGCTGTTACCGCAAGGCGCATGACTTTGCATACTGCTATGAGGAGATCGAGAAGAATCTCGGCAAGATGTACGATCCGATTGTCGGACGATATGTGCTTGACCACTGGGACGAAGTGACCAGTGTAGTAAGAAACAGGGCTTAGTTATAGTTTTTGCCTATATGACATAATAAGATATTCGGATTATGCAGACGCGCAGTTTGATGCTAGTATTTTTGCAGGGGATGCGGTAAAAGAAAAGCCGTACAAATTACAGGAATACAAGGCAGGAGACTTACGATGGAAAGAGGAATCAATACGCGCTGTTTACATTTAGAAGAGGACGAGGGAAAGCTTGAGCACTACGGTGCGATCAGCTACCCGATCTATCAGACTGCAACCTATGCACATCCGGGCGTGGGGCAGAGCACCGGCTATGATTACAGCCGGCTGCAGAACCCGACCAGAGAGCATCTGGAGAAGGTCGTTGCAGGGCTTGAAGGCGGGATCGACGCATTTGCGCTTTCTACCGGAATGGCTGCAATTTCCCTGCTTATGGAGCTGTTTGAGCCGGGCGATCATGTGATCGCGGAGGAGGATCTCTACGGCGGCAGCATCCGTCTGTTTGACAATATTTCCAAGAAAAATCATTACGACATTTCCTATGTCAACTGCTCCGGTGAGGACGTAGAGCCTTATATCCGGGAGAATACGAAGGCAATCTATCTGGAGACACCGACCAACCCGATGATGCGAGTGTCGGATATCGCAAAGATTGCAAAGGCTGCAAAGCGGCACAACTGCCTTTTGATCGTTGACAATACATTCCTTTCTCCATATTTTCAAAATCCGCTCGCGCTTGGAGCAGACATCGTGATCCATAGCGGAACAAAGTTTTTGGGCGGACATAACGACACACTTGCCGGATTTATCGTGACCAATAACGAGGCGGTGAGAGAACGTCTGCGTTTTTTGATCAAGACGACCGGCGCGGGGCTTGCGCCGTTTGACAGTTGGCTGATCCTGCGCGGGATCAAGACGCTCGGCATCCGCATGGAGCGGGCACAGCAGAATGCAATCGCGATCGCAGACTGGCTGAATGAGCAGCCGGCAGTAACGGCGGTATATTATCCGGGGCGAAAAGAGCATCCGGGGTACGATATTATGAAAAAGCAGGCGAGGGGCTTCGGTTCGATGCTGACCTTTAACGTTGACACAAAGGAGCATGCGAAGGAGATCCTTGCAAATGTGCGCCTGATCCGTTTCGCGGAGAGCCTTGGCGGTGTGGAGACGCTCATCACCTATCCGGTGACACAGACACATGCGGATGTCCCGGAGGAGGTACGCCGGAAAAACGGGATCACGCCTTGCACCCTCCGGCTTTCGACCGGAATCGAGGACTGTAAGGATCTGATCGCGGAATTATCCGCTGTTTTTGCAAAGCTTTCGTAAGCGGCAGATAGAAATGAGGGAGAAAAGATATGGCAGAGAGAAATCTGGACTTTGATACAATCCATGACCGGAAAGGCACGGATTGCCTGAAATATGATTTTGCAAAGAGAAGAGGATTGCCGGAGGATGTCCTGCCGCTGTGGGTGGCAGATATGGATTTTTTGACCTCCTCCTATGTGGAGGACGCCGTGATCGAACGGACAAAGCAGGCAATCTTTGGCTATACCGAGACGCAGGAGGATTATTTTGCAGCGGTTGCCGGATGGATGAAGCGCCATCATAACTGGGAGATAAAGCCCGACTGGATGATCAAGACACCGGGCGTTGTGTTCGCGCTTGCGATGGCGGTAAAGGCATACACGAAGGAAAATGATGCGGTGCTGATTCAGCAGCCGGTGTACTATCCGTTTTCCGAGGTCATCCGCGATAATGGGCGTGTGGTGGTAAGCAGCGACCTGTATCTGGGAGAGGACATGCGCTATCACATCGACTTTGAGGATTTTGAGGAGAAGATCATTAAGCATGACATCAAGCTGTTTTTGCTCTGCAATCCGCACAATCCAAGCGGCAGGGTATTTACGGAGGAAGAACTGACAAGGCTTGGGGATATCTGCTTAAAGCACGGGGTGACGGTGGTAAGTGACGAGATTCACAATGACTTTGTATTTTCGGGTACGCATCATGTGTTTGCCTCGGTTAAGAAGGAGTATGAGGACATCTGCATAATCTGCACATCTCCGAGCAAGACTTTCAATCTGGCGGGCATGCTTGTGTCCAATATCTTTATCCCGAATGCAAAGCTGCGGGCTGGATTTAAGCATGAGGTGGATGCTGCCGGAATCAGCCAGCTTGGCACGCTCGGACTAGTGGCGGTGGAAGCAGCGTACGCGAAGGGAGACGAATGGTATCAGAATATGCTGGAGTATATAAGGGGCAATATTGCTTATGTAAAACGCTATGCGAAGGAGAATCTGCCGGGGGTAAAGGTGATCGAGGGCGAGGGTACTTACCTTATATGGATGGATTTTCGAGGAACAGGAATCGATGCCGGGGAGCTGGACCGGCGCATCATCCACGAGGCAAAGCTCTGGCTTGACAGCGGCAAGATCTTCGGCGACACTGGAAAGGGCTTCCAGCGGATCAATGTTGCAGCACCGAGAAGTGTCGTGGAGGAGTGTCTGCGGAGAATCCGGTCAATTTTATAGATACAGGATTTGACAAAGCCTCAAAATGCGGCTACAATAAAGGCTACTGAACAAGTAGGAATACAAACGGATACGGAAACGTATCCGCTTTTTAAAGTGAGGTTTATATGTTAAATCAGTTTTCGAGAACAAGTCTGCTTTTCGGGGAGGAATCCATTGAGAAGCTTCATAACATGAGAGTTGCAGTGTTTGGGATCGGCGGAGTCGGCGGATATGTGTGCGAGGCGCTTGTACGAAGCGGCATAGGGGCTTTTGATCTGGTCGATGATGACAAGGTGTGTTTAACGAACCTAAACCGGCAGATCATTGCAACGCGCGAGACCGTCGGCAGGTACAAGGTGGATGTCATGAGAGACCGCATCCTTTCTATCAACCCGAAGGCGGATGTGCGCATACATAAGTGCTTTTTCCTGCCGGAGAACGCGGATGATTTTCCGTTTGAGGAATACGATTATGTGGTGGATGCGGTGGATACCGTCACGGCAAAGCTTGAGATCATCATGCGGGCTAAGCAGCTCGGCATTCCGGTCATCAGCGCGATGGGAGCGGGCAATAAGCTGGATGCGAGCCGGTTTAAGGTTGCGGATATCTATCAGACAACGATGGATCCGCTGGCGAAGGTCATGCGGAGAGAGTTAAAAAAGCGTGGTGTCAAGAAGCTGAAGGTCGTCTTTTCCGATGAGAAGCCGACACGCCCGGTCGAGGATATGGGAATCAGCTGCAGAACCAACTGCATCTGCCCGCCGGGAGCTGCGCACAAGTGTACGGAGCGCCGGGATATTCCGGGCAGCACCGCCTTCGTTCCGGCTGTGGCAGGGCTTATTATGGCGGGCGAGATCATAAAGGATCTGACCGGTGTGCGGGAGCAGAAGTAAACAGCAAAATAGCTAAAAAGATGGCGTGTGGAATACACGCCGTTTTTTGCTTTATAGGAAATTTCTTTTCCTATAAAGCAAAAATGCTCCGCAGGGATGCGACCCGTGTGGAGTTGAAGATGCATTTGCGTGCCCACACGGGCGCGCAAAGAGTCACAAAGTGACACTTTGTTCTATTTGTATAGAATTGCCAAAAAAGAGCGAAAAAAGGCGAAAATGATTGCAAAAATGACCAATAAGCCATAAACTGGAAATAGTTGTAATGAATGATCAAAATCGTTTTTTACAACGCAGACGGTAGGAAGGGGTTTGGAATTGAAAATGGCAAAACAAAAAAAGGCAGTTAATAAGGTGGGGACGGATATCATCCAGAAGATGAGTGTTTCGGAACGTTTCCGGAATAAGAGCCTTATTTATAAAATCTCCGTAGTGACGGCACTTATGCTTGTAATCTGCCTGACACTGCTGATCGCAATTAGCGCGACGTTAGCGGGGCGCTCCCTCAGCAAGACGGTAAGTGGGGAGTTCGAGGGAATTGCCACGGAGAACGGTCTGATGGTGCAGAACGTCATCAATACCGCGTCGAACACTGCAAGTATCCTGCAGGACTATATGCAGAAGCATTATGATGAGTTTTCGGAGAAGGGCTACAAGGGAACGGCATCAAGAAGCGCAGTCTATACGGATGTTGATCTCCAGCAGCTTAACAAGGAGGCGGAGAGCTTCATCATCAGCGTTGCGACTACGGCGGTTAAGGATAACGAGGGAATCTGCGGTGTCGGAGTATTCTTTGAACAGAATGCCTTTGACCCGGCAATCAAGGACTATACCATATATGTCAATGAAGAAAATGCCAAGAGTGGAAAGGCGCAAAGCTATGGGGAGTATGAGACTTACAGCACGCAGGATTATTACCGGGAGGCTGCAAAGACGCAACAGAATAGCTTTACCGATCCGTATCAGGATCAGGGAATGCATATGATTAGTGCGTCCTTCCCCATTACCTATAACCTCCAGACCAAAGGTGTTGTGCTTGTAGATATCAATCTGGATACCTTCAGCTGCTTAAGAGCTGCGGATTCCAAGTATCCGAGCATGTACGTGGATATCTTAAATCCGTTTGGTACGATGGTTTACGACAGCGAGTCTGCGGAGTATATCGGACAATCTTTAAAGGATCTGATCTCCGATCGTGATTATGCAAAAATTCAGGCAGGAATGGATACGGGTGAGAGCTTTAGCGCCAGCACGAGAAAGAATGACGGAACCAAGATTGTCCGCTATTATGCACCGATCAACGCAGCCGGACAGACATGGTGGGCGGCGAGTGCGTTGTCTAAGAGGGACTTAAACCGCAGTACCGTCCGGCTGGTTCTTATGATGGCGTTTATCGCGCTTGCAACACTCGGTGTTATCATTGCTCTGAGCAGTTGGCTTCTCCGCAAATATATCAAGCCAATCGCAAAGGTTGTCGGGGTTGCCGGACAACTGGCGCAGGGTGATTTTAATGTATCGATCGCGGCACAGTATCAGGACGAGATCGGAGGGCTTGCAAATACCTTCTCAGAGATGGCAGGGCGATTGCGGGCAACGATCGAGGACATCACGAACAACCTCAAGGAGATGGCTGCCGGCAACTTCGATGTAAAACCGGGAGTAGAGCATGTAGGCGATTTCAAGGCAATTGAGGATGCTCTGGTAAGCGTAGTGAGCGATCTTTCCCATACATTGCGGCAGATCAACGAGGCATCCGAGATGGTTGCCTCCAATGCAGCACAGATCTCGGATGGTGCACAGTCGCTGACCGAGGGTGCGATGGATCAGGCAAATTCTGTCGATGAACTGCAATCCACAATCACGCATGTGGCAGATCAGGTTGAGAAGAACGCACAGAATGCCAATGCAGCGAATGAGCTTGCCAAGGTGGTCGGCAATGAAATCATAGCAAGCAACGAGCAGATGCAGCAGGTAGTCAATGCGATGGAGACAATCAACCAGACATCCTTACAGATCCGTTCTATTATCAATACGATCAATGATGTTGCAGACCAGACGAATTTACTTGCCCTAAATGCCTCTATTGAGGCAGCAAGGGCTGGAGAAGCAGGAAGAGGATTCTCCGTTGTGGCAACACAGGTCGGCGTACTTGCAGCACAGAGTGCGGAGGCTTCCCAGAACTCTAATGCCCTGATCATTCAAGCAATGAATGCAGTCGAAGAGGGAAAGCGTGTCGTTGACCAGACGGCAGCAAAGCTGCTAGAATCCGTTGATGTAACGAACAAGCTGGTAAAGAATATCGAGGAGATCACACAGGCATCACAGAGACAGTCAGAATCCTTAGGACAGGTTTCAGAGGCTGCTAATCAGATTGCAGCGGTTATTCAGGAGAATACAGCGATGGCAGAGGAAAGCTCCGCAAGCAGTGAGGAGCTTGCAGCACAGGCTGAGAAGCTTAAGAATCTGATCGGAGAGTTCCGGTTGCAGGATGAAACGTAGCAGATCAGCAGGAGCGTAACGCAGACACAAGGAAATAGAAATAAGAAAGTACAAATAAGAAAGCCCGGAAGCGATGCTTCCGGGCTTTCTGTATGACTTTTGTCTCTACATCATTGGAGGCACCAAGTTCGAGTACCTGCTCATCAACCGCCAGATATGCGTCGGTGGAATGCAGATTTTTGTTTGCAAATCACAAAAAATCGGGTATACTATATATCCCTATTTAGAAAGAACGGACAATGATCTGGGGCAGAAAAGATAAAGCGGATGCAGAGGGGAGGGTTTTATGGAAGAAAACAGGACGCAGGGTGGCTGTCCGGTGCACGGCACAACGCGGGCAGAGGAAGAATGGTATCTTTCGGAGACGATCGAGCTGGCACGGCACAACCTTATGCGGGAGAAGGAGCGCATCACACAGTTAAATGGTGATATTGTCGACATCATGGAGCATGTAAACAGCACCGGGGACAAGGAGGGGCTGTTTCTGTGGAACAATGCCAAAGCGCAGTTAAAGGAGGCAATGAACAACCTTTCGCGCCATGAGAAGGCATGTAAGAAGCCGTATTTCGGGCGGATCGATTTTAGTGATGCAAATGGCAGGCAGGAAGAATCCTATTATATAGGAAGAGTCGGGATCGCGAGGGAGGATATGGAGCCGGCGGTGATCGACTGGCGCACGCCGGTGGCTTCGGTGTATTACGAGAACGCGATGGGACGCGGAACCTATACGGTAAGCTCCGAGGGCACCTACGAGATCGACTTGAGGCGCAAGAGAAGCTACGAGATCGAGGACGACAGGCTAAAGGATTTCTACGATCTGGATGTGGTGGCAAATGATGACCTTCTGACAAAGTATCTGTCAAAGAATAAAACGGAGATGCTCGGCGAGATCATCGCGACGATTCAGAAGGAGCAGAACCGCATCATCCGCCGTTCACCGAGGACAAACATGATCGTGCAGGGTGCGGCAGGCTCCGGCAAGACCACGGTAGCGATGCACCGGATCTCCTACATCCTGTACAACTACGCGGACGAGTTCCGCCCGGAGGACTTCTATATCATAGGAAGCAACCGGATCCTGCTGAATTATATCACCGGTGTCCTGCCGGAACTGGATGTTTACGGTGCAAGGCAGATGACGATGGAGCAGCTTTTCATACGGCTTTTGTATGAGGACTGGGATGCGGATAAATATGCGGTGCGAAGTGTCGATAAGAACGATGCGCGCAACAGCGTAAAGGGGAAAATGCAGTGGTTTCGGGAACTGGAGGAGTTCTGCGAGGACTACGAGCGAAGGGAAATCCCGGCAGATCCGGTTTACATGGAGAAAACGGGCGTGCTTCTTGTCGGAAGCAACATGATCGAGACCTATCTTGCGTCGAATCCGCTTATGCCCATGCAGAGCAAGCGCCTGATGCTGAATGAGATCCTCTACTCCAAGTATGAGAATGAAATCTTAGGGAAAAATGTCTCCTTCACGCCGGAGGAGAAGAAGGCGCTGGAAAAACGCTACCGTTTCTACTACGGGAAGGATGAATGGAAGGGTTCGCTCTATGAAATGTATCGGAATTTTCTCCTAAGCCAGCGGCAGAACGGATACGATATTGATATCTCGGAGGATGCATTTGATGTGTATGATCTGGCGGCACTTGCCTATCTGTACAAGCGCATCAAGGAGATCGATCCGGTGCGCGAGGCAACGCATGTGATCATCGATGAGGCGCAGGATTTCGGGATGATGGCGTATGCATCGCTTCATTATTGTATGCGGGGCTGCACTTACACCATCATGGGCGACACCTCACAGAATATTCACTTCCAATATGGATTAAACGACTGGGAGGAGCTTAAGAAGCTGATTCTTACCGGGGATTATGATAAGTTTGGTCTGCTGCGGAAAAGCTACCGCAACACGGTGGAAATCGCAGAGTTTGCAACGGAGATCCTGCGGCACGGGGATTTTTCCATCTATCCGGTCGAGCCGATCATCCGGCATGGAGCTGCGGTGAAGATCGAATGCATCCGGGAGCGCGGGGCGCTGATCAAGGCGTGTGCGGATACGTTATTGAATTGGCAAAGCGCGGGTTATGAGACGCTCGCGGTGATCTGCAGGGAGGAAAACGAGGCAGAGCGCGTTGCAAAGGAGCTGCGGGCGTATGTTCTGATCAAGGATCTGACCGGGGAGGAGACAACGTTTGGAGCCGGGATCATGGTACTTCCGGTCGTGTATACAAAGGGATTGGAGTTTGATGCGGTGCTGATCTTTGATCCGTCGGAGGAAAAGTATCCAAACGACAACGGGCATGTCAAGATGCTGTATGTGACTGCGACGCGCGCATTGCATGAGCTTGCCGTCCTCTATCAGAGATCCCTCACACCGCTGATCGCAACGCAGGCACCGAAGGATAAACACATGGAGGAATTTGAGGCGGATGCTTCGCAGGAGGACGAGGAACAGCATCGGACGATCACGGCGAAGGAAGCACTCGCACAACAAAAGGCAGACGGCAGGCGTGAGATGCAGCAGAGAGCTTATATTGGTCCGAAGTGCATCACGATCAAGTCGGAAGAGAAGGCGAAGCCGGTTGGCAAAGCTGCACCGGGGCTGGCGGCACTGAAACAGAGCGTAGGTGCTGCGGGCGTGCAAGGTCAGATGACGGATGCGCGGAACGGACAGAGCGTGAAAGGGCAGCAAAGCGGACAGAAAGCAGCAGGGGCAGATAAGTGTCGGACAGTGGGCGCGGATGGTGCGCAGAAAATAAATGAGTCTCCTTACAAGTATGGGGAGCAGCCGGATAACTTAGCGCTTGCAGTCAAGGGGCATACTAGACCGGATGCTGCCGTGAGGTGGGTGAAAAAGACCAAGACCTCATTGGCACTGACCAGCAGATACGGCGTGCTTACCATTACACCGGTGGATGACACTTGTGTACACATCGCTTTTGCAAAGAGCGGAGCAGAAGGAGCAGGTGTAAAAACGCCAAAAACCATTTCCGGGCAGCCGGTGAAGTGGACGGCAAAGGAGTCCCCGTCCGTGGTGGAGGTTGCAACCGCAAAGCTGATTGTCCATATCAATAAGAAGGATGGTGCTGTGCAGTTCCTGGGCGCGGATAAGAAGCCGCTCCTCAGTGAACGCCTGACAGAGCCAAGGCTGATCGATGGGACGGAATGCTGGAACTTCTTCGCATTCGGAAAGAATGAGAAGCTAAAGGCGAAAGGAATCCTTGCAACCGAACTGATGGATCTGGATAAGAA
>ERZ1034998.308-NODE-308-length-32572-cov-38.813697_pt1 | contig 32572 bp, 32 predicted proteins | sample MGYA00520621_ERZ1034998 | MGnify/ENA primary metagenome ERZ1034998 (study PRJEB33766, sample SAMN09781748) | gut metagenome | biome: gut microbiome | host: Homo sapiens | place: Madagascar | study: EMG produced TPA metagenomics assembly of the PRJNA485056 data... | reverse complement strand
ATTTCACAATACTGCACCTTCCCTTTCGCTGGCTGTATTCTGTCAGCTTTTATTTCACACTCATCTTTTTCTGTAATATCTCCACAAAACTCCTGTTACTGAGTTTAATAATCTTTGTATCAAGCGCCGATTTTGTAATCTTAATGCGGTCTCCCGGTTTCAGACTGACATTCTCACTTCCGTCAAATGACAATATTTTCTCATCATCCATGCCATGTCTGTCAGGACATATTTCTATCTCTATCTCAGAACCGGCAGGCAATACAATGCTTCTCGTATTTAAAGTATGGGCACATACCGGTGTCAAAAGGACAATATCTGCCGGTGGCGTTACTATAGGCCCTCCGGCTGAAAGATTATACGCTGTCGATCCTGTCGGAGTAGCTATGATTATTCCATCTGCGGTATAGTGATTAAGCAGAATATCATCTACATAAATATCAAAATCAATAACACGCAGTGTACCGCTTCTCCCCACAACAATATCATTAAGTGCTATATTGTGGCAAACCTTTTCGCCATTTCTGTATAAATCTCCCGATAACATTATTCTCTTTTCAATGTGATATCTGTCTTCTATAAGCTTTGTTATGGTCTCTTCCACATTCTGAACCTCGACTTCAGCAAGATATCCGAGATTGCCGAGATTTATGCCTATAAACGGTATATCAAGCTGTACAAGGTCTCTTGCAGCAAGTATCATTGTTCCGTCGCCGCCAAGCACTATTATACAGTCCGTATTTTCAGGAACATCGTTCGGATTTGTATAGCTGTACTTTTTTAACACTCCGTCCGCTATAATGTTTCCTTCATTCCGTCGCACAAAACATTTCCTGCCTGCCCTTTCTATTATCGACATTATTTTTTCCGTAATAACATAATCTGCGTCCTTATCTCTGTTTGTAATCAGAAAAAAATTGTCCATCTCTTACCAGTCCTCATTTCATCAAAAGCTATTTATCAAGGTCTCCATGTGCCATATCTACAACATCATTCACACTTACACCTTCAGCATTTATATCTGTTTTTATCTCATCTGCCTCATCCCGATTACCGTTTTCAAGATATAAGAGATATTCTATGTTGCCTTCAGGTCCTTTTATAGGAGAATAATCAAGATTTAAAATATTAAATCCTATGGATGCAGCATACTCTATAACCTTTTCTATCACTTCACGATGTACCGCCTTGTCTCTTACTACACCTTTTTTACCTACTTTTTCACGGCCTGCCTCAAACTGTGGTTTGATAAGACATACAATCCGCCCGTCATCCGTCAGCAGATTTTTAACCGGAAGCAAAACCTTTGTCAGCGATATAAATGATACATCTATCGAAGAAAACTCTATCCTGTCCGGAATATCTGCCGGTTCCACATACCTTATATTAGTCTTTTCCATACATACAACACGCTCATCCTGTCTTAACTTCCATGCAAGCTGACCGTGTCCCACATCCACAGAATATACCTTTACTGCTCCATTCTGTAACATGCAGTCGGTAAATCCGCCTGTAGATGCACCTACATCCATACATATTTTTTTATCCACATTAACGCCAAAGTTATTCATTGCCTTTTCAAGTTTCAGACCACCACGACTTACATAAGGCAATGTGTTACCTCTGACTTCAATTTTTACCTCTTCTGCAAAACTTGTTCCCGCCTTGTCCTCTTTCTGACCGTCAACATATACCTGACCGCTCATGATTATGGCTTTTGCCTTTTCTCTTGATGGTGCAAGACCACGATTTACAAGCATTACATCTAATCTTTCCTTCATGACTACCTCCACTCAGAAATATTACTTCTGATGCTGTACATTATCCTTAATCTTATTTACTATTGAAGCAGAATCTATTCCTGATTCTCTTTCTAATATATCTATGCTTCCATGCTCCACATAGAGATTCGGTATGGCAATATTTATTACCTTTATGTTTTTATTCATCGTATTAACATACCTTAGAACAGTTTCACCAAATCCACCGCTTACAACGTTTTCTTCCATCGTCACAAAGAGATAATGTGTCTCCGAAAGTGTCTCTAAACATTTCTCATCTATCGGCTTTACAAATCTGGCATTTACCAGAGTAACGGAATATCCCTGTTCTTTTAAACATTTCCTTACCTCTACCGCTTTCTTAACCATGGTTCCGGCAGCTATCAGCGCTATATCCTTTTCCCTGTATATTATCTCACTTCTGCCATATTCTATAGGAGCCCTGTATTCCTTAAGTCCGTCATAAGCTTCTCCTCGCGGATATCTTATGGCTATCGGATGTGAAAAATCCGCAGCAAATCTGACTGCATCAGCTAACTCATACTTGTTCTTCGGTGCAATGATATTCATATTCGGAATATTGCTGAGATATGACAGATCAAATATTCCCTGATGTGTTTCACCGTCACCGCCTACAAGACCTGCCCTGTCCACCATGAATTTTACGGGCAGGTCCTGTATACAGACATCATGAAGTATCTGGTCATATGCTCTCTGCAAAAATGATGAATAAATCGCAACATATGGTTTAAATCCTGTAGAGGCAAGACCTGCCGCAAATGTCACCGCATGTTCCTCCGCTATACCCACATCGAAAAATCTGTCAGGATGCAGTTCACTGAATTTCTTTAATCCCGTTCCATCCGGCATGGCAGCACATATAGCCACCACCTTTTCATCCTTTTCTGCTAATTTCATAAATGCTTTTGAGAACACATCCGTGTATGAAGATTTCTCCGGTCTATCAAGCACCTTTCCGGTTTCGGGATTAAACGGTGCGATACCGTGAAACTTATCAGGATATTTTTCTGCATATTTATATCCTTTTCCCTTGTGGGTAAGAACATGTATAATAACACCATGGTCTATGTTTTTAGCTTCATTAAACACTCTTACCATACCGTTTATGTCATGGCCGTCCACAGGACCCAGATACGTGATTCCCATATCTTCAAATAACATTCCCGGTATTACAAGCTGCTTTATACTGCTTTTTGTTTTGCGTATCTTCGTTACCAGCTTGTCCCCTATTTTAGGAATCTTATTGAGCTGGTCAACAACACCGTTTTTAAGTTCTATATACGCCGAACCGGCTCTCAGATTTGTAAGATATTTTGACATTCCGCCTACATTTTTTGATATGGACATATCATTATCATTTAATACGATAATAAAATTTCTGTGAAGTGCTGAAACGTTATTTAAAGCCTCGTATGCCATACCACCTGTTAATGCCCCATCACCTATAACCGATACGACGTAGGAGTCATCTCCATTTAACGCATTTCCGCTTATAATACCGAGTCCTGCCGAAATAGACGTAGAACTGTGTCCTGTATCAAAGCAGTCATACTCACTCTCACGTCTCTTTGGAAATCCGCTCATTCCACCGTACTTACGGAGTCTGTTAAACTCATTTTTTCTTCCGGTAAGAATTTTATGCGTATATGACTGATGTCCAACATCCCATATAATCTTATCCTCAGGAAGTTCAAATGCAAGATGTAACGCCATGGTAAGCTCTACAACACCAAGATTTGAAGCAAGATGTCCTCCGCTTGCGCTTATCTTTTCGATCAGGAATTCTCTGATTTCCTGTGCGAGAATGTCATATTCCTCTTTATCTATATCTTTTATATCATTTGGTTTATTTATTCTCTCTAATACCATAACCAGTCCCTCCGCTATACGACTGCTATTTTTTCCGGGATGTCAACCAATCAATAAGCATTAACAGAAATTCATCTTCTTTTCCCAGTGATTTAAGGCACTCTTCTGCCTCTGTCGAAAGTCGCTTAACCTCTTTTGCGGCCTCATCTATACCCATAATATTTACATATGTAGATTTATTATTTTTCTCGTCGCTGTGTACAGGCTTTCCTATCTCTTCTTCATCTCCGGTGACATCAAGTATGTCATCTTTAATCTGAAATGCCAGTCCGATATTTGATGCAATCTTCTCTATAACGTCAACTTCACTCTGTGTGGCTCCTGCAAGTATTGCTCCTGCCATCATGGATGCCTCTATGAGTGCTCCTGTTTTTAATTCATTTATATAATCAAGTGAATCCTTAGTCTGCGGTTTGCCCTCAGACATTATATCAACTGTCTGTCCGCCTATCATGCCATATATTCCCGCTTTATGAGCAATAACAGATAATGCGGCAGCAGCTCTCGCCGGATTGTCACTTTTCAGCACGCCGTCTATCGCTGTCTCAAATGCATAATTTAACAGTGCGTCCCCTGCAAGTACACCCATTCCCTCACCATATTCTTTATGGGTAGTCTTTCTTCCTCTTCTGTAATCATCATTATCCATAGCCGGAAGATCATCGTGAACAAGGGAATATGTGTGTATATACTCTATCGCTGCCATAAACGGTTTTACATTCTCCGTATCACCGCCAAACATCTTTACAGTTTCACACATTAAAAGCGGACGCAATCTCTTGCCTCCTGCGTTTACACTGTAATTCATTGCTTCCATTACAAGTTTCTGCTTTGTAGTTTCCTCCGGAAGAAATTCTTTGACAACCTTCTCTGCCCATGCGGTTCTCTCTTTAAATTCTTTGTTAAATTCCATCATTTTCCACATTTCCTTCAATAATATTTATCTTTTTTTCTACTTTATCAATCTTATCATTACAATGTTTTACCAGTTTCATACCCTTTTCATAGAGCTTAAATGAATCTTCAAGGGATACTTCATCATTATCCATCATTTCAATAATTTTACCCAGCTCTTCAAAATTTTTCTCTATAGATTTGCTCTCAGCTGCCATATTTCTACTCCATTCCGATTTAATCAAGTACTTTCTTTATCTGTGCCATGGCACTTCCGTTTTGCAGATTAAGCTTTATATCATCGCCCGGCTTTATCTGTGCAATGTCTGTCAGAGGCTTTTCATCCTTTGTCTGAACATATGCATAACCCTTTGACAATTTGTTTAGCGGTGACAGACCGTTAAGTCTCTCTGACATAACCGCAAGATTATTTTTAAGTATGTTTAATCTGTCATGCATAATATCAGACATCTGTTCCTGCATGTCTGATACCCTCTGTCTGCTTTCAAATATACGGTTTTGCGGACTTTTATTTATAAGTCTTAACCGGTATTGTTCAAGAATTGCCCTCGAGCTCTGTGATTTTCTTATAAGACTCCTTTTCAGAGTATAACCTATATCGTTAATATCCTGCTCAAATCTCATATAATCAAACACTGCAAGTTCTGCCGCTGCCGATGGTGTCGGTGCTCTTCTGTCTGCCACATAATCTATTATGGTTGTGTCAGTTTCATGACCGACCGCTGATATTACAGGTGTATTACATTCAAATACGGCTCTTGCCACTATTTCTTCGTTAAAAGCCCACAAATCTTCTATCGAGCCTCCACCCCTACCGACTATAATCACGTCCATTCCCATATTGTCAAGACATCTTATGCCGTTTACAATATCAGGCGCAGCAGCTGCTCCCTGAACAAGAGACGGATACAGATTAAGCTGAACATACGGATTTCTTCTTGTTGATATATTTATAATATCCTGTATTGCTGCTCCTGTGGCAGCAGTAACTATACCGATATTCATCGCATACTTAGGAATAGGCTTTTTATACTCAGGTGCAAACATTCCCATTTCCTCAAGTTCTTTTTTGAGCTCTTCAAACTTCTTATGCAGATCTCCCGCACCATCTGATGTTATCTTTTCAGCATACAGCTGATATTTTCCATCACGCTCATATACACTTACGGTACCCGTAGCCACAACGGACTGTCCCTCCGTAAGTCTGAAATCCAGTCCCTTTGTATTGCTTTTAAACATAACACAGGCTATGACTGCATTTTTATCCTTGAGTGAAAAATAAATATGCCCTGACGAATGATACTTACAATTCGATATCTCGCCCTTTATCGATATACGCCTGAGTGCAAAATCCTCGGCAAACATATTTTTTATATATGAATTAACCTGTCCGACTGTATATACTCCTGCCACCGTCTTCACGTTACCTTTCCTGTTTCTATAAAAGCTTTGCAAGTACTCCGTTTACAAACGCTCCTGCTTCCTGACTTCCATATATCTTAGCCAGTTCGACCGCTTCATTTATCGCAACTGCCGTAGGGATGTCATCATCATACTTCATCTCATAGCATCCCAGACGTATAAGAGACAGTTCAACTTTACCCATTCTGTCTGTTTTCCAGTTTTCAGATACATTATTTACAAGTTCGTCTATCTCTTCTTTTTTCTCCAGCACCAGATCCACTCTGGCACTTATATGTTCTGCCTGTTCTTCACTTAAATGCACTTCAGGGTTGTCAAGATACAGCTCTTTCTGCTGGTTTATCTCATTTTTCTCATAAAATTCGCAACAAAACAGAAGTGTAAATACGTGCTTTCTTAACTCTCTTCTGGTCATAAATTCCTCCGTTAATGTAATCTAATATCGAATAAGGGTGCCACAATGGACACCCCTTAAAAGCTTAATTATTCGTCTCTAATGACACGCTTGCAACTCTTATATTAACTTCTAATACATTAAGTCCCGTCATATTCTCTATCTCGCTTTTAACCTTATCCTGAACTTTTGCAGATACATCAGGTATATTGTAACCATATTTAAGGACTAATGTTAAATCTACATATACGCCTTCTTCCGTAACTTTTACCTTCACACCTTTTGAAAGGTTCTTCATACCAAGCTTTGCAACAAGCTCATTGGTAATGTTACCTGCCATGGCCTCCACACCTTCTGTCTCTGTAGCTGCGAGTCCGGCTATGATAGCGACTACATCATCAACTATCTGCACCTGTCCTATACTTCCGTCATCATGTATCATATGTGTAGCTCTATTTTCTTCCACTATTGAATACCTCCATATTTATGTCATTTTATTAAATCCAAGTACCAAAATCAGATTTATCCCGATACTTTATTATAACAAAATTGGGAGGAATTGCAACATTTAATTAAGAGGAGTGATAACTATATTATCAGGTGACAATCCTGTTTTTCTGACAACGATATCTTCTATCTGTGCTCTCTGTGCATCGGTTATGTCCGTCATGTCCATGACGATATCAACAGTGTCATCGGAAATGCTTACAACTGCATTTGCAAACCCTTTTGCTTCGAGGAGCATTTCAACCGCCTCTTCCTTTTCTGCATTATCAGTCATTTCCACCATCGCATCGACCGCCTGCTGTCTCTGTGCTTCAGACACTGACGCATTATTTACAATTTCAAGTAATGCTTCTTTATTTTTTGCCCTTAACTGCTCTCTGTTAAGCTTTACATCCGAAGAAAATGCAGTTCCGTTTGTAAGTACCGCCTCTCCCGGTTCCTGTGTGGTCTCCTCGCTTTCCGGCTGTACCTGTGCTTCCGTCTGTGCCTCGGATGCCGCCTCACTGCTTTCTTCACCTGCATCTGAATCCAGACTTAATATATCATTTTCAGACAGAAGAAGCTCATCATCATTATAAGGATCTTCCACTGCTGCTCCGGCTGATTCTCCCTCAGCCATAGTCTCTTTTTCCTCCGTATCCTTAGTTGCAACTCCGGTAGATTTTATTATGTTCTTCTCCGCATAATTAAAATACCCGGCTGCTGCAATCATTATTGCCAATGCCGTAATAATAACCTGATTTTTTCTAACTATTTTTTTCAAAACTGACCTCCCTGATTTTATTCGTTCATTTCTACTACAGATATTTTATGTGCCGATACCGAAAATAATGCCTCCGTCATGGATATTATCTGAACAGCCTTTGCTTTATTGCCACCACCTTTCGCTGCTATTGCTATTCCCTCTATCTCCGGTTCTTTTTCCTTTAGTACATACGGAACCGTAGTCCCGTCTGACTCCGTTATATATATTACCCTTTGTTCCTCTGACAATTCATTGGTTGTCCTGCTTCCTCCGGTGTCATCATTTTCCGTAACCTGTGATTTTGAATACGGTTTCTCCATAAGAATAACATCTTCTCCTGTAGTCTTTAATGTAATCATTACCTCTGCCTTCCCTATTCCGTCTATATTTTCAATCATTGATTTTAACCTTTTCTCCATATAATCAACATATTCCCTGCTGTCCATCTTCTGCTGTGTCTGTGTTTCCTTAATATTTTTTCCGGTTTTGTCAGTATTTACTTCCTTTTTTGATGTGGGAATACTGCTCATGACTATCAAAACTCCCGCAAGGGCAATCAATAGCCATTTATCCATCCCGATTTTCTTTAAATCAATGTTAAATTTCTTAATCTGTCTCACCCCGTTTCATATATATGTATCATTTCTTTATCTATACCTGATTCATCTGATATTTTTTCAGCTATGTAATCATATTTTTCACTCTCATCCCGCTCCCCCGTCACTATCTTTCCTACATTTATCCTTTTATCTTCTCTAAGATAAATATATATTTCCTCATCCCTGCAGCATATTTTTTCAACCATGACTTTATCATCTGAAATATTATTTATATATTCTTCCCACGCCCTGATTTTTTCATCATTAAGCCGCTCACTCAGTTCATTCTTAAAATTCTGTACCGATACCTCATCTGCTATATCTCCCTGAAACACACCATTTACATCGGCAGACATGATTTTCAAAACCGGTGACAACAGTAATATCGTAATCACAAGGCCTGTAAACAGCTTTATATATTTAATATTTTTGTTGTCCGGAAGGATATTTACTATAAATCCCGATACAAGTACAAATCCTATTATCTCCCGTATATAATCATTTATATACTGCATTTTCCCCTCCTCTCTCTACATACCGTAATATGTGCTGTTTGTTGACATGCATATAACTGCTATTGATATAATAAAAAGCAGTGCCGATGTTAAAATAATCTTAAATATCATCTCCATTCCATACCCAGTAATTGAAATACATTCTGTTATTCTTTTATCTGTGACAGGCTGCAAAACACCTGAAAGTATCTGGTACATAAATGACGTAACTGCTATCTTCAAAGCCGGAACTACCGCCACCACTATTATCGCCACCATTGCCGCACCGCCTATTGTATTTTTTATCATGTTTCCTGCACCTATGGCTATTCCCGATAAGGCACTTCCACCGCTTCCTATTCCCGGAATAACCGATGTCATTCTGTTTAATGTGGTAACTGCTGCCGAATCTGCTGCCGGCACAACCATTCCCTCTATAAGATTCACCCCCGTAACAACAGCTATAGAAGTCTTTAACATCCATGATATAAATTTCTTTATAAGTCCCGATATCTTTGTCATAACCCGCTCTTTTGATATATGGTCTACAATGGTTATTACTACATAGATTTTCACAAGTGGAATAAATACCCTGAAAAACATCCATTCCGTAACCGTGATAATAACCATCATCACCTCATAAAACACCAGTGTCCCCGAAACATTTCCCGACATACCCACCGCCATGAAATATGTAGGTAACAGCAGTTTCATAAATTCAATAAGCAGTTCCAAAAGTCTCTCCGCCATCCGACTTACCGTCATAAATCCCGCCATAAGAACTATCATAAGCAGCATATATATTATGCCAAATCCGGTTGTCCCTATCTGGCTGTTATTGAAAATGTTTGAGAATCCGCCAATTAAAGCTGCCGCTATGGCAAGTCCTATTATCTGTAAAAAAACATCCCTGTTAAATACAAATTCATTTTTTATCGCTTCCACTGAAGTTATAAATGTCTGCTTCACAACAGAAGTATCCCCTGTACCAAGCTCCTGCGCCACCTCATAAAAATCAAAATCAACATTTTCCTTCTCCATCAGTTTCTGAATATCTGAAAAGTCATACTCATCAAGTTCCATGCCATAAACATCCGATGTAAAACAGACCGCTATTAAAATTATTGTGAAAAAAATTGTCCTTATTACCCTCATACTATAAAACGGTTTATAGTCTCAAACAGTGATATAAAAACAGGCACGCTTACAGCCAGTATTGATAATTTACCAAATATCTGTATCTGATTACCTATAGCCGCATATCCCGAATCCCTGCATATATCCGATGCAAATTCAGAAATATACGATATACCTACTATTTTTACTATAACCGGCATATACCCTCCCAGATTTATAAATGTTTTCAGCTCCTCTATCCCCTCAAATATTATCTGAAGTTTTGACAGGGAGTAAAAAAATACTATCATTGATGCCGCAACGGTCATATATATCCCATATTCAGGTTTTAACGATTTAAACTGTATGGCAAACATCACTACGCATATCACAAGTATTCCTGCCTGCAAAATATTACTCATAGCATAAACAACTCCTTGATTTTTTCAAACAATTCGTATATGTATGGCACTATCCAGAATAAGACAAGTATCAGACCCGCAAGGCTTGTAAGAAATGCATGTTCTTCTCTCCCGCTGTGTTTAAGTACCTGACTGATAACGGATACCAGTATTCCAATAGCCGCAATTTTAAATATAAGATTTACATCCATTTTTTCTCCCCCTATACTATTATCAGCACAACCAGTATACCTCCCATTATACCGAGACAATTATACAGTTTTATATTATTTGCCATTGTGCCTTCCATCCCGGAAATATAATTTTTTATCTGAATATGGCTGAGTTCCAGTGAATTCATCTGCATTTCCATGTCAAGATATCCAAGACTCTCCCCCATCCCTTTCAGGTGTTCAAACTGTTCTTTGGTAAGTACGAATTCATCCCTGTAAGACTCCACCACCTCTGTCCATTGCTCGTAAAACGGTCTGCCCTCATATTCATTAAGCTGTTTTCCCGCTCTCACAAGCATCTCATCAAAGGGATATACTGTCTTATTTCCCACATGCAATAACGCCTCCGGCAATGTTGAATTATTGTATTTTATCTCTCCCTTTAACATAATAACTATACGTTCAAGTCTCTTTAACTCCCACAATCTTCTCTTTAAGTTAAGTCCGGACTTTATGCCTATCATTCCTCCCGCAAATAATATCAGAATACTGCCTGCTATCTTTAATATCATAATCTTATTACCTCTTTTCCACTCATGTCATATATAGCAGTGACATTACCGACTCCTCTGATTTTATCAAGTATTATACATCTCTCAAATATTTCATCCCTTATAAGCGAATTGACACCATATCTTCTGTTTACATCCTCAAGCGAACTTCCATGTACGGTTGCAATCATTCTGCATCCACAGTTGATTGCATATTTTATTGAATTTATCTCCTCCATGCCGCCAATTTCATCTATGGCAATCACCTCCGGTGCCATTGAACGGATAAGCATCATCATTCCTTTATCCTTCGGACAACAGTCCAGCACATCCGTTCTCACCCCCACATCATTTTGAGGTATTCCCATATAACAGGAGGCTATCTCACTACGCTCATCCACCACCCCTACTGTCAGCCCTCTGCGTTTTTGCGTTCCGTTACTCAACTGCCTTACAAGGTCTCTTAAAAGAGTGGTCTTGCCACATCCGGGTGGCGAAATTATTAATGTATGATATATACTGTTGGCATTGTAGATGCTGTTAAGTACTTTAGTAGCACAGCCCTTTACTTCATGTGAAATCCTTATATTTATGGATGATATGTATTTTATGGTCTTTATATGTCCGTCTTCCACGACTACCTTTCCCGATATACCTACACGGTGTCCGCCCTGTACGGTTATAAATCCCTGCCTTATTTCATCCTCAAAAGCATACAGAGAATAATTGCTTATGTATTCCATTGTCTCTCGCATCTCATTCTGAACTACTATATATGGTCTTTGTGAAACCTGTCCAATGCCTCCGTTTTCCTCAACTATATATTCTCTCCCTGCATATTTGAGTATCATTGGTCCATTTATCCTCATTCGTATCTCCTGAAGCCTGTCTATATCCAAACGTAACATTTTCAGTCTGTTTCTGATATTAATTGAAAACAGCCTTATTAAATCATTCTCATTTTTCATATTTCACACCAATCTCCATTTCCAAGCGTTTTTATCGCTCCTAAAACATATATATGAGGATGTCCATATCTTTATGTATATTTGCAAAAAAAAGACAGATACTTTAACGTTTCTACACCGTCAAAGCATCTGCCTTAATTTTCACTCTATTCTTTTGTAAGTATCTCCACTTTTTTATCAAAAAGCTGTTTTACATAATCCCTTTTAAATATAAGATTCGATGAAAAAGGATTAATTACAAAGCCCTCTGTCTGATTGTTGTTCTTCATTATCATGGCATAATCGTCAAATGTCATTACCATTGCTTTTTGTTCAGGACCGCTTATACAGCTTCTCATTTCCTCCCAGTCAGTAAATGCAACAAAATAATTCTGTTTACTTGCATTTGTAACCATGTTAAATTCCATCTTTCCTTCTTTTACGGTTACAGGCATGAGAAATTTTGCTCTCATAACAACTTCATCTATTACCGCATTGGTCGTGTCGGGATTTTCATTTTCCTTAAGCTGTCTTATTGCCTCCACAAGCATAATGTTTGTAATCTTTGTCTCCATCCCTACAAGTCTGTTTGCATTATCCATATTTTATCACCTTTCATTAATCATCTTTTCTCGAATCGTTTAATAACTGCATCTTAAGTTCATAGTAATCCGGTGTCATATCCATATAATGAGTATGAGGATTTTCAAATCTCTGTTCTTCCTCCCAGATTTCCTCTGAAAGCTGTTTTTTTACATAATCGGCAATATCCTTAAGTGATTGTTTCTCATATACCACTTTTCCTCCAAGAATAACAGGAATCTGCAATTCCTTCGCACTACAGTTTTCAAAGAAACGGTTTTTCCACGGCTTATTCGGATCTACATATCTGAACGGCTCTGACATGTCAACCTCTTCGTCTGCTCTTGCTAACATATCAGCAATAGCCCTGCCATCTTCATCTATTATTCTGTATACTTTTTTAAGTCCCGGATTTGTTATCTTCTCTACATTTTCAGATATCTTTATTCTCGGATCAAAATTTCCATTTTCATCTTTTACAGCTGCAAGTTTGTATACCGCACCAAAAACAGGTTCAGATTTTGCAGTAATAAGTCTCTCTCCTACGCCGAAACTGTCAACACACCCGCCCTGACTTAATATTGATGTGATGGTAAACTCATCAAGACTGTTTGATATAACTATTTTACAATCCTCAAGTCCGGCTTTGTCAAGCATCTTTCTTGCCCTTTTCGTAAGATAAGCCAAATCTCCACTATCTATTCTTATACCCTTTAATCTTTTACCCATAGGTTCAAGAACCTCTTTCGCAACTCTTATTGCATTCGGTATTCCGCTTTTTAATACGTCATATGTATCTACAAGTAATGTTGTTGCATCAGGGTATGTTTGTGCATACTTTTTAAATGCAGTAAATTCATCTTTATAAAACATTATATAACTGTGTGCCATTGTTCCGCTTATCGGTATGTCAAACATCTGTCCCGCCAAAACCGTAGCTGTTCCGACCGCTCCGCCTATATAAGCCGCCCTGGCACCATACACTGCTGCATCCATATTGTGTGCTCTTCTGGCTCCAAAATCAGAAACTGCCCTTCCGTTTGCAGCCTTTACTATCCTTCTCGTTTTGGTTGCTATAAGTGACTGATGATTAATCTGAAGCAATACCGCTGTTTCTATAAGCTGGGCATCTATCAATGAAGCTACAACCGTTATCACCGGCTCATTCGGATACATTATGGTTCCTTCGGGAAATGCGTATATATCTCCAGTGAATTTAAAACTCTGCAGATACTCAAGAAATTCCTCGCAAAACATATTCTGTTCTCTCAGATATTCTATATCCTCATCTGAAAATTTAAGATTCTCTATATAATCAACTATCTGTTCTAACCCGGCAAAAATTGCAAATCCTCCATTATCCGGATTTTTTCTGTAAAACACATCAAACACAACCTGTGTATCTTTTACTTCATCCCTAAAATATCCATTACTCATAGTCATTTCATAAAAATCCATGACCATTGTAAGATTTCTCTTCATACTCTGCGTCCTGTTCATAAACTCTCCATTCCGAAACATCATATTATCCGTTTAGCAGCTATATTATTTCTGTTTCTTGGCAGCAGCTTTTGCTGCAAATTTTTCATTGTTAATTATAAATCTCTCATGTGTACCTTCACCTATGATTCCACATTCATCATATACCTTAACATCAAACACCAGTCTTCTACCGTCAACTTTTATAAGTTCACTTTCACACCACACCTTCATAGCCTCTGGTGTCGCTGCAAGATGTTTGATATCAAGTGCAGTACCTACAGTTCCACATCCTTCTTCCATATACGGTTCAACACTTCTCCAGGCTGTTTCTTCCATAAGTGTAACCATTGCAGGCGTGGCAAATACCGGTAAAAGTCCGCTTCCCATAGAACTTGCAAGTGCCTCTTTTTTTACTTCTTTATCAACTCTTCCTTTTATTCCTTCGTTTAGCATCATTATTTCCATCCTTCTTCTTATTATTTCTAAATTTACTAAATGGTACTTCTTTATCTTTTCGCTCTTTACGTTCTTTTCCTTTTTTATCGTGACCATCTTTATATTTTTTGTTTCCGTCCTTTGAGAAACGTCTTCTGCCATTTCCACCTTTTCCATTTTTCTTCTTTTTGTCACTCTTTTCAGGAACATACGGATCCTCTTTAAGAATAATATTTTCCGGCTCATCTCCTACTTCCATTCTGAGAAATGCTGCTGCCAGTTCTATAGCCGTAAAGTCTTCCTCATTCATCTTCTTCTCAATAAGAGCTTCTGCCTTACTTATATCTTTATTTTTCATTACATCAAGTGCCTGTTTTAATATATTTTCAGCCTTGCTCTCCGTAATATCAGACACAGTCGGTATAAGTCTGTTTTTAATCTTTGTCTTACATGTTCTCTCTATTTCTCTAAGCTTATATATTTCACGTCCTACCACAAGTGTAAAGGCACGTCCCTTTTTACCTGCACGTCCGGTTCTTCCTATTCTGTGAACATAGTATTCTATATCCTGCGGAACATCATAATTAAAAACCGCTTCCACATTATTGACATCTATACCTCTTGCCGCAACATCAGTAGCTATAAGAATCTCTGTTCTTCCGTTTCTGAATCCCTGCATAACCTTATCTCTCTGATACTGATTAAGGTCCCCATGAAGACCCTCTGCAAAGTAACCTCTTCCTTTAAGGTTATCTGCAAGCTCGTCCACCATTCGTTTTGTGTTACAGAATATGAGTGATCTCTTCGGATTGTAATAATCAAGAAGTCTGCATATTACCTCTTCCTTGTCCCTGTTTCTTACTTCGTAATAATACTGTCTCACAAGTGGAATGGTAAGCTCCTTTTTCACTACTTTAACTAAAACTGCATCCTTCTGATATCTGTCTGTTATATCCATTATTTCCTTTGGCATTGTAGCAGAAAATAATGCCGTCTGATGTTCACCGTCTATGGCACTGCATATTGTTTCGATATCTTCCCTGAATCCCATATCAAGCATTTCGTCTGCTTCATCAAGTACAAGCATCTTTATTGAACCGAGTTTTAATGTATGTCTTCTCATGTGATCCATAACTCGTCCCGGTGTTCCGACAACTATCTGAACGCCACCTTTAAGTGAACGGATCTGCTTTGATATATCCTGTCCTCCATATATTGGTAATACCTTTATTCCATGCATAAATTTTGCAAAACTGCGGATTTCTCTTGCTGCCTGTATCGCAAGCTCCCTTGTCGGACACAATACAAGTGCCTGAAGGCTGTTATCATCCGGTGAGACATTCTGTATAACCGGTATTCCAAATGCTGCCGTCTTTCCTGTTCCTGTCTGTGCCTGTCCTATTACGTCCCTGCCCTCAAGCAGTACCGGTATGGCCTGTGCCTGTATCGGTGTCATCTGTTCAAAACCCATTTCTTCCACTGCTCTTAATATTCTGGGATCAAGACCTGATTCTCTGTAACTTATTTCTTCCATCTATTTTTCCAAACCTTTCTAAAAATATGCACCCTCCCATACATTCTTTGAATCTTTAAATGTTCTTTAAAATTCCTATCGCATTCTTTTTTATCATCGGCTGTTTATGTTCCTGCCAGTTTACTAGAACTGCCGGATTATCTGACACAAGTCTTCCGTATTCTAAAAATGAAAAGCACAATGACTCATATACTTTTTTAGACAGTTTTCCTTTTCTGAGTATCATGTAATATTTGTCATCTTCCTTATATAAAATACTTTTATTCACCTTCTCAAGCTCAATTGATGCGCACAGTCTCTCTACGCTTTCCAAATTATCAAATTCATATAAGCGTCCGTCATATTTTCTGCTCACCTTATCCGGCTTATTTTTCTCTGCATTATCATCGCCATCTGCTAACAGTCCCGGCAGTATATCCTCTGCAACCTCTCTTATCTGGTCCATCATATCTTCAATATCTCCACTCGGCTCATCAGAAAATGTAACAGCAAGACAGTTGTTTGGCAATGGCATAACCTGCATTGCAAGTATTCCGCCTTTAGCCTCGTATCCTATCTGCTCTTTTGCCTGTTCCACAAGATTTTCGAGAAAACTCTGTACCTTTCCTTTATTTTTGAAAAAATCTTCTATCTGAAGCCCGTTATCTATCATATCCTGCTCTGTAAGAATACATCTTACAGTATCTTTGTTTATCCTCTTAAAAACCATAGTTACCTCCATATATGTATACTCTATATGTTTGCATTTTCCTAATAAGAATAATATTATTCACATTTATCTTATATGTCAACCTTTATTTCTTTTTTGAAATACCACTGCTGCTCCCACTCCTGCCGCAAGAGCAATAACAAGTACCACAATTATTATTGTTTCACTGCCTTTGGTATTAGTGTTGCCACTTGTCTTTTCAACTTCTCCTGATGTAGATATTTTATTCTTATCCTTTTTATTTTTACTGTCTGTATTTTTTTTACTGTCTTTTTTACTTTCTTTATCACCTAAAACAGTAGTTTCTTCCTGTGTTTCATCATACACTACAGATGTAATGGTTTCTCCTGCAGCATTTGTCTCCGTAACTATATGTGTAGCTACCGGATGCGAACTGTCAGATTTACCATTCTTTGATGTATCATTGTTAGCTGTTCCGTTTGTGCCGGACTGATTTTTATTTCCATTTGCACCTGTCGTCTCATCATTTTTATTATTTCCATGTGTCTCAGACGGTGTGGTTTTTCTCTCATTTCCCGGTTTTGTAGTCTGTTCATTTTTCCTTGTTGTATTGTTTTCTGTCGGTTTCTGAGATGTAGTCGGCTGCACATTCGGTTTTGTAGTAGTCGTTTCAGGTGCTGCAGTTGTAGTCTGTATTGACGCTATATCTGTACCACGCACGCTTATATTATTTATTGCCGTTTCTCCACCCCATGGTATACTTAAATAATTTCCTCCTATAACGGTCTTTTCAGAAGCAGCAATTATTCTTATATATACAATGTCTTTATCTGCCACTGCCTCCGGTAATGAAAATCCATTATAATAATTTATCATATTTTTTCTTGAATCAAATTGTATCTCTATCTGAGAACCTGCTACATCTGTATAATTTGTGCCATCAACACTGTACTGCAATTTCCATATTGATGGTCCATTACTTGAACCTGCCATTTTAGCTGAAAACTTTATCTGTGTAAAACCCTTTGTAGATACACTGACTGCAAATGAAGGAACACTTCCCCATGTATTTTTTGAACTTGCCCTGACTATCGGAACAATATTTACACCATCATTATTATATTCTGGATCAGACCATTCAAGTGCTCTCGAACTGTCTGTTGCCATATAGCATAATAAATTTCCATTTCCTCCTGTAGATGTGTATCCGTCTTTATCACCATACTCTGTAAGTTTCTCTCCCGATACTTTACCTGATGCATCATAATTAAACTCTACAAGTGTACTCTCTGCTGCAAAAGCATTATTACATCCCAATACAGTCATTGTCATTACTGCTAATATAATTATTTTTATACTTCTTTTCTTTATAGCTTTCATAACGTTAATCTCCATATAAGCATGTTATTTTTTATGCCCGAAGCCACAATGACCCCGGGCATATCATTAACACTGTATACTTATTTCTTTACATGAACTTCCAACTGATCAAAAGGAATCTCTATATCATTTTCATCAAATGTATATTTTATAGTTTCATTTAACTGAAACAAAGCATCCCAATAATCTGTCGTTTTTGTCCATACTCTTATTCCAAGCGTAACCTGACTTGAATCCAGACTATTAACAAAAACTTCTACTTTTTCTTCCTTTAAAACATACCGACATTTATCCGCTATCTCCTCTAACAGTTCCTTAGCCTTTTTGATATCTGAAGAATAGCTTATTCCAACCAGAATATCTACACGACGTTTGTCAAATGTTGTAAGATTAGTCAGATTGCTGTTAGCAAGTGTACCATTCGGAATAACTACCATTTTGTTATCCGGTGTAATCAAGTGTGTATAGAATAAATCTATTCTTGATACTTTTCCTTCTTTTCCGCTTCCACCGTCTATAATATAATCTCCGACTACAAACGGTTTAAGTAAAAGAATAAGTATTCCACCTGCAAAGTTTGACAGGCTTCCCTGTAATGACAGACCGAGTGCAAGACCTGCTGAACCCATCACCGCAATAAATGATGTAGTCTCAATTCCAACCTGCGCACAAACCACCAGAATCAAAACAATATAAAGAATTGCCTTGATAAATGAATTGAGGAACTTTCGCACACTTATCTCTGTTCCTGCCCTGTCAAAAAATCTGTCACAGATTTTCAAAAGAAACTTAATGATAATCTTTCCAACGATAATCATTAATATTGCAAATAATATTCTAAATCCAAATGCAATAAATGTATCAATGTGTGTCTTTAAATATTCAACAAATGCATTTGCCTTTTTGTTTATATCACCTGCCACTTCACCTGCTGTCATAAGTACATTTTCTGTTGCTGCTTCTGTCTCTGTTTCAGTAAGTAAGAAAAATGGTATCATTACTTTCTACCCTTTCCGGCTTTTTCATCTTTTTCTTCCTGTATTGCCTTAGTAGCTATATTCTTAGCTTTTGTGTCCTTAACATCTGTCATCTTCTCGGACTTTACAACTTTAACTTCTGTTACTTTCTCAGGCTTTGCAGCTTTTGCTTCTGTTGTTTTCACAGCTTTTGTCTCTTTAGCTTCCTGCTTTGCCTCAGTCACTTTTGCTGCTGAACTTTTTGCAGTTTTCTTCGTAGCTGTTGTAGTCTTCTTCGCCTCAGCTTTCGCTTTTGCCTTTGATTTTGCTCCGGCATTTCCTGTTACCTTTTCATCTGCTTTTGAATATTTAAGTACTGTTATTCCGAGTGCCGGAACATTGATTCTTACAGATTCAGGTCTTCCATCACATTCATCTGTTTTCGACTGTTTTAATCTCGGGTTTACAAATCCGTTTCCACCGAATTCAACTCTGTCGCTGTTAAATATTTCTTTATATTTTCCAACTGCAGGTACGCCGATTTTGTAGTCTTCTCTGTCAACATCATCAAAGTTACATACAACCACTAATATATCATCAGGTGTCTTTCCTTTTCTAACAAATACGAGAATACTTTCTCTGGCTGATATATTGTTTATCCATTCAAATCCACTCTCATAATTATCAAGTTCAAAAAGTGCCTTCTCTGATGTATATAATTTGTTAAGTTCCTTAACATAATTGTTCATCTGTTTATGTTTATCTTCATCAAGAAGTTTCCAGTCAAGTGTTCCATCCGGATTCCACGGTTCATACTGTGCAAAGTCCTGACCCATAAACATAAGTTTCTTTCCCGGATGTACAAACATATAACCATATGCTGCCCTGAGATTTGCAAATTTGCGTTCCTCTGTATCACCTGTCATTTTTCCTATCATAGACGCATTTCCGTCTGACACTTCATTATGAGGGAAACCTACTATGAAACTGTCAGCATACTGATATACCATACTGAGTGATATCTCATTGTAATGCTGGTTACGAAGGTATGTCACAACTCCCATGTAATTTATAAGGTCATTTCTCCATCCCTCATTCAGCTTAAAGTCAAATCCTATGCAATCCTCAGATACTTCACCTGTAAGCTCCGGATATCCTGAATTGTCATCGGCAATAATAACTGTTCCATCTGTCTTTTTCTTCATAATAGAATTAAGATGCTTTAAAAACTCGATAGCATCGAGATTTTCATTTCCACCATAAATGTTAGGTACCCATTCACCAGGCTTTCTATCATAATCAAGATACAGCATTGACGCAACTGAATGAACCTTTATTCCGTCTGCATGAAAAACATTAATCCAATACAGAGCATTAGCTATAAGGAAACTTGTCACCTCAGGTCTGGCATAATTGAACATGTATGTACCTGTCCTTGGGTTTACACCCTTTTTGTACTCCTCATGCTCATACAGGCACGAACCGTCAAATGCCCGCATTCCCTGTTCATCTGATGAAAATCCATTTGCTGCCCAGTCGAGTATAACACCGATATTTTTCTTATGAAGTGCGTTTATGAGTTTCATCAATTCATCCGCACTGCATATTCTGCTGTCAACAGCATAGAAACTCTTAGTCGCATATCCGACTCTGTCTTCATCTCCGCCACACATAACAGGCATTATCTCCACATGTGTGTAACCCATGCCACTTACATACTTTACAATATCATCAGTAACATCAGCCAATGTAGTCTTTTCCTCATCCTTATACCATGATGGGATATGGAGTTCATATATAGACATTGCCCCTGTCAGCAAATCTTTTTTCTTTCTCTCATTAAGCCACTTTGTGTCATCCCATTTAAATGATTCAACACTGTTTACTATTGATGCACCTTCCCCCTGCACCTCTGTAGCAAATGCATAAGGATCAGCCTTTATAATATTTTCATCGCCCTTTTTCTTTATCTCATATTTGTATAATGCGCCCTCTTTTACTCCCGGAATGAAAATACTGAATACACCTGTATCTCCAATCTTTGACATCTGGTGTTTTCTTCCATCCCAGTCATTAAATTCACCAACAACACTTACTCTCAGTGCAAATGGTGCCCATACGCTGAACTCAACACCGGCAACATTATTTATTCTCTTCGCATGAGCTCCCAAAATATTATATGCATCATAACAGATTCCTGCATTTAACTTTTTAAGCTCGTCCTCCTTAATTGTTGTCTCAAATTCATAAGGATCCCAGTATTCATTCTTATCGCCTGACTCATATTCTGCTTCAAGCTTATATCTTAAATTAACTTTACTGTCAATCAGGACTGCAAAAAAGCCTGCATCATCCATTTTCTCCATCGGGTAACTTTTCTTAAGAGTTGTAAGATTAACCTTTACACTTTTAGCATCAGGTACAAATGCCTGAATCAAAAGTCCGTCATCTGTCAGATGTGGTCCAAGTACACTACCCGGTGTATCCTGATCACAGTACTCTATTCCCTCTATATCCGGCCAATTCATCATTCCATATAACTTGTCATCCATACAAATACCTCCTGTGTTTTGATATAATTCTATCATATTCCCTTGTTTTATTCAATCTCATGTATAAAAAGTCCGCTTCTTAATTTAGGCTCAAACCATGTAGATTTTGGTGGCATCAAAAGTCCGGCATCTGATACATTGAATAATTCATGTATTGATGTAGGATACATCGAAAATGCTATCTGCATATCCTCTTCACATCTTCTTTCTAATTCTTTTGTTCCACGTATTCCTCCGATGAAATCAATTCTCTTATCCGTTCTCGGATCCTCTATGCCAAGTATAGGATTCAAAATATAATTCTGAAGTATTGCCACATCAAGTCCGTCAACAGGTGCATCTGACTTTATTTCATCCTTAGCTGCAAGTTCATACCAGCATTTATCCATATACAGGCCGAATTTTCCCTTCTCATCCGGCTCATATGGTGATTTTTCTGCCTTCTTTACAGTGAATTTTTCAGAAATCTTATTTAAAAACTCTTCTTTTGTATTTCCGTTTAAATCCCTGACTACCCTGTTGTACGGCATAATCATGAGTTCTTCATCAGGAAACAGTACAGAAAGAAAATAATTAAATTCCTCATTGCCTGTATAACCAGGATTTTCTTTTCTTCTCTTAAGTCCTACCTTTACGGCTGAAGCTGCCCTGTGATGGCCGTCAGCTATGTAAATACTCTTTATATCCTCAAATGCTTTTCTTATTCCATCTACATCATTATCATCAGATATTTTCCAGCCTCTGTGCATTATTCCATCATCTGCAGTAAAACCAAATAATTCTTTTTCCTGTTTTACTTTTGATATAATAGCATTTACATTTGCATTCGACGGATATGCAAGGAAAATAGGTCCTGTCTGTGCGCTGCATGTGTCTACATGGCGAATCCTGTCTTCTTCCTTATCAGCTCTTGTATTCTCATGTTTTTTTATAACATTATTTACATAATCATCTATTGATGCACATGCAACAAGACCTGTCTGACTTCTTCCATTCATCGTAAGTTCATATACAAAATAACATGGTTTATCTTCCTGTATAAAGGTTCCGTCACTCTTTCTCTTCTCATAAAGTTCTCTTGCCTTCGCATAAACCCTGTCATCATATATGTCAACATCTTTACTAAACTGTGTCTCAGGTCTGTCTATATTCAAAAATGATAATGGTTTATCCTTAACTTCCTCACATGCCTCATCTCTGTTATAAACATCATAAGGCAATGCTGCAACCAATTCTGCCTTATCTTCTGCCGGTCGCACACATTTAAATGGTTTTATTACTGCCATCTGGTTTTCCTTTCTATCTAAATACTGCCGCAGAATACATAAATATACTGCGGCAGTATCTTTTTATATTATTTATTTTATAATTCTTACTCTTATAACTCCGTCAATAGCCTTGATATCCTCAACCACCTTATCTGTAGCCTTAACATCAAGATCGAGAAGTGTATATGCAAAGTCGCCTCTGCTCTTGTCTGTCATATCTGAAATATTCACACCGTCATTTGCAAGAACAGTTGTAAACTGACCTATCATGTTTGGTATATTTTTATGGAATATTGCAATACGTGCCGGTTTATCACAAACACCCATATCACAATTCGGATAATTAACTGAATTTCTGATATTACCGTTTTCCATATAATCCATAATCTCATTTACAGCCATAACTGCACAGTTGTCTTCTGACTCTGCTGTAGATGCACCGATATGTGGTGTAACTATTGCATTTTCCATGTTTACTGAAAGAGTATTAGGGAAATCTGTAACATATTTTCTTACTTTGCCACTCTTTAATGCTTCTGCCATAGCCTCTTCATCTACAAGAACGTCTCTTGCAAAGTTGAGAACTACAACTCCGTCTTTCATCATATCTAATGCTTCTTTGTTTATCATACCTCTTGTACTGTCAAGAAGCGGAACATGAACTGTAATATAATCACATGTCTTATATATCTCTTCCGGAGTAGCTATATGCTTAACACTTCTTGAAAGATTCCATGCACCTGCAACTGATATATAAGGATCATAGCCGTACACTTCCATGCCAAGTGATGAAGCAGCGTTTGCCACTTTTACACCTATAGCTCCAAGACCTATAACACCAAGTTTTTTACCATAGATTTCTCCACCGGCAAAATTCTTCTTCTGTTTTTCAGCAGTTTTGGCAATATCAGCATCATCTTTATCAGATTTTACCCACTCTATACCGCCAACTACATCTCTGGCTGCGATAAGCATTCCTGCGATAACAAGTTCCTTAACACCGTTTGCATTTGCTCCCGGTGTATTGAAAACTACGATTCCTTTTTCTGCGCATTTATCAAGCGGAATATTATTCACTCCTGCACCGGCTCTGGCTACAGCCATAAGTGAATCAGGTAATTCCATCTCATGCATAGATGCACTTCTTACTAAAGCTGCATCTGCATCCTCAAATTTATCAACTATCTCATACTGGTCTGAAAATAAATCAAGACCTGTCTTTGATATTGGATTCAAACAATTAATTTTAGTCATTTTATACCAGCCTTTCCAAACTACTATTTATTCTCTGCTTCAAATTTCTTCATGAACTCAACAAGTTTCTCTACACCTTCGATTGGCATAGCGTTGTATATACTTGCTCTCATTCCTCCAACAGTTCTGTGTCCTTTAAGATTTTCAAAACCTGCTGCTTTTGCCTCTGCAACAAATTTTGCATCAAGGTCACTGTCTCCTGTTACGAATGGAACATTCATAAGAGAACGGTCTTTTGGAACAACTGTACCCTTGAATAACTCACTCTCATCAAGGAAATCATATAATATCTTTGCTTTCTTTTCATTATATTCTTTCATTGCAGCAAGTCCGCCCTGCTTCTTTAACCATTTAAATACTTTTCCACAGATATAAATTCCGTATGCAGGCGGTGTGTTATATAATGACTGTGCATCTGCATGTGTCTTGTACTGAAGCATTGTCGGTGTTCCCGGTAATACATCCTCTGTAATAAGATCTTCACGGATAATCACTATTACTACTCCGGCAGGTCCGATATTCTTCTGTACTCCACCGTATATAACACCGTATTTAGTTACATCTACCGGCTCAGACAGGAAGCATGATGATACATCTGCAACAAGTGTCTTACCCTTTGTATTAGGAAGCTCCTTAAATTTTGTTCCGTAGATTGTGTTATTTTCACATATATATACATAATCTGCATCCTCAGGTATATCAAGGTCTGAACAATCAGGTATGTAAGAAAATGTCTTATCTTCTGATGAAGCAACCTTAACTGCCTCTCCATATTTCTGTGCTTCCTGATATGCTTTCTTAGCCCACTGTCCTGTTACAATATATGCAGCCTTCTTGTTTTTCATAAGATTCATAGGAATCATTGCAAACTGCTGTGAAGCTCCACCCTGAAGGAATAATACTTTATAGTTATCAGGAATATTCATTAAATCCCTGATATCCTGCTCTGCTTCTTTAATAATGTTGTCGTATGCTTTGGAACGGTGGCTCATCTCCATTACAGACATTCCTGTTCCTCTGTAATCAAGCATCTCATCTGCAGCTTCTTTTAATACCTCTTCAGGCAACACAGCCGGTCCGGCTGAGAAATTATAAACTCTACTCACTTTTAAATCCTCCTTAATATATAGGTAACCATTATATTTTATTTTACAACTTATGACACTAGCAGTCAAGACCTTTAGCTTTGAGGTCTTCTTCACCAAACGCCTCACTGATAGGTGCATTAGGCGCTACCATAGGGAATACCTTGTCATCACTTCCTATCTGACAGTCTATTACAACAGGGATATTTAAAGATATTGCTTCCTTAAGTACCGGCTCAAATTCTTCCGGTTTTGTTACCCTGTATGCTTTTGCACCCATAGCCTCTGATAATTTTACATAATCGACCTGATCATTTAAAGTTGTATACGAATATCTCTTTCCATAGAATAAAGTCTGCCACTGTCTTACCATACCGAGAACACTGTTATTTACAATTATCTCGATAACCGGAATATTGTATCTTGTAGCTGTAGCCACTTCATTCATATTCATTCTGAAACATCCGTCACCTGCAATATTTATAACTATTTTATCTTTATTGCCTACTTTTGAACCGATTGCAGCACCAAGACCATATCCCATGGTTCCTGCACCACCTGATGTAATAAGTGTTCTAGGCTTTGTATATTTGTAATACTGTGCAGCCCACATCTGATGCTGTCCTACGTCTGTTGTTATAATGGCATCACCATTCGTAACTTCATAAATTTTATCTATTATAAACGGTCCGTTAAGATCATTTTCATGGAATGTTGTAGGATATTTCTCCTTCAACTCTTCAATATGTTTTAACCATTCGCTGTGATTACACTGCGGAATTCTGTCATTTAATCTTGTAAGAACTTCCTTAACATCACCGATTATACTTGCATTTGTTCTTATGTTTTTATTTACCTCTGCCGCATCAATATCTATATGAAGTATCTTTGCACCTTTGGCAAATTTCTTTGCATTTCCTATTACACGGTCACTGAATCTTGTTCCAATGGCAATCAGAAGGTCACACTCAGTAACTCCCATGTTAGAAACCTTTGTACCATGCATTCCAAGCATACCTGTATATAATTTATCAGTTCCCGGAAATCCGCCTTTACCCATAAGCGAATCACAAACCGGTGCATCAACTTTCTTCGCAAATTCAACAAGCTCATCTGAAGCTCCAGATATAACAGTACCGCCGCCTGTAAATATAAACGGTTTCTTGCTTTTCTTTATAAGATTTACTGCACTCTCTATATCCTCTTCCGTAATATTTGCACTCTCACGCTCTATAGGTTTAGGCTCTTTTCTTACATAATCCGCTTTATTAGCAGTTACATCTTTTGTAACATCCACAAGTACCGCACCCGGTCTTCCTGACTGTGCAACATAAAATGCCTCTCTAAGCACATCTGCAAGTTTATTAACATCACTTACAATATAGTTATGTTTTGTTATAGGCATTGTGACTCCCACAATGTCAACCTCCTGGAAAGAATCCTTTCCAAGAAGTGACTTGCCGACATTTGCTGTTATGGCTACCAATGGAACTGAATCCATATTTGCCGTAGCTATTCCTGTTACAAGGTTTGTAGCACCAGGACCTGATGTAGCCATACAAACTCCTACTTTTCCTGTTGAACGTGCATATCCGTCTGCCGCATGGGATGCTCCCTGCTCATGTGAAGTCAGATAATGTGTTATCTCATCTGAATGTTTATATAATTCGTCATATACATTTAAAATTGCTCCGCCGGGATATCCGAATACTGTATCTACTCCCTGCTCTTTCAAGCATTCTATAATTATTTGTGAACCAGTTAATTGCATTATCTCATCATCCTTTTTTATTAATTTAATCCGCTCTTAAGTATTGCACCCTTATCACCTGATGTTACAAGCGATGCATATCTTGCAAGATATCCAGATGTAACCTTAGGCTCTCTAGGCTGCCACTCAGCCTTTCTCTTTGCAAGTTCCTCATCTGAGACTTCGAGGTTGATTGTATTTTTATTTATATTAATGTTAATTATATCGCCTTCTTTTACAAGTGCGATAGGTCCTCCGACTGCTGCCTCCGGTGAAACGTGACCTATTGAAGCTCCTCTTGATGCTCCTGAGAAACGTCCGTCTGTAATAAGGGCTACGCTTGAACCGAGTCCCATACCTGCAATGGCAGATGTAGGATTAAGCATCTCTCTCATTCCCGGACCACCCTTTGGTCCCTCATATCTGATAACAACCACGTCACCTTCTACAATCTTTCCACCCTTGATAGCTGCTATGGCATCTTCCTCACATTCAAATACACGGGCAGGACCTGTATGCTCAAGCATTTCAGGGACTACTGCAGAACGTTTAACCACGCTTCCGTCAGGTGCAAGATTTCCCTTTAATACGGCAAGACCTCCTGTTTTACTATATGGATTATCAAGTGGTCTGATAACCTCAGGATTTAAATTCTTTGCATTTGCAATATTTTCTCCAACAGTTTTTCCTGTTACCGTCATACAATCTGTATTAATAAGTCCAAGCTCGTTAAGCTCATTCATAACTGCATATACACCACCTGCTTCATTCAGGTCTTCCATATATGTAGGACCTGCCGGTGCAAGATGGCAGAGGTTAGGTGTCTTTGCACTTATCTCATTTGCAATTGAAATATCAAAATCGCATCCTACTTCATGAGCAATAGCCGGTAAATGAAGCATACTGTTTGTCGAACAACCGAGTGCCATATCAACAGTAAGTGCATTCATTATAGCTTCTTTTGTCATAATATCACGCGGTCTGATATTTTTTCTATACATTTCCATTACAGCCATTCCTGCATGTTTTGCAAGTTTTATTCTTTCTGAATATACTGCCGGAATAGTTCCGTTACCTTTAAGTCCCATACCAAGAACTTCTGTAAGACAGTTCATGCTGTTTGCCGTATACATTCCTGAACACGAACCACATGTAGGACAAACCTTTTCCTCAAACTCTCTCACATCATCCTCTGTCATTGTTCCTGCTGCATAAGAACCAACAGCCTCAAACATTGATGAAAGACTTCTCTTCTTACCTTTTACATGACCTGCAAGCATAGGGCCTCCGCTTACAAATACTGTAGGAACGTTAACTCTGGCTGCTGCCATTAAAAGTCCCGGTACATTCTTGTCACAGTTAGGTATCATGACAAGTGCATCAAACTGATGTGCAAGTGCCATACACTCTGTTGAATCAGCTATAAGATCTCTTGTTACAAGCGAATATTTCATTCCTGTATGACCCATTGCTATTCCGTCACAAACAGCTATAGCAGGGAACATTATCGGTGTTCCGCCTGCCATGGCAACTCCCATTTTAACAGCCTGTGCTATTTTATCCAGATTCATGTGTCCCGGCACTATCTCATTATATGAACAAACAATACCTACTAATGGTCTTTCCAATTCTTCCTTTGTCATTCCAAGGGCATTAAACAGGGAACGGTGTGGTGCCTGCTGCATGCCTGTTTTTACTGCATCGCTTTTCATCTATAATTCCTCCATTCACGTTTGCATTTTTTATATCTATATCATAAAATCATAAATCAATCTATATACGCGCACAGATTTCATCACCCATCTGTGTACATCCTACCTGTTTCATTCCGTCTGACATGATATCAACAGTTCTTATGCCGTCTTTAAGTACTTTCTTTACTGCGTCTTCAATAGCGTCAGCTTCTTTGTCAAGATCAAATGAATATCTGAGCATCATGGCTGCTGATAAAATAGTTGCAAGAGGATTTGCTATATCTTTTCCTGCAATATCCGGTGCAGCACCATGGCTAGGCTCGTAAAGTCCCATCTTATTATATCCAAGACTTGCTGATGGAAGCATACCTATCGAACCTGTTATCATGCTGGCTTCATCAGATAAAATATCTCCAAACATGTTCTCTGTAAGTATTACGTCAAACTGTTTAGGATCTCTTACAAGCTGCATTGCACAGTTATCAACAAGCATATTTGAAACCTTAACATCAGGATAATCTTTTGACACTTCCGCAACAATCTTCTGCCATAATCTTGAAGAGTCAAGAACATTTGCCTTATCAACACTTATTACATTCTTATTTCTCTTTCTTGCAATTTCAAATCCCTGAACTGCAATTCTTCTTATTTCATCTTCTGTATATGTGAGTGTATCGACAGCAGTTACCACTCCGTTTACTTCCTTTGTACTTCTCTCACCAAAGTAGAGTCCGCCTGTAAGCTCTCTTACAACTACCATGTCAAAGCCTGCTGCTGCAATCTCTTCTTTAAGAGGGCATGCCTCTTTAAGTTCCTCGTATAAATATGCAGGTCTTAAGTTCGCATAAAGTCCAAGGCTTTTTCTTATCTTAAGTAATCCTGCTTCCGGTCTCTTGTCCGGCGACAACTCATACCATTTATCTTTACCTACTATACCACCGACGGCTCCTAATAATACCGCATCTGATGATTTAGCTGTCTCTATAGCCTCATCTGTAAGCGGAACACCATATGTATCTATGGATATACCACCAATCTTAACTTCTGTGTAATTAAACACATGTCCATATGTACTTCCTACTTTATCAAGTACTTTCTTCGCTTCTCTTACAATCTCCGGTCCGATTCCGTCACCCGGCATTACTGTAATATTGAATTCCATCAGAATCCCTCTTTTCTACATTAATTTAATGATTTAGTAAATATTCTATAATATTTTAATACTTATTTCAACTTTTTTTTATTTTCCATTTATAAAACTTAATCCTGCAAGAATATATCTGACACATATTCCCGCAGGATTATAACCTATTTTATTACTTTTTTTCTTCTATTTCAATTCCGTCAGATGCCTTTTCCACCTCAAGTATTGCAGACTTTTTCATAGGTATTCTGCAATTTTTGTTGTTTCCGAATTCTACGATTACAACCTCTTCATTAATGTCAATAACAATTCCGTAAAATCCTGCTGTTGTAAGAACACTGTCTCCAACCTCCATGGCAGAAACCATGTTATTTATCTCCTGCTGCTGTTTCTTCTGTGGTCTGATCATCATAAAATACATAAGCGCACCAAGACCTACAACCCATACTATGAGCATTATAATACCTGATGCTCCCTGTCCTGACGCATTTGCACTTGATGTACCGAGAATGCTTAATAAATTCATTTTTCCTTCCTTTCCGCTGATTAACAGCCCTTAACTTTCTCTAATTTTTCTTTTTTATATTCAGAGTATCTGTGCTCCTCTATCGCAAGCCGTATCTCTTCCATCATAGTGTTATAGAAATACAGATTATGCAGTACACACAGCCTCATTCCAAGCATTTCCTTCGCCTTAAGTAAATGTCTTATATATGCCCTGCTGTAACGTTTACATGTAGGACATCCACATCCCTCTTCTATAGGTCTGTCATCTGTTTCATACTTGGCATTAAACAGATTTATCTTTCCTTTATTGGTATATAGATGACCGTGTCTTCCATTTCGTGTAGGGTAAACACAGTCAAAGAAATCTACACCTCTGTCCACCGATTCCAGAATATTTGCCGGTGTTCCTACACCCATAAGATATGTCGGTTTCTCAAGCGGAAGATAAGGTATGGTTTTATCAAGAATATCATACATCTGCTCATGTGTCTCACCGACTGCAAGACCGCCTATTGCATATCCGTCAAGGTCAAACTCAGATATTCTCTTCGCCTGTTCAATTCTTATATCTTCAAATGTACCACCCTGATTTATACCAAACAACATCTGTTCTTTATTAATCGTATCATCAAGACTGTTAAGTCTCTGCATCTCTTTTTTACATCTCTCCAACCACCTGGTTGTTCTGTCAACAGAATTCTGCATATATTCTCTGGTAGCAGGATGTGGAGGACACTCATCAAATGCCATTGCTATAGTCGATGCAAGATTTGACTGTATCTGCATACTCTGCTCCGGCCCCATAAATATCTTTCTTCCGTCTACATGTGAATTAAAATATACGCCTTCTTCTTTTATTTTTCTCAAACCTGCAAGCGAAAATACCTGAAATCCGCCCGAATCTGTAAGTATAGGTTTATCCCACACCATAAATTTGTGAAGTCCGCCCATCTGTTTTACTATATGATCTCCCGGTCTTACATGAAGATGATAGGTATTCGACAGTTCAACCTGAGTGTGTATTCTTTCAAGATCCTCTGTAGATACGGCTCCTTTTATCGCTGCCGCTGTTCCTACATTCATAAACACCGGTGTCTGTATCGTACCATGTACAGTGGTAAATTCACCACGCTTTGCTCTTCCATCCCGTGTAATCAATTTATAATTTTTACTCATACGCATTAATCTCCTTCGCACATAAGCTTCATTATACGTTGATTTTCTGATATTATCAAGATGTTTCTTCTATTTTAATAAGCTTTTAATAAGTTTTTGCTTATGTCCATATCACAAACTCCGGGATTCCAAGCGTATTTAATGGTTTCATTCCGGGACCGCTCCCGCTTTGCTGCACCTCGTAGCAGTACTAAACTCGCATTTCATGCTCGTTAAGTGCTGACGGGTGCAGATGTCCCTGCATGAATCCATTAAATACATTGGTAAGCTGTCTTTTCACTTTTGAATCATATTAGACACTCAATTCTGCTACTATTTTCTTTACTTCTCCGAGTGTAATGTGAAGTTTGCCTGCTATCTCTTCGATACTGACACCCATATCCAAGTATGCCATAATTTTTCCTCGACTTTCGCCTCGGCTCTCCCCGATCAGCTCGCCTTCTCGCCTTCCATCTTCTCTTATTTCCTCTACTGCTTTACACATATCTATCTCATCCTTTCCATTTACTTTTTCTTCCGGTATGCCAATGTTACAATATTCGTTTATCACTGCCGCAGTGTTATATGGCAGCTCTCTGAATATCTCCGAATGTCCGTCTATGTAATCCTTAAATTCTGTCTTTGAACCTGCACGTTTTAACAAGCCTAATACTATGGACAGTGTTGATTTCAAACCGCTTTTCTCTGTTTCTTCGTATGCTGACGGCTGTAATAATATCATTTCATAATCCGGTATCCTTTTTATCATTTTATCAGGTATTCCCGTAAAATCCAGCATTTCGTGAAGACTCTTCGGTCCGTCCCATTCTTCCGGCTGCAGATATACCACTATCGTCACGACAGGTATAAGTTTATCGTTTTTTCTCATTCCCGACAGGAATTCAGCACCGGTTAGTCTTATCTTTTTTTCCGCTTTGCTTTTCACCTGTTCAGCGTACTCAAGTGCATCGTACAGCATATCCCTCACGGGCATGGCATAGTGTACGTTTGTCTGTTGTTCTATTCCCGCTATAAGTCTCACACAGTATTCTGCATCATCATCTGTGCCTTTCAGTCTTATCATACGCAAGATATCACGGTATTTTCTCACCTGTGTCTTTGAGTTATTCTTTCTACCAGCGGTTTTTCCGGCAAATTCATCCGGCATCTCAAGCATATATGTACTGTC